>OGZG01000532.1_pt1 | contig 29889 bp, 23 predicted proteins | sample 1576781 | NCBI WGS metagenome assembly OGZG01 (sample SAMEA3541502, study PRJEB24748) | human gut metagenome | biome: human gut; feature: human-associated habitat; material: faeces | place: China | collected 2012 | reverse complement strand
CTCAGGGGGTATCTGCAAGAAATTTGAGCATATTTTTTCTACGTCCGGGTGCTTTTGCCAGTTCATACAAATCAGTCGGGCAGACACCAACAATATGATCGTAGTATTTTGCCTCCATCTGGCATGCCATCACTACAAAAGAAAGAGAATCACCAGTTGCAATAACATCTGTTTTTTCATCTTTAACAACCATTTTAATCAGGCGTCTATACACTTTTCCTATATCCCAATGAGATGGAACAGAATAACCACAATCTGCTACATTGTCAAATTCACCTAATTTGATGCCGCACTCTTCTATAAAATCATCACTTACTCTGTCTATATTGTCACAGTGATAAACATCAGCAAGGTTATAAATTTTACAGATATTATCCCTGCCCAATTGATTCACTACATCAGCACGAACATTTTTTGTCTTTCTGGAAATATAATCGATTAATCCACATGTATAGAAAAGATTATTATCTTCTTGTGTTTCTCTTCCTTGACCAATCATTACTGTACCTCCTCAAAGCCTCTATAAGTCAAACACTTCAGTGCATCATCCGTGCAAAAAACAATTTGATGTGTGGAATATTTGAACTTTGCCAAAACCCAGAACTGCTCTCTTGTAATATTACCATCTATATAATCAGACACATATGTATAAATCTGATCATCTGCCATAGGACCTTCTACAATATCATATGTGTGCATCTTTCCTCTTCGACAATTTACAACAAAATCAAGCCATTCTTCTGTCATTTCAGAAAAACAGAGAATCTTAAGTTCTGGATTTTTAAGATAACTATAATTATTTACGACAGATGCGCCTTTTTTTGTTAATGCCCAGCGTTTCGCTTGTTTTTCTATATTTGTACAATAAAAACCATATCCAAAATCCTTATAGTAACCATTAATAAGTATTTTGGGATTAGATACTTCTACATTACTCCCATGATAAATAATCGTGTTTTTCATTATGCTACCACCTCATTTTCTGCGGAATTATCGGCTCCGTTTTCGATTTCAAAATTCAATATATAAATTATAACAGAAATCTTACGCTAAAGGGATTTTTTCCAAAAAAACGCAAAAAGAGCAAGACATTGCTGTGCAACGTGATCTTTGTGCGGGCCATCGCCCGGCTGGTGGGGGAGGCCTTTGCGGGCATGCTCACCACCGGGGTGCTGTGGCAGAACCTTCTGCTGTGTCTGGGCACGGTGCCGTTCCGGTTTGTGTTCACCCTGCTGGCATCCGGCATGAGCGACCAGGCTTCCAAGAATATCAAGCGCACTCTGCGCAGCAACATTTACGACAAGCTGACTCGTCTGGGCCCCAATTACACCGAGACCGCCGCCACCAGCGAGGTGGTCATGCTGGCCAGTGAAGGCGTGGAACAGATCGACACCTACTTTGCCAAGTACCTGCCCCAGCTGGTATACAGCCTGCTGGCCCCGGTCACCCTGTTCGTGCTGCTGGTGGGAGTGCACGCACGGTCGGCCATCATCCTGCTGTGCTGTGTACCGCTCATCCCCATGTCCATCGTGGCGGTGCAGAAATTTGCCAAAAAGCTGCTGGCAAAATACTGGGGCGAGTATACCACCCTGGGCGACAGCTTTCTGGAAAACATCCAGGGCCTGACCACCCTGAAGATCTATCAGGCCGATGGCTGGAAGCATGAGCAGATGAACGCCCAGGCCGAGCGTTTCCGCAAGATCACCATGAAGGTGCTGACCATGCAGCTGAATTCGGTGACCCTGATGGACCTGATGGCCTACGGCGGGGCCGGACTGGGCATCATCAGTGCGGTGTCCGCCTTTGCCAAGGGTCAGCTGAGCCTGACGGCCACGTTGACCATCGTGCTGCTGGCGGCAGACTTCTTCCTGCCGCTGCGGCTGCTGGGCAGCTATTTCCACATTGCCATGAACGGTGCTGCCTCGGCAGAAAAAATCTTCAAATTGCTGGCAGCAGAGGAACCCGCCGATGGCGAACAGACCGTGCCGGAACAGGCTGCCCTGCAGCTGGAGCACGTTACCTTTGGGTACGAGAAGGACCGCACCATTCTGCAGGACGTGTCCCTGACCATCCCGCAGGGCAGCTTTGTCTCGCTGGTGGGTGAGTCCGGCTGCGGCAAGAGCACCATTGCGGCGCTGCTGTCCGGCAGCCGCACCGGTTACACTGGCAGCGTGACGCTGGGCGGTGTGCCGGTGGAACAGCTGCAGCGGGCCCAGCGCCTGCGTGCCCTGACGCTGGTGCCCCACAATGCCACCATTTTCAAGGGCACGGTGGAAGCAAACCTGCGCATGGCAAAGCCCGATGCTACCGAGGCCGAGCTCTGGGCTGCGCTGGAACAGGTGAACCTGGCCGACTTCTGCCGCAGCCAGGACGGCCTGCAGACGGCCCTGCATGAGGGCGGCAGCAACCTGTCCGGCGGCCAGCGGCAGCGCCTTGCCATGGCCCGCGCCCTGCTGCACGACACCCCCATTTATCTGTTTGACGAAGCCACTTCCAACGTGGACGCCGAGAGCGAAAACGACATCATGGCAGCCATCCGGAGCCTGGCGGGCCGCAAAACGGTGATCCTGATCTCCCACCGGCTGGCCAACGTGGTGGACAGCGACTGCATCTATGTGCTGGACAAGGGCCGTATCGCAGAACGGGGCACCCACGCGGAACTGCTGAAAAAGCAGGGCGCCTACAGCCATCTGTACACGGCCCAGAAGCAGCTGGAAACGCTGGAAACGGAGGATGCCTGATATGAACGAACCCAAGCATCGCAGCCCCTTTGTCCTTGTGGGCCGCCTCATCGTGCTGGTCAAGCCCATGCTGCCCATCATGCTGGCGGCCATCGTCATGGGCGTGGCGGGGTACTTCTGCGCCACCTTCATCACCATTTTCGGCGGCTTTGGCATCCTGCGGGCGCTGGGGCTGGCCAGCCCGCTGCGCTCGGTGGGCGTTGCCTTTGCCTGCATTCTGGTATTTGCCCTGCTGCGCGGCATCCTGCGCTATGCAGAGCAGGCTTCCAACCATTATATCGCTTTCAAGCTGCTGGCCCTCATCCGGGATCAGGTGTTCGGCGCGCTGCGCCGCCTGACCCCGGCCAAGCTGGAGGGCCGTGACCGCGGCGACCTGATCTCCCTGATCACCGCCGACATCGAGGCGCTGGAAGTGTTCTACGCCCACACCATCTCGCCCATCTGCATTGCCTGCATCTGTGTGATCGGCATGACCGGTTTTGTGGCCAGTTACCACATCCTGCCCGCGCTGGTGCTGCTGGCCGGGTACCTGCTGGTGGGCGTGGCTCTGCCGGTGTGGAGCGCAAAGCGCGGCGACAAGGTGGCCCGGGAGTACCGGCAGGCCCTGGCCGACACCAACAGCTATGTGCTGGAGAGCCTGCGCGGCCTGCGCGATACCCTGCAATATCAGGACACCGCCGCCCGTGCGGCCGGCATCACGGCCCACAGCGAGACACTGGGCGAGAAGCAGAAGGCCCTGAAATACCGCGAGGGCCTGACCGTGGCCATCACCAACACCCTGATCCTGTTCACGGTCATCGCGGTGCTGGGAGTGAGCCTGCAGCTGTACCGGAACGGGCAGATGGGCGAGGAAGAGGTGCTCATCTGCACCCTGTCGGCTCTGAGCTCCTTTGGCCCGGTGGTGGCACTGGCCAACCTTGGTGCCAGCCTGACCCAGGTGTTTGCCAGCGCCGACCGTGTGCTGGACCTGCTGGACGAAGAGCCTGTGACCGCCGACGTGACCGACGGTGCCCACACGGCCTTTGCGGGGGCGCAGGCGGAGCATGTGAGCTTCTCCTATGCGGACGAAGAGGTGCTGCACGACCTGAGCCTGACCATCCCGGAAAAAAAAATCGTGGGCATCACCGGCCGTTCCGGCAGCGGCAAGTCCACCTTCCTGCGGCTGCTCATGCGTTTCTGGGATGTGAACACCGGCACCATCCGCTTTGGCGAGGAGGACATCCGCCGGGTGAACACGGCCACTTTGCGGGCACAGGAGAGCCTTGTGACCCAGGAGACGGAGCTGTTCAACGACACCATCGAGAACAACATCCGCATCGCCAAGCGGGATGCCACCCGCGAAGAAGTGGAAGCGGCCTGCAAAAAGGCCGCACTGGATGGCTTTATCCGCAGCCTGCCCAAGGGGTATGACACCCCCGTGGGTGAGCTGGGCGGGGCCTTGTCCGGCGGCGAGCGGCAGCGCATCGGTGTGGCGCGGGCATTCCTGCACGATGCACCCTTCCTGCTGCTGGACGAGCCTACCTCCAACCTCGACAGCCTGAACGAGGGCGTGATCCTCAAGGCGGTGCGGGCCGAGTGCCGGGACAAGACGGTGCTGCTGGTCTCCCACCGCAAGTCCACTATGGCTGCCGCCGATGTGACCTACTCGGTAGAAAGCGGCCGCCTGAGCTGAGAAAACAAACTGCAACCCAACGAAAAGGGCCTGTCTCTTGTGAGACAGGCCCTTTTTTGCTGCATGTTTATGGATCAGTAATTGACGGCTTTGAGGATCTGGCGGCCAATGTACTTGTGGCCGGAAACGGTGGGGTGGCCGTCGTTGGCGGTGCGGGTATAGGGGATGGGCACATAGGTCACATCATACTGGGCGGCCAGCTTGGCTGCGGCGGTGTTCAGCCGACGGAAGTGGCGGCTCCAGGAGGGCATCAGGGGCACCGGGTTATTGTAGCTCAGTACCAGGATCTGGGCCTCCGGGTTCAGCTCACGCAGGTCCTTCATCACACGCTCCAGCTGGGTCACAGTATCGGCGTAGGTGGAGGTGCAGATCTGGCCCATGCCGGTGGTCAGCAGATGCATCACGGCACGGAACTCCGAGGGGGTCAGGGTCAGCTGCTTCAGGCAGTCCATAAAGTAGTCGATGTTGTCCGGGGTCAGGTTGCGGAACATGCCGGTGACCATGCTGTTGGCCAGCTTTTCACTTTTCCAGTTGGTAGCCTCACCCAGGGCCACGATGGTGCGGATCAGGGCGTCGTTGGCACCGATCTGCAAGGTGATGAGGTCCGCTTTCTGGATATATTCTTTCAGCTCCGGCACCGAGGTATACTGCACGCCGGAATAATGGTTCATGGCCGGCATGGCACCAGTCTCGATCAGGTCTGCCAGGTCCTTGGTCATCACGGCGGGCAGGCCCAGGTTGATGGCGTGGTCCCGGTCCAGGCCCAGCTGGTCGGCTACATAGCCCACAAAGCACTGGCCATCGTAGCCTTTGTAATTGCCGGACATATCGAAGCCGTTCTGGATCAGCTTGTACTGCAGGCCGCTCAGGCCCACGCCGGCAGTCACACTGTCACCGATGGCGACATAGGTGTACTCTTTTTTGGCGGTGGGCTCTGCAACAGGCACCACAGCATCTTCTTCGGTAAGAGCTTCCGGCTCCACTTCCTGCACGGCGGTTTCCGGCTCAGCAGTCTCTTCGGTGGTGGGGTTCTCTGCAAAGGCAGGAACGGCCAGCGACAGCAGCAGCGCGGCCGACAGCAGCAGGCTTGCAATGCGTTTTGTTTTCATGGTCATCATTCCCTCTTTCCCCGCAACATCTCAAGGCTGCGGAACTGCTTCCATGATAAGGAAATGAAGGGGAAATGTCAATTGACAAAACGTGGAAAATCGCAGGAAAAAGTTGTCAAAACAGAAGCTTTTGAAGCTGAATGCCGGAAATAAACGCAGGAAAGCAAAAAGACCCTGCCGGACAGGCAGGGCCTTGAAAAAACGAAACGTTTACTTGCGGACGGCCTTCAGGATCTGGCGAGCGATGTACTTGTGACCGCACACCGTGGGGTGACCGTCGTTGGCAATGGAGGTATAGGGGATGGACACATAGTCTGCGCCATACTGCTGGGCCAGGGCCTTGACGGAGCGGTTCAGCAGGCGGAAGTGTCTGCCGTAGGTGGGCAGGAAGGGCAGAGGGTTGTAGTAACCCACCAGAATGATCTGGGCGTCAGGGTTCAGGGCTCTCAGCTCCTGAAGGATCTGTTCCACGTTGGCCACGGTCTGGTCCCGGGTCTGGTCACAGATCTCCTCCATGCCAGAATCCAGCAGCTTCAGGGCAGCCTTCAGCTCTTCCGGGGTCAGGTCCAGGTTTTCCAGGCCCTTTTTCAGGGTCTGGAGGGTCTGGAGATTCAGCTCCCGCATGGTGCCCGTCAGCAGGGGAATCAGCAGTTTGGTGGCCTTGCCGTTGGTGGCTCTGCCCATGGCCCCCATGAGCTGCAGCACAGTGTCGTTGGAGCCGATGAGCAGGGTGATCAGGTCGGCGTCTGCCAGTTCCTGCCGCAGGGTAGGCAGGTCGTAGTAGGCGACACCGGAGGCGGTGGAGCCGGTCCTGACCAGGTCCAGGATGTTGCTGCTCATGGCAGCAGGCATCCCGTAGTTCACGGCATGGTCCCGGTCCAGGCCCAGGGCGTCGGCCACCCGGGCCACATAGCAGTCTTTGGAGTAACCATGGTAGTTTTCCTGCACATCATAGCTCTTGGCGGTGCTGGAAAAGTGGGTGTCCTTCAGGCCCACACCGGTGGTGATGCTGTCACCCAGGGCAACATAGGTGTAGGGATCTTCCTCTGCTGCAAAGGCAGGCAGGACCGGCAGCACCAGCAGAGCCAGGGCCAGCAGCAGGCTGACAATACGTTTTTTCATAAAGAACCTCCTTGTATCGCAAGCTCAGAAAAGGATCACTTTTCCAGAGCTTTCAGGATCTGACGTGCCAGATATTTGTGGCCGCAGGCGGTGGGGTGGGCGTCGTTGGCCACCAGGGTGTAGGCGGCAGAGGCAAAAGCCACGTCGTACTGCTGGGCCAGCTTCTGCACCGAGCGGTTCAGGGTGCGGAAGTGCTTGACAAAGGGGTTGGCAGGAGCCGGCAGCAGGGGAACGGGATTGTAGTAGCCCACCAGAACGATCTGGGCGTCGGGGTTCAGGGCCTTCAGCTCCTGGAGCAGGGCCTCAAGGTTGGCCAGGGTAGAGGCCTGGCTCTGGGTGCAAATGTCGGCAATGCCGCTGCTCAGCAGCTGCAACAGGGCCTTGCGCTGCTGGGCGGTGATGTTCAAAGAGTCCAGGTTCTCTCGCAGGGCGGCAAAGGAGGAGGCGTCCATCTGGCGGAAGTCGCCCTCCAGCATAGGCAGCAGGGCCTCAAAGACCTGGGGGCCGCCCATGGCAGAGGCAATGCCGTACATGATAGGCACCAGTACGTCGTTGGCACCAATCTCCACCGTGATCACCTGAGCGTGCTTCAGCTCCTCTCGCAGGTCAGGCAGAGAGAAATTGATGCTGGCACTCTGGCAGGAACCGGTCCGCACCAGCTCCAGCAGGTCGCTGCTCATCAGGGCAGGCATTCCGTAATTGGCGGTCTGGGCCCGGCTCAGGCCCAGGCTATCGGCTACCCGGGCCACATAGCAATCCTTGGAGTAGCCCTGGTAGTTGCCGGAAACATCGTAATACCGTCCGTTTCGCTGGTAAACGGCGTCCGGCAGGCCAATGCCGGCTACAATGCTGTCGCCCAAAGCAATGTAAGAATAGCAGTGCTGATCCGATTCGGCAGCGGCATCGGTCTGGGTCTGCACCGGGGTGGGGTCTGCGGCGGCAGGCTGGGCGGCCCCGGCAGAAACCACCGGCAGCACCAACAGAGCCAGGGCCAGCAGCAGGCTGACAATGCGTTTTTTCATGATGTTCCTCCTTTTTTTGAGCCATAAGGTCCCTTCTATCATAAAAAGAGAAGCCAGGGATGTCAAGGCCCATTTTCCGGAATGTGTCGGGAAATACAAAAAAACGGTCGTGCACAAAGGCACGGCCGTAAAAAGCAGGATTAGTAGTCGCGGGAGGTGATCTTTTCCTCCAGCTTGCGGTAGTCCACCTTACCGATGGGGGTCAGCGGCAGCTCATCAAGGAACTTGTAGCCCACGGGCTGGACGTACTCCGGCAGCTCTTCTTTGCAGATCTGCTGCAGCTCCCGCACGATCTGACGCTTTTTGTGGTCAGCAGCGGGGTCCAGCACGACATACACAAAGGGCAGGCGGCCCTGCACATGGTCCTTGTCGGTGCAGCCCACCACCGAGCACTGCTGCACGGCGGGGTGGCGGCTGATGACGTTCTCGATCATGGAGGGGAACACCTTGAAGCCATCGTGGCGGATGATCAGCCGCTTGATGCGGGAGTCCAGGAACACGAAGCCGTCCTCATCCATATAGCCGACGTCGCCGGTGTGTGCCCAGACGCGGCCATCCGAGTGGTGGCGCAGCAGGGCAGCCGTTTCGGCGGGCTTGCCATAGTAGCCCTTCATGATGGCAGGGCCGGAGATGCAGAGCTCACCGCGCTCGCCGATGGGAAGCTCGGTGTCGGTACCGGGTTCAAACACCGACACAAGGGTGTTCACCAGCGGGATGCCCACACTGCCCACCTTGTTGGCAAGGCCGGAAGCAGCGGTGGCGGCAGAAGAAACCTCGGTCATGCCGTAGCCCTTGGCCAGGCCGTACTCCACGCCGTGAGCGGCCAGGAAGTCGTTCACGCTCTGCTCGGCACCCACCGTGATGGCGTCGCCGCCGGCAGCATAGTTGCGGATGAAGGACAAATCCTTGTTCTTCAGCAGCAGCGAAGAGGCCATCTGCTGGTAGTGGGCCGGCACGCCGAACATGTGCTCCGGCTTGTACTTCCAGATCAGGGCACCCAGCTTTTCAGGGTCCAGATTGGGGATGATGATCACGGTAAGGCCCAGCACCAGCGGCAGGTGCACGCCGCAGGCGTAGCCATAGGCAATGAACGGGGGCATGATGTTCATCAGCTTCTGGCCGCGGCGGAACAGCTTTTCGTAAGCACCGAACTGCTGTGCGATGGAGTTGAAGTCCACATCGGTCAGCATGACGCCCTTGGGCGAGCCGGTGGTGCCGCCGGTGTGCACCACCACGCAGGTGTGGTCCGGGTTGTAAGGCTCGGCACCGGTGTCTTTGCCCTCACCGGCGGCAATGAAATCCTTCCAGCGGATCACGTTGGAAGAATAGCGGTTCTTGTCGGGGGTGGACAGCTTGTAGCCCACGGCCAGATGCAGCGGCAGGGAGTCGGCGGGGGACACCACCAGCACCCGTTCCACGTTGGTGCGCTTGGCAGCCTGCTGGCAGCGGTCGTAGACCACGTTCAGGCAGATGAGCAGGTGGGAGTCCACCTCGGTGATGTAATCGTGGATGCCCTCAGCACTATAGCGCGGGTCCACCAGATTCAGGGAGGCACCGATCATGTCGGCAGCATAGAACGCATAGATGACCTCCGGGGTCATCACGCTGACCACGGTGGCAATGTCGCCTTTTTTCATGCCGATGGCACGGAAGGCCGCTGCCGTCTTTTTGACGTTGACGATGAGGTCGGCATAAGTGATCTTGCGGCCGTAATAGGTGATGGCGGTCTCGGTCAAGTGCGTTTTGTTCTGGCGGCAGACGTACTCGAAGGCGCTGCATTCGGGCGGCGTCTGATTGAAGAACTTAGGGTCATAGTATTTGAGCCAGGGTTTTGCGACGGATGCGTAGATGGGTTCGTGTGGTGCAGTCGTCATAGGATTCAGGACCTTTCTTTTTTTCTTCTTCTATCATTTTCCCAGAAACGGCAGAAAAAAGCATGTTCTGCCGGACACTTTTTGACAGGAAAAAGGCCAAAACGGCCCACCATTATTGTAGTGGACGGCAGTCGGAATGTCAATGAATAAACTGTGAGAAATCCAAAAAGGACGAACCATCAACGGTTCATCTGGTAAAAACTGTGTAAAGTGGTTGAATCGCGACCCGAAGCAGCTCAGGCCTGCGGCAGCCACTGCGCGGCCTCGGCGGCGCTGCAAAGAACCCAGTGCCTCGGGCGCAGCTCCCGCCACTGGGGCGCTTCGGTGGAATAATCGTGCATGGCGGGGTCGTACACCAACAGCTTTTTATTGCGCTCCCGGCGGGGGTCCGGCATGGGGATGGCGGACAGCAGGCTGCGGGTGTAGGGATGGATGGCGTGGGCCACCAGCTCCTCCGCGTCGGCCAGTTCCACGATGCTGCCCTTGTGGATGACTGCGATGCGGTCCGAAATGTAGCGCATCACCGAGAGATCATGGGCGATGAACAGGTAGGTGATACCACGCTCCTTCTGCAGGCGGCGCAGCAGGTTGAGCACCTGGGCGCGGATGGACATATCCAGTGCGCTGATGGGCTCATCGGCCACGATGAATTCCGGTTCCACGATCAGGGCACGAGCAATGCCGATGCGCTGCCGCTGGCCGCCGGAAAATTCGTGGGGAAAGCGGGAAGCAAACTCCGGCAGCAGGCCCACGTCCAGCAAGGCCTGCCGCACTTTTTCTTCCCGCTGGGCGGCGGAGAGGTCGGGCCGCACGTTCTGCAGGCCCTCGCCCACGATGTAGCTCACCTTGGCGCGCTCGTTCAGCGAGGACTGCGGGTCCTGAAAGATCATCTGGATCTCACGGGTGATTTGCTTGTCCAGCGCACGCGGGATTTTGCCGTTGATCTTCTGGCCCTTGTACAGGATCTCACCGCCAGAGGTGGGCAGAATGCGCAGGATAGCCCGGCCGATGGTGGTCTTGCCGGAGCCGGACTCGCCCACCAGACCAAAGGTCTCGCCCTTGTAGATCTGGAAATTGGCGTTCTGTACGGCGGCAAAGGCCTTGCGGCCGGAGCCGTAGGTCACATTCAGGCCCTTCACTTCCAGAAGGACTTCTTTTTCCTCGGCCATCTTACAAGCCCTCCTTTTGCAGTTTTTTCACCGCAGCAGGCGGCTCGATGTGGGGTGCCCGGGGGTCCAGCAGCCAGGTCTTGGCCTTGTGGGTGGGCGAAACTTCAAAGTACGGCGGGCGCTTGACATAGTCGATCTTCAGTGCCTGCGGGTTGCGGGGCGCAAAGGCGTCGCCGCGGATCTCGGCAAAGAGGTTGGGCGGGGTGCCCACGATGTTGAACAGGTCCTCGCCTTTTATGCCCATCTGGGGCATGCTGGACAGCAGTGCCCAGGTGTAGGGGTGGCGGGGGTCATAGTAGATCTCGTCGGCGGTGCCGATCTCTACGATGTCGCCGGCGTACATCACGGCCACCCGGTCGGCAATGTTGGCCACGACGCCCAGGTCGTGGGTGATCATGACGATGGTCAGGTGGTATTTGGCCCGCAGCTCCTTGAGCAGCTGCAAAATCTGAGCCTGAATGGTCACATCCAGCGCGGTGGTGGGCTCGTCACAGATCAGGATCTTCGGGCGGCAGGCCACCGCAATGGCGATCACCACGCGCTGACGCATGCCGCCGGAGAACTCGTGGGGGTACTGCTTAAAACGCACTTCCGGGTCAGAGATGCCCACGTCCCGCAGGTATTCCAGTGTTCTGGCCCTGGCCTCGGTGCCCTTCAGGCCCTGATGCAGGGTCACGGCCTCCAAAATCTGGTCGCCGATGGTTTTCAGCGGGTTCAGGCTGGTCATGGGGTCCTGCATGATCATGGCAATTTCGCGGCCCCGGATGCGCAGCCAGTCCTTCTCGGTTTTCAGGCCGGACAGGCGCACCGGCTCTGCGCCGGGGGTAGGGCAGTAGTCGATGGTGCCGCCGGTGATGGAGCCATTGGTGTCCAACAGGCCCATGAAACTCTTGGTGAACACGCTCTTGCCGGAGCCGGACTCGCCCACGACGGCCAGCACTTCACCCCGGTACAGGTCCAGGTCGATGCCGCGGATGGCGTGCAGCACCCGGCCGCGCAGGTTGAACCGGATATCCAGCCCCTGCACCGAGAGGATGCAGTCGTTTTCGTTCATCATGCATTCCTCCTTACTGCAGGTGGTTCTTTGGGTCGGCGGCGTCCGAGAACGCATTGCCGATCAGATAGAACGCAATGGTGACAAAGCTCAAAATCAGGGTGGGGTAGAGCAGCTGGTAGCGCAGACCGGCCTGCATCATCACCTTGCGGCCGTCGTTGACCAGATTGCCCAGCGAGGGCGTCTCCACCGAGAGGCCCAGGCCGATGTAGGTGATGAACACCTCGTTGCCGATGGCTTCCGGAATGGTGAGGGCCATGCGCAGCATGATCACCGACACCAGATACGGCAGCAGGTTGCGCAGCACGATGCGCACCGTGGGGGTGCCGATGCAGCGGGAGGCAACGTTGTAGTCACGGTCACGGATGATGAGGATCTGGTTGCGGATGAACCGCGCCATCTCGATCCAGCCCTTGATGGACATGCCCAGGATCATGGTCCAGATGCTGGGGGAGGCCACATAGGAGATGAGGATCAGCACAATGGCGGTGGGAATGTTGTCAAAGATGTTGTACAGCTCCGTGAACAGAAAATCCAGCCCGCGCACATAGCCCCACAGCACACCGGCAGTGATGCCCACCACGGCTTCGATGAGAGCCACGAAAAAGGCAATGGTCAGGCTGGTGCGGGCACCGGCCCAGATGCGGGCCCACAGGTCCTGCCCGATGGAGTTGGAACCCCAGATAAAGCCGTCCTGCCCGGGAGCGATGTTGCGGTACTGGATGCCGGTGACGGGGTCCACGGCGCAGAGGTTGGGGTCTACCTGCCCCGGCAGATAAGGCTGGAGAAAGGCAAAGGCCACCACGGCCACCAGCGCGATGAGCAGGGCCACGGCTACCTTGTTCTTGAAGAAAGCACGGAAGGTGCTGCCCCAGTAGCTGTAGTTGGAGCTGGCCGTGGCCTCGGCCTGCTCGGCGTGGAACCCGGCGGGGGTGAACAATTCGTCCTCCGGCAGGTCTGCCCAGGCAGCAGGGCCTTCCTTCTGCAGGGTGTTGAGCTGGTTTTCCAGCTTTTTGGATTTTTCCCGTTTCAGGAACGAAAGCATCAGCGGCCACCTTCTTTCTTGCCAAAGTTGATGCGGGGATCAATGAGCACCATGAGCACATCGCCCAGGATCAGGCCCACGATGCCCACACAGGCGTACAGCAGCACGATGCCCTGCACCATGGTGTTGTCGTGGCGCTGCACGCAGGTCACCAGCAGTCCGCCCATACCGGGGATGCTGTACAGGCTCTCAATGTAAATGGAGCCCACCACCGTGTTGAGGAACGCCGAGGGAATGTACTGCACCAGCGGCACCATGGCGTTGCGGAACACATGATGCAGCGCGATATTGCTTTCGCTCACACCCTTGGCACGGGCCAGCTTGACGTAGTCCTTGTTGCTCTCGTCCACCATATAGCGGCGCAGCCACATGGCGTAGAAGGCCAGGTTTGCCAGGCTCATGCTGCACACCGGCAGCACCCAGTAGCGCCAGTTGGCAGCGTCGAACAGCAGGCCCACCCCCAGAACGGAGGTGCCGTACATCTGGATGTACAAAAAGTACACGGCAGCCGGCACGGCCTGGATGAGCACGATGAGGGCTGTGCCCAGTTTGTCGGGCCAGCGGTTCTTGCACCGGCCCATGACAAGCCCCAGCGGGATGCCCAGCACAAGGCTCAGCAGCATAGCCAGCACGCCCATCTGGATGGAGATGGGCAGCTTTTGGGCCAGGATCTCGGTCACCGGCACATTAACCTTGTAGATGTGGCTCACGCCCAGGTCACCGTGCAGGGCGTCTTTCCAGAACCGGCCGATCTGCACCGGCAGCGGGTCCAGCAGGCCCATGGACTGCAAGCCCGCCTGGATCTGGGCCGCGGTCATTTTTTCGTAGTTTGCAAAATAGCCTTCCACCGGCATGAGCCGCAGCAGGCAGAACACCAGCGTTACAATGATGAACAGCGTCAGCAGAGAACGCCCGATGCGCTTTGCGAGATATTGCACCATAGTGTGCACCTCTCTTTTTCTTTTGAAATACAGATAAGAATAGAATACCGCAATTTCTTGATTTTGAAAAGTGATTTGAAGATTTTTGGAGCAAAAGCTGTTGAAAAGGCGGTGGGAACTCCCTCAGTCACGGCTGCGAAGCAGACTGAGGGAGTTCCCCTCCCGTGAAAAAGCAACTCGGAAAAATCCGCGGATTTTTCCGAGTTGCAAAGAAAAACATATTTCCGCTGAAAATATCCAGAGCGAAGCGGAGGATATTCAGAATGATTTACCGGGCATCCCGGTTCTGGTCGTACTCGTCCATGGAGACGTAGTGGTCCAGGATGTGCACGCCCTTCAGGCGGTTGGACGAAAGGCCGGTGGGGGCGTACTGACCCTCCCACAGGTTCAGGCGGGTGGCAATGTACGGCGGCACGGGCAGGCCCAGCGGCACCACCAGGGCATTCTGGATCAGATAGGCCTCGGCATTGGCAAAGGCTTCGTACCGGGCATCCAGATCCTCGGTGATGGCCTTGGCCTTTTCCACCAGGTCCATGTAGGTCATGACGTACTCGGCCGTCTCACCGGTGATGATGCCGTCCTCCACGCCGGTGCGCAGGAACGCATAGCAGGTGCCGCGGTCGCCGGCTTCCTGATAGAAGGGGTACACCTCGGTCTCGGGGTCGGAGTAGTCGGCACCCCAGTAGTAGGACATGAGCTCATAGGCACCCACACGGCGCACGGCGTTCAGGAAGTTGTCGGAGGGGCCCTGGGTGATGATGATGTTGATAAAGTCGAAGCCGTCGTTCAGAACGCCCTCCACCTGCTGCTTGAACACCTGACACTGCTTGTCCCAGTCCACCACGGCGGGGTTGTAGGGGTACTGCACCTTGACGGGGAAGGTGGCCCCGGCAGCAGTCAGCTCTTCCACAGCGGCGTCGCGGTATTCCTTGGCCTTTGTCTCGTCAAAGAAGTCGGACAGGTTGGCCAGATCGCCGCATTCGGTGTAGTCCACGCCCTGGCTGTTGGCGCAGAAGGACGGCGGGGTGATGGTGTGCAGCTTGTAGTTGTCGTAGCCTTCCGGGGCAGTGACGGCCAGCGTGACCGACGGATTGATGGCGTACAGGAATGCCTTGCGGAAGTTGGTGCTGTTGACGGCCTTGGCCCAGTTGTCCGGCTCATACTGGGCGTCCACGCCGGTGACGTTCCAGTTGGAGAACTCGTGGGCGTAGGGCAGGAAGTTGAAGATGTAGAAGTAGCTCTTGCCGGTCTCCGGGCGCTCCATGGACACCATATCCTTGGTGGTGTCGTCGGACAGCCAGCTGTCGAGGATGTCGGAGCTGATGGTGGCCTGGTCGATTTCGCCGCGCCGGACCATTTCCGGGCCGCTGATGAGCTCTTCCTGGTTGTAGATGTAGCGGATGGTGTCGATGTAGACGTTGTCCTTGTCGTAGTTTTCGGGGTTTTTCTTCATCACCCAGCTTTCCAGCGGCACATACTCCGCCAGATAGAACGCGCCGCAGCTGCAGGCGGTCTCGGCGCTGGTGCAGAACTGGTCGCCCAACTCTTCCAGCAGGGGGCCGTAGGCCGGCTCGTAGGGAGCGTAGCTCAGCAGGCTGACAAAACCGGGAAAGTCGAAGCACAGCGTATAGGTCAGGGTGTGCTCGTCCACGGCCTTGACGCCCACGGTATCAAAATCCACAGGAGCATAGCACGTGGTGGTGCCATCGGCGGCTGCGGCGGTCACCGAGCCGTCGGCTTCCAGCGTGTAGGTGGTGCCGTCCTCGGCCACGGTGCCGTTCTCGGCGCTGGCTTTGTAGAACAGATAGTTGTAGTAATCCTCGGCACCGGCCACATAGGGGGTGACCAGGCTGGCCGTGGAGGATGCATAGGCCGGGGTGAGCACATACTGCAGCGCATCCACGAAGTCCTGTGCGGTGACCGGGCCCAGCACCTCACCGTTGCAGTCTACCCAGTTCTCGTCCCGCAGGTGGAAGGTCCAGGTCAGGGTATCCGCATCCCACTCCCAGGTGGTGGCCAGACCCTCGCGGATCTTGCCGCGGTTGTCGTACTCCACCAGCGTGTCCACGCACTGGGTGCCGTGGTACAGGTCCGGGTCTGCGGAGCAGATCAGATAGTTCAGGGTGGCGGGCTGACGGGAGTACAGCAGGGTGTAGGTGCTGCTGCCGGAGCCGCCGGTGGAGCTGCCGGAAGCGGACGAGCCGCCGCAGCTGCTCAGCAGGCCGGCTGCCGCTGTGGAAACAACAGCGGTGCCGCCGACTTTCAGGAACTGGCGGCGGGTAATGGTATGACGCATAAAAAATCCCTCTTTCTTTCAGATTCGGGTCTGGATCGGATGAAATTGCCCCGCAGGCACAAACCGAAAAAAGAGGCAACGGAATCCATCCGTTACCTCTTTGTAACAGCGTACAGCTACCAACGGGTAACCAACGCAAGTATAACATTGAATCCGCGCGGCGTCAATCAGTTTTGGGCACAGCGGCGGCAGTTTCTGCACCGGCAGCAGCGGCAGCCTCATCGGTGAGCATGGCAGCCACGGACTGCGGTGCGGCGGGAGCAGCGGCCTCCACGGCAGGTTCTGCAGCCGGGGCAGCTGCCTGCTCTGCCGCCTTGGCGGCTTCCTCGGCGGCCTTTTTGGCCTCCCGCTCTTCCTTGAGCTTCTGTGCGCGGGCACGGGCTTCTTCCTGCCGCTGTTTGGTGCGCTCCTTGATGCGGCACACCGAGCACAGGCCCCCGGCGCTGTCCGGAGCAATGGGCTTACCGCAGTTCTTGCACAGGGTCTTGGTGCACTTGTGCAGGCTCACCGGGCCAAGGGTGGTGAGCTGGCGCAGCTTCATGCCGTCCAGCCCCTTGTTGGAGCAGGCCGCCACGCACACGCCGCACTCACTGCACTTCCACGGGGTGACCACCATGCGAGTCTGGCCGTCCGGCAGGTCCTCCTGCTTCAGGGCACCTGCACGGCAGGCTTTTTCGCACTTGCCGCAGGCAAAGCACTTGTCGGTGAAGCTGGGCAGATAGCAGCCGTAGTGCAGGGGATTGTCCGGCATGGCGGCTTTGAGCTGCCTGGTGCGCTGGTGCAGCAGCAGGCGGAAGTCTGCACCGCCGTCCTCGTCGGCGCGCAGGCCGGGCAGCATGCGCAGCAGCTGTTTGGTGCCGCTCTTGGAGCCGTGGCCCACCTGCTCGAACATCTCGCGGCGGGTGAGCTCCTTGACGTGGTAGGGGGCTTCGTCCGGCTCATAAGCCAGCGTGAAGCGGGCCTCGAACATCGTTTCCCCGAAGAACTCCACCAGGCGGGTCAGCTCGGCCCGCAGCTGGTCGGCGCAGGTGTCGTTCTCGCACTCGCCGCAGGGGGTCAGGTCCAGCACGATCTTTTTGTTCAGGGCCAGATAGGCCAGCGCCTCCCAGGAAAGGGACGCGATGCAGGCGCGCACCATGGAGTTTTTGCGGGCCGACTTCTCACAGCCGATCCAGATGGTATCGTTGTCGGTGTCGGCGGCAGAGGTGTCGCGCTCCACCTGCTCCGGCGAGGGGGAGATGCAGCGGCTGCGGCATACGGAGACGCACAGACCGCAGTCGGTGCAGGGGTCCCAGTCCTTGACGAGGTTGGGACGGGTAAAGATCTGATCGCCGTAGGGGCAGATATCCTTGCAGGCCGTGCAGGATTTGCGGTGCGGGTGCAGGTTCCAGCACTGGCGGCGGTTGATCTCCGGATGGGTGGTTTTCATCAGTGCATCCATCGCAGCTCTTGTAAAAAAGCCCATACGATCACTCCTTTTCTACGATCGACGTGACAGCTGCATGGTCCAGCAGAAAGCGCTGGACCTTCTGGTTGGTAAGGGCGGCGGCCACAGCATCACGGGCCAGAACCCGGCGGATCTCCTCCTCCGGGTTGCCGTGCAGCCGGGCCAGACGGGCGTATTCGGCGTCCACTTCCTCATTGCTCACAGTGATGTTCTCGGCCTGTGCAATGGCCGGCACGGCCAGCATCGCGCGCATGCGGCGTGCAGCGTCCTGGCGATAGCCGGCCCGCAGCTGTTCCGGCGTGGTGTTGTTGGCCTGGCAGTACAGCTCCAGCGAGAAGCGGCTCCGGGAAAGCTTATCCTTCAGCTGCTGCAGCGCGTGGTCGGCGTTCTGGTCCAGCACGGCAGCAGGCAGCTCCACGGTCAGGTTGACCCCGGCCAGGTCCAGCAGGGCAGCCTCAGCCAGACGGTCAGCGTTGGCCTCGTGAGAAGCCGCTTTCTTGGCACGGATGCTCTCCCGCAGGGCGTCCAGCGTGGCAAAGCCCAGCCGCTGGGCCAGGGCATCGTCCACGGTGGGTTCCTGCTTCTGCTCCACCGTGTGCAGGCAGATCTCGAACTGCGCCGTTTTGCCGGAGAGCTCCGGCACGCGGAACTCGTCCGGGTAGGTGAAATCAAAGCGGAAGGTCTCTCCGGCGCAGTGGCCGTACACGGCCTGCTCGGCGGCAGGCATGAGCTGGGCGGTGCCCAGTGTCACGGTCACCTGTTCCATGCGGCTGTCCGGGATGGGTGCGCCGTCCAGAAAGCCCTCAAAATCCAGCGTGACCCGCATCCCCCGGGCAGCGGGGGCGCTGGTGGCGCAGAAAGGCGCATGACGGCGGGCAAGGCTTTTCAGTTCAGAAGCAACGGCGGCTTCGGTCACCGGGCGCACCCAGCGGGTGACCGGCAGGCCCTTGTACTGCCCCAGCGTGACCGGCGGCAGAGCATTTGCGGTTTGTTCCATGGCAGGGAACCTCCATTCCAGTAAGCGCTTACAGCCCGTGGGCAGCAAGCCAGTTTTCGGCGACCTGAGAGAACATCTCAGGGTATTTGGCATCTTCTTCGGTAAAGGCACTGAGGTAATACTCCACCTCGGCGCGGGTGGGGGCTACCGTGCGCCGCCAGATGGTAAAGGTGGTGCCGTTGCCCATATCAATGGTCTGCTCCAGCTCAAAATACTGGTCCCGCACTGCCAGGAACATCTCGTTCAGTTTGTGGGACATCTCGCCCTCAGGGTCATTTACATGAGTCAGCGGGAAAGGATCGGCGGTGAGAACGTATTTTGCCTCAAAGAACTGCATGGGGAAGTAGTGGGTGCCAGGCACCGAGAAGCCAAAGGCCAGCTTGCCGTTGATGGGGGTCTGGGGCAGCAGGCAGTTCTTGAAGTGATCCGGGCAGTACAGCGTGTCGTGGGGGATCATATAGGCGATCTCGCCATCGGCACAGTGGGTGTCGATCCATTTGGCAATGGCCTTGATCTGCGGCAGATCCTTGCGGTCATAGACCAGGTCATCAATGGCGGCAAAATCGCTGGCACTCTCCTGCGGAGAGGCCGAGAGAACCGTGCGGCCGATGAGAAAATCCGGCAGAGCCACGGTGGTCAGGGGGGAGCAGCGCACCGAGGTGGCAAAGGCGATGGTGAACAGCCAGAAGCCGATCTTTAGGTTCCGGCGGCGGTTCATGCCCTCTGCCAGGGCTGCGGCACCGATCAGGAACAGGAGGAACCAGCCGGGTAAAAACAGCAGCATATGTTGGGAACCGGTGGTCTGCACCCGGGTGAACAGCACCATGCTCAGCAGGATCTCCAGCCCGGCAAGGCAGGGCAGGGCGGGCATTTTGTGCACTTTCAGGCAGAACCACAGGCCCATGCCCATAAGCACCAGGTTCATCAGGCCCATGCGGGCGCATTGCAGGTAGGTTTCAGTGACCATGCCGCCGCCGTTGTAGTAGGAATAGTGGTCGGCGTAGTCGTAGCCCAGAATGTGGCTCACCAGGGGCCACAGCAGGATGACCATGGCCACCATGGACATCAGGCCGAACAGGATCAGGTTGCGCACCTGCAGCAGGGCCTCCTGCTTCCGGCCCACTTTGGCAATGCGGGCGCTGCTCACCAGCACCAGCACGGCGTAGGCAAAGTAGTAGCCCACCACGAAGTACAGATACCACCGGCGGGACAGGATGATGGCCGCCGTGGCCAGGAACAGCAGCCCGAACCGGGGCAGGTCCAGCTTTTCAAACCGGAAATCCAGCGTGAGCAGCAGGATGCTGAAGGCGAAGATCAGGCCGAACCAGTCCGGCTGGCTCAGCACGGCGCTCATGCGCAGCCACGGGTAGGTAAAGGTCCAGGACAGACCGATGAGAAAATACCAGAAGCGGTTTTTCACCTGCAGCATCTGGCCCACTTTGACCACCAGACCGGCCAGCAAAAGCAGCAGCATGGGCACGATGCTGAACACCTGACAGATCGCAAAGCTGTCGCCGGTGCGGTCGGTCAGGCAGAACGGGAACTCGAGGAACAGGGTGTTGAAGTTGGTATAGTCCTCAGCCAGAGAGTCCAGAATGAAATGAAAGCCGACCGCCGGGCCCTGAAGAAAGGCGGCCTCGGCGTTGTACTGCTTGTTGATGTAGTTGACGTAGTCCCAGATGTACACGAAGCTGCGGCGGGTCTCGGCCCAGTAGAAGTAGAGCAGCGCTGCGGCCCAGAAGCCGATGATCACAGCCCAGTGGAACAGGTCGAACTTCACGTCCGCCAGCCGCAGCACCACCAGCACCAGCCCGAACAGGGCCAGGTTGCACCACAGGCTCACCAGCGGGAAAAATACGGCACTGCCGGGGGCGGCAAGGCCCAGCACCACCAGCGCCGGTGCGGACACGGCATAGGCCAGCAGGGCCCTGCCTACCCACGAGGTGCGCAGCTTGGAAAGAGTTGCTGACATGAGAAAAAATCCTCCTTATAAAAATGCACAATGCATACAGCATAAATTCACAGCTTACAGTATAGCAAACCACAGGGGGCACTGTCCAGCCATAGCGGAGGCAAAACCAAAAATGCCCCGCTGCTTTCAAAGCACACGGGACATTTTGACACAAATATTACTTGCTGGAATTCTTGGCGCGGGCGGTACGGCGCTTCTGGGCCATGGCCTTGTTGGCGCTGATGCGGGCGGCGTCCGGGTTGGGGGCCTCCGGGGTCAGGCGCAGCAGGAAGCTGCCCATGGCGGGCAGGTCCACGGTGAGGGTATAATCCCGGCCGTACACGCCGCCGTCGGTGGTGTGGAAGTGCAGCTTGCGGCGGCCCTTGTGGGCACCGCCCCACTCGGCAGCCTCGGTGTCCAGCACCAGCTCCGCAGAGCAGGGGAACTTGAGGTACAGCGGGAACTTTTTGTGGGCGTGGTCCTGGGTGTTCATGATGCACAGCAGGTTCTGGCCCCGGCCCTTGCGCAGCCAGGCGTAGACGCCCTCGGTGCAGCTCTCGCTGGCCACCCACTCAAAGCAGTCGGGGTTGTATTCGCCGTCAAACAGGGCGGGCTCGGTGGCGTATACCAGGCTCAGGCGGGCGAAATACTTCTGGAAAGCGTCATGGAAGGGATACTTGAGCAGGTCCCAGTCCAGCTCCCGTTTTTCGTCCCACTCGCGGAAGTGCCCCAGCTCGTTGCCCATGAAGTTGAGCTTTTTGCCCGGATGCATATACATATAGAAATAGAGGGTGCGCAGCTGGGCGCACTTTTCGGCGTAGGTGCCCCACAGCTTGTCGATGATGGTCTTTTTGCCGTGCACCACCTCGTCGTGGCTCAGGGCCAGCAGATACAGTTCGTTGTAGAAGTAGTGCATGCTGAACAGCAGCTTACCGTAGGCGTTCGGCCGCTCCCCGAAGGGGGTGGCGAAATAGTCCAGCGTGTCGTGCATCCAGCCCATGTCCCACTTGTAGTCAAAGCCCACACCGTCGTAGCGGGTGGGGGCGGTGACCTTGAGGAAGTTGGTGGAGTCCTCGGCCATGTAGATGCCGGTGGGCCAGCGCTTGTTCAGCCCGTGGTTCAGGCTGCGCAGGAAGTTCACCGCACCCTGATTCACGCCGCGGTTGGGGTCGCCCTGCCAGTACAGTGCCCGGGAGATGGCGTCCATGCGGATGCCGTCGCAGTGGTACACATCCATCCACAGCCCGGCGGCGCTGCTCAGGAAGCTGCATACCTCCCGGCGGTAGTAGTTGAAGTTGCAGGTGCCCCACTCGCTCTGTCCCACGTCGCTGTCGTACTCGTACAGGTGGGTGCCGTCGAACTTGGCCAGTGCGTCGGCGTTGGCGGCAAAGTGCACCGGAACAAAGTCCATGATGACGCCGATGCCCATGCGGTGGCAGGCGTTGACGAAGGCAGCGAACTGGGCCGGGGTGCCGTAGCGGCTGGTCACCGAGAAATACCCGGTGGTCTGGTAGCCCCAGCTGCCGTCAAAGGGATGCTCGGCCAGCGGCAGCAGCTCCACATGGGTAAAGTGATGGTCCAGCAGCCAGGGAATCAGCTCCTTGGCCAGCTCCTCGTAGTTGTACCAGCCGTCCGAGCCGTCGGGCTGGGTGCTGCCGGGTTTGTGCTTCCAGCTCCCGGCGTGCAGCTCGTAGATGTTCAGCGGGCGGTTGCGGCACTTGTCGCGCCGCTCCATCCAGGCATGGTCGTCAAAGGCAAAATCCAGCTTTGCCAGACGGCTGGCCGTGCCGGGGCGCAGCTCGGTGGAAAAGGCATAGGGGTCGCTGCGCATCACCACGCTGCCGTCGGCTCCGTGGACGCGGTACTTATAAAGATCACCCTCGGCCAGGCCCGGGATAAAGGCGCTCCACACGCCGGTCTCGGCGCGCTCCATGGGCACACCGACTTCCCAGCCGTCAAAGCCGCCGCACACCTCCACGGCGGTGGCACCGGGGGCCCAGACCGCAAACCGCCAGCCCTCGGCACCGTCCGGGGCCGTGCAGGGATGTGCGCCCAGAATGCGGTAGGCGTCGAAGCAGTCTCCATTGAAAAATTCACGGGGAATGGCAGGGTAATTCATGCAAAGATCTCCTCCTGTGTATGATTGGCAGCACCGGCAGCTGCGGTGCTGCAATTGGGCAATTTATCCAAGGAAAATGGTTTGCAACCGGCACTGTAGCCGGTATTCTTGGCGAATCTTGACAAAAATAGGCAAAAATTCACATATTTGTCAGATTTTGTGTTATACTAATCCTGCCGCTGACCGAACGGCGGCAGGAGATTATTTGCAAAGAGGGAGCGGTATTTAACAATGGCTTGGTATGACAATGCGGTATTCTATCACATCTATCCTCTGGGGCTGTGCGGCTGCGCGCACGAAAATGACGGCCAGCCCACCCCGGGTGCATTCCAAAAACTGAACGACTGGGCGGCCCATGCAGCAGACATCGGCTGCACCGCCATCTATATCGGCCCGCTGTTTGAGAGCGGCTCCCACGGCTACGATACCATCGACTACCGCCGGGTGGACCGCCGTCTGGGCACCAACGAAGAGTTCAAGGAGTTCGTGGCCAACTGCCACGCCCGCGGCCAGCATGTCATCGTGGATGGTGTGTTCAACCATGTGGGCCGCGACTTCTTCGCCTTCCAGGACCTGAAGGCCAACCGCGAGAACGCCCGCTATAAGGACTGGTTCTGCGATGTGAACTTCTGGGGCAACAACGAGTATAACGACGGCTTTTCCTACGGCAACTGGGGCGGCTACAACCTGCTGGTCAAGCTGAACCAGCGCAACCCGGAGGTGCAGCAGTATCATTATGATACCGTCCGCTTCTGGGTGGAGCAGTTTGACATCGACGGCATCCGTCTGGACGCAGCCGATGTGCTGGATTTCGACTTCATGCGCGGGCTGCGCCGTCTGGCAAACGAGGTAAAGCCGGAGTTCTGGCTGATGGGCGAGGTCATCCACGGCGATTACAGCCGCTGGGCAAACCCGGAAATGCTGCACTCGGTCACCAACTACGAGCTGCACAAGGGCCTGTGGAGCGGCCACAACGACCACAACTATTTTGAAATTGCCCACACCATGCGCCGGCTGCAGGGGCTGTGCCACGACACCCGGCTGTATCTCTTCTCGGATAACCACGACGTGGAGCGCCTGCCCAACAAGCTGCGCAACCGGGAGCACATCCGGCATATCGCCATTCTGGTGTACAGCCTGTGGGGCATCCCGTCCATCTACTACGGCTCGGAGTTCGGCATTGAGGGCAAAAAGGAGTGGGGCAGCGACTGGCCGCTGCGCCCCTGTCTGGAGCTCAGTGACTACGCTGATGCAGAACGTACAAATCCTGTTACCAGTGTATACAAAGCGCTGGGGAAATGCAAGGCTGAATTGCCGGAAATGACCTATGGCGAGGTAAAGGAATTGCAGCTCACCACCCAGTGCTACGCCTTTGCCCGGGTGCTGGACGGCAAGGCGGTGGTAGCGGTGCTGAACAACGGCGATACCCCCGCACAGCTGGAGTTCCAGCTGCCGGTGGAAACCGCCAAGGTCACCGACCTGCTGGCGGACACCGTGGGTGCGCAGGAGGTGCTGGTCTCCACCGAGTGGGACCGCATGAAGGTGCAGCTGCCCTCCAATTACGCCACCCTGCTGCGGGTAGAATAAAGCAACGCCTGCGGCGTGACCGGCGCAAAAGCCTTTACCCTTTGGAGATAGGTTTCCCCCTTCCGGGGGAAGCCTTTGTTCAGAAAGCTGAGATTGGAATAACCTTGCACATTTTGCCGCGTTTTGCTACAATAAGGAGAGAAAAGTCGTTTTACGGAAAGGAAGCCTGACCCCCTATGAATGCAGCACAGCGCAGAGAACGCATCCTGACCCGGCTGAACAGCGCCGGTGCCCCTTTAAGTGCCAGCACGCTGGCGGCAGAGCTGGGGGTGTCGCGGCAGATCGTGGTAGGGGATGTGGCGCTGCTGCGCGCCGGTGGGGCGCAGATCGATGCCACCCCCCGGGGCTACCAGCTGCACCCGGCGGAGAAGGGCTATACCGGCATTCTGGCCTGTGTGCACCGCACACAGGAGGAGATGCGCCGGGAGCTGTACACCGTGGTGGATCAGGGCGGCACGGTGGTGGATGTGGCGGTGGAAAACAGCCTGTACGGCGAGATCCGCGCCACCTTGAACCTGTGCAACCGGTACGACGTGGATAACTTTATCCGTCAGGCTGCGGATGCACCCGAGAGCCTTTTGAGCCGCATGACCGGCGGCGTGCACCTGCACACCCTGCGCTGCCCGGACAAGGACACCTTTGCCCGCATCCGCACGGCTTTGGAGCAGCAGGGGCTTTTGTACCGCAAGGAGTAACGCCGCTCCGCTTATACCCAGTATAAAAAGGGCTGCGGGGCTTGTCTATCCGCAAAACCGGAAAAATGTTGTAAAATCAACAAAAATGCAAAAGAGGTGGGTTTTCTGGATATCCGCATTGAAAAGACCGAGCGCGCCATCAAGCAGGCCTTTATGGAGCTGCGCCGCGAAAAGCCGGTGGAAAAGATCCGTGTCAAGGAGCTGTGCGACCGTGCCTGCATCAATAAATCCACATTCTACGCCCATTATCAGGATATCTATGCGCTGGCCAACGCCATGGAGGACGAGATGGTGCACGCGGTGGTGGAAAGCTTGCCCCGCCTGACCGCCAGCGATGTGAGCGAGCGCACCGAGTGGCTTGCGCGGGAGATGTTCCGCGCCTTCACCGCGCATCAGGCCGAGATCAGCGTGCTCTTCTCCGGCTCCCGGCAGGGGCTGTTCATCAACCGGGTGGAACAGGCCATGTGCCAGTGCATCGCCCAGACCGACCCCACCTTTGAGACGGACGTAGTGCGCAAGGTGGTGCTTTCCTTCTGCGTGCAGGGGTGCTACTACACCTTTACCACCTACTGCGGCCAGATGGACGAAAAGCGCCTTGTGACCCTGCTGGCCTCCATCGCCCGCGCCGCGCAGCGGATACGCATGTAACGGGACTGGCTTTGCATGCGCTCCGCGCTGCTCTGCGCATAAACAGCGGAAAAATTAGTTTTATTATCGGGATAGCGGAGCGTCTGCGGACGCTCCGCTATCCCATTTTGGAAAATGCTACAAATGGGGATATTTTCCGGAGGTGCCAAAAAATAAGACGAAAATTCGTCATCTGCACTTTTTTACCAGATTTTTTAAGAAAGAGTTTACACTATGCCGGAAACGGTGGTATTATATAAAATAGTATGGTATGGGGTAAAATGCGCCTGCGTACTCCGGGAGGGTATGGGATGAAGAACAAGATCTCGCGCCGCAGCTTTCTGGCGGCGGCTGCGGTCTCGGCGGCGGCACCGAGGCCGAGATCAACGGCGCAGTCACCTTTTTAAAGTGGTTCACCGAACCGCAGAATAATATCGCTTTCGCGGTGGAGTCGGGCTATCTGCCGGTGACCACCGCCGCCAACGACATGGACGCCATCCGCGCAAGCGGGCTGGAACTGACCGACGACTATTTTGAGGCGTGGTATCAGGCCACCCTTGCGCAGTTACAGCAGTACGAGGGCTGACCGCCCGCAAAAAAGACGGAAAGGAGGCAGGGCGATGTTTGACGCATGGAAACAGCGCCAGCGGCAGCGCTTGGAAAACAGACCGGAAAGAACCGTGTTCTACAATATTTTTGCCACCATGATGCTGGTGCTGGCGGTGGAGCTGCTGATGGCGGTCGCCAGCATCCTTGCCATCAACGTGACCGGGCAGCTGGACGAAAACGCCAAGGATCTGCTTACCATGCGGGTGCGCAACCGCGCCAGCTATGTGCAGGAGATCCTGCGGAACGCGGAGGATCTGGAGCAGCTGAGCGAGCAGATCACCGCCACCACCCAGCAGCTGCTAAAAAGCGGCGATATCTCGCTGGACACGCTGGATAACAGCAGCGAACAGAGCGATGCCCTGCTGGTAGCCCTTGCCCCGCAGCTTCTGGACACCCTGCGCACAAAGCAGGTGACCGGCATCTTTCTCATCCTGAACACCCACGATCTGGACACCTGCGAGGTGGGCAAAAAAATGCCCGGCATCTACCTGCGGGATATGGACCCGGACGCCCGCCCTTCGGAGCGCAACAGCGACCTTTTGCTGGAACGCGCCAGCGCCACAGTGGTAAAAGAGCTGGCCATCGGCACGGATAAGGGCTGGCAGCCCGCTTTCCCCTATCAGGGAGATACCAAGGGCGGCATCCTGCGCACGGTGTTTCAGACCGCGTATAAGGGCGATGCCGGCCTTTCGGCGGAAAGCTATGGCCGCTGGACCACCAACTCCTACTGTCTGGCCGGGGACGACCGGCACGCCATTGCCTACTCCATGCCGCTGATCCTGCCGGACGGCACGGTATACGGCGTGGTGGGCGTGGAACTGCTCACGGACTATCTGCAAACAAAACTGCCCTTCACCGAGCTGGACGAGGACAAGGCAGGCACCTATTTTATCGTGACCACTACCGATGATGCGCTGACGGACGGCGTGCTCACCCTGCGCAAGACCGTGACCTCCGGCGAGGACCTGGTAACGGCAGATGCACCGCTGGGCGTTTTGAACTGCCGCAGCGATGGCAACGGCGGCAACTGGGTGGAGCTGAACGATAAGCGCTATTATATGGTGCTGGAGCCGCTGCAGGTGTATAACCGCAACGCGCCCTTTGCCGCCGAAAAGTGGTTTCTGGCCGGTACCATGGAACAGTCGGTGCTGCTGGCTTTTTCCAGCCGGGTGCGCGAGGTGCTGCTGACCACCATAGCGATCACGCTGGTGCTGAGCGTTTTGGGCAGCCTGCTGGTCTCGGCACGGCTGGCCAGACCCATCAACCGTTTGTACCGCGAGGTGATAGACGCGCAGGAGAAAAAGACCTTCCCCCGCCTGTCCCGCACCGCCATCCGGGAGGTGGACCGCTTTGCCGAGACCATTACCGAGCTGAACAAGGAGCTGGTGACCAACTCCACCAAGTTTTTGCGCATCATGGATATGGCCAGTGTGGAGATCGGCGGCTACGAGCTGCGCACCGACACCGGCAGCGTGTTTGTGACCGATAATTTCTTCTCCCTGCTGGGCAAGCCCGAGATGCAGGGCGAGCCGCTGAGCGTGCGCCGGTTCGAGGAGGTGCTCAAGGGCATCCGGGAAAAGAATCCCTGTGACCACACCGCCGAGGGCGACGAGCTGCTGACCATTCAGCAGCCGGACGGGGTGCGGTACATCATGCTGCGCAGCACCATCGAGGGGCACGCCAAGATCGGCCTTGCCGAGGACGTGACCGCCGCTGTGCTGGAACGCAAGCGCATCGAGCACGAGCGCGATCACGATATCCTGACCGGGCTGTACAACCGGCAGGCCTTCAACCGGGTGTGCACCGAGCTGTTTGCCGCGCCGGAGCGCATGGGCGTGGCGGCGCTGATGATGATGGACTTGGATAACCTCAAGCACATCAACGATACCTACGGCCACGACTGGGGCGACCAGTACATTCGCCGCACCGGTCAGTGCCTGCGGGACAATACCCCCGCCGGGACGGTGTGCGCCCGCCTTTCCGGCGATGAGTTCCTTGTGCTGTTCCACGGCTACCGCAGCCGGGACGCAGTGCGGGAAAAGATCGACTGCCTGACCAATGCCATGCGGCAGAGCGTGGCGCTGCTGCCCAGCGGCAACGCTTTGCACATCAGCCTTTCCGGCGGCATTGCGTGGTACCCGGACGACGGGCAGGACTGGGAGACTTTGAAAAAATACGCCGACTTTGCCATGTATCAGGTCAAGCATTCGGAGAAGGGCCGGGTGGAGGAGTTCGACATCGGGGTGTACAACCGCGAAGCCTACGCCGAGCGCACCCGCAGGGAGTTCCGGCAGCTGCTCAGCAATGCGCAGGTGTTCTACTGCTTCCAGCCCATCTTCTCGGCACGCAGCGGCAGGGTAGTCGCCTACGAGGCGCTGATGCGCTCCGACCTGCCCACCCTGCGCTCCCCGGCCACCATCATGAAGCTGGCGCGGGAGCAGGGGGCACTGTACGAGATCGAGCGCATCACCTTTACCAAGGCGCTGGAGACCTTCGACAGCCTGTGCCGGGCGGGCAGTGTGTCCGGGGATGCCATGCTCTTTGTCAACTCCATCGCCAACACCTGCCTGTCGCATGAGGACGGCAAATATATAAACAGCCATTGGCACGAGCTGTGCCACCGCATGGTCGTCGAGATCACCGAAGAGGAAGAAATCGACTACGAAGCACTGGAGAGAAAGCGCAATGCACCGGGCTTTTCCGGGATGTTTGCACTGGACGATTACGGCAGCGGCTATTCCAACGAGAATACGCTATTGCAGCTTGCACCCCGGTTCGTCAAGGTGGATATTACCATCATCCGTGGCATCGACACCTCGCCGGACAAGCAGCAGATCCTGCGCAATGTGGTGGCTTACGCCCACCCCCGCAGCATGAAGATCGTTGCCGAGGGCGTGGAGACCGCCGCCGAGCTGCGCACGGTCATCGAGCTGGGCGCAGACCTTTTGCAGGGCTATTTTCTGGCACGCCCGGCCATTGTGCCGGGAGCGATCGCGCCGGAGGCAGTGGCGATCATCCAGGAGTTACAGCGCCGGGCAAAAGATTAAAAAAACAAGCCCTCCCGGGCGCTGCGGCGCAGGGAGGGCTTTTGCAACGGAGGTAGAAAAATATGGTACAGGTGGATCTCATCACCGGCTTTTTGGGCGCAGGCAAGACCACCTTTCTGCGCCGCTATGTGCGGTATCTGGTACAGCAGGGGCATAAGGTGTGCATTCTGGAAAACGACTTTGGCGCGGTGAACGTGGACGCCATGCTGGTGCAGGAGGTGCTGGGCCCCGGCTGCGATGTGGAGACCATCAGCGGCGGCTGCGACTGCGACACCCACCAGCGCCGGATGCGCACCAAGCTCATCGCCATGGCCATGCGCGGTTTTGACCGGGTGGTGGTGGAGCCCAGCGGCATCTTTGATGTGGACGAGTTTTTCGATATCCTGCGGGACGACCCGCTGGACCGGTGGTATCAGCTGGGCAGCGTCATTGCCGTTGTGGACGCCCTTCTGCCGGAAACGCTTTCGCCGCAGGCAGAGTACCTGCTGGCGTCCGGGACCATGAACGCAGGCTGCGTGCTGCTGAGCCGCGCCCAGCTGGCAGCGCCCGCCCAGTGTGCCGCCGCCGCTGCCCACTTGGAGCGTGCACTGGAAGCCGCAAAATCTTCCCGCCGCTTTGCGCCAGGGGAGATCCTTGCCAAGGACTCGTTGCGGTAACACACCTGTGCCGCCGCGCCGCCCTCCATCTCAATGAGCAGGGGGTGGAACGTCTCGGCGATCCACCGCGCCCGGTCACACTCCGTGGCGAACCACTCTCCGGTGGCCA
>OGZG01000515.1_pt1 | contig 30251 bp, 35 predicted proteins | sample 1576781 | NCBI WGS metagenome assembly OGZG01 (sample SAMEA3541502, study PRJEB24748) | human gut metagenome | biome: human gut; feature: human-associated habitat; material: faeces | place: China | collected 2012 | reverse complement strand
ATCTGCGATGTTCAAAAATGCAGTCAGCATGATGGGAGCCAATGAACAAATTCTTGCACCAGCTGCAGAAAAATTAGATCAGTTTGTGGCTTTGGGAAGTGGCGGTCAGTATGCCAACTACCAAGAACAAGCTCAAATGGCCCCCGATACTTCAGCTGTGCCAACAGCAGGAGAGATTGGTGGATATGTTGCCGGGCAGAGAGCTCAAGCTACTGCGAACCTGAGTCAACACAGAGATGCCTCCACAGCACAACCAGGTAATACAATTGGCGGAATTACGGCTCAAAGCCTTAACGAGGACAATGGCCGTTTGCACGTTGCAAATGAAGGTGGCGCAGGTGAAGGACGAGTACTTTCTCAGGCAGACAGAGATACTCTTAACCAGGTTAAAAATAATCTTCCAATGGGGTCAACAAATGACACAATAGAGAGAGGAATACAGGCTGGTTCTGTAGGAGACGCAACCACAGGAAGGGTCCAACCTCTTCTTCTTGGTGACGCACCTTCTAACGATTTCAACGCCTCAACTCAGCAAACAATGAGGAACCTGCAGTCAAGTGAAGCACCTAAAAGCTTTGATAGCTTTAGGAGTACCGGTGACAAGACACAGGATGCTAAGGCAGCATTAACTCAGGCAACATTGCATAGTGAAAACGCACGTAACCAAATCGGGCAAGAGCGTGAGGCAAGCCTGGCAGAAAGCAAAGCATACCTCGATAAGTATAATGAAATCACCGGTGCAACAATGTCCGAATCAGGAGTTGAACGGATTGGAAGACAAGCGTCGGATGGGAAAAATAATGGTTTCAGGGGCGGGCTCAATGATGTCGTAAATGCAGAAGTCACTGGAAGCGGTACGACAGGAAAAGCAGCAAGAGGTAGTGCAGATGCAGCATTAGGCCAAGAACTGAGAGAAAATAATGGAGCCAGTTCGCATCCAATGGATAAGGCTTCAGCAGCGTGGCAAGCTACCGGGGACTCACTGCCCGGCCATGAGATCGCGTCAGATATCGTACAACGAGTTGCTGGTGCTATCCCTGGTGGTCATGCTATCGCACCAAAAGTAGGCTCTCAGGACAATGTGCCGGATGCAATGGGTATAAGTAGTGGTAGAGCGCCAGGCTCTCTCATCGGAAACATCAGCAATAATATCCAGTTAGGGCAAGCATTAAATAATGCAGGTAACTATTCCGGTATGAACGATGAAAAATTTACTCGGATGGCGGACCAAAACGAGATGTTAACTAGGCAGGTTCAACATGCTCTTTCAAATGATTCTCGTTATGGACCTGATGTAGCAGACGAGTATCCCAAATTTATTGCGAGTCTGCCAAAGGATATTGGAGTAAACGAGGGAATAGCGAAGACTAAAGAATTCCTTGATAAACATAGGAAAAGTTAAAACTTAGATAAAATAATGGCCTGAAAATTTAGGCCATTATGTTTAAAAGTGTAGACTTTCACAATAACTAATTAATGAAGTTTAAAATCATAATATCAGTAATAGGCGTAGCTTTTGGCGATATTTTCGTGAAGTACCTCAAACTGCAGATAGCTTTCAGATAATATATAGAGAGGGGCATTGCTGCTTTATCAAGTTCTCCATATAACTCTGCCCTTCTGGGCAGGGTTATCAGACGATGTTTTACCCTTAATACTGGCCATGAGCTCGATCCAGAATTAGCCCAACGTATTCCGGGTATCATCTCTGGTGGGAATGCATTGGTACCAGATATTGGTTCTCAAAGAAACTTACCAAACGCAATGCTAATCAGTGATAATAAGGCAACAGGTTCTCTCAACGCAAATATCAGAAATAATATCCAGTTAGGGCAAGTTTTACTGGTATGAACGATGAAAAATTTACTAGAATGGTGGATCAAAACGAGATTTTAACGAGACAATTTCAACATGTTCTTTCAAAATATTATCGTTATGGGCCTGATGCGCCTAAGGTATGTCCAAAATTTATAGCCAGTCTGGCAAAGAATACTGGTGTTAAAGAGGGTATGAATATGATAAGGGTGGTTGTGGATAAACACTTTAACAAATAAAATGAAAATGGCCGATTTATAGTCGGCCAATTATCGCTTTCCATTTAGAATTTAGAAAAACTTTCATCACAACTTGAGCTAATATCAGGTATGCTATCATTGCTCATCGTGGAATGTGTATCAAACATATTTGCTGGGTAGATAGCCGCAGAACGCGGGTCTGAAAGATCGTGAGGTACAGGAGCGTAATGAGCATCAAAATTGAGTGTCTCATTCTTTTTACCATTTAACCAATCATCTTCTTTTGGTTTGGTAAACCGCAAATGGTCATGTACATTAAAAATTTCATCTCTCAACTGATTGTGTGAATCTGTACCAAAAGAAAAGTCAATATTTTTTCGGGATTGCGAACTCTGCACATTAACTTTACTTTTTGGCACTAACTTAATTTCGGATGATCCTTTATTTTTGCGAAAAACTAAAAATAATTTACCTATAGCAATCGTAGAAAAAAAGATCACATAAAATACAAAAGAGATTTCATCCCAATATAGGTCCAAAAAATGTAACATATTTCACCTCAATCCTCGATTGATGATTAGATTATAGCTTAATTTAAACCAAAGCCAATCCCCTATTTTTCCTTAGTGCTTAGTTAATTCTGTAAGCAAGAAAGTAACTTTTTGCTGGAACAGAAAACCTGCTAACCCCATCAAGCGGGGAGTTAACTTTCGGAACTGATTGATTTACCAGCTCCTAACCGATTATATCCGATCGATACTCCGCGCCAAGCCCCTAATTTGTACTGAGGGGCAAAAGGAAAAAGTTACTTTTTGCAGAAACAGCAGTTAGCGAGAACCCCCGCATGCGGGGGGGCAAACAGATGACTATGGCTGACCATTGCGTTAGTCCTACAATAACCCCCGCATGCGGGGGGCAAACAGATGACCATGGCTGACCATTGCGTTTGTTCGACAATAACCCCCGCATGCGGGGGCAAACAGATGACTATGACTGACAATTGCGTTAGTCCGGCAATAACCCCCGCATGCGGGGGACAAGCATTCGAGACTGGTCGGAACGTTGTATGAATCCTCTACCTCTACAGGGGGAAGGATATAAATATCCCTAACGCCCCCTGACTCAGGAATATCATGGAAGGGGAGCAAGCATTATCCAATCAGCGCTTTCGCTTTTGCCCTTATTTCTGCAAGTTCTGAACTGTTAACCGAGTCCTTCTTGAGCACTTTCCTGTCCCGCCAGTCAACACATGTAACCTGATCCGACAGCGCCACGCCTTCTTTGCTACCAGATAGCGTGACTTCAAAGGGGTAGCCCTTGATTTGCGAAGTGCATGGCACACAGAGCAGCAGGCCAACCTTGTTATTGTAGGCGAAAGGACTAAGGACAACAGCAGGTCGGTGTCCTCCCTGCTCATGCCCGGCAACCGGATCGAAATCTATCCAGATAAGGTCACCTGCATCCGGTACGTAGCGTTTTACCATCAGAGCTGTTCCTTACCCTGTGCCGGTCCGAAATCTGCTTTGCCATGCAGATTATCGGTTGAAATACCGGCCAGCAATGCATCAAGGGAATACTCTTTCTGTCTGACAGGAACAATGATAATACGACCATCCTCAACCTCTATATCGACAGTATCATCAACGTTTAGTGACGCAGCTTTCATCACCGCTACTGGCAACCGGACAGACGGGCTGTTACCCCATTTTTTGACTATTGCCTGAGCCATACCAGCCTCTTAATGTATCAACATATGTATATACTCTAGAGCCAGCACTGAAAAGAGTCAATATTGTTGATACAATCACAGCGGGGAGCAGCCATTAAAGGACAGAAACTTCGATACAACCGGGTCGTCCTGTTCCTCATCCTGCCTGGACATGATGACCTTACCCCCAGAAAGAACCCCCGCCAAAACGAAAGAGGCTTTCAATGATGCCCGATTATTTAATTTTATTCAGAGCGCTTTCCGGTACCCAATATGCACCAGGTTTTCCTGGAATAATAATTTGATAGCGATACCATTGAAATGCAAAGTCTTTAATGCAAACCTCTACGCCTGGCGGGATTTCGATGGCAGTATTTTCTGATAGAAATTTAGCCAGCTTCTCGTTATCCTGAGACTTAGTAGCTGAATCGACCTCATTATAGTTATCTGCGTTCAGGACACCAAAATAACCAGGTTTTGTTATAGCTGACTTCCCATCGGGGCATGTCGCAACTGCTGAGGCCGAGCCAATAGCGCTACATAATACTATACAGTATAATGTTTTTTTCACTTTTCCATGTCTCCACAATTTTGGGCTGGTTACGAATATTCCTTACGAGCATACAACACTCGCAGAATTTTTATTTAAAACTGCAAACGTAGCTCGGTGGTCGGGGTATAAAGATAGTGGCTGACAGCGACCAGAACCCCTTCACATGCCGATTATCCCCGCGAGAGGGAGCTAGTTATAGGCACTGATTGATTTACCCGCGCTTATCTGATTATAGCCGAACGATTCGCCGCGCCAAGCCCTAAACTATACTGAGGCGCACAGAGAAAAAAGTGAATTTTTGCTGAAACGACTGTTAGCAATAATCCCGCTTACGGGGGACATACATATTGGGTGATCAGAGAACGGCAATGATGCACGATAACCCCCACGAGCGGAGAGCGAGCTTTCGGCACAGGTTGATAACTATCGCTTTACTCTGATTATAGACGTTCGACTCGCCGTGCCGTCGTAATCGGGTGGCTTATGTAAGCGTTGAGGCGGGGGCCCTCGTCGTTTACAGCGTGGAGCAGTCAATACTCGATACCAGAAAATAGTAATGCATTTGCATTGTGCAATGCAAATGCATTACTATTAGTTTGCTCATTCGGGCAATCACATTGTATGTGACTAACATCTGATAAGGAGAAGCCCCATCGGCTTAGCACACCGATGACTCCGTAGTACAGGAGTTCAGGGTAAAAATGGCACTATTCCCGGCGAACTAGGCACTCGCACCCTTGTGATGGAGGAAGTGGGAATGAAGAGGCATCAAACTATGGCGAAAACACTTGATAGTGCGAGCGTGTCACTGCGTGCGGAATCTCGATTAACCGAGCGCAGCCAGACAACCATTCCAGCAGTAATACGCGATGCTTTACATCTCAAGCCCGGTGAGTACATCAACTACACCTTGCTTGCTGGTGGTAAGGTCATCATGTCCAGACAGGAAGAGGAACAGGACGACCCGGTTGTTTCGAAGTTTCTGTCCTTTATCGAGGATGACATGAAGAAAAATCCACAGAACATAGCACCTGTGCCGGTCGTGTTCTGGGAAGGTATCAAAGCATTAACTGCTGGGGTTGAAGTCGATTTAGACGCGCCGCTTACCGATAACTAATAATCCGAAAGCGACCACTCCAAATGGATAATTTAGAATTAAATGGTTGGAAAATATACTTTCATTCATGTTTTTTGAATCAAATCGTGGAACTTGCTCAGAAGGTTGCGGACCTGAAAGCTACTAAACCTGATGAGTATCAAACCAGGAAGGAAGCAAAGCTCCTCCTTGCGATTGAACGTGTTATTGAGGAATGGATAGTAGCTGATCCCCTAAACCCTCAGTACAGGCAGGGAGATACTTTAGGTGGCGAATATAAACACTGGTTCCGTGCAAAGTTCCTGGCGCAGTTCCGTTTGTTTTATCGTTGCAGCGAAGAACATAAAACGATCATTATTGGATGGGTGAACGATTTCGGAACACTACGCGCATATGGTTCGAAGACGGACGCATACCTGGTGTTTGCAAAGATGTTAAAAGCCGGTGAACCGCCTGATGACTGGGAAAAGCTTCTCACTGAGGCTCGAGCGTCTACGGCCACTGCCACCGTGTCGGGATTCCTTGAAAAGTAACCCCCGTGAGCGGGGGCGAGCTTTCGGCACAGGTTGATGAACCAGCGCCTAACTGATTAAAGGCGATCGATACGCCGCGCCAAGCCCCTAACTTGTACTGAGTGGCAAAGGAAAAAAGTTACTTTTTGCAGAAACAGCAGTTAGCGCGCCCCCCCGCATGCGGGGGGCAAACATGAGCGTTTGACCGGATGAACCGTTTTCTATCCAATAACCCCCGCTTGCGTGGGGCAAGCTCCTGCTCACCTGTTTTACCCAGTGTGCCGTAAAGCCCCGACCGTCTGAACTGCCCCCAAAAAGTTGGACACCAACTGAGTAAGGTTGGAGTGCAGTTTAGAAGGGCGGGGATATACCCGCGCGGTAATGATGGAAACTTGCCTGCAAATGGATTGTGAGTTGATGGAGTTCGGCGGCGAGGATGACCATATCCATATGATGATTTCGGTACACCCCAAAGTTGCGGTAAGTAACCTTGTGGGCAAATTGAAAGGGAAATCAGCTTTTATGCTCCGGCGCGATCACTGGGTGCAGGTTAAGGGCAAGCTATGGGGCAATCATTTCTGGAATCCGTCTTATTGCGTTGTGAGTTGCGGCGGCGCATCGCTGGAGGTAGTTAAGGCATATATTGATCAGCAGAAAGCCCCGCCGTCTGCGAAATCTGTTAAGCAGTCACGCGCTCTTGCGAAGGTCAAATGAAGTTACGCAGTTACCACCCGATGCCCCCCTCTAAAGAGAGGGGGAATGCGCCGGCATTAATGTTCAAATTGAGGGTCAGTGGCCGAAAAAATAACTTTTAGCAAATAGCCCTCTGAAGATCCGTCTCAATCGGGTGGCTTACGTAGGCTGCGTTGAGGCGGGAATCCTCGCCCTTCAGGGCGGGGTGGATGTCAACTGACAGAGTGGTGAGTTTAGTCACGCCAGCATCCAATCCGACGATTGATGTTGAAGAGTGAACTGGCACTGATACTTCACTTTCTGTCTGAATGCTGATGTACCACTTACCGCAGGACTGGCTAACAGTGACATTTTTCACAATACCCGTGACCTGACGGCTGTTCCGGTAGCTCATCCAGCCAAGTTTAGGTAGAAAAATACGGCTGTTATCCTGAGCGAGCTTCCCCCCTGCGGATAGCGGAAAGCATCATTCTGACCCCGCTTTTTAAATCGGGGAAACGCCGCCCGCTTCGGAAGAAATTTTTGTAGGCTCGTTCAAGGGGTTTGAGGGCCAATGGAACGGAAACGTACGCTAACAATGCAATGCATTGTTACTATTGATATTTATTTCCCCTCGCTCACTTTGCAAGTACTGCTTCCTTTTTTATTTTCGTCTTCACAGCATTTACGCGCCCTGAATGTTTTTCATTTGCAATATTTACGAAATTTTTCAGTAACAATCGAGAGTTAAAATTTATAGACGGATTAAAATCATTAAAAGGATTTGGTTTATTTGTATGCGGACAGGTGAAATTTCTATTCAGAGAATACCGGTGTCTTATTCACTTGAACACACCATGTCTCACAGCCTTGAACGATATGTAGAACAAAAACTTCCTACCGATTTACTGGAACATGTTGCAGCCAATCGTATCCCGATCGTAGTTGAAAGCCATGAAGGCAGTGGCTGTTTGCCAAATCAGATTGATTTTTGTTACCGGCAGACATCCAGGGTGGTTAACAGTTTCAGACCCACCTGGCACACTCATGTTGATGCCGATCAACAGGAATCCGTCATACTTCGTATTCCTTCAGGCTATGACTACATTCGTCATTTTTCTTCACTTGTATTGCATTACCTTAAAGCCCGAATATCGAGTCCGCAGGAGCTTATTACTATTAAGTATGAACTGCTTAACGATCGCCGTTATCCAGCCATGACCGGACTTGATACTCTCAACATTGTACCGGGTAGCCAGATTATTATTGGCTGTTGTGACTTGCTGATTTCTGAAATGGCTGACCAAATCCTTTCATTTGAGGAAAACGATTTTTATACCTGCTGGAAAGCCAAGGATAACGTGGTATTTCTCGGCTGTAAGTTCAGCTTCTGGGGTAGGCTTTCCGGCAGCATCGTCCGTTTTATCTGTGAGCATTTTCAGCCAGCTGAAATAATCTACTTCGGCAAACTGGGGACACTGACTGCGCCTTCCGACATCTACGAGAAAATTTTCACACCTTCGCAGTTCCTGATGTACAACTGCCTGACAAAACTCGGGCCGACCATCACGTTAAAAAACAGTATGGCGCAGTTTAATGACAACGGTCTGGTTGGTGTTCATGCGTCAGTTCCTACGATCATGGAAGAAACATTTATGCAGCGTCAGTACCTTGAACGGAGCGGTGTGGAGTCAATTGACAATGAAATTGCCTTCATTGCCCGTGAGATCCATCGCTATAACGCCCGGACTTCCTCACAGGTTAAGTATTCTCCGATTCACTATGCCACTGATTATCTGAGAGGACTTAACGACTGGTCTCTGCAGGTACACCACGATCTGGCTCGAGGACGTTCTCCCTCATCCCTGCATAAGAAAAACATCATCATCAGCAAAGTCGCTGATATCATAAAAAACTACCTGTGGTGATCCATGTATTATCAGCTTCTTTCCATTTTTCTGAATGCACTCTCTGTGTTACTGGCTAAAGTCAGCTTCAGCCGGGTCAGTGAAAATGCTTTTCTTATTATTTATTCCCTGACATTTATTGCTCTGGCGTTAATGCACGCCCGCCTGGGCGAGATGGCCCGTTATCTCTGTTCACGCAATGGTATGGCATCGGTTATCTTCAATACGCTTGGTACCTGGTGTTTCTACAAGGGACTTGAACAACTGACACCGGGAACGCACTCCTTCATTGCTCGTAGCTACATTATTTTCGGCACACTGATATCTGTGCTGTGGTTTCGCGAAAAACTGACAATAACAAAACTGTTGGTGCTGCTGGCTTGCATTTCTGGGGTGACACTTTCTTCTCTGCCTGACTCCACAGGTAATGTTACATTCGAAGCAGTGATGTTTACTCTGCTTTCTTCACTGTTTTTTGCACTTAATTACGCTGTATTAAAAAAGAAAACCGCTGATGTCCATCCCTGTGCGCCTCTGGGAATCAACGGTTTTTTTCTGCTGATACTGGTCAGTTGTTTTGCCGGTCATCAAGGGGAATGGTACTTCAGTGATATTACGGTTCAGGGCGTCGTTTACAGCGTATTGAGTGCCGCGTTCATCTTTTACTCGATGTTTTCCTACATCAAATCAGCGGGAAGCATTGATTTTCATGTTGCCACAGCGCTACGTGCGCTGTCACCGGTGGTCGTCACGCTGATATCACTGCCCTTTTTCGGCTATGCAGGCGGTCAACTCCATCTGGCCGGTGAGATACTCGTCATCATTTCAATTATTGCGATGGGAATGACACAAACAATAACCAGGAGAATCAGTTAAATGAAAATTGAACGCGAACGTCCCTATCTTGCGATTTACTGCATCGTCCGCGAGGGCAGTCATGTGCTTATGCTCAGGCGGGCAAACACCGGCTATGCTGATGGCAAATGGTCATTCCCTGCAGGGCACGTTGATGAAGGTGAGTCTCTGACCGCAGCGGCCAGTCGCGAGTTAAAAGAGGAAACGGGCCTGAACGTCCCGGAAACGGACTGGGTATTTCACTCCATGATACATCGCAAAACCGCAGATCGCCGGGTCATCGACGTGTTTATGGAAGCTATCAGCTGGCAGGGACACCCCGTCAATACCGAACCACATAAATGCAGCGCACTAAAATTCATCTCTCCGGCGGACCGTGACATCGACCTGATTGATTATATCACTCCGGTATTTCTTCCTCTGGCAGGTGATACAAAAGAGTCTTATCTTGAATGGGGCTGGAGCAACCAGAATGATTAAGTCTACAGGTCCCAAATTCATTACTGAACAGACAGCAGAGGCACACAGGAACAGTCTGCTGGCATACCGCGACTATTCGGGTACTGCTGCCGTGGTACGAGACTATGAAAAAGCGCTGGAAGCTTATTTTCAGGTCAATCACGTTATTGCCGTCTCCTCAGGTACTGCGGCTATTCATGCCGGATTAGTGGCTCTGGGCGTCAGTAAAGGTTGTCGTGTTGCAGTACCGGCAATCTGCGCTGTGATGACGGTACTGCCAGTCATTCAGCTTGGCGCAATACCCGTAGTGATTGATTCCGATGGCGATACCTTCTGCATGGATCCGGTGCAGCTGGAATGTGAACTGGAAAAAGGTCTGAAGGTGGTCATCGCCTGCGGAATGTGGGGGAATCCCGGTACGTCAAAAGCCATGCTGTCACTGTCTGAACGGTATAACGTTCCTGTTCTGGAAGATGCAGCACAGTCTTTTGGTGCATCAACGCCCAGTGGAAGGGAAGGGTTAAAAGGTCGTATTGGTTGCTTCAGTACCCATGAGTACAAACTGCTTTCAACAGGGGAAGGCGGTTTTATTACCACCAATGATGCTGATATTGCCGAACGCCTTCGCGCATTTATTCGGCTCGGCTTTGACGGTAAGGGGTACGGTAATCAACCTGGCATGAATTATAAACTTTCTGGCTTCCAGGCTATCGCTGGTATGAATGCCCTCATTGAGCTTGCCAGCTATGTCTCACGACGCCAGGACTTGTGCGTTGCGTGGAAAGAACATCTATCAGGTGTGAAACATCTCTCGCCTGTTCAGGTGGCTGATAACGGAATTAATGCTCCTTACGCCTGCATCATGCTTTTTAATGACGATACGGATGGCGTGCGGTTTGCGGGTGAACTCGCTGCCAGAGGATTTCTGACTGATCCATACCGATATGAGCTTAAGCCAGTTACGAGTTATCCGGTTTTCGCAGATTATCATCCAGGAAATGAGCAGTTGCCGGACGCAGTATCGTTCATTCACCGATTATTGGTCTTACCAGTGCATGATAATATCAGCTTGAAGGATATCACCGAGGGAACCCGGATAATAAAAAATATACTGGCCATATAAGCCAGTACCGATAGCACCTGGCTGGTTATCCCTGATACAGGCCGCATCTGCGGCCTTTCTGTAATAAAATTATGAAAAAAACTCAAAAAGCCTATATTTACAAAAAAAATTCCTGAATGTGAAATGATTTATGCAGGAACATAAGGGAATTAAGATGTCATCAAGTACTGAAAAACAATAACGTGTTATACGGAATTTGACATCCTCCCCACCTTCACGCTGCGCGATTCAGGAGGGGGATTCCCATTAGTGGGTGACGACTGATCGCTCAGTGCCAGGTTCCTGCTTCATCGGGCGGACTGACTGCACCGTCCCTCCACAGGCAAGAACGGCATGTCCTGCCGCTAAAATATTACACGCGCCGTTTACATCAGCATTCGCTTCGTATCCACACGCCACGCAGACAAATGTGGCCTGCGATTGACGGTTTTCCTTCGAGGTATGACCACAGCAGGCGCATTTTTGGCTGGTGTAGGCCGGATTTACTGCCAGCACCTCACCGCCGCGCCATCGCTGCTTATATTCGAGCTGGCGGCGCATTTCGTACCAGCCCTGATCCAGTATCGCCCGGTTAAGACCTGATTTTGCCGCAACGTTGCGCCCCGGCTCGTCTACCGTACCCGCTGCCGATTTCGACATGTTGGAAACCTTCAAATCTTCAATAACGATCATCGCGTGGTTTTTGCTGATTGTTGTCGTGACTTTATGAAGGTAATCGCGGCGGATATTGGTGATATGCGCGTGTAAGCGGGAAATTTTTGCTTTCTGCTTCTTCCAGTTTGCGCTGAATTTCACTTTACGGGCAAGCTGGCGCTGTAACCTTGCCAGTCTGCTTTGGTTCTGTTTAAAACTGTTGACAGGTTCAAACACCGTGCCGTCTGACAGCGTTACCAGCTTACTGATACCCGCATCCAGGCCGATAGCAGACGTTGACGGATGTGCGGGCTGTTCAGCCACCATTTCTACCTGAAACGAGATATACCAGCCGCCAGCGTGCTGGCTGACCGTTGCGTTTTTGATTTTACCCACAACGGTGCGGGACTGCCGGAATGTCACCCAGCCCAGCCCCGAGGGTAACTTAACGCGTCTGTACTCAAGCTGGCAGTATTTGTCAAAATTGACGAAACGAACAGAGTCATTGCCGTGGCTTTTACGTTTGAACACGGGCGCTTTCGCTGCCAGTTTTTTATCAAAGCACCGTTTCCATGCCCCGTGCAGGTCTTTCAGTTTCTGCTGAAGGTTGTCGGTGTAGGCATCAGATAAAAACGCCAGCTCAGGGAGTTTCTTCCATCCTGTCAGCATTTTATTCAGCTCAAAGGCGGAAGGGAGTTTTTGTCCGGCCTCAAGAATACGCTGCGTCTCTGCCAGGGCGTAATTCCAGACAAAACGGGCGCAGCCGCACATCTGACGCAGTCGTTGCGCCTGTGCATCTGTCGGGTTGAGTCTGTATTTATACGCTTTCTGGATTAGCATTTTGCATTCAGTGTGTATTGAGATAACCTGTATAAATAACCATATGTACATCACGGAGTCAACAGGTGCAGGAAATATACAGAAGTCGGTATTCCTCCTATTTATTACATGTACACATTGTTTTTGTGACTAAATACCTGAACGAATGCGCTCTTAAATTCTGTGTTTGGTCAAATTGTAAACATCATCATTCTCACGTTTACCGACGCCAATTACGGTGACCGTCACAACATCATCGTTGACACTGTAAACCAGTCGGTAGCCTGCGCCACGGAGCTTTATTTTGTATTGGTCTTTGCGTCCATGGAGTTGCGAGGCGGGCACTCGTGGGTTCAAGAGGCGCTCAGCGAGCTTCTTTTTAAATTGTTCCCGAATGGTATGGCCCAATTTTTTCCATTCTTTCAGAGCTGATTCATTAAAGGCCAGCTTATAGGTCATCTAGACTGACCTCGATTACCGCCTCACCAATTCGCTCATCAGCAATACGACCCAGCTCCTGATCTTCAAGAAGCTCCATCAGTTGAGCATACAGAGCAGGCGGTACACAGTAAAAAGCGGGTTCGTTGCGATTCAGTATGGCTACCGGGGCACCTTCTCCTGCATTGAAAGTGCCCATAGGATCACGTTTAAGCTCTGTGATGCTTGCTGCAGTAGTGGTTAGTACCTGAAATGCCATAAAAAAACCTCCTATTCAAAGCCTCAGTTATAGCACACTTAAGAGTGCTTTTAAAGGTGCTTTTATCAGTTAAGCTTCCTAGAAATCTCCTTCCGTGCGGGTTGGAATCCTCGCCCTATTTTGAACTGCATCCCAAAAGTTGGACTCCAACTGAGTAAAGGTGCAGTACATTCTGGGCGGGGAGCAGTCAATGATACAAAATACTGAAGAAAAAACGAAAAACAGCCTCTATTTCAGAAAATTCTTTCCTGAATGTGACATGATTTATGCCGGAACAGGAAGGAGCTAAGATGTCATCGAGTACAGAAGAACAAGAGCGTGTTATACAAAATATGGATAAAAACACGATGGTCATTGCCTGTCCAGGGAGTGGCAAATCCTTCACCATGAAGGAGGGAACAAAAGCCATTTTTCAACGTCATCCATTGGCCCGGGTATCCCTGGTAACCTTTACCCGTGCGGCCACAGACTCTTTAAAAAATAGCCTCCAGAAAATGATAGAGCCGAGGTTTCTCAACCGTATAGAGGTCGATACCTTTCACGGTTTTATAAAAAAAATGGTAAACCAGACCGGTTGGAAAGGAGGGCTTCTAATCGGACACAAACAAATGGCGATGGTATCCCGTGTACAAAAACATCTTAACTACCATGAAAGTGTGAACGACATAATGCCATTCATCGACGGCATTGGCCGGGAGCTTAACCCGGACATTATCAGGATAAAATATACACGCGACCAGGTGGCGTTCTACAACGAGTACATGAGCTTTTGCAAAAAGGATAATGTTGCAGATTTTAACTCACTTTCAAAGTATGTAGTGGGCATGTTAAGTGCAGATAAGATGAGGCCTTTAAGTATTACTCATCTGATTGTTGATGAAGTTCAGGACACAGATGGTATTCAATTCACCTGGATATCTGAGCACGCAAAGAGGGGCATAAACACCACAATCGTTGGCGATGATGACCAGACAATATACAGTTTCAGAGATGCAGGTGGAGTTAAGATCTTTCGTCAGTTTGATAAAGCATATAATCCTAACGTTTTTCACCTCACCAAATGTTTCAGGTGTGCACCATTGATCCTTAAATTTGCTGATACAGTGATCAGAAAGAACAAAGCCCGCTATGAAAAGAGTCTCGTGTCAGGCAGAAAAGGGGATAAGGGAAAAGTAACTTTTATAAGATCGGATAAGGCAGACGACCAATTTGATGTGATCAAGGAGCTGGTGGAGAAAAACCCTCATGATTGGGCGATTTTAAGCCGAAACAACACGACACTCGACAAAATGGAAAGTTATCTTGAAGTTCCGGTTACGAGGATAGGGGGGAAATCCTTCTGGGAAGGGCTTGAGCCTAGTAATATCCTACACCTGTTCACCTTCTTCAGGCAACCAGGCAACGTAGGTCTGATGAAACGAGTGCTTTCGTTTCTAAATGAAGATGAGCTAATCCTTGATGTGTTGTGGAAACAGATGAGTGTCAGAAAAGTTACTTTTCAGCAAACGGAATTACCCAATGAATCTTCTGTGCTCACTAAAATGCTGCATAAGCATATGACCCTAATGTTGGCAGACACGCAAAGTAAGGAAGAGATAGAAAACCGTTTCAAAAAAATCAAGGAATGGTTAGAGATGGCCGGGTACAAGATGTCCAATACGAAAGGTGATCCGTCAGTAACCCGGATTTCTTTAATGTCATGTTACCGTTGGGCAATAAAAGATGGGTGGCTTAAGATGCTAAATATTGCAGCTGGCATGACCATGGGTAACAAGAAGGAATCTAGTGAGACAGAGCAAAGCGGTATCTGTCTCTGCACGCTCCATGGTTCCAAGGGACTGGAATGGAAGAAAGTACTAATCATTAACTGTAACCATGACCAAATACCCTCACCGAAGGTTATCGGTGATGAAGGGATAGAAGAGGAGCGTCGTTTATTTTTTGTTGGGATGACAAGGGCAGAGCTTGAGCTTTACATTACCTGGCATGGAAAACCGTCAGAGTTTATCACTGAGTCGTTCCCGAAAGTAGTTGAGTTAGCTGAAGAAATACCAATTATTGAGGGAAGTGAAGATATGTGTTTACAATGATACAGGGTTGATGTATAAATTTCTCAATAGTTTTACTTTTAATACCTTTATACCTTCTAAGATATCCATAAATGGATAGCTCAATTTTGAGTTTCGACACCAGAGCCTCTTTCCAAAAGAATGGCGCTGGTGCGATAACTCACATCTGTCTTACCACAACTCGTAGTTAAATTGCTTTCAAAAAGTAACTTTCTACGGACTTTCTAATGCCAGAAAAGTATAAACTCAGGCGGTTTGTTGCTTCAGGGTGATAAACGACGGCTTTCGCCAATTTCTAAATAAACTGCGTAAATGGTTTTTCTGGATTTAATTCTAAACTTAAAGGTATATAAAATGACTACTGCTACTACTGCTAAACCCAAAGCTAAAACCCCAACACGTGCTAAAACCGCCACCAGTGCTAAACCATCACGCCCGGCTGCTGACAAAATTGAGAAAGATTCAATTTTGATGGCTTATTCCAAAGCGTTTTATGGTGAAGAAATTCCACCATCGAATACTGGCAGTGATATTTGTAAAATAGAAAAAGGCACCGATGACGATAAGAGTTACATCTGGTATATGACAGAATCTGTCAGCCGTGTAATTGAGTTAAAGGCGCTTGAAGAAAGTTCTAAACTGAAGCATTTAGTTGGTTGTGAACGTTCTGTAATTTACAGCGTGAATGTTGGTGATGTCTTCATTAATGAGATCAACCTCGATGAGGCTGAACAACTTCTTGAAGAATTTCCTGACATCCCACGTGAAAAAACGCTCGAAGCTTTTTTATCATCTCTTGATGAAAAGCTTGTTGAGTTGAATATCAGCTCCATTGTTACTTCAGAGTCTCTTCACTTCGGTAAAGATAAACTGACCAAGCTGGGTGCTGTTAAAGTAAGTCAATGGCTTGATATGGTTATTGATGAGGTGCATGTTTTTTATAAACGTCAGCACTTTGTTGAGACCGTTGAATCTCGTCATGAGGACCTCAATGTCCTTTATGGTAAATTGAAGCCTTTGATGAGTGAATTCGGGCTTCAAGACAAATACTATGACTTATCGTTTAACGAGATGATGATTCACAAAGTAAATGGTTTTGATTTTGTAGTTGCAGATTTAATGCCACGACTGCTTAAACTTGAAGCATCATTGAAAGATGAAGAAATGAAAGCTAAAGCAGCTATGGAAACAAATCAAGCTCAAGAAATTAAAGCTGTTGAAAATAATAGTTTTGTAAAGGGATATGATAATACGGTATCAAGAGTACTGAAAGGTGCTGCTTGTGTTGCCATTCTCTATTTCGGAATCTCAACTATTATGAACTTCATTGGCTATAATTGATACTTATCTTATTCATGGAGCTCAACTATAAAAGTTGTCCTTTATAAAAAGGTATCATCTTCTAAATTTTGTTTAATCATACATCCACAAGGAGAAAAAGAGACTCCTTTTGGGTCTCTTTTTATTTTTTAAAAGAGGCCTAACATGTTTACAAATCACATAAATACTGTTTGCGTTTCCGGCGAGGTTAATAAGGTGATTGTTCGTAATGAATATGACACTATTATGCTAATACTGGATAACAAACAGGAAATGGAAATAAATGGTAAAATAGAAATGGTAGTTTCATCGATCCAAGTGAAAATACCTCAAGACCTGTATGATAAGGAGTTTAAAGAGATTATTCGAGGCGATAACCTGATGATAACTGGTTGTCTGGTGACTGATAAAGTTCACTCTGGTGAATTTACGGTTGTTAGAGTCCAGGCCCAGAAATTGATTCACCGAGCTCCTAAGCCTATTGAAGGTTTCGGCGGTTCAAGGTTCTTAACACGTTAATAATTTTTTAACCCCTATTGGGAGAAATCCCATTTGGGTTTCTCCTATGGAGAAACCTATCATGCATTTAAGTAGTAAATTAAGAAAGATTGAGAATGAAAACCAACTTAGTTTCAGATTCTTCTTTGAGGATGATGGAATTAAAGAAAAGGTATATATACCTGTGGAATCAAACTCAATCGTTGAAGATCATGGTAACAAAGTACCGAACCATGATTATCAAGAGCTAGATGATTTCATTTGGACAGATGAACATATATGTACGTTCTTCTATAAAATAATGGAGTCATCTTTTGTAACCGTTCAGTACCATATAGACCAATCGATGGTCTATAAAATTGATGCCAATGGGTTTCGATATCTAACACCGAAATTAAAATTGGAGTTAGATTGGTATTGTACTAAACAATTTCAAATTGTGTGTCATCGATTCGGATATGACCCAGATGAAATTATTGATTTTATTAAGTCAAGACTTCTTCTTGCAATACGTTCAAGAGAGTCAAGGCAAGATCTTATTAAATCTTTAGAAACTGACAACTTAACATTTTCTCATCCTATTATAGGCCCGATTAAATGGTCAGATTTCTTAGATGATAGATATTGTTATACAAGGAGATCATTGATCATTAAATGGTCAATAGCTGACAGATTGAAACTCTTTAAAAAGATTTTCGATGAGCAAATGATTATCCTTGAAAATCTAAGTGAAAATGGTGCCTGGACTTTGGATCAGAATACCGATTCTTATGTTCTTAAAACCGAAGCTGTGGATTATGTTGAGTGGTTATATTCCGATGCATGTAAGGTAATATCTCATGTATACGGTTTTGATTACGGATTACTTTTCAGCACTTCGAAAGCCATTATCAAAAACCTTTAATTTCATAAATATCCAACGGAGTTATATATGACACCCGCTACTACTGCTAACAACAATGCAAAAATTCTAACTTTGAATGTTAACTCTGACTTAGAAATTAAATATTTCGAACCTCATGAGTTAACCAAGGCTATAGAATATCAAGATGAAGAGGAATACATTATTGTCCGTGCAAACGAGCACTTTAATGTTGACTGTTTTGGAGAAAATGACGTTATACCTATTTTCAAAAGAGTTACTCCTTTTCGTGCTCCGTTAAACAGTAAATATCGTCCAAATCCGATCACTCTACGCCGTATGGTGAAGTTACTTTTAAATAATGAAGTAACTGCTGGCATCTGCCTGCAAGGAGAATCTGGATCTGGTAAAACGGAGTTAGCATTATATATCAGCCATATGCTGAACTGGCCTATCACCATCAAACAAATCAACAATGAGTTATCGATTGATGATCTTGAAGGTATGAGAACGCTAGAAAATGGAAATACACGGTATGTTTATAGTGACCTTGTGCAAGGCTATCGTGATGGGCATATCATTCTTCTTGATGAGATAGATAAAATAAACCCAGATACGGCAGCTAAGCTTCATATGCCGCTTGAGCGTAAACCGTGGGCAACCGGTAAAGAAGGTGGCGAGTTGATTTATGCAAATCGCTACACCCGCTTTATTGGTACAGCTAACACTAACATGAGTGGAGAGGATATGCGTTTCGCTTCATCACAGTCCCAAGACTCTGCATTTATTAAGCGTTTTTTAATATTGCCGATGATTCGACCTGATGAACAAGCTATGTATTGTGCAGCTGAGGCTCATTTTCCTGATTTGAAACCTTCATGTTTAAGAATGTTTGCAAAAGTTGCTTTTGAACTTAACAATCTGAAAGATGACGAACTGGTGATGGATATTCGTGAATTGATTTCATGGATTTCTACCTCCAAAGTCCTTGATGAAGAAATTTCTGTTGGGTTTAAAATTGCATTCACGTCTAAGTTATCTTCTGAAGCATGTAGTAAAGCTGAAATTTTGCTTGAGCAACTTTTCCCGGAAGAAGTATCACGTTCAATTTCACAATTGTAATTGATACGTTTATTTAAATTTTACCTACCCCCCCCACCGGGAAATATTTTCCCTTTGGGAGATATTTTTCCGGTGCATACTGGAGAAATATCATGGCTAATATCAAAATCGCTGCTATTGCTGATACCACTCAAATCAGTAACACTGTAAAAAGTTTCATCGACCGCAATCCTGAATTACAAGATGGTGCCGTTATTATTAAGGTAGATGTCGAAGGATGTCAGGGTCGCCGTAGAACGAATGAAATTCGACAGTTTCTTGATGAAGATGAAGTATCGGACCAATCGAGTGTGAGTAAGGTTGAAGTCCAATGGATTTCTACTAAGGCTTTGAACTTTAAAAGTGCTGTTCATACAAGATTGAGTAATCTCAAACGTAAATACTGCATTCCTTTCAGCTCCATGAATATACTGCCAACCTCTAAGTTGGAAGAGTATTTGATTGAAGTAGAGGCCGTCCGAGAATATTTCAAGGAAGGCATTCAGAATGCTCTAGAGCGTTATGAAGAATACATTCAGATGGAAAAAGACAGAAGTCCTAAATTGGCAGAATTAATTGAAAAATTAAGAATGACTAAAGATGACTTCGAAAAATCGTTTCTTTTCCAGATTAGCCATCCAATCCCTTTCACACCAATGTCAATTGATGGAGAGGATTTAGGAGACCGCTATTCAGTTGGTTTAATACAGGATATTGCTCTGACTGCTGAATCTATCTATGCTTCCTGCACAAAACCTAAAATTGACCAGACTTTCGTAGAAAAACTGTCAAATTTAAAAGATAAGGTTGTGAGTTTTATGTTTTTGGATGATCGTGCAACTAAAATTGCTGACTCTATCCAAAGCGTACTAAACCATCTTCCCTCTGGTAATTTGGATTCCCCCCTTCACATGAGTTTGTTTCGCGAATGGTTATTACTGCTAAGTGATACGAATCGTTTGAACAGAATTATGGATGGTGACGATCTTGTAACAGGTTTTATTGCCGAAATTAAAAATCGTTTTAACGATTTAGATGATAATTTGGCTAATAATACTGGTTCCATTTTCGTTGATCCTTTTACTGGAAATGGTATTCCTGCTAAGACATCTAATTCTTCGATAACTCCGGTCTCAAATAATGATGTAGTCCAGAAAAAAGTAACTTTCTCGACTCCATTTAATTTTTGATATCTTCTAATCCCTTGTGGGCAAACCCACATGGGTGCGCCCATTTAACTTTATGGGTGCTATATGACTATTAAGCTAAACAATTCTATTCGTAGTAAGTTGGCTGTAGATAATCTTGCTCGTGTGATTGGTGCTGATCCTGAACTCAATGTTCTTTTTTTGGGGCCACATGCAACACCATGCATTAACATGAGATCTAAAACTATTTTTTTACCAAACGGTGACTTTAGTAATGACAAATACTGGAAGCTATGTAGCGGCTGGATATGTCATGAAGGTGGTCATAATCGTTATACAGAAATCGAAACTACTGTTGATTTTGAAAATGAATATTTATCAAAACAACCTGGCTTCGAATGTATAATGCCTGACGGAACCGCTAGTTTTTCCTCTAAAGAAGAGGAGAAAAAAGCGGAAATAAAACTTAAGAGGCTTCATCGTTCTATTAACCTCTTCGAAGACATTCAGATGGAAGAGAAAACTGGTAATCAGTTTCCGCTTTCAAAAGTAATGCTTGCTGAAATGTATTCGTTTATGGTTAGTGATGGAAACATGACTGGTGACGGTTCTAATATCGTTTCCTACATTGAAATGTATATTTTAAACAAGCTTCGTGTAAATCAGCTTGGGCAAGAAGGCGTTCCTGAAATATTGAATGATTTTTTTGCTCTTGCTGATACTGTTCTATTCGACATGAAAGACCGTTTTGATTCTTTGATTCTCGAAGCCACAGGGGTTAATTCAACTCTTATGGCATGTGAGTTAGGATTGAAACTATATGAAGAACTAGAAAAGTTACGTGATGATCTAAAAGATAAAGAAGAACAAAACCGATTAGATGACTCTGATGACTCTGATGACTCTGACGGCTCTGATGACTCTGATGACTCTGACGGCTCTGACGGCTCTGATGACTCTGACGGCTCTGATGACTCTGACGGCTCTGATGACTCTGACGGCTCTGATGGCTCTGACGGTTCTGATGGTTCTGATGGTTCTGTAACTTCTGCACGTACAACACAAAGTTTCTCACCAGCGCAATTAAGAAAGGCGATTGAAGATCTTGATGAATACCTAGACACAGAGGCTGAACAGGATAATTCTCATGATTTTCATGAAGCTATAAAAAAATCCATATCTCAAATGGCATCTTCTTTCAGTGATGCTGAAATTCAAAACTTTGGTTTTCGTTTTGGTTTTATCACTCTGACCGAGGAGGACTATAATAATGCTCTAGCTCACTCTCGTGAGCTAAGAAAGTTACTTTCTTCTTTAAATAAGCAAACTGTACGGCGTAACAACAGGCTAACTGATCGTGGATCTCGTATTCATAGTAGAAAGCTTGTTGAAGTACCTATGGGTGCAACCTCTGTGTTTAAGAAAAACGGGGAGGGATACAAAAGGTCTGATGTAGGTGTAATAAACCTGCGTGATATCTCTGTATCAATGCATGACGTATCAGTTTTAGCCTTAAAAGCAAATCTTGCATTTACCCTTGCTTGTGAATCGGTGAACAATATTGATGTTGCTGATCTTGTTTATCCAGTTCAAAAAGAAGGTTATATAGATATACTTAAGTTTTTTAATAAATCTGTATCTAGTTGCTTTTCAAATTATGAAAATGTTTCTAGCGGATTACATACCCCAACTGCGACAGCGATTAATTCATGCGTGGAATATTTCTCACGTTTGAATTTCTCACGTAAAGTTATCTTTATTGCGACTGATGGTGACCCATCTGAATCAATAGATGATGTATGCTCAGCAGTTAAAAATGCTAAAAAACATGGCATAGATATTGTTTGTGTCGGTTATGGCATTGATAAACCTCTAGGCTTTGATGGTGTTTATTTTAAAAAAATAAACGATATCTCTGAATTAAATTCTTTGTATAAAGATTTAATCAGAAGCCTAGTTTAACTTCTATTATCTTCCCAAGCGGGCTTATATACCCGCATGGGTATGTTTGCTCGCCTTTAAGGAGCAAACATATGAAAGGTAATAAGTATATTAAACGTGTTCGCGTTGACTCTCGTCAATTAGACAGTGGGATGATTGGAACCAAGGTATACGTCACAGAAGGGGAAGTTGTTAATGGAATTATGCCGGTTGAACGATTAGTTCGTGATGCCACATTTTCCGAAGACAATTCCGAAGCAATGGATTCAGCAGTTGAAAGACTGGTGGCGAAATATATTGCTAATGGTTTCGAAGTCTTATAAATGATTGTGCCACTTCGTGGCACTTCTTTCATTCTGCGTTGTGGGTTTCTCAATGTTATCTGCATTGCAGTAGGCATTGTGAAACCCACAATGTCAGCTAGGAGAGTATTATGAGTCATTCTACAAATTATAATTCACCGGCTAAAACCCCTATGCAGTACGCGCAAGAAACTTTTGACCTTGTCAAATCTCATGTGCAGCAGCTGGGTGGATGGCGTAATGTATTAACGTACTATCCTGAGTTTCAGGAGGCTTTAGAAAAAGCTCCACGTTCTGTCAAATGCCCGTTTACTGGTAGTGGCAAAACGAAATTCAGATTTAAAGATAGGACGCTAGAAAGTGTTCATGCTATTCATGAGGATTATCCCCATAATACTTTTATTGATGGCATTGATTTAATTGCTGAACTAAAAAGCATTAGTAAAACGCAGGCTGCAAAAAACATTCTTGAAATGCTTGGTGTTTCCAAGGATAGAAAGTTAACTGAAGCCGACCGTGTTAATATTGTTCTTTATGACAAAAAAGCTCAATCTTTTTCAGATATTGGTGAGGAAGAGAGACTTAGTCGTATAAATAAGTTAGAAGCCGTGTATAAATACACAAAATTTGTGACACCCGATTCATTGGTTGCTCGATATCTATCAGGGCGCGGTATAAAACGGATGCTCACAAAAATTCCAGCTAGTCTGGGGTTTAATGCTAAGATGAGATACTGGCCCGGTTCTAATAAGCCAGCCAGTTTTCATCCAACGATGGTTGCTATTTTTAACGATAAATTCGGTCGCAATTGCACTATCCATAAAACTCATCTTACTGATGATGGACTTAAAAAAGCTGATGTTGAAAACCCAAAGTTAATGATGAAACCGGTCTACCAGATGAATGGTGGTTCGATGCAGTTATTTAAACCAACTTACTGTGATGAAACTAAATCATGGTTTTTGGGGGTTAGTGAAGGTATTGAGAATGCGCTATCAGTAACTGAGGCGACTTCAATTCCTTGCTGGGCATCTTCAAGTTCAACATTTATGGAAATGCTGGAAATACCTGAGTATTTAATGCCACCTTCTGATTGCCAATTTATTGAATTGTCGATTTGGGCAGATAAAGATCGGGTAAATCCAAACACCGGTAATTCAGCTGGTGAGTCCGCTGCACGTGTTCTCAAGAGCCGTATGGAGCCCTTACTTGCTGAACGCTATCCTGAAGCAACAGTCCGGGTTGAGATTCATTTGCCTGAACTGGATATACCTGATGGTGCGAAAGGTGTCGATTGGAATGATGTATTAATGCTCAAGGGTCATGAAGCTTTCCCAGGCAAACTGGAAGAAAGATTTTTTGACTTGATTAAATAATTTCATAACCCATACAGGGAGAGTGCTCCCTGTGGGGCTCTCCCTTTTTTACTTTAGGAGAGCTAACTATGAACGTTTATTATGATTATGATATCGAATCGGTTTTTAACTGGGTTAAGGAACACTTCATTCTGAAGCATTCCGCTTCTCTTGTTAATAGCCCTTGGTATGACTACGACATAGAGATAGATTTGCGCTTAGTTAAGCAAGCGTTGATAAATGGTAATTTTGAATTTTTATATGTTGTTCGTGATCATGGCACAATGTTGCTTTTGCTTTCTGAGTTTCACTCCTCCAGGTCTCTAGACTGGGAAGGTAGCGAAAGCTTTGAGTACTATCATTGTAAGATGATAAGTAAACAAGGTATCAAGTTGACCAAAAAAGCAGCAGGTGAACTTTTAGATCGTGGGCCTTTACTCAACTCCTTCAGTGCCGGAAGTAAAAACTCCTATCTGAAAGAGATTTTAGAGTTTGTTAATAATAAAGGCTTTAACTTTTCCCCTGCAAAGTCACTTTTTGACTGTAAACGCATAGGAGACGAGTTAAACCTTCCCTCAATGAGTAACTTCATAGCAAGAGTTGAGAACCATATGCTCCGTATGAACTAATTACCCATTGTTGTCTATTAAAAAAAGAGCGCATATTTTATGCGCTTTTTTTTTGCCAAAAAATTTACTTGATCTTCCAGATTTAGCCCTTTAGTACAGAAAATTTGTCTTTCCTCTGTGATTTAATAGTCTCAAGGAGGAATGATGGACTACAAACACGAGTGCTATGACCTGGAAAAGTTACTTTTGGCTGATGATGAGTTTCTGCTCTACCTTTTGGGGGGGGAGAATGCAGAAGCTTTACGTAGTGACTTACAAATACGCTTTAACGCCGGTGAGCGACTTATAACTACTCAAGAATGCCCTGAATTTTCACCTGTCAAGGGCTGCCCTGGGCACGATTGCGAGACTATCGATGAGTAACCCGTTTGATCTTTCAATGTATGCATTAGTCGGCGTAATGGCTATCATAGCCGTTGCATCTACCTGGTATCCAAAAGACCGTAAAATTAACTTTTATATTTTCCTGTTGAGTATAGTCACTTTTTTGGGACTGGTTGTTTTGGGATTCCTTAACTGGTTCATTGAAGGCTCAGCTTATGGGGCTCTTGTCAGCTGCGTATGTATTATTTTCCTCTGCATGACCCGGCTCCGGTTGATTGTGTATCGCTATAACGTGAAGTCGAGTGTTAAACGAATTGTAGCTTCCGTCAAGGAAGGTAAAAGAGTGGCTTTTATTGCGCACCAAAATTTGGAGCTGAGGGAAGTCGTGGTATCAATGTTCAGCTCAATGCTTCCAGAGCAGTCGCGTGTTATACATGGGCCATTTGGTTTCGGAATGGATAATGAGATTGAATTCATTAAACAGCGAAACAGTGCAGATGAAGGGTATCTCGTTATTTTTCTTAACCAGCAAGACTCTTACTCCTGGTTAAAACTCATCGCGGGTGAATCACCTGAAAAAGCGATTGCGTACAACTTTGACTTCATCCCTGATCTGGAGAGTGAACATGAAACTAAATGAGACGTCTGGCGTATGCGAAGATGTGCATCTAAATACATTTGTCATCGACCCGGCAACAGCCCGACGTTTTGAGTGCGTTAAAGAGATGGTTCGTAAGCAGGGGTTCAATAACATCACGGAGCCGGAAATCATTGATGCCATATTGTCTGAAATAACAGCTGCAGATGCAGCCGGAATTTTTATTGAATACAAGTTAAAAGCCACCAAACCTTTGCTTTCTACAGATTAGGGCTTTACAGAGCTTTTTTTTATGTTTTCATATTCATAAATGAGAAAATGAGAACCAGTAAATTGAATATGATTTTAAAAGAAGAAATTGTTTTGGGTATCTACAGCTGGCTTCATATGACTCCGGTCAGCATGCTGGTAAGAAACATAACCAGCGATCAGGGAGGGGATTACGCGATCGTCCGCTTTACCGTCGATAGCCGGGGGGTCCAGATGGGGCCTAAGGCACAGGGCCAGCTTCTTTGTTCATTCGGGTTTAATGTAAAGGAATCCTGTGAGGCTGACCCAAAAGACGGTCCAGGCCTCATAAAGGCCGAAATGATGAACGGTGTTATGCAGCTGGTACCGGAATGCATTGAGCTCACAGACAGTCAAACCCAGGCAATCAGGAAAGAAGTAACTGTGTTTAACAGGGTTTGTGCTATGCAACTCCTGGGGGGGCATGGGAATGCAAGGTCTCTGTGGGAGAAAGAAATTCTTCCCCGGATGAAAGTGCGCAGACAACTACATTGAGGCAAGGCGATGAGCAAAGTGCATTGTATTCGTGGTATTACCTGGAAAAACTCCGATAGCGCGTCTTTCAAAGTTTATGCCTGCATTGCTGCTGTATTCAGCCTTGGCCTGGTCACAGCTACCGTCAGGAACTATGAAATTCTACAACTGACTGTTCCGTATACCTGGTATGTTTTCTTCACTGCATTCTGGCTTCTGTTCCCGTCCTTTACGGTCTCTTTCCGGGAGCGGGAAGGGCGTCTGTTTACCTCGATGGGTTTTTACGGGTTAAAACTGGTCACTCTCGACCGCCCTGTCTCCGATGGGTACTGGCTGGTCACGATGGAGAAAAACCGTTATCGCCTCGTCAGAGTATGCCGGGACGGGCGACGCCAGCCTGTATGGCTGACGTTTAAGTCTTTACCAGAGTTTGTTTAACGATTACCGTCGCACGTTCAGGAATACGATACGGGAGACGATATGAATACTGACTTTGCCCATTACAACGAAGAGCAACTACGCAAACTCGGTGAGCTGCACAGTTTACTCCGTCACAGCGATATCGGCTCATCTTACCTTGCCTCGCTCCCGGAGCCCCGTAGTGTTGAGGAGTTGAATCCGCCACAGGAAATCAATGTGACTCATTCGGTACCCGACGTCGACACCCTGGTGGATATTTACCGGCAGCAGCGGGTTGATAAAGTCCATGTCAGGGATGAGCATTATTCAACCAAAATCACCCGAAAATACCCCGGGTTCGTTGTGGTCAGAAACAATCATGATCAGGTGATGTCGCTGGTGGGTGAAATCAACCGGCTTCGTGACAAATTTGCTGCTGCTGTAAAAGCTATCACTCATTACCAGGACTCCCGGTCAGAAATTCTGCACCAGGTTTACCCGTGGCTGGTGACTTTACAGGTGTCCCGTAATATCCGGATCGTTACTGAGCAAATTCGCTCCCTGGGGTTCACCTGGCAAATCCCTGTCATTCATAAATTTACCCGGCTGGAAACGGTTATCGACCGCTTACGCAGGGAGATAACTGAGCTCCAGCCGGATATCAGTCTGACAAAACAGGATGTTGAACGGCTGAAACAGGAACGAACCGAAGAAATCATGATGCTGTCGTTGCTCAATGATGAAGTGAGTCATGACGATGAAAATTTGAGAAAATTTCGGCTTATCCGGGAAAGTAACTTTCCGGCTGTTAACGTCAATATCCGGTACACCAGTCCTGAAGATCCAGATGATGTTCATGGGCCGTACAAACTCAACTTTCGCGCGCCTTTACCATTAATTTTGTTCAGCGAACCGGGCCGGTTTAATCCGTTAAAAAATTACGTAAAAGGTGAAAGGCAGAAGCGCGGCGATTTTAATGAAAAATATCGTTCTGTCCTGCCCCGTATAGGGCTGGTGGAAGTCATCAGGGAGTCAAAATGAGCCGGATTTTAACCGGGATTTGTGAAGCTGATCCGGCCAGGAGGTTATACAAAGTGGCCGTCAGTAGGGGAAACACTTTTCTGTCTGCAAAAGAACGTTTTCGTGTACAGGTATGTTTCAAAAATGCCATAACACATCCAGATGAAGATCGGCTGCTGGCCGAGCTGTTGACTGTTCATCACTTCCTGGCTGACACCTCTATTTTATGGCATATGGAGCAAAAAACTTATGCATGCACCACGACATGGGCCACCACGTCCACATGGCTGCCAGAGATATATCAGCGTCAGGCCAGCACGCCCAATGTGGTAAAGATTATCAAATTTATGCACGCCCGGTTTCCAGGCCTTAAAACGGTTGCAGAAACAAATGAGCAGGGTTACGAACAGGCGCTTACCAGTGTGGATTTTGAAATTCCTTACTGGCCGGTGCTGCCGAAATTCGAATCTGATATAGGAACGATACAGGTAACGATTGCCGGGATGATCCGTTACACAGAAACGATGAGCAATAAAGATTGTAAAACCCCTCTCGACTTAATGATAAAAAGTTTTAAGTCAGGGTTGATCCCGATAGAGAAAATGCCGTTGAGTAAGACTGAAAGGCTTATGCCTCTGAATATCAACACCGCTGGTAAGATATTTACACACGCGACATGGCCGAGATGTCGTTACATTTTCGTACCGGATGAGGCGGGAGTAATGAAACTGGTTAACGTGGTCAAATTAAGATTAAAGCCTCTGGAGGAAAAATGACTTACGCTATTTTCTTGTTAGTAACTGCTGTTTGTGCATTCGGATTAAATTATCTGACAAACAAAATCTGTTCCGGTACGGGTATGATTAACCAGAGTGGAGGCTCTAATGTACACGCCTTACGGTGTATCACATCGTTCCTCCTTCTCCTTGTCTCACTCTGGCTTCCTGTCAAACCTGCCGTGATCAATCTGGCAGTAGAGTTTGCTGCACTGGTGAATTTCATTGCATCTGTCACTCTCTATACCGTTGCAAATTTCCGGGCAAAACGGAGATTAAAAAAACAAAGAAAAGAAGAAAAGCTGCTCAAAAAGGATAATCCATGATATCGCCTCTCATTTTCATTCGTGAGACGCACCAGAACTGATTCATGCACAGGGTAACATATTTTCAGGTTTCCTGGCTGCCTTCACAATTATTCCGAAGCAGGGAGCAATGTCAGCCGTTTTTAAATATCATCCGGAGTTTTCATGAATAATAAAAGAACGATTACCACTCGAGAGCAGATTAAAATTAATGGGGAAATTCGTGAGAGAACAGCAACCCATATTGTTACCGGTGCTCATGGGTACGAAACCCTTTGCATAAGTGGTTATATTGTCGAACATAACGAGATGGGTGAGGTTATCCATAACAGCGAAAAATTAGCGGAAGATTTGTTACCTGTTACCTGCCCCACATGCAGGGTCATTTGGTATCATACGCATGAATTTACACTCGATGATTTTGACAGTCTTTCAGGAAAAGGGGATTTTGTTGTGACAGATTTGAAAGAACTGAATATCTGAAAAGTTCATAAGTGACCAGCGCTCAGAAACATGTTGCTGAGTGCTGGCGTTTCTCTCCGTAAAATCTATATGTCGTCCAGATGATTACGCATAAAGCTTACCATGGCTTTTTCACTGGCAAGATATCCCCGGATATAACGGAAGACCATCTTTGGATCAGACCAGTTCCCCATCTCGGTAATCTTTTCCAGGGAGTACCCGGCCTTAAACAGCTCTATGGCTCCCCCCACACGCACACTGTGTCCTGTCCATGTCCGGTACCGCCCGGACTGTCGGTTACTGTCGCTGACCTTCCCGGCAATCCCCCAGAGGCGTGCAAATGCCTGGTTCAGTGAATTAGAGGACAGCATACCAACATCTTCCCGTGATACCTTTGATTCATTCTGTAACTGCGTCAGTAACCCCTCACTGAATCCTGCTTTGACCAGCATCCTGTCTATGGATTTACCCCGGGATAGCTTACTGCTGGTGGACGGGAAATATCGGTTCGTATGGATGTTTACAGGCTGAAAAAGAAAACGGTGCCCGAAGGTTTCGGTATCGGTGTATTCCACCGTCTCAATCAACCGTCTGACATGCTGACTGCATTGTGGTGAGAGCTGAAATGTCAGGTTACTTGAAAGGCTTGTCTTGGTCCGCATGACATCCAGAAGGTAACAGGACGTGTCATTTTGCCATTTCAGGTCGCCGGTTTTAATCCTTCGAATTTCCACGTTACGCAGCAGGGTTTCAAACCCAACCCATATCATTGCAAGGTCCCGTATGTCTCTCAGGTCGTCGCTTTTATGCAGCGACCGGCGAAGAATATTGAGATCGGATATAAGAAATGGAAGGGCCTGACCGGTGACGATTTTTTTCTCATTCTCCCGCGCCCGCCATACCTGAACCAGTGCTTTTATCAGAACGTTGCGGAAGTCTGGAAAACCCAGGCTGCTGTTAACGCTTGAAAGGCATGCAATAAAATGAGAGATAGTCGCCATTTTAACGGATCCATTCAGCCCATTAATATAGCGCTCGACATCAACCGCTGTGACGGGGAAGGGGGTCAGACCGTGCCTGGCGCACCATGCAGACCAGACACTCGTGACCCTTAACTGACTTCTGGCCGTATTGTACCGGCGAAACCGCAACAGCTTGAGTGCATCCAGAGCACTCATGTCATCGGTTCGTGAGATAGCAACCAGTTTGGTTTTATCTGTCATGGGAAGATCTCATGTCTTTTCACTGATGTCGCGGTAGGGATACCCGTTACCGAATACCCCCCGCACAGATCCCGGCGTGCGCGATTTACGCACCGGGCTCCTGCCTCG
>OGZG01000512.1_pt1 | contig 30342 bp, 28 predicted proteins | sample 1576781 | NCBI WGS metagenome assembly OGZG01 (sample SAMEA3541502, study PRJEB24748) | human gut metagenome | biome: human gut; feature: human-associated habitat; material: faeces | place: China | collected 2012 | reverse complement strand
GCGCATAACCGCACACCATCTGCTTTGTCTGTTTGTCCAGCTGGCGATTGATAAGAATCAGTGGCTTATCAAAATAGAGCGAAAGTAAACCCAACATATCTCTAATGCGAGATGTTTCACTGATGTCCAGACTGCAACTGCGCGCGATCTGTTTGATGTTGCGAGTTCCGACATTTTGGACAAGTTCATTAGCAGCTTGGTGAATAAATGCAGAATCCATAATGTGATCTCCTTCCGGGGATGGCATAGTGAATAGAACAGTGGTTCACAGGTTCATTATACTAAAACTACTAAATTTTTCTGGTTTTTTTTATGCCCAGAACAAAAGGTAGCAAGAATAAGCCTAAAACAGTAATTGCTGATTTCGCAACTCAGATTGCAGAAAAGTAGTCCGCAAAGGAAGCGCTCACAGCGGAAATCGCATCCATCACCGCAAACATTGATACTTTGAAAGATGACCTGAAAGAGAAGAAGGTTGCTCTTAAGTCTGCACAGAAAGAACTGACTTCCTTGGAACAGAGAAAGTCTATCGCTGATGCAAAGGTTGTCGAAGAAACAAAAAAAGTCGAGGCTGAAGAAGTGCTGAAAAAGCTGCTGACCAGCGGCATGACCGCAGATGAAATCCTCGAAAAACTGAAATAACAACACAGCCCACGATGAACAGGCACATCGCCTGCTTATCGTGGGCATTTCATTTTATACTGTGTTTTTATGAATGACGGTAAGGCTCGATTTTGAACTTTGCCGTTTTTCTTTTTATCCAAAATTGTGAAATTTTCAAAACTGTATTCAAAACCGGCCCTGCGGAGTCCTATTAGTGTAGGGGCTTTCTAAATCTTTTGTGAAACGGCTTTCCTCTAGTTTTATGAGTGGAAAATAAACAAAATCTATATTCTAAAATTAGTCAGTTCAACAAAATTTGAAAATCTAGTTGCCAAACACCCATTTTAGATTGTTATAGGTAGAGGGGAACGTTGGAAAAATTTACAACATTATCGACAGCCGTTACCGCAGCAGGAAACCACTGATCGTTACCACGAACCTGACCCTGACGGAGTTGAAGAACCCGCAGGATACCGCTCACGCCCGTATCTATGACCGTCTGCTGGAACTGTGTACCCCGATTGCCTGCACAGGCCCCAGCATGAGAAAGGATATAGGACAGGCAAAATTGAACTTGCTGAAAACACTTCTGGCCTGAATGGAAGGTATGCGAATCTCCAGGTGCGATTCATTGGCTGGAATACTGTTGACGGATGCTGGCGGAGCTATTTTTACAGGGACTATTGCCTGCTGTTCCATGACTTTCCCGGCTGCCTCATCCCTTAGCAGCGCCTGCCAGCGCATGAAGCTGGAATATGCAATTCCGTTTTCAGAACACCATTCACGGTTGGTTTTCCCGCTATGAGCACATTCCTTAATTAGGGCCAGATAATGCTGCTTTTTTAAGCTGTGATATTCACCCGCCATTTTTCACTCCACCTTTTTAGATTCTTAGACTTCTCAGAATCTATTGTCGTACTTAATGGAGTTGATTTCTAGCCGGGGGATTATTGATCGCATACGATGTACTTTTCTGTACCCAGAAAAATCGCCTTGAAAATTGCCATTTTGTATTGGAACGAACGCACTTTTGTGGTAATATTAATATGGGTTCTTCTACATAGGCGATTTACAGAAAAATACACATTTTGACAAGTAGAAAGTTAAATTATACAGGAGGGGCAGATGGAAAAGGAAGGAAAAGATGTTTACCTTATTCAGACAATGCTATTTTCATTAATATCTGCATGCATTATATTCGGATATTTTATTTTTAAAAGTGGAGGATTTTTCACAGTCGTTGATGATTTTAATGCACAGCAATTGCCATTTGCGACTGCAGTGTGGAACGTGCTTCATTCAGGCGATGTAGGAGAATGGAGCTGGAATATAGATTTAGGATCTTCTTTTATTACTACATTTAGCTTTTATGATTTGGGAAGTCCGTTTATTTGGTTGAGCCTATTGGCTCCAAGAGGTGTGTTCCCATATCTGGCTGGCTTTTTGTATATTATCAAATATGTAACTGCTGCAACAACAGCGTATCTTTATCTCAGACTTTTCGTTGATAAGCATCAATGGGCAGTGATCGGAGCACTTGTTTATGCGTTTTCTGGTTATCAAACGACAAATTTGGAATTTTTTCATGGGGGAATCTAAAATGAGGTTGTTTGATAAATTGTGGAATTGTTTTATGCTTTCCTTTAAAAAGGTAGATGCAGGAGACAACTTAGTTATCTACGGGAGACTCTATGTACATGGTAGAAAAGGCGGGGTAAAGATTGGAAATAATTGTATGTTGATGTCTAGTGAAAATGTCAACCCTACATCAGGCATGAATCATATTCACCTGGTGGTAGGAAGTGATGGTACACTCGAAATCGGAAATCGTGTTGGAATAAGTCACGCGAATATTACAGCATATGATAAAGTCGTAATTGAAGATGATGTTTTGATTGGATCTGGAGTGAAAATATGGGATACCGATTTTCATCCAATAGATTATACAGAACGGATAAAATCAGAGGCTGATGGAACAACGAAACCAATTGTTATACGAGAAGGAGCGTTCATTGGAGGCTGCTCAATAATATTAAAGGGTGCTGACATTGGAAAGAGAGCAGTTATTGGAGCAGGCTCAGTCGTGACGGGTAAAATACCAGATGATGAAGCCTGGGCAGGAAACCCTGCAAGGTTTATAAAAAAACTAAAAAATGAACTGGTTGGAGAACGCGATAATGAATGACCAAAAGAACGCCTCAATTTGCATGAAAGAAGAGAGTTATATGACGAGTGGGAAAGGTGAAATACTTTTTTCAATCATAACAGTCTGCTTTAATGAAGAAGATACGATTAGAAAGACTATTGAGTCTGTCCTAAATCAGACATTCTGCAACTATGAATATATTGTGTGTGATGGCGGTAGCACAGATGGAACATTAAAGATTGTTGAGTCATATAGAGCGGCATTTGAAAACAAGAAAATTCGATTTATTGTCCATTCGGAAAAAGACGGTGGAATTTATTTTGGTATGAATATCGGCGTGCGACTTTCGAATGGCACATATTTAAATTTTTTGAATGCGGGTGATCAGTTTCATGATGATGAGGTACTCTCTAAAATAAGTCACTGTATACAAAAGGATAATATAGATATTTTGTATGGGGATATTATTAAAATTGAAAGAGGTTATGGCAAGAAAGAGATAGGCAGCCTACAAACAATAGAAAAGGGGATGTCTATTTGTCATCAGGCAATGTTCATTAAATCAGAGCTAATGAAGGAACATCCGTATAATACTCACTATAAAATTGTGGCTGATTATGATTTTACATTATCAATGTGGAAACAAGGTAAAAGGTTTGTGCATATTGATGAGATTGTCGTCAACTTTAGAGCAGGGGGAGTAAGCACAACTCAAGTTGAAAGAATTACAAAAGAGTATTGTGAGGTTCAAGAAAAGGAAGGCATTGCATTCGATTATCGAAATAGATTTGGCGCAACAAATAAAAATTTGAAACATGAGAACATCAAGAAGAAAATTCCATTTTTTATGTGGGCTATATATAACCGCGTGCGTGGAAGAAAAAAATATGAATAGTATAATATAATTGGAGAGGAAGACATAATGAAAGTAGCAATTGTTATAAATGAATTAAATATACGAGGAGGAACGCATAAACAAGTTCTGAGGCTTTGTGAATATTTGGAAGAACAAAAAATCGAAATGCTTTTATTAACAAAGTATTATGATCCTGAAAAGACCTATCCAGAGTTTGAAAAGTACCATCCAGTAAGCCTGTATGACACATTTGAGGAATTTCAGAAGCATAGAAGCCTATTTGACAAGATCAGAAATACTCGGCGATTCTTGAAGATGGTTCCAGATGATTACGAAATCGTTAATATTCATGACGGTGGTTTGCAATGGATTACCTGTCTTGCAACATTCAGAAAAAACACGAAAGTGGTTTGGCAAATCAATGATTTGCCAAGTTGTTTCCGTGTTGGCGTTGGCAAGAGGGGGGAAACAAGAAAAAGTGATACGGTGCAATGCCAATTCAACAGATGGATTGCAAGTCGGGTAGATGCAATCACGGTCAATGTTACTAAAAACAAAGAACGGGTTGAGTCTTGTATGGGAAAAGCCGCTGATGTGTTTTATTGCGGAGTTGATGCAAATGGTGCTTTGAAAAAACACGAATACCATAATGAAATGAAACATCAAGTCAAGCTGCTGTCGACAGGGGTGTTTTTCAGTTATCGCAACTATGAGACACTTGTCCTTGTGGTTGATTATCTGCGCAGCAAAGGATATAAGGTAAAGCTAGATATTATTGGAAGTACAGACAAGGATAAAGATTATGCGAATAAGATTTTGGCTCTAATCAAAGAAAAAAAGCTTGAAAATGATATTAAAATCTGGGGGCAGGTAGATGAAATAACCTACAATACCCTTTATAATCAGGCGGATATCTTTGCGTTTATTAATATTGACCAGAGTTGGGGCCTAACAGTCTTTGAGGCAATGAGTGCGGGCATTCCTACGCTTGTATCGAACAGCGTGGGGGCAATTGAACTGCTCCATAATGGCGAAGACGCAATCATCGTAGAACCTAAAGATGTCAGAGAAATTGCAGATCAGATGATTGCCTTGATGGAAGATGGAGAGTACTATAATCGTATTTCCGAAAAGGCGTATAATGCAGTGAAGGATTATACATGGGAAAAACTGTATTCGTCGAAGATGGTAAAGCTATTTGACGAACTGTTAAGGAAATGAATGGAGAAGGAAGATAGGGTATGAAATATCTGATTCTTGGTGCCGGCCCCGCAGGCTTAACACTAGCAAATAAACTGAAGCAAATGGGGATTACTGACTTCTGTGTCCTTGAAAAGGAAAAAACTGCTGGTGGTTTGTGTCGTTCAGCAGATGTGGATGGCTCGGCTTTTGATATTGGTGGCGGTCATTTTCTGGATGTTAGACGTCCTAAGGTAAATGAGTTTCTTTTTGGCTTTATGCCAGAAGATGAGTGGAACAAATTTACCAGGGACAGTCGGATTGTTGTAAACGGGAATGTTGTAAATCATCCGATAGAGGCTAATATCTGGCAGATGAAAATAGATGACCAGGTAGATTATTTGAAGTCAATCGCTGCCGCTGGGTGTAATGTCGGAACAAAAATGCCGGAGAACTTTGTAGACTGGATTTATTGGAAACTTGGGAATCGAGTTGCACAAGATTATATGATTCCTTACAACCAGAAAATGTTCAGTAAAGAACTGAATCAGTTGGGAACATATTGGCTGGAAAAGCTTCCAAATGTCAGCTTTGAGGATACACTGCGTTCCTGTCTGACCCATAAGCCATATGGTAAACAGCCGGGTCACGCTGAGTTTTATTATCCGAAAGAATATGGCTATGGGGAATTGTGGTTGCGCATGGCAGATGCTATTCGTAATCAAATCGAATATAATAAAGCCGTTAAAAGTATCGATTTCAACACGCATGAGGTGCGCGCAACCGATGGAAGCAGCTATACTGCGGATGTGATCATTACCACAATTCCATGGCCAGAATTCTCGGGATTGATTGGAATGCCGGAAGAAATCAAGCATAGTATTTCAAAATTGAAATATAGCTCTATCCAAACGGAATATTTCGAAGAAAATCTGGATACACCTTGCCATTGGATATATTATCCGGACCCAAAGCTTCCCTACCACCGAATTTTGGTGCGGCACAATTTCTGCGCCAACAGTAAGGGGTATTGGACGGAAACAAACAGCGAAAGAATTTGTATGGAAGAACCGAACAACAATTTCAAGTATCTGAACCAGTATGCTTATCCATTGAATACAGTTGAAAAACCGCAGATCATGAAGGAACTTCTTGCATGGAGCAAAGAGCATCATGTGATCGGCTTGGGACGCTGGGGTGAACACCAGCATTACAACTCAGATGTTACTGTTGAACTGGCGATGAAATTGGCAGATGAACTGACTGAGCAATAAGGAGTTCGCATGAGCATAAAAAAATATTTGCGCCAGATTTATAACAATTTGCGAGGTAAGGCGGTACTGGAAAATGTATTTGAAAGCAATTATGAAAAAAATTGCTTGCTATTATATGTAAAAAAGCCGTTTGAAACATCTGAAGAATCCGCTGCACACCAGAACTTATGGCAGACGAAGGAAATTGCACGGCTCATCAATGGTCTTGGGTACAATGTTGATGTGGTAGACTATAGTGATGATATTGTTTGGCTACATAAAAAATATGATGCAGTATTTGACATTTGTGTCAGAGACAATCCGATATATGAAAGAGCGCTGAAGAAAAACGCAAAGAAAATCGTCTATTTTACGGGTAGCGAGTCCGTTTTTGCCAACAATGCGGAGCTAAAACGCATAGACGATTTATATGTCCGCCGCGGCGTCAAACTGCAGCCGAGACGTCAGGCTCCACTGATCAGTAAAAGGGTGGAAGAGTTTGACGAGGCAATAATCATTGGAAATGATTATAACCTTGCAACATACAATGACTTTCGCCTTCCGAAAACATTTGAAGTTCCTAACACGGGCTATGATTTGAGTGTTCATTTTGATCGAGATAAGAAAAAGACAAATAGTTTTCTGTACTTTGGAAGTGCAGGAAGTGTACACAAGGGTTTGGATCTGTTGCTTGAAATTTTCGCAGGAAAAGATTTCTCGTGTAAACTGTATGTGTGTGGAAACATAAAAGGGGAAGCGGATTTCTGCAAGGCTTACGAGCAAGAATTGTACCATACCCCCAATATAAAGCTTGTTGGTTTTGTTGATGTGCTGGGGGAAGAATTCCAAAAACTTTATGACGAGTGTGCTTATTCACTTATGCCCTCTTGCTCAGAGGCAAGGGCCGGGACGGTGGCGACATGTATGTCGGCGGGACTGATTCCCATTTGCAGCAGAGAATGCGGTTATGAGGAAAACGAGGTTATTACACTTCAAAATTGCAGCAAAGAAACAATCCAAAAAGCAATTCTGGATGCTTCCCAGCAAGATATGAATTGGATCGAAACAAAAAGCAATGAGATGATTGCGCTGTCGAAGACAAAATATTCGCGGAACGCTTTTACGCAGGAGATGGGAAAGGCGCTGCGAGATGTCTTGTGACATGAAGGTGAGATAATGCACATAAAAAAGATAGATAATTATCAGAAAAATGTACTCATGAATTACATCGTCAAAATTTTTGGAATTGTAATTTCTCTGTTGAGTACACGCGTAACCATCAATTATCTCGGAAATAACCTTTATGGTCTTTGGGTGACGATTGCCTCAATTGTTTCCTGGATGAGCTCCGGAGATTTTGGCATTGGAAATGGACTGAGAAATCAGTACGCACAGGCTTATGCGCAGGGGGATAAGCCCCGGCAGACAGCACTGATTGCGACAGGTATGAATACACTTTCTAAGATTGCCGCTTTGCTGTTGTTCGTGGGCTGTGGTCTGTGTGAGGTGCTGATTGGCTTTGGCGTAATTCAGCCGGAGCTGCGATTCCCAATGGATATTACGGTCGCATTTTTCTGTTTGAATCTTGTTTTGAGCGTAGTACAGACAATTTCTTACGGACAACAAAAAAGTTGGTATGTTTCGCTTGCGGGTACAGGCATGACGGCCTCAGCGTTGGTTGTCGTTCTACTTTTGAAAGTGATGAATGTGCCTGCGGATTTGGTGCTGTTTGCTTTTGTTCATGGTGTGTGCTCGACCGTCCCAAACGTCGTTTTAATATTCCTGCTGAAAAAGGAAGGAACGGATATTCTGCACTGCGGTATTCGGCGAAATGCAAAGAGAGAACTTCGCAAGGATATTGTGGGCGTGGGAATGAATTTCTTTGGAATACAGATTTGTTCAATCGTTCTTTATTCCACGGATAATTTAATTATCAATTATCTGTTTGACGGAGAAGCTGTGACAAAATATTCTGTTATTACGAAAGTTTATGATACGGGACAGAATTTGTTTGCAATTATGTTGATTGCCTTGTGGTCTGCGGTGACTTATCAATCGGTGAAAAACAATATGGACTGGATCAAGGGTCAAATAAAAAAGCTTCTTATGGTTTGGTGCATATATGTGGTAGGTGTCATTGGTGTGTCGCTTCTGTTCAATCCAATTGTAAAAATCTGGATCGGCGCCAAGGCATCGTATTATGAACCGGCGCTTGTCACATTGTTTGCTGTATATGGTATTACAATTTCGTTCTCGGCTATATTTGTTAATGTGATTAACGGATTAAATCAAATCAAGCTTCAACTAATTGTTTCTATTATAGGCGCAGCGATAAATGTTCCACTTTCTGTATTTTTTGCATCAAATCTGGGGATGGGAATATTTGGTATCAAACTGGCAACGCTGGTTTCGGCTATATTGACGGCAATCGCTATTCCGATTCAAGTGTGGTTCCTGTTGTACAAGAATAAGGAAGGAAGCTAGAATGTGAGCAGAAGGAAGGATTTGTTTATCCAATTATCAAGAATAATCGCATGTCTTGGTGTGTGTGGCGTTCACATTGGATATGGATATGAGGTTAAAGGTATAGGGGGGGGTACTATCTGTAGGAAGATATGGTCTTTTTGTTTTCTTTGTGTTGAGCGGATTTCTTGCTTGTATGTGGAATGGAGAAGACAGGCGTACCTATATTAAGAAAAAAATCATACGGTTGGCTCCAATATATTACGTGTCGCTTGTTTTCTGTTATGTCATTCACAGACTAATCCTTTGCGAAACTCATGGAAATGAGGCGAATTGGCTTCGCTACATATTGGGGTTGAATGCATAGCTACCGTCGGAGGACATCTTTTGGAAAGGAATGCACGCAAACTGGTATGTAAGTGTTGTATGGGGGTTTTATATTATTGTTGCTTTTCTTTGGAAAAGAGTTAAAAGAACAAATGATGGATTTCTGTACATAGCATTCTTGATTTGCAGCGTGTGCTCTATTGTGATAAAGCAGCGGGATGCGATGTGGTCGGTAAATGGCTGGTGCTATTTGCAATTTTTCATTTTGGGAATGATAGCACATCAGGAGCAAGAGAAAAAGAAATTGATCGTACTGCCGATTATAGCAATTTTATGTGTTGCAATAAAGCCGTCTTATCACACGATGACGATTTTCCTGTCCGCAATATATTCGCTGGCTTTAGGGTGGCTTTCGGGAAAATTTCAGCTTGATACAACGAATAGGACAGGAAAGATTCTGAGCCACATAGATGGTTTGACATACGCTGTTTTTTTGGTGCATCCATTTATTATTGACTTTGCCATAGATGGAATTTTAGCGGTTTGTGTAAATAAGACCGTGGCAATTGTTGTGACATGCACAATTATTATTGGTTTAGCGGAAATTGTCCACTGTTGTTTAGAAAAGCCGATTCAAAAATATTTAATGGATAAAGTCGGATGAAAAGTGAGTGTCATAAAAATGATGGGGCTGTGGTATCGGCGACACTCTTGAAAATGCACAGATGACAGTAAAAAGATTAAAATCTTGATGATGGGAAAGGTTGATAGGATGAAAATTGCAGATGCAGGTATCGGCTATGTTGGTCTATCCATTGCTATCAAGAATAGTCGCATGTTTGGTGTGTGCGGTGTCCATGTTGGACATGGATATGAGGTTAAAGGAATAGAGGAAAGGGCAGTATCTGCAGGCCAGAGGCCATGAGATTGCTCTGATCCCCCAAAACTCTAAATGGATTCGCTGGTTGAAATTGTGTCGAATGTGTGATAAAATATACTTAACTTTACTATTATTTTGTCGAAAAGCACCTGCTTGGCAATGTGGCACATGTGCGGTTTGAGTGTATCGGATTTGCTGTTGTGCGCTAATTGATGCACATTTTCTGTTTTTTTGCTAGTGCAATATGTGCTAATTTTGCAACCAAGGAATGCGAAAGTACAAACCACAGATAGAAATTTCTGCGTGCAGAAGATAAAATGTGAGAGGAGCTACTCGTTAAAGGGGATAACATGGAGAACACGATGAAAAACCGCACAATGCTGCGGGCAGTAAAAATGCTGAATATTGTCAATGCGACCGCAGTTTTTGCGGTTGCATGGTATGTGTTCTATGCAGATTTTATAATGGCTCCATTCTACAGGAGAGGAAATTTTGTTGTCATTGCGATTTTTATGGTGCTGTATAGCTTGTACGGTCGGGTGTATGATGCATTTAAAGTATCATTGTATCGCATATCGGAAATGGTGTACTCTCAGGCATTGGCAACTTTCTTTTCAGATGCAGTCATGTATGTTATCATCTGGCTCTTGAATCAAGACAGGCCTAAAATTTGGCCGTTGGTACTGTGCTTTACTGTGCAGTGCCTTGTGGCAACTATGTGGTCATACACGACACACCAGTGGTATTATCGTGTTTTTCCACCGCGCAGAACTGCAATTATTTATGATTTCCGTCCGGGAATGGAACAGTTGATTGAAGAGTATGGCTTGCAGAAAAAGTTCAAAGTCGAGAAAATTATTGCAGTAAGTGACTTTTTGAAACAAGATATGACAGAATTGAATGGGATACAAACGGTATTCCTGTGTGGTATCCATAGCCATGAGCGTAATCTGATCTTGAAACGGTGTGTGGCAAAGGACATACAGGTCTATATGTTGCCACGCATTGGTGATGTACTCATCAGCAGCGCAAAGCAACTGCATTTGTTCCATCTGCCAATTTTACAGGTCACGCGGTACGACCCGAATCCAGAATATGTCTGTATTAAGCGTATTTTTGATGTTATTGTTTCTGGTCTTGCATTGCTGGTTCTTTCACCAGTGATGATTGCAGTGTCGATTGCGATTAAAGTGTATGATGGTGGGCCGGTGTTTTATAAGCAATGCCGATTGACCAAAGATGGAAAAACTTTCATGGTACACAAGTTTCGCAGTATGAGTGTTGATGCGGAGAAAGACGGTGTGGCTCGCCTTTCTACGGGTGACAAAGACACCCGTGTGACACCGGTAGGGCGCTTTATCCGCAAGGTGCGCCTTGATGAGCTGCCGCAACTGTTGGATATTCTGAAAGGCGACATGTCTATCGTTGGTCCGCGTCCGGAACGCCCGGAGATTGCAGCTCAGTATGAAAAAGAATTGCCCGAGTTTGCTTTGCGCCTACAAGCCAAAGCAGGGCTGACAGGCTATGCGCAAGTTTATGGGAAATACAATACAACTCCCTATGACAAACTACAGATGGATTTGATGTATATTGCACACCCAAGTGTTGTGGAGGATTTGCGCATTATTTTTGCTACTATTAAAATACTGTTTATCCCGGAGAGTACCGAAGGGGTCGAAGAAGGGAAGACAACAGCAGAATAAAGAGGCAAGTCCATGGAGAAGATCAAGGTTTCTATTATTACGGTGGCGTTTAATGCGGAAAAAACAATTTCGCGCACAATAGAGTCTGTGCTGAATCAAACATATCCGGATATAGAATATCTGATATTGGATGGTGCTTCTGTTGATAAAACGGTTGATGTGGCGCAGCGCTACATGAAGGCATTTTGCGAAAAAGGGTATACCTATCGAATTGTGTCTGAGCCGGATCAGGGTATGTATGATGCACTGAACAAAGGAGCAAAAATAGCACAGGGAAAATTAGTTGGGCAGATTAACGCAGATGATTGGTACGAATTGGATGCAGTTGAAACCATGGTTCGGTTATATGAGAGAGAAAAATATGATGCGGCATGGGGGAGTATCCGTATTAAGAAAAAGAATGGTGACCTGATAAAGCATGCTAAAATTGGGAAATTGTGGACTACGACTGGCTGGTGCCACCCAGGTATGTTTAGCTGCAGAGAAACACTACTGGCGTTTCCATACCCATTGGAAAGTATGTACGATGATTTTGATTATATCACTGCGGTACATAAGTCAGGGAAAAAAATTGTAACAACGGATCATATCATTAGTAACTTTAGCTTCGGTACGGGTGGTATGAGCACACAAAAGAGCCTTAGTGAAGCTATGCGAAGGGTAGGTATTACATACAATATTTATCGCAAATATGGTATGAGTCGTATGTACTGGTTCCTGAGGGTCGCTACGGAGCTGGCAAAATACTTGGTTGCTTAAGAAATAGAAAAGAGTAAGATTTATGGTTGATTTGAAAGAGTTTCACGAAGTACTGCTGGATATTCTGCTGGAGTTTGATCGAGTCTGCAGAGATAATGATATTCAATATTCGTTGGCATATGGTACGATGCTCGGGGCTATTCGTCATAAAGGCTTTATCCCATGGGACGATGATGTGGATGTCGTAATGGATCGTAAGAATTATAATCGGTTCTGCGAAGTCTGCCCGAAATCGCTTCGTGATGGATACTTTTTTCAAAGCAAAGATACTGAGCCGCTGTACCCATATAATATCAGTCGTCTGAGAAAAAATAATACGGCAATGATATATCCGGAATGGAAAGACTCTGGCATTCATCAGGGAATTTATATTGACATTTATCCAGTGGATCGAATCCCCGACAACAAAGTGGCGCATGCAATTCAGAAATTTTTTGTTATTCTGCTTACACCAGTGCGAATTACCAGAAACCCTGTTATTTATATGAATGGTTGCTCTAAGCGTTTCGGGAAGGCACTGTACATAGCTAAAAATATGCTCTACTATGTGGTGAGACTTTTCCCTCAAAACATCTGTGATAAGTTGGAAATGCACTATATTACGAAATATGACGATAAGCCATGCAAATACTCTGGTATTATTTGTGAAGGCGGTGTTTTACTACGCCCGGATTATGGGGTACAAACTTTTGATACAGAAAGCCTACAACATTACAAGGAGGTTGACTTCGAGGGGCACAAACTAATGTGTATCGCAGATCCGGAAGATATGTTACAACGCTGGTATGGTGATTACATGAAGCTGCCACCCAAAGAGAAACAGGTAATGTTCCACCAGCCGGAAGCATTTGACACCCAAAAGAGTTATAAGGAATACATATAAATGGGGAAAAAAAAGTTACTATACATAAATAATTTTGAGGCACCGTATCGAGTGCCCTTTTTTAACCTTCTGGGGGAAAAGTTTGATTTAACATTGGTGCTGACACAGCGTCCTGAAGATAGAAAGGATCGCAATGCCAAGTGGTTTGCGCACACAGAGCGAAACTATAAAGTGGTTTATCTGAATACCACAAAAATTGCAGGTGTGAGAATTGCTTTTGATATCAGAAAAATGCTGATGGACTACGAGCTGATCTTTATGGATATGTATGGTAATCCGACAAATATGTATGCGATTTTCTGCATGAATCGAATGAAGAAGAAGTTTCTACTTTCGGTGGATGGGATGCTTCCCAGAAAGCATGAAAACCCTCTGGTATATATGGTGAAAAAGTATTGCTTGAAGAGCCCAGAGCTCGTGATGTCACCAGGAGAGAGTGTGGATTCATGTCTAATGCACTATGGGGTCCCAAAGGAAAAAATAGTACGATATCACTTTACTTCCCTGCTGAAAGATGATGTTCTGGAACAGTTGCCTAATGATGAAGAAAAGCGGCGATTACGTATACAGATTGGCTTGAAAGCAGAGTAGTGCGGAGGTTCCTGCGATGACAAAAGTTGTGGTGTCAGTCGGACAGTTCATCCACAGAAAAGGGTTCGATGTTCTGTTGAAAGCGTGGGCAAAATGTTCGCCGGAAAATGTCCTTTACATTATTGGTGCTGAGCCAACGGAAGAGTATTTGGCGCTAAAAAATCAACTTGAACTGAAAAATGTCTTCTTTGTTGGATTTAAGGCCAAAGAAGAATTGAAGCAGTATTACCGAGCGGCAGATTTGTTTGTACTTCCCACGCGAGAGGATATCTGGGGATTGGTTGTAAATGAGGCGATGGCTAATGGCCTTCCGGTTATCACTACAAATCGATGCGTGTCAGGAATCGAACTGGTGAAAAATGGCGTGAACGGCTATATAGTTCAAGTAGACGATGTGGAAGAAATGGCAAATAGGATACGAACGGTACTTGAAGACAATGTGCTGCGGCATTCGATGGCTGAAAACAGCTTGGCAACAATTCGTGACTGGACTGTAGAAAGAATGGCAGAGGAGCATTGCACATTGATGCAGAGGTTTCTAATGGAGAGCGAATGAAGAATAATACAATGCAGTACCGTAATCTACTAGCGTGTCTAGGTATTGTGCTGGCGATTGACGGGATTGGCTGTATGGCTGTTGTGAAAGGCCTACTGGACTATAATATACGCGAACTGTCAATTGGTGTGGTTATTGGTGCGGTGCTATTGATGGCAACTGGACAGTGTTGCACGCAAATCCAGAAAACCACATGGCAAATTAGACTAATTGGTCTGTATAGTTTGGCAACACTTGTATTGGCGTTCTTCTCGGGTATAGGATTGATGGAGTCTGGAAGTGGCTTCGTGTATCAGGGTGCCTATTTTGTGGAGATAATACTTCTTTGGAATATGCGTAGAGATGGCAACCTTGAAAACTATGTTAAAATTGGCTTTTGGGTTAGTGGCGTTTTTTGCATTATAGAACTTGCACTACTGATGGTACGGGGGTGCGTTCCTTATTTCAACAATTTTTACTCGTTGCACAAAAATGTGAACATGGTGGATATGGGAACAAGAATTTTCCCACCACTTTTTAACACTTTTTACGATTCGAGTTTTGTAAACCCCTTTGACAAGATGGCAAAAAGCTGGTTGTTTACGGACATTCTGTTTGACCGTGAGGCAACAGGAACACTTGCTTACGCTACGTTTGTTTTTGCGGTTGCCTATCGTGCAAATAAGAAGCCAACCAGAATATGTAAGTATATTGTGCTGTTATCATCTGTTGCTGCGATTGCAGTTTCTTCACGCAGAAGTATCTATATGGCGGTTATTCTTACGCTCATTCTGCATGGAAAAAACATGCATGTTATGGCGTGGGTGCGTAGCCATAAGCGGCTTACTGCTATTTTGGTGAGTGGGGGAGTGGTGTTGCTCACATGGGCTTCCATTTCAGTGCCAATCATTCGTGATTTAATAATGGTGGTTGTCACAAAATTTTGGAACGGCCTAATAACAATGCTTGGACTTTCTAAGGCGGATGCATCAGCATCTATGCGATTTGAATCCGCTAGTTTGGCATGGAATAGTTATAAGGAATCAACGATGCTGCAATTCTTGTTTGGTAGAGGATATATGCATTCTTGGGTGGATATGCCGTTCTTTCAAGCATTTATTGACCTAGGCGTTTTTGGCGGAATTGTGTTCTCGATTATTATGTTTGTTGTGCCGTTGAAATATCTGTGGAAAAAAACGAATTCGGCTGCTGTAATGGCGGCACAATATTTTACAGTGCTATCCATGATAGAGGGACTTTTCAACAGTTTCCCCTATGGAAAGTTTTTCTCGATCGTATTACTACTAATGGCGAGCGATTGGGAAAATAAGAAGATGGAGGTGGCATTGTGAAAATCGTATATATAGACACCAATCTGGCAGGACACCATATTCCGTATCTACAGGGACTGGTAGGTTTGGCCGATGAATCAGTTGCAGTGTTGCCTGAAAGAATCCCCCATTTTGCTATGCGTCAGCGCGTGTGCGCATTCCCAACAGCCCCCAAAAGAAAACTGTCTGACTTTGACAGGTGGATACGAGCAGTGAAAACAATCGTGGATGAAGAACAGCCTGATATTGTCCACTTCTTGATGGGGGATGACTTTTACCGTTTCTTTGGTTGGAGGCTAAGTTGTTTTTCTGCATATAAAACCATTGTAACATTGCATTGGCTGCGCAATGGCTTGTTTGGAACACTTAGCACAAAGTGCATTGCAGGTGCAGTAGATACGATAGTAATACACTCCGATTACTTGAAGTGTAAATTGCAGAGTAAGGGAGTCAATAATGCTGTCCATGTTGAGTATCCTAGATTTCAAACGCTGGCATTTGAGCCTAAGAAGGCAAAGGCATACTGGAATTTGAAAACAGATATACCGGTTATTGCTTGCTTGGGTAATACTCGCTATGACAAAGGAATTGATATTCTATTGAATGCACTGAGCAAGGTAAAGGTTCCCTTCCAGTTATTGGTCGCAGGGAAGAGTGCCTATTTTGATGTAGACTTCATTCAGAAGAAGATTGCGCTCTATCGAGATAGTGTACGGTTGCATTTGGAGTATCTTAGTGATGAAGAGATGGCTTTGGCCGTTTCGGCGGCAGATTTGGTTGTATTGCCGTATCGGAAAGTCTTTGATGGTGCCAGTGGGCCAATGGTGGATGGAGTAGCACTTGGAAAAGTGATTGTTGGGCCGGATCACGGCAATCTTGGGTATACAATTAATAAGAACCATCTTGGATATACTTTTCACTCCGAAGATGAAGTCTCTCTGGCGCAGGCGATAGAGAAAGCTCTGCTAGAACCGTTTGAAAAAGACAGCGTCTACAAGGCTTATCAGCAGGCATTAAATTTGGAACATTTCCGAAAAGGCTATGAGCGGGTCTATGAGAAACTGAGATAGAAGTGAGTTGGAATCGATTTAAAAAAATGCGTTGGTGCTAGTTGGTTGTGCCATAGCGAACTAGGGTGTCAGAAAGATTGGTGTTGCCAAAAACAATGAGTGACAATGTCTTTCGCTGATTTTATTCACTTACTTAGGGCAACACCGCACAATTCCCGCCTAACAGCTTAAGCACCGCTCCGGTAGCTGCGACACGACATCTGCGTTGCCAAAATGCTCGATAAGACATTCCAGTATTATCTGCGCTTTTGGCTTAGCAGCTGCCGCACCTCGCTCGCCGTATCGGCACTTAGAATTATGCGGTATTGCCTTAGGATTACAGCACATCCGCCAGAAAGAAATGTTGATACATTCTCTCTGAAGATTATTTACTAGAACTAATGGAGAGGTAGCATTATGGTTTCCATGCGAAGTATATTCGCGTATTTGTGGAGTTATCCCGAGCGGGTTGTCTATTTTTTGGTTTGCTGTGTGTTGGTATTTTTTCTGTCTCTAAAAAAAAATAAGCCGGAGTTTAAAAGTATACGGAATCTCCTTGTTATACCGTCACTGGTTTTGATTGTTATGTTTCTAAACCCGGTTTCAACTCATTTCTTGGTGCCCAATGTGATGGAAACTCGCATTCTGCGCTTCTTCTGGATTGTTCCTGCCGCGTTGATTATGGCATTGGTCACGGTGGAACTTGTTACAATTCCCAAAAACAAGGTCGGTAAGATATTAGCAGGAGGCGTTGTACTAGGTGTTTTTGCAGCACAGATTAATGGGTTTAGCAATCTTCGTTCTTTAAGGGAAAAAGAAACACCAAACTGGTATAAGATACCGGCATCCGTGATAGAACTTACGGATGATATCATGGCAGATGATTCAATAGAGCAAAAAGTCGCGATACTACCTCACCCGTTAAACCTTTGGGTGCGCCAGTATCGAGCAGAGGTGCAGCTACCGTTTTCTTGGAATGACACGGATGAATACTTTCCCAAGGTGGATGAGTTATATGACTTTATGAACGGCCTAGAGCCTTTTGATGTGACAGAATTTGGTGCTGTTCTGGAGGATACCCCTTGTAACTATGTAGTCCTTCCGGAAAGTTGGATTCAGGGAAGCGACCTGCATAGCTATGGGTTTGAAGAACTTGCTCGTGTGAATATGGGGGCACCGGAGGATGTTGGTGTCTACGATAGAGAATACATTCTCTATCATCGTAAGGAGGCGGTAAAGTGACGGTTCTGCGCTGCGGGATAGTTCTTTTCATTGTACTTGTACTGTCCCCTTTGGGGATAGGACAACTTATTACATCTGGCCGAGCAAGAGCTGTAACATGGGCAGCAGGGTTTGGATTGAGTACGGCGGTTTTTGAAATATTGTGCCTTGTTTTCCATGGGATGCTGTGGAGTTTGCGTCTTATGGTTGCAATTTGGTGTATAATATGCGCAGTGTTGATGCTTCTGGGCTTTATAAAGGTGACGAAAGCAGGACGGTTGCGTAAGCCAGAGTTGGTTCTAAGAGCAAGGGGTTGTACAGAATGGCTTCTACTTGCTATGGTAGTGTTGATTACGGTGCTACTGACAGGGTGCACTGTTTTCGGTACGATTTATATAAACTGGGATGATCAAACCTACTGTGCTACAGCGGTAAGCTCCCTATTAACAGATACTGTAAACAGGGGAAGCATAGAAGCTGGAAAGCTGGTGCCGGCTTTTATTTATGATAAGCAGTATTCACTCCCCAACTGGCCGATCTACAACGCGATGTTGGCGCTGTTGATGGGTGTGCATCCAGCTATTGTCTATAGGACGATTCTGCCCTTATTTGAGATTCCATTGGCAATGCTAGTTTTGGGGCTGTTTGCAAGGTGCTTTTGGAAAGGTAATCGAGAAAAAATATTACTTACAGTTTTATTCGCTCAAATGCTGATCCTGATGACTGCAGAAAACATGCCCGGCACCAGTGCAGAGTGGTGGCTTGTGGTGAATTGCTGGACGGGAAAATCGTTGGCAGGAAGCATTGTGATTCCGCTAGTGCTTTTGCTTCTTGTGCAGTTGGAAGAACCCGTTGATGCCATACTAAGGCAAGATATTTTTGCGGCACTTATTGCGGTTTGTTGGGGAAGTTGTTTGATTTCTGGAACCTTGTTTATAATGATTCCAGTAGAGGTGGGAATTTGGGGTAGCTTATATGTTTTGCGGACAAAGCAATGGCAGGAACTGCCACTGCTTATAGTGGCGGCAGTTCCTGCGGGTTGTTGTATGTTGTATCAGTTTTTATGACACTGTGAGAAATTACGAAGAGTATATGCAAACGATTGCGTGGTTCAAACAATCCCACGCTTACTGAATGATGTTGGCTATGCACATTTGTTACTATGATCAGATGTGTGTCTACGAATGTTGCAAAAAAAATCCATGATAGTTGCCGGAGCTAATTAGCTCCGGCTTTTTTCATCTGAGGGTCCTTAAATCATAATGCAATCTATGTTTGAATAAAAATCGCCTATTACTTTGCATATTCTATTTGATACATTGCTGTCAACATATGCCAAGTTGCGCCCGCTTTCTATTGCTCTAGCAAATGCAACAAGTTCATAACGAATACCTTCACCATCCAGTTGATAGAAATATCTCTTGTTCAGTGAAGCGTCTTCATAACGAATCTCAAAATAGTCTGTTTTCCACCATGGGGCGGGGACATAAATATATCCTTTTGTTCCCGAAATAATTAGTGCACCTTCTGATTTGACGCCTTTTGCAACTGTTGCAGACGCAACTGCGTGATCATAAAGGAAGGTGATTTTTGTAAACTGGTCATGACCTTCATCGTCAATATGGGAAACAATATTCTTGGATTTGTAGTCATTCCCCAAGAGGTTGAATATCGGAAGCATTGCCGTGGGGCCCCAATCGCAAATGCTATCCCACGCATCCTCTGCAATCGATCGTAGACTAGTACAGGTAGCGTCAACAGAATAGATTTCACCGATTTTTCCTTCTTTTGCCAGCAAGAGCAATCGTGAATATGCGGTGGCGTAAGCAGTTTTGAGCGCATCCATCAAAACACAGCACATTTTTTCCGCTAATAGAAAGAGTTCTTGGCTTTGTTGCTCGGTTAATGCAACAGGCGGTTCGCATAAGACATGTTTTCCACATTCTAGTGCTTTCTTAATCTGATCATAGTGGTGTTCAGGTGTGGAAACAATATAGACTGCATCTACTTTTTCGAGTAGTGTGTCATAACTGGCAGTTATAAATGGAATCTCTTCGAAATACTTGGGGTCACTTGAACAAACACCAGTAATCTCCAATCCATTTACAAACTGAGACTCCTGAATATACTTTTTTGCAATATGAGAGTCTCCAATTATTCCCAACCGGACTTTGCGTTCTTCCGAGCGGATTTCGGAACTAGAAACACCTTCTGTACGTTCCAAGTATACTACTTTGCAGTATTCTTTCAAGTAATCAAATTTTCCGGCCCAATCCGAGCCAACGGTAAAAATGTCTACGCCATATCTGCGAATATCATCAATTTTTTGTCCCTCGTATTCTTCGACGATGATTTTATCCGCAAGACCAGTAGCACGTACTGCCTCAATGCGCTCCATTAAGGACTGCTGTACATTGATTTTGCCTCTTGTCTTATCGAAATCATCGGCTGTTACACCGACAATTAAATAATCACCGAGTTCTTTTGCTCTTTTAAGCAATCGAATATGTCCATAATGGAGCAAGTCAAATGTTCCATATGTTATAACTTTAGTCATATAGCACTCATTTAGCTTTCTTATTTGTCTATTTTTAACAATGAATCCATAAATCGTTCCATATACTGTTTTTCACCGATAGAAACTCTCAAACAATTTCCAAACTCACCAACATTAGGATATTCTTTAATGAGTATTTTCATTTCATTTTTCATTCGATCAACTATGCGTCCTGCATTGGTCTTTGGTTCGATGAACAAGAAATTCCCAGCTTCTCCTTTGTGTCGATATCCATTTGCATCCAAACTGTTCAATAAATAAGTTCTTCCTTCGTTAAATTTGGCTATCAAGCCGTCAACCATCCCGGGTGTTGTGATGATTTTCTCTGCAAATAGCAGGGCGAAAGCGTTTGTATTATGTGGCGTGCAAAATTTCTGAACAAATTTGATGTCTTCTGGATTCCCTACTACATATCCTAAGCGGCAACCAGCCATTGAAAAGAGCTTGGAAAATGTTCTAGTGACGAGGACTCTTCTATTACCCAGAGCATACTTTATGAACGTCTTAGGGTAGAAATAATGATATGCTTCATCAATCAGAAGTGTGATTTCTTTCTCTTGGCAGGTCTTGAATAACCTTTCGAATTCTTCGTCAGTATAAACATTTCCCATAGGATTGTTGGGATTCAGAAGAATAAGCATCTGCGTATCATCGGTTAGCTCTCGCTCGATGTTATCAATACTAATAGTTAAATCGTCATTGTATGGAACTTTCACAAAATTCCTGCCATACATTTCCGAGTATATCTGGAACATGAAATATGAGGGTACAACGCCTACAATTCTGCCATTAGGAGCTGTAAATGCTTGTATCACATAACGAATAGCTTCTGCTGAACCGTTTGTGATACAAATATTAGAGATATCTGTTCCAATATAATCTGCCAACACCTGCGTGAAGTGCAGTGTTTCTGGGTACTGTGCTATCATCTGTGGAGTGACTTCGGTTAAAACCGTTTCAACAAACTCTTGGGGCAACCCGCCTGGATTTTCATTTAAATCCAAGCGAAGATATCCTTTTCTTTCATTTTGGTCAAAGATTCTAACTAAGTTTTCTATATTGTGATTTAGGTAGTACATTTTGCGTTCCTCCAATTCAAGCGCGGTTGCTTTGTTGTTGGTGTGTTACAGAACCAAGAAAGAGATGATCTTCCCTTTCGCCAAAAGCGCAAAAAATAAATTGCGTTTAGGTTTAATATATACATAACATTTACACCATCTGCGCGATTTAATAACATTTGCTTTAAAACTTGGATTTCAGACTTCAATCTCGTTGCGCGAGGTGCTTGGTATAATCCCAAGCGCCGACACAGAAAATGAAGTGTACTGACTACCAGAATGAAAACAATGCATTATTAAATTCCACTGTAATAGGGGGCATGCTGTAGCGGTACTTGTGCCCAAAAGGCGAGAGTTGTGCAGTAATGTAAAATCATTTATGAGGACATATACAAAATTCCTATTATTCCTATGATACCATGAATCTTGTGCTCTTACAAGAAAAACTCATTCAGAAAAGCTCGGACCTAGAGTTTTATAATCGTGAAAAAGGCCGGAAGGCCTTGAACCTGACCGAAAAGTACAAAAATAAGAGTGCTGGCAATGAAGAAAACAAGCCCAGCGGAAAGAGAGCAAGAAAATGTTGTATCAGGTTATTGGCGTTGAGCGCAAAACTGGCGATTTCACCCCGCGTGATGGTTCCAACCGTCAGATTCACTATGACAACCTCGTGTTGCACAGTGTGACCCTCAAGCGTCTGGTTGGCTGTGCCGGACAGAAAGCGGAACAGTGCTCCATCAATCTGATTACAACTTTGGGAGAATTGTTATGCTTGTTGTCCTCTTCTTCATTATGGGAATTTGTGAGGGCTATCTCCTCGTTCTGTTTGAGAATCATGTTAAAACACAACGCCGTGATATAAGCGTTTCCACCCGTGATGAGATTAGCGATAAAACGAATTGTAGTTGAATCCGTGTATTGGCATATAAGTAATGCTGTTAGTGTCAACGCAAAACTTCCGTAAAACCAATTTGATGGTTTGCCCTCGAATAGTTCTTTTCCATACAGTGTATTGAACCATTTAGGGATTACCAGTCCAATGGTGTTTGCCACTAAGTTTAGCAAGATACTATTTAGCGGCGTCCAGTATCTGATGTAGCTTTTCGCTTTCAACAGGCGAATCTGTAAATTCCCGTGTGCTGCGGCGGGTGAAAATTGCATTGACAGCATCCATGTTCTTATTCCTCCGAATCGTAAAATTGGTATTCTTCCTCGTTGATGGGAATGTCCCATGTATGCAGCAGGCTGTCCAAAAGTCCCGCGAGCTGCTGCTTTTTCCGCTGCGGCATCGCAGCGAACAGCTCATCCGCATAAGCCTGCCGGTTTTGCATCGCCTCTATCGCGGCCTTTTTGCCCAGCTCGGTCAGCTCCACATCCACATTCCGCTTGTCCTGCTCGTTTTTGCAGCGGGAAATCAGCCCGGACTTCTCCATGCCGTCCAGCTGCTCACTGAGGGTTGCGGAGCGGCGTCCGGTCAGCTCGATCAATTCCCGCTGGGTCAATGCGCCATATCGGTTCAAAAGAACCAACAGCCGCCCCTGCCCACGGAACTTTTCCTGTGTCTGCATGAGGTGAGAGATCTGGTGCATCATCCCCAGCAGGCGCAAATTCAGTTCGTTGTCCATGAGATCACCTCGAAAAATCATTAGGAAACTTGTGATTGGATTATAGCACCACGATTTTCACTTTACAAGGGTCCTAAAGAAAAAGTTGGGAAAAATCTCAAAAAATCGTTTGAAATCGAGTTTCAAATTTGATAAAATAAAGCCATACAAAGGTATCATGAGAGTGCATCCGGTGCGGTGGGCGTTGGCGGCAGACTGGCGCGCACAGGCTGTTTGTTCACTGATCATCTCTCTGAAAAAGAGCATCCGTTCTGACCGGGCGGAGGCTGAGGAAGGTGAAATCAATGAAGCGCGTAAAGGCAGCATGCATCTTGCAGACACTGGTCTTTTCACAGAAGGACGATTGCGGTCTGACCCATGAGCAGCAGCTCAAAGTCAACCACGACGAAGTGAGCCGTTAAACAATGCGGTATACTGAAAGCGCAAGGAGGGATAATCAGTGAGTTATTCGGATGAAACACTCAGGCGTCCGCGCAAGGTGGCCTTCTACGGGCGCGTTTCCACGGAGCTGGAAGCACAGACGGCAGCGCTTAAAAGTCAGATGGAATGGTATCATAAGCTGGCAGCGCAGTACCCGAACTGGTTAGTTGTGAATCAGTATGCGGACGATGGCGTGACCGGAACCGTGAAGGAAGTGCGCCGGGCTTTCATGAAGATGCTGTACGATGCCAAAGAGGGCAAGTTTGATCTGATCGTGACGCGGGAGGTCTCGCGGTTTGCCCGCAATACCGTAGATACGGTGGAAACGGTGCGAGAGCTGCGGCAGTGCGGCGTCGAAGTGTATTTCGTCATGGAAGATATCTGGACGATGGAAAGTGACGGAGAACTTCGTCTATCGATCCTGGCTTGCTTGGCACAGGAAGAGAGTCGGAAAATCAGCGAACGATCCAGAGCGGGGCAGCAGGTAAAAAGAGAACGAGGTGAACCGTCAGCACACAATGCGTTGTTTGGCTATGTTTACGATAGGCAGCATCTTGAAGGATGTGGCCGAGCTGGAGAGCGCAAAACAAGAAGGCCTTGTAGTAGAACGAGCCTACAAAGCCTTGTGCAGAAGCTATGACACAAAAATTGATCAGGAATAGGCACTGCCGTCGAGACTTCGGGTGCAACGGCAGGTATTGGGCAGGGGGGATATGTTCACCCGGAGAGGCCCCCCCGGATGAAAAGGCAGCGGGGAATTTTTGGGCGCATTTGTCCCCGAAGCCTTTGCCATGCCCCTAAAAGGCCAGTGCATCCTCGATTACATCGTTCAGCTGGCGCGGGTCAAGCTGGCCTGCGGTACAGCGGTCAGCCAGGTCGGCGGCAAAGCTGCGGGAAGTTGACACATCCGCGGTAAGGCAGACCTTCTGCCACTGGCCGGCCTCAAGACGCAGGGCAAGGATGCCAAAGGTAGCATAGGGGCCTGTTTCGGGGGTGGACAACTCTTGGCGGACAGCGCGGTAGATGTACACGATTTTCACCTGCTTTTTTTGAATTGTTATACGATATGTACAGGAAAAGATTGACAATAAATGGAAAAGAATGTAAAATGGTTACATCACCGGAAGATGATGGAATATCGGCTTTTTTCACTATACCACATCCCGGTGTACAAAGTACACAGCCAGTGACCGGGAAGTTTGGCGGTACATTATGCGCCGCCTGCAACAGGGCTCCCCGGCGGCGATTTGCGTTCAAAAGAAGGGGAGTTGGAAAGTATGGTCGAACATCGAATACGCGTGGCAGAGGCAATCGTTGCAGCGCGTCAGGACGCAGGGGTTTCGCAGCGTGACTTGGCGGAACGCCTCGGTCGGGACAGGCGCACGATCCAGAAATGGGAAAAGGGCGAAATGAAGATCACGCTCGAGGATTTTCTGGATATTTTCGATGCGCTGAAGATCCCGGTGGAGGCTTACTCCAAGTGGATCCGCAACCCGGAGCTGTTCCCCCGGGGCCTCGATGATATTCGCGGCTTTTCCACCGACAAGAAGCGCAGCGCACTGGCAGATTACTACGAGCATCAGGCCTCGCCGCTTGAGGTCGAGCAGGAATATTACTTCCTGTTTGCCAACCACGGCAGCAGCTGTGACGGTATGTACCAGCAGTGGATGGCAAACCTGATGACACCGCTGCGCGACCGCAAACGCATCTGCGGCCAGATCATCGACAACTACAACGAGGCCCTGGCCACCGGCGCCATCACCGACCCGGACGCCCCGCAGCCCAACATGGACGTGCTGCGGGCCTGCTACGAGGCCAGCTCCCAGAGCGTGCAAAACGGCGACAGCGGCTACGCGCTGTCCGGCCTGAAAGCAGCGGAATAAAAACCGCGCCCTCTGCGTACAATCTGCGCAGGGGGCTTTTGTATGTCTGAACTTGTGCGCAGGGTGCGGGCGCGGGATAAATTCGGCGCGCTGCCCACCTTTGATGTACCGTTTCTCATCCTTTTGCTGCTGCTGCTCAGCTATGGGCTTATCATGCTGTTTTCGGCCGGATATGCAGTCGCGCTCTACCGCCGCGGCGATGCCTACACCTACATCCGCCCGCAGCTGTTGTTTGCGGCGCTGGGGGTGGCAGCCATGTACGCGGCCAGTCTGGTGGACTACCATATCTGGCACCGGCTGGCCTGGCCGGTGCTGGCCCTGTCGCTGGCGCTGCTGACGGTCGTTCTCTTTATGCCGGAGTACAACGGCTGCAAGCGGTGGATCGTGCTGCCCGGGTTGGGCACACTGCAGCCCAGCGAGATCGCAAAATTTGCGGTGGTGCTGGTGTTTTCCCACATTATATCGCTGAATCATGATCGAATGCGGTCGTTTTCCACCGGTGTGCTGCCGTTTGCGCTGATTCTGGGCGTTGTCACGGTGCTGATGCTGCTTGAGCCGCACCTCTCCGGCACGCTGCTCATCCTTGCGATCGGGGCGGTGCTTATGTTTGTGGGCGGTACGGGGCTGCGCTGGTTTGCGCTGGCGGGGGGTCTGGGGGCGGCGGCCATCGCGGCAGCGGTGGTGCTGCTGCCGCAGCTGGTGCCCTATGCCACCGACCGGCTGGCATCGTGGCGGGATCCCTTTGCCGACCCGCTGGGGGAGGGGCACCAGACCATCCAGAGCCTGTATGCCATCGCGTCCGGCGGGCTGGCCGGGCTGGGACTGGGCAACAGCCGCCAGAAATACCTGTATGTGCCGGAGCCGCAGAATGACTTTATCTTCTCGATCCTGTGCGAGGAATTGGGCTTTATCGGCGCGGCGCTGGTCGTGGCGCTGTTTTTGCTGCTGCTTCTGCGCGGCATGTCCATCGCCGTGCGGGCGCGGGATAAATTCGGTGCGCTGCTGACAGTGGGATTTGTGGTGCAGGTGATCCTGCAGGCAATCCTCAACATCGCGGTCGTGACGAACACGATCCCCAACACCGGCATCAGTCTGCCGTTTTTTTCGTCCGGCGGCACAAGTCTGCTCATGCTGCTCGGCGAGATGGGCATCGTCCTTTCGGTGTCGCGGCAGACCGACATGGTGTAAGGCTGCCGGGTGGATTTCCAGTTTTTCCCGCCATAAACATTTCACACTCCCACGGTTGAAACCGCGGGAGTTTTGTTTTATAATTATACTGCATTTTTGTGTGAAAGAGGTGCCGTATGGCGAACCCGCAAAACCCAAAGCCGCCCTTTGCCCTGCGGGCGCTGGGGGCCTTTGCAGCCACATTGGCGGTGCTGTTTGTGCTGCTGCTGGCGGCGTATGCCCTGCCCGGCGGGCCGGTGCGCGACCATGTGTATACTTCCGCGCAGACGATCGCCGAGGAAGGGCTGTACCCGGAATACTTCGGCTTTAAGCTGTTCCAGATGGACAACTACACCGACACCGTCATGCTGTTTGAGGCAGCCTCCGCCGATGAGGCCCCGCCGCTGACGGCCATGATGACGAACACGGCCTACAATGTCGATAACTTTGAAACACTGGCTGAGGACCTGCAATGGTACATAGAAAAGGACTGGAGCACAGGCGCGCAGCGCACCGATGCGCCCGCGCTGGTGCCCTTCTCCTACGCGCGGTACTGGCACGGCTATCTGATCTGGCTGCGGCCGCTGCTGCTGGTCACAACGATCACCGGTGTGCGCATCGTGCAGTATGCCGTGCTGCTGGCGCTGCTGGCCGCCGTGCTGTGGCTGCTGCGCCGCCGCTGCGGGCTGCGGGCCTGCCTATGGTTTGCCGTCAGCCAGCTTTTGGTCACGGTGTTCTGGGTGCCGCATCAGGTGCAGTATTTTACCTGCTTTGCTCTTGGCTACGCGGGCTGTGTCTGGGTGCTGGCAAAGCCCCGCCGCAGCGATGCCCTCTGCCTTGCGCTGCTGGTGCTGGGGGCGGCAACGGCCTTCTGTGATCTGCTGGTCACGCCGATCCTTACGCTGGGGCTGCCGCTGGTCTGCTGGCTGTTGGAGCCGCAGCAGCGCCTGCGCGCCGGTCTGCCGCAGTGCGGCGTTGTGGTGGGCGGCAGCCTTTGCTGGGGCGTGGGGTATCTGCTCTGCTGGGCGTCCAAGTGGGTGCTGGCGGGGCTTGTCACCGGGCAGAATGTCATTGCCGATGCGCTGCATCAGGTGGGGGTGCGCACCGCCGCCGATACATGGCACGGCATGGAATTGACATGGAGTAATATTTTTGCATTTGTATACAATGCGTTGAACGAGCGGCGGCTGCTCTGGCCGCTTGCCGCCGCCCTTGTGCTGCTGGCTGCGCTGTTTGTGCTGAGCATCCGCGGCAGGCAGCCGCTTATCCGTGCGCTGCCGCTGCTGCTCTGCACCCTGATGACCCCCGCGTGGTTCATCGTGCTGCGCACCCACAGCATCCAGCACGGCTGGTTCACATGGCGCGCGCTGGGGCTGACGCTGTTTTCCGGCATGGCATTTTTGTATTACAGCTGCGACATCCGTGCCGTGGGGCGGCGCATAAAAAGGTAACATCCGCAGAGGATAGGGGAAAGTAAAAATGAACGAATTGAAAACGAAAAACGATACACCGGCCGAGGAAGCCCGGCCAAAGCAGAGCCGCTGGCGCCGGCTGCCCAAGGGCGGCCGCGCGGCCGTGGTCGCGCTGGGCATCGTGGTGCTGCTGGCGGTGACGGCGTTCCTGTATGTCAACGGCAAGCTTGACCTGCTGCGCTACAATGACGGCAGCGTCAGCGAGATGGGCGAGATCGGTGCCGAGGAGGATCAGGATCTGGACGGCACCGGCCTGACCCACACCGAGGCCGATATGGCCGTGCCCGAGGGCAGCCCCTTTGCCGATGAGGATGTGCTGAACATCCTGCTCATTGGCACGGACGAGCGCACCGAGGCCGTCAATGACGCCGATGCCTTTACCCACCTGAACCAGCTCGACGGCACGGAGGATACGACCGAGTTCAGTGATGATGCCCGTGCTGACAGTATGATCCTCGTGTCGATGGACATCAAGGATCATGTCATCCGCCTTGTGTCAATCGAGCGCGGCACCGGCGTGCCGATCCTGCTGGACGGCTATGAGGATCAGTACGACTGGATCACCCACACCTTCCGCTACGGCGGCCCCAAGCTGACGATGAAAACGGTCGAGGAATGCTACAACATTGAGGTGGACCACTTTGTCCGGGTCAACTTCAACTCCTTTGTCCAGATCGTCAACGCCGTGGGCGGTGTCGATATCGACATCACCGAGATGGAGGCCAAGGCCCTGAACTGGGAGGTGCCCTCCAACTCGATGCTGATCGTCAACCATGTGGACCCCGGCCCGAACCACTTTGACGGCTACACGGCGCTGCAGTACGCCCGCCTGCGCAAGATCGACAACGACTGGAAGCGTGTCGAGCGCCAGCGCACCGTCATTAAGGCCGTGCTGGATCAGGTCAAAAACGCCAGCGTCATGGAGCTGGACAACCTGCTCAACACGCTGCTGCCGCTGATCCAGACGAACTTTACCAAGACCGAGATCGCTGCGCTGCTGGTGCAGCTGCCGGGCTTCTTGGGTTGTGATGTGCAGCAGATGTCGCTGCCGCTGCAGGGCACCTACGGTGTGCGCACCGGCATGGATGACCGCCTGATGTATGACCCGGACTGGGTGGTGAACATCAAGGCGCTGCAGGATTTCCTCTACAATGACAAGACCGCCGAGGAGGTCATTGCCGCCACGCCGGAGACCGCCGCTGCAGAGGCCGCGGGCGAGCTGGTCATCGCCACCCGCGAGACCGCCGGCGCGGACGACCCCGTTGAGATATACAATAACCGCTACCTCCACCGTGTGGATATGACCTACCCGCTTGATGCCTCGGACTTTGGGCCGGATGACTACCGCGTCTATCTGGCCGATACCGACAACCTGCGCGGCAGCGAGCTGCGCGCCGCGCTGATCGACCGGCTGTACAGCACCGGGGTCCGGGTGCTGGGTGTGCCCGATGGCGCAGCCGCCGGCATGCTGCTGGACGACTACCTGCAGACCGGCGATGCCGCAAGCCTGAACGGCTACCTGACGGCACTGCCTGCGGCGGAGCGCGACAGCGCCCGCACCCTGTGGCAGCAGGTCCGTGCCAGCCACCCCGGTGCCCTCCATGCCGTAGGGCTTGGGGCCGATGCCCGCCGCGCAACGGTCGCGCGGGCGCTCTCGGTGCTGGCTGACAACAGCAGCAAGGCCCCTGAGGAGGAGATCGCACCGGCCGTGCAGGCGATGCGCAGCGGCACGCCCGCCGATGTCGTCTACTGGTTCAAGGCCGCAATGGCGAAATATCCCCGCCAGATGGAACGGTTCCTCGGTGAGGAATATGCCAAGGCGACCCGCCTGTATTGCGGTCTGCAGGGTACGCTGAACATCAGCAGCCCGGAGGAGCTGCCGCTCTACGATGCCAAGCAGCTGCTGCGCAGCTATCCGGAGGACGGCATCCTGCTCTTTACCGATGAATCCAGCGCAATGCAGCAGGAGGGCAGCATGGCCGCCGCACTGCAGGCAGAGCTGGATGACCAGCTGCGTGAGGAGGATGAGGAGCCGGATAAGGTCTGCTCCATCGCGGCTGTCTACGGTACATGGAGCAACGCCGGCAGCTTTACCCCCGATGAGACCGAGACGGCCTGGGATGCCGACAGCCTGACCGAGTATCTGGGCAGTGATGCGCTGCGCGGCAAGGACATGCTGCTGGCGCTGGACGGGGAGGACAGCCCCTACCTGCGCAAGCGCTGCCTGCTGAAGGATGCCGATGCCCCCGTGGGCGAGCAGGTGCAAAAGCTGTTTGTGTTGGATAAAAACAACATGGCTTCGCCGGAAACTGCGGATGCGGAGTAAAGGCAACACCGCACAATTCCCGCCTAACGGCTTAAGCACCGCTCCGGCGGATCTC
>OGZG01000493.1_pt1 | contig 30761 bp, 39 predicted proteins | sample 1576781 | NCBI WGS metagenome assembly OGZG01 (sample SAMEA3541502, study PRJEB24748) | human gut metagenome | biome: human gut; feature: human-associated habitat; material: faeces | place: China | collected 2012 | reverse complement strand
AAATGAAATAGTGAAAACTAAAGTAATAAAAACGAAACAAACTACAGTAAGTTAAGATGGATTATGAAAATAAGGTAATATATAATACTATAAGTCTAAGAGGTTTAGTTCTTCATACATTTATAGCATTTACTTCGAAACTTCCTATAGATAATTTATCAAACTTTGTAATTTCTTATTATATCCCAGAAGTAGTTGATTTTATTAATAACTCTGGAATAAAAAGAGGAACTATGACTGTTGATAAGTTTAAAGATTTATATGGAATTAAGATCGATTATATAAGTATCTTCACTTTTAGAGATATACTTAGATTTCAACTTCAGGAAACTCGTACTCGGCTTGATCTGATCTATTATTTAGTTCAGATTCAAGAGAATATAGAAGCTGACTTAAGTAGATTTAATTTAGCTGATGAACTATATATTTATTTGTATAGTCGTTTTCAGAGAGCTTTAAAGCCTTATACATGAGAGAAAATAAATAATGTAAAACAATACTCCTTAAGCAATAATAAAAAGCTTAAGGAGTTTAAATTTTTAAGAATATGAAAACAAGTAAATTAAAACATGATTCTTATAGAGTAGAAATTAATTTTGGAATTGGAACACAGAAAGAAATGACGAGGTGGTTTACTACTAAGTTTGTAAAGAATCATAAAATGGAAATTCCGGTAAAGAAAAATTCAAGAGCAGAAGAACTTATAGAAACAATAAGTTCAACATCCGGAACATCTACTTATAGAATTATTAATAAAACAACAGGATTCGATCAAGTAGTAGTAATAGTAAACATTGACTCTAGAAGAAATAGACCTTTTATTGCCAAAAAGGATTATAAAAGTTTGGTTAAGAATATCAAAACTACATTTTATCACGAAACAAGACATGCCGTAGATCAGATAGTTAAGTTAAGAAATCTGAGTTATGAAGATTTTGAAAATACAACTATGTTACAGGCTTGGATAAATGTAGAATTCGAAGAAACTTTAATGGATTATATTACAGAAGGTGAATTAGAAGAGGTTATTTCGGAGAGTGTGAAAAAGAGATAGGAAATAAAATCCTATCTCTTATTTTTCTTTTACTTTAAACGTTCCTTTAAGTCAGAGTGGTAATTATACTTCTTGGACTTTAGGACTAGGTGATATAAATATTACACATTTTGATAGTATTCGTGGAGGTATTACAGGGAGAGTAGAGACTGTAACATCATCTGCAACTGATTATGTTATTAATGAACCAACAGATCTTATATATGAATTTAATTCATTGAATAATACTAGCGAATTTCCTATTCAATTAGTTAGAGTATTTGATAAAAGACTTTTCGAAGTTTCTTTTAGTACTAGCTGGGAAAATGAAAATTATAATTTATATATAAATGAGAATAGTAGTTTTATTTCCATAATGTGGAGAATAAATTCTACAGTAAGAAATGCTAAATTAATAATAACTCCACAAGATAGAAATAGAGCTCCTGTAACAATAACTTTTACAGCTTATCAGAAATAATTAATAAGGCACATCAATATATATAGTAATAATTTGATCTTTATTTATAGTTCCTGTAGATGGAACAAATGATATAGGTCTATAAGGTTCATTGTAAAGATAACCTGATAAAGAATATCCTCCAGGTTTAACTGGATTATTACTACTTTGCTGTCCCACAAATACACCACTCATAGAAGTTACCCTAACATTATTATTATAAATATCTATATCATATCTTGAAGGAGAGGTAACGCTTCTTATTTGAAATCTTAAATATCCATAATCTTCTTTCTTACCATCTTGATATAAACGAACGTTTAAAGTAAGAGAAAAATAAGACTAGGAAAATAAAATCCTAGTCTTATATTCTTTTATGAATCAATAGTATACTTAGTATTCATTAAGATTGTTGATTCTTCTCCAGTATCAGGGTTTTCTATAATAAGATAATAATCTCCGGAATCATATCCAAGTCCAATTATTTTTCCATATCTTTTAGGATCATAACAATCTCTAGCAATCTTACCCCAATTTCCTGGAACATCATCTTTCGCTATTTGAAGTTCTGAATAATTCTTGCCTATTCCTGGTAAAATGAAGTCAGGATTTAATAGATCAGTAACATCTCTTATTTCTGTCCAAGGTCCAAAATATTCTTCTGTAAAACCTTTTCTATTAAAATTCTCTGCTAATGTATCTAAAAGTTTTGATTGAGATTCTTCGGAGAGAGTTTTATTTTTAATTATTTCAACTCTTTTTTGAAAATATTCGTTAGTTCTTTTCTTCCAAATATCCCAAGCTTTTACATATTCATCATATAATTCTTTTTTCATATTATTGAATAAATTAAAATTAAAACTGATAAGATACCTATTAAAAACCCTGAAATAAAAGTACAAATCATTAATCCTTTTACTATATCTTTTATTTTAAAATCATTCATGTTTATATTTTTAATTACCAACTTAAATCTTTTGCACCTAAAGAAAGTCCATATTTGATTAATTCTTCGTGCCCTAATTTATCTACTTCATCAATCCAAGATATAATTTCTAGAACATATTTATCTATACTAAGTCTTTCTAAATTTTCCCATCCAAACCCAAAAGCTGTATCATCAATACTCATTAACATACATCTAAGATCATATAATCCATTTTTATGATAAATAGTAATTTCAACTGGATTATACTGTCTACAATACATATGATAATAAGTATTCTCAGTTACTTCTTTCAAACATACAAACTTTTCATAAAATCTATTTTTATCTGTTATCCATTGTCCAGTAAGTTTAGGTGGATATATGTTTTCTTCTTCAAGTAAGTTAAATAAAAATGAATCCCATTGATTAATATCATGTACTTTTATACTTTCTGGAGTTAAATATTCCTCTAAATTCAATAATTTCATTAATCCTTATTATTATATATTACCTTCTCTACCATCTTTTCATATTCGTTCGGAATTTGTTTAATTAGATCTAGATGTAAATCCTTCCAAGAAGCCATTCCAAGTTTAGATATTACAGGATGACCGAAAACTATACAAAAATCCCACATAAAATCAAGATCTTCGGTTGTTAGTTCTTGAGAGTTTATCCATTCATTGATTGATTCTTTCGACATAAAATATCAATAGCTAATCCTATAACATCATCTGCAAATTCCTCTCCAAATTCTGTCTCTTTTCTTACTTCCTCTATTATTTCAGAAATGGTCCAAGAATTCTTTCCAGGCATAGGACAACATATAAACGGTCCTTCGGGATCTTTAGCAATACTTTTTTGATACTCTAAGTGTTTAATAATTGATTCTTTGATTCTACTTTCCATGACGACCTAACATTAAGTTCATAAAATTACTCCATTCTTTTGAAAAGACATTAATTAGAAGATATTTTTCATAATAACTCATAAATTTCTCAGCATCTTCTTTAGAATTACTTCTAGTTTCTCTTACTAATTTATCCATTTCTGAGATAAAATTTTCCTTAGATTGTTCAAGAGGTATACAAAAAATATTATCTTTTATATAACTCTTTACTTGATCGTTGTTAATAGTAATATTCAGTATATCAGATAAACTACCACCTTCAACAGATAACATTTGGTATTCACATGAAGTACATAAGAAATACATTTTTTCCTCATCAGTTATGATCTTTTTCTCATAATCATCTGTTCTTGCTATCATACTTCTTCTAGTTAGTTCTGCTTCTAAGATAGGAAGCCAATCTTCTCTCCATCCTGTTGAAGATTTTATTTTTCTGATTGCATTTAATATATGAGAACTGTTCATTTCTTCTAAAGATAATTCCTCACCTTTTGAAGTTATCCATTTATTTTTTGTCAGCTTCTTTTTCATAAATTATATCATTTCTTGATCCTGATTTTATATTCAAATTTTTCTGCGTTTCTTCCATGATCTTATTAAATCTTTCTAATTCTTCTAACCCTGGAGTACTACTATCCAAAAAATTATTACTTTCCGGAAACATTGCATATTTTCTTAGATCTATCATTATTCCTATTTTTAGTACGTTTCTGTTCTTTTCTTCTCTCCATCTCCAATCGTTTTTCTTCAGCTACCGATTCTGGAGTTACTTTTTGACGTGGTTTTTGGAGATCTTCGGAAAATTCTTGATATCTTTGAATTATTCCCTCGTTTGACCAATCATCTGGATATCCTTGAAAATTTATATCCTCAGGGAAGGATCCGATAGTAGGATTAAGAGTAAAAATCCATTCTTTTGTTTCAGAATTTAACGTCATATAAAAACATGGCGTTCCTAGTTCTAAGAATACATCACGTTGTTCTGAGCTCTTAAGTCCCTCGAAAGTTTCAATTATTATATCATCTGTTGAAATGTAATCTTCGAGGTAGAAATATGAGCTCTCTATATCCGTGAACTTTCTTAGCATTACTCTCGCCATAGGTTTCTTGTTTGGACCTTTTCCACGATATTGTCTAAACTCCACTCCATGCTTCTCTCCTAATTTTATAAGAGCTGGGATATCAAAACAAATTCTTGGATCTTTTATAGTATCGATAACCGAATAAACTAAATTACTTCCAATTATTCGATCTAACTTATATACTTTAATAGTCGGAATAAGATAAATATATGGATAAATTCCAACAACACTATATTCAAAATTTACATACTTAGTGTCAGATTTCATCATTACTTTATTATAAGTTAAAGACCATCTAGCATATCTTACCAAGATATTTTTTGTTTTTCGTGAGTACCCATTCTCTGGAGTTAATAATTTTTCTAATCTCTCTGGAATTTCTGAGAGGGAAGCTGTTTTTAATTCTTTCATTTTATTGTATCTCCAATATTATATTTTTTATATGTATATTTCTGAACTATTAAAATTTTCCAATTGTTATTATTGTTTGGATCGCTGATAATAAAATTAAGTCCTAAAGGTTCTCGACGTTTTTCTTTAATAATCCATCCAGAATACTCTTCTAGATCTACTTCACAATTGGAAACTAATATTAAAATTAGGATAATCAATAATTTTTTCATTTTCCAATCATATAATATTCTTCTAGTAACTCTTTATGATCTTCTAAGAATACTCGAGCAACTTCTTTAGAGAGAAAGGCTATTGGAAAGAAAGTTTTTTCTTTCGAAATCATTACTGCTTCACCACATCTCACAATAGCAAATTTATTTTGTGAGTAATCATTCCAGTTAGGTTCTTGAAGAGCTGATGCTTTGGTATATTCTTTAACTAACCAAATTAGTTCCTTAAAAGCTCTAGCACTATCTCTAAATTTTTCAGCTGGATAATCTTGTGGTACTTTTGGATATTCTATTTTTTCTGGAAGACCTTCAAGTTGTCTTCTTGAATAAATTTTTAAGATCTTCTCTTTTATATCCCAAGATATTGTTGAGGAAAATAATTCTTTCGCTTCTTCAAAAGTTAAATCTATCGAATTTTTAATTTCTTCATCATTAACGATATTCCAATAATTAAAGAATTCGTCTATTGTACAATAAGAAAACATTGGAATTCCATTAGAATCGAATGTCTCTGTAATAAGTTTTTCAGTAATAATTTTAATATCGCAAAGATCATTAAGTTGATCTTTCGTCATGTTCGATGATCCACAAACGCTTAAGATAACGTATTCTTTTCCAGTAGTTTTATCTATTCCTAAACCAGAAATAATTCCTATATCGGTTTTGTTAGTAATTCTTTTCCCAACCTTTGAAATTAACGTTTCAATTCCTATTTTCATATGATTAATTTTATTTTATTTTTATACATTAATAAGGAATTGATCGGAAATAAACGTTCCTTTAAATCAGGATGGTATAGTAATAGGAACTTATAATGTTAGTTTTGATGATATGACATATAATTTTAGTACTATTACTACTGCAAATACAGATGAAACATTGGGAAGTGCTTGGTTAGTAGAAGTACAGCAAGGAACATCATTTTATGGATCAATTGAAATTACTAATTCTGGTACTGCTAATAGTACTTACGAATTTTTTATAGATGATTTATCAGTAGGTAAAGTTACATTAGCTCCAAATGAATCTAATACAGAAACTTTTAGTTTTAATAATGCAGTTGGAGATTCTTCAGATCATTATATGAAACTTGAGGAAATTTAATCATTTCTATCAATAATATAAGTATTAGGTAAAAACGATAATCCAAAATCTAAAGAATCTATTATAGTATTTGCTAAAATACTATCATTAATTCCAAAAGTTATAGTACCTTCATCACAAATAATTCCCAATGAATTACTACCGAATTTAAAGACTTTACTATAGACATCAAAAGTACTTTCAAATATAAAACTAGCAGTTTTTTGTCCTGAAGAATAACTAACTTCTATAATATCACATTTATAATTATTCACTATAATATAATTATTAACATTCATTTTAAGATTTGTAACAGTATCAAAAGCTATCCCTACTCCGTTCCAATCAAGGTAGATTTCAACTTCACGATCACTTATCATATATACTGCTACACGTCCAAATTTACCTCCTTCTTGAGAAGTTCCTATAGCGTAAACATAATCTGTATTTTTACCATCCTGATTTAAAGGAACAATTATATTTTTTATAAAATTTAAAGAAATAGAGTAATATCTATCTCTTTTTTTATTAATTTCTATATGTTCCTTTAAATCAAGATGGTAAGAAAGAATTATCCTTTAAATATAAAGCATCTTGTGATACAACATTCTCTAAATCGATACAATCATTAAATGTAACTCTTACACTTAATATTGATACTTCTAAAAGTTTTGTATTTACTTTGGGTGGTGGATTAAATTTCGGATCAACTAGAGAAGGGACATTTTATTATCCACAAGCAGGAAACTATAGTATTAGTAATTTAGTATGTCTTCCAGAAGGTATATCTCCTACCCCTAACATATCATTTAATGGATCTACAACTTCAGTAACAATAATACCTACTAATATAGTAAATATAAAAATTTATTAAAATAATTCATTTCGTTTTTAAGCTGGACCTATTGTGGCAGATATATCAGTTGTATATCCTTTTCTTACTGTAAATGATTTTGTAACACTTTTAATAGATGATGGTCCTCCACTATATGTATAATCTCCCACTTGAACACCACTTCTGATATCTATTTTCTCTCCTGGAATAGCTCCTGTAGCAATATAAAAGCTAATAAAGTTCCCAATTCCTTCACCAGAAGTGCATTCATATTGAATAGAGCCTGAAGAATTATTAGGTAAAATAGTCCAAGTACATTTTACAATACCTGTAGGAATTACATAACCATCCTGATTTAAAGGAACGTTTATTTCCTTATATATGTTATAAAAAATTAGCGAAAATGGAAATAAAAAATTTAACATTCTCAGAAATTAGAGAGTCAGGGAGTTTATTATTTGAAAGTATACGTGGATCTCATTTGTACGGACTTAATACAGAAACTTCTGATATAGATACTTTTGGAGTTTTTATAGGACCCTCTGAATGGTTTTTAGGCACTGGAATTGAAAAACAACGAATAATTAAGTCAGATAAGTCTGATGATTATTGGGATGAATTAGAAAAATATTTTCAAGAACTTGGAGAATCAAATCCAGAAGCATTAATTTCACTATTCACTCCAGAAAAATTTATTCTACACTTCAATCCAGTACTTCAACCGTTATGGGATATCAAAGAGACCTTAATTACAAAAAAATGCTTTAAACCTTTTGCTGGATATGCTATAAGTCAAATAAAAAAAGCGAAAGGTTTAAAAAAAGCAATAAACATAGATCCGGAACAAGTAAAAATCAGAAAAACACCGTTAGATTTTTGTCAAGTTCCAGTAGGGATTGGTACTTGGACATTAACTAAATATTTAAGAGATAATAATCTTAAACAAGAGTATTGTGGTATATCTAGACTTCCGGGAACAGTAGAATCATATGCATTATTTTATGACTGGGCTGCTGATCCTAATTATTCTAGAGATAAAAAAGATGTGATTGGTTATAGAGGTATTCTTAGTCAAACTGATCCTCTCAGTAGTCAACTTAGAGTTTCTAGTATTAAATTTGATGATAGAGAAAAACCTTTATGCTATTTTCAATTCAACTCTGGAGCTTATAGTCAACACTGTACTGATTATAAACGTTATTGGGATTGGGTAAAGAATCGAAACGAATCTAGATTTCAACTTAACAAAGGATATGATTATGATTCTAAAAATATTCAACATTGTGTTAGAATTTTAACTATGGCGACAGAAATAGCTCAAGGAAAAGGAATGATTTTAAACAGAACAGGAATAGATCGAGATTGGTTATTGAAAATAAAAAATCATGGAGTTCCTTATAATGAAGTAATGGAATATGTAGAAAACTTAGAGGAAACTATGAAAGAGAATTTTGAGAAATCTAATCTCCCTGAAGAACCAGATTTAGATATTCTAGAAAAAATATTAGTAAAAATAAGAAAAACTCATTATGGATTTATCAAAATTTAATTCTCAAAATCATTTATATAAAATTACTGAAAGTACTTGTAGCAGTTTGTATAAAATTTTAACTATTCTAGAAGATAATGATATTTTATATACAATTGATGATAGCTATGAAGACTCTATTATTTTAGAATGTAAGGATTATTTCAAAGTATTTCATAATATAAAAAAATTTCTTAATGTTTTTGGAAAAATTAAAAGAATATATAGAAATAGGCAATATGAAGAACTTGAAAATACTCCTTTTCTTGATAATAATGATTTTTTGATATTTAATGATGGTAATTTAAAAATAAATCCGTTTAATGGCTCTTGGGTGTTCGAAAATCAATCAGGAGACTTTAAAGCTGGAATATTAAATTATACTCAAGGAAATAGATCTAAATATATTAACTTATCTTTTGGATTAAAAACTATCTTGGATATTGGATTGATAGATTCAAGGATAATTAAAGATATACTAAATAGAAATATAAAAGAAAGAAAAGGGCTAATTGAAATCCTTTTTTCCAGATTAAAAGTTAAATATACTTCTGAAAATCCAGAAAGTGTTTTTAATAACTATTTATCTAGTCAGAATGGTAATTACTCTAGATGTATTCCATTTCATGATAAAGAAAAGAATGAATTTGGATACTGGATTTGGACAAAAAGATATATTTCTAATGTTGGAAAAAATATATTTCCAGAAGGAGAACTAATTATAAGTGACTTAGAAACTTGGGAAATTCCATTAGAAAATTATTACTCTGGTGGAAATAATTGTAGTATAATCACCTTCTCAGGAATAGATAGAGTAAGGGTGAATTATTCTCCCGGTAAATTTCTTCAATTGTTAGATGTATCCTCATTAGAAAATAGTAAGTCAAGAATATTCCTTACTTTAGCATATCCAGAAATAACTCCTAAAAATTATGAACAACTTGATGTTTCTTTACAAAAAGAAGTAGCATTAATATTTAAACTACTTAAAGATCGTGGATATATTACTGGAAATCAACAAGAAGATATATTATATAACCTAGAGAAATGGAAAAAGATTGGAATAATATAAAAACAGTTCTTGGGATTAGATTGTATAGGGAAAATGAAAGGAATAATTATTTTTTAATAAATTTTCTAGATAAACATCAAAATTACTACTCAATAATAAAAATTAACAATGATTATTTTATATTAATAGAGTTTGTTATAGTATTTGAAGATTATTTCAATAAATTTTTCAAAAATACAAATTGGGTTAATAGATTTTATGAACTTTCTTACAAAGATAAAGAAATAATTAAAAAATTACATTACCACGAATTATTTAAGTATTCAGATACTGTTACAAATTACTTTACTGTTGAAGTAAGTAAGAATCATATGAGATTAAAATTTTCTCCTAAATACCCAGATAACTTTTTGAGAGAAAAATCTATAGATTTTTCCAAAATTACACCTGATATGTATAGCTTATGTACTGATATTATTTTAAATGGATTTTATAAGTATTATCGAAGAGGTTACATAAAGAAGTTTAATCTAAAATTACATGAATTTATAACTGAAAATTTATAAAAAAATATTAAAGACTAGTAGATTTAGTTTCTACTAGTCTTTTTAAACGTTCCTTTAAATCAGGATAATATTCAAGGAATTGATATTATATTATCAATGTATCTTGTTGAGGGTATTGATTTAAGTAAAACATTTTCAGTTAAATTTAATTATGGAAATCCATTAGATTTAAACATTAATACTCCCATAGAATATAGTAATATAATTCACAATGCTTACATAGATGCTTATTGTGCGGGTATAAATTATGATAATCTTTTTAATCCAGAAGACTATATTGATATTTCATTTTACAATCTCCCTGAAGATATAGAAATTAACAGTTCAACTTTTATATACAATACAACAGGTTTAGGAGATAGAATTATATATTACTCTTCTTCTGTAAGAATATATTTAAGTAATACTGATACAGGTGATTTTGATTTTACATTTTATATAAATGATATTAATATTAGTGGAAGATTTTATATTTAAATTTCAGTAACTTTTGTATTGTAATTATAAGTATTATCTTTAGTTGGAGATACTGTTACGAAGTTGACTCTACAAGTACCATTTCCATCCCAATTATAGACATCATCTATAAGATCACTAAAGTAAATATTAGATCCTGATGTAGATCCTTTAGAAATATATGATATTAATTTACCTGAATAAGTTTTTGAATTATCAGGTTTAGTATAAGATGCAGTAATATTTATAGTAAGATCTGAAGTAGGTGTTTTGTCTGCATTTACATGAATAGCGTTAGCACTAGCTCCCGTTGATATATATTTAACAGTTATTGTGCAATCATCTAATATTTCTCCTCCCCCTCCAGAACCGGATTGAGATACATTTATAGTTGCAGTCTTTCCAGATTCATTTTGAGTTAATGTTAATGTATCATTTCTTCCTAGAGTACCTGCAGATGAAGCAGATATAGTTCCATTAGAGAAAGTAAATTGACTTAACATAGCTTTCCAAGAATATGAATATCCTATAACAGAATCATTTTTTGTTGAAGTTATTGATAAAGTTCTCTCTCCACCGTTAGCATTAAAAGTTATAGAAGGAGGACTTACTAAAAATACATATACATCTTCTTTTTTTCTCTCTTGATTTAAAGGAACGTTTAAAACAAAAATAAAGAGACTAAGATTTTTCTAGTCTCTTTTATTATTTAATTCTCTAAGAACTTTAAGACATTTTAGTATATAAAATTCTAAAGCTCTATCTTTTTAATATCATATCTGCTTCTTTAACTATTTCTCTAATTGATTCTTCGTAATGATTTCTATAATAAATAGAAATCTTATTTATATCCAGAATCATAGAATTAATTAATTCTCCATAAACCTTAAGATTTTCTAATCTATCACGATCTTCAGAATCACTTCCTGTTGGCGTAATGGGTCCTATTATTTTTAAAATTAATTCTTTTAATGTTTCTGAATCTCTTAAAGAATTATTCTCTTTTTCCATATTCATAAATTTATTAATCTATAATCATCTTTATTTTTTAATAAATACTCTTTAATATCCTCCTCAGGCTCTACAACCATAGTATTATACATCTCCCATTTACATTCATTTATTTTTTCAAAAAGTATTTCAAATCTAGGAAATTGAATTATTATTCTATTATCTAAACCTTTTCGCAATAATATACTTCCTCGCTTATTAATTAAGGGATTAAATATAAACAGTCTCTTCTCTAAAATTAGATCTCGAATTTTACCATAGAAATTAGAAGTTATTAAATCAATTTTAATGTTCCCTGAGTCATCTCCGTATTCTAAGAGTATAATTAAATACTGTCTTTTAAATAAATAAAGAGGTATATTTGAAATATTATCAATTCTTGGAATAGATATGTAAATTTGATTTTCAGTATTTTGTAATAAATCATAAATTTTAGATTCTACATCATGATTAGATATAAATTCTTTCTGTATTATTCTTTTCATAGATTTATTATTTTTATAGGTGTTAGGTCAAAACTACTCGGAGTTATAATCACTTTATCATCCTTAATAAGCATATTTTTTGAATACGCTCCCTCCGGAATTAAACACGCATTTAATAAATTTCCATGACTCTTAACATATGGAATAAATTTAGCTCCAAAACTAATATTACCCATATCTTCCATTATTTCTCTTTGTCTAAATAAAATCTCAGATTCTAAGAAATTATATACTCCTTGAGACATTTCTTTCTCTGATCGACCTGATTTTGCTAATGGAAGAAGAGTATAATAATGAATTTTCTTTCCATATTTTCTTCTAAACTCAAAAAAATCTAGAACACTGTCAAGATCAGAGATAATATGATGAGTGACTACGTGAATATCTCTAGGAATTAAGTTTTCTATAGCTCGTATTGCTGCTTCTCTAAGGTTTTTATTTCCAAGTGATATAGCAACAGCAGAACAATATTTTTCAGTTACATCTAAAAGATTATCACGTCTTTTTATAATCTCTTGATCTTTTCCAGAATAACCAAGAAGAAGTCCGTTTGTAGTATAATTTGGAACTACTCCTGACTCTTTTACAATTTTTAAAAATTCTGGAAAATCTGGATGTTGTGTTGGCTCCCCTGTAGATCCTATCGCGATTTGTACTGGACCGTTCGTTACTGTTATTTGGCCAATTTTTCTTTGGTACCATATATTTTGGGATAATTTTTTCCATGTCTTAACTATCCCTGAAAAATTAGTACCATTTTTATTGGCCGAAACATAACAGAACGGACAGCCTGCATCGCAACGATCATTTATTCCTACATCATAAAACTCGGATTCCTCTGGAGGTAATTCTGGGATATACTTCGGATCATCTCCTTCCATTACAAATCTAACAGTTACATTATTTCTCCAAAATGCTCTATAATTATACTCTGGAAGATATCTATAAACTACTGTATTATTGTTTTTTGACATAATATTTTAGATATTTTGAGTTTGTAATTCTTGTCTAATTCTATCTAAACATTTTCCAAGAAGATTTAAACCCCATTTTGAGGTATCTAAACGATTAGGATCATTTTCTCCCATTCCTATCCCCCATATAGAATCTATCGGACTTGCTTCAACAAAAGATTTATCGAGGTATTTTGTATTAAGAAGTTCATTTCTAGCTTCTTCAGATTGAGTAAACTTAAGGCGAAGTGCATCCATCATAGCATTTTCTCTTTCTTTCTCCCATTCTTCTTCTATGAAACCTGAAACTTGTCTACCAAATTTTTTCGCATCTCTCGGAAGAGGAGTTTCTATGATTTTCCCAGCAATATCTATATCATTAAAAAATAATGCCTTTCTTAACATAAAATAATGTTCTGAAGTAGGCAATACTACTTCTTTTTCTTGTCCAATTCCATCAACCATTATAAAATCTTCTAAGACTATAGGAGTCTCACTAAAATTTGAAAATGGATAATCACCCCAGAAAAATACATAATTTTCTACTATTTTCATAATCTCTTCTTTAAATAATTTATTAAGTTCATAACATATATAAGGAAATAAACGTTCCTTTAAGTCAGGATGGTAAATTTATTCCACAAGGTTATATTACTTTTAATAACTTTTCAAATATGTCAGTAAATGAGACAGTGTATGGAAATGGAATTTATATTGGAAGTTTAGATTTGACCTCTAATTACGGAGATAGTCAAACCTTAGAATTACCTCTTGAACTAGTAGAAACAAAGCCGTTAATAGAGTTAACGATTACTAATGCCGATAGAGTTTATATTGATCCTACCTCAGTACAGATAGTAGAGTACGGTGATAGATTTGATGTTAATATATTAACATACTAAAAAGAATTCTACAAAATTATTCAGAAATAGATATATCAAATCCTCCACTATAATTATAACTTAATGTTTGATATTCTAATGGTCTTCCAAATTTACTAAATTCAAACAGATGAGGTAAACTTGTCGAATCTCCAGTTAATATAGTTAATGAAAAACTATCTGTCAAAAGGGATCCAATAACTTGACTATTAATAGTAATCGAGGAATCTATAGATATACTACCTTCAGCATAAATATTATAATCACTATCTGCTCCTACTGGAACTATTCTTATTTTTATTGTATAGGTTGTTAGAGTTTTACCATCTTGATTTAAAGGAACGTTTATGTTGGAGGGTGATGGCCAAGAATTACCATTTTCCTGAATACCACTTCTTGTTTGAGAAAGTCTTAAGTTACCACTTCGACTTGATGTACTACTATTTGCACCTGCTGTTACAGAATTTCCACTTCCTGAGAATGCTCCACCTCCAGTATTATCTACAGTACCTGTATAACTAGCAGTTTGCCAATTACCCCAAGATGTAGAAGACCAGTTATTACCCTCATCAGTAGAAGATTGTGTTCCATCTCTATATTGAGAAGTAACTGTTACGGACTTCGTTCCACCACTTGCATCAAAACTTAATGATGTTGGATTTGCAGAAAATGAATAATCCCTTACAGTTCTAGTTTGAGTACCAACGGCTTGACTACAACTTACTGTTTTCTTTGTTCCCGATCCACTTTGAGTATAGGTAATTGTAGCACTTCTAGCTGCTCCAGTATTTACTCCAACACTTACACTTGCACTATTTGTTCCTGTTCCAGTAGGGGTAGTTGAAGAAAACGCAGTATAACTAACAGCTGACCAATTACCATAACTAACCTCACCATTAATATCATTTGTGTATTTGGGTCTGGATCTAGAAACTATACTTACTGTTTGATTACCACCATCTTTTGTAAAACTTAGAGAAGTAGGTGAAACACTAAATTCATACTCCGTAGTAGTAGTAGTCGTTGTTGCACCAGATTGAGATAGATTTGCCGAAGCTGTTTCAGATGTATTTCCTGTACATCTAACACTGAGAGTACCTGATCTTGAAGAACCTGAGTTTGCGCTTGCTTTTACAGTTATAGTATTTCCTGAAGTAGTTTGAGAAAAACCAGTTCCTAAATTTGTTGGATAAATTTCCCAACCAGTACTTCCCCATGATCCATAAGTAGTACCTGATACTGAGTTTACAGTAACTAATCTACGTTGAGATGTAACAGTAAAACTTTTACTTTCACCTGTAGCACTGAAAGATGCTGATGTAGGATTAAGACTGATACTATATTCATAATAAGTTCTTTCTGTTGCAGCTGATTGAGTAATTGTGGCTTCAGGAGAATTTACTCCACTATATGTGCCTCTCACTCGAACAGATCTAGTAGATGTTGATGAATTACTATTAGCAGTAACAACAGCCCCAGAAATTGAGAAACCAGAAACAGGAGATACTATAGAGAAACTTGTTACGTTTTGATTCCCTGAATCTAAAGGCTGTGTACTTCCTGAACTCCAAGTCCTAGTACCATCTCTATGTGCTGTACCTGATAGTGTTGAAGTACCACCAGAAGCACTGATTGTTGTAGGATTAGGAGTACATGTTACAACCCAAGTATTCCATGCATCTGAATAAGAGTTTTCTGCTTGACTAACATTAGCGCTAGATGCTGAACTAGATTTACCATAACAAAACGCGGAAGAAAACGGCGGAAATCCTTATATCTGAACAAAGAAAAATTTATCAAGAAAAAGATAGAGATTTTCTTTGTTTTATTTTTTATTGAATCATTAAACCAATTTAATTATGGCAGACTTATTAATAGCAACAAAGGCTTTCTGTAATACATTAAAGGCAGGCTCTTTCACTGGAGATACTACAATGTGTCCTACAAGAAGCCAAATTGAATCAGCTGGTTTGTATATAAAAAAAGGTTATACCTATGCAACCGATCAGCTTGTTCCCCAGGACCATATAGAGCGTCTTGATTGGGAATATACTTTCTCTGTAACTCCTACGACAGCTACTATATCCGCGGCGGGAGGATCACAGAAATTTACAGTTACCTCATATAAGAGACAATACAGTTACAGTAATGCAGGAAACCGTATCTATGTAGAGGGATCACAGACAAATGTGGGGTATACTAGTTCCAATTCAGGTTCTGGAACATGGACCGCCGCGAATGATACTATCAGTTATGGAGCAAATACTGGATCAACACAACCAGGTGGTACTATAACATGGACTCAGTCTGAATCTTTCGGTTCTGATCCTAAGAAAACAGCTACTGCAACTCATAAACAAAATGCGGATTCTATCAAACCAAATGGAGATGGTTATAGCAATCCAAGAATCACTGCTTTCAGTTATACTACAGTTATTCCAGCCGCTGGAGGTAATTCGACACCTAGCTACTCCTATGAACAAACGGTATATTGGGTATCCGGAAAAACAACAACACTCACATCCGGCGGAACTCCAACATTTAATAGAACTTCAGGAACAGCAACCGTAAATTCCTCGAGTGGTTTGGCTAATACTGGATCTAAAGGTACAACCCAATCCAGACAAACTACTGTGGCTGTTGTTTCATTAACTATCACGATGAATGGTAAATCTAGTTCAGCAAGTAGCGCTAATGTTTATCAGGCAGAAAATAAAATTGAACGTCAAGATTCTTGGGGAGCATGGTATATTGAATATCTTACTCTCGGAAAAACAACTTTTGAAAAAGAAGGAGGTTCAACAACCATTACAACAAGAGCTAGGAGGGATGGAAAAAATGTATGGTCATCTGGAGAAAGAACGGATACCTATGATACAGCAACTCCAAATCTCTCTTCTAATGTATCTTGGGCAACTATCTCAGGAACTACTCTTAATGTTTCATTAAACACTAGTTATGCAAGAGATGGTAAAGTAACAGCAACCTACAGTGGAGCATCTAAATCAGTAGATTTCCATCAAGCAGTTGGTAGATTAGTTAACGACACTAGAACAGTTTATAGTATTTCCGTAACTCCTACAACAATGACATGGGAATATAATCAAACTTCTGGAAAATCATTCACAGTTACTTGTAGGGGACAATATCAAGAATACTGTTCCTACGATGGAGGTAGTACTTATAATTGGGAAAATGTTGGAAGTGCTACTACAGCCAATTATACCAAATCTCTAAGTAATACTTCAGAATTTACACTTTCAGGAAGTAGTGTATCAGTTAAATCAAGTAATACAACTCTTTATGATAAAACTGGAACTGTAACTTTTACTTGTAGTTCAGATACCTCTAAGAAAGCTTCTATTTCACTAAGACAGAGAGCAGATGTACAGGAAGATACAAGATATAGAGTGGTTGTTTCTCCAACTTCTCTAGTTTTCGAGAGTACTGCTGGATCTCAACGAGTAAATGTTACTCCACAATATCAAACTGTAAGATGGGCTACTGGAACGACTAAACCTTCCTGGCCAAGTTCATGGAGCGATAGTAGCTCTAGTTCCTGGAGTGTAAGTCTTAGCGCTGATTCGGGTATTTCTCAAAGTCCAAGTTACTCAAATGGATACACAACAGTTTCAGTTACTGCAAATCCAAGTGAAACTTCAGAAAGAACTGGTACATTAACAGTATGGCATGATAGTGATAAACATGGCACAAGTACTGACGTATCATTGCGTCAAAGGAAAAAAGATAGAATTGAATATGAATATGAATATCTATATTCTTTTTCTGCTACACCAACGTCATTAAGCTATCCTAAAGAAGGTGGAACAAAATCTGTATCTGTAACTTCTACAGTTCAATCTAGATCTAGAACTATAATTAATGGAAGTGCTGGATCATGGAGTAATTGGGGAACAGCAAGTAGTGTCGGTTATACTGGAAGTGTTTCAGGAACTGGATTTTCTCTTTCAGAAAATAATGGAGCAACAGCTGGATCTAATAGTAACAGCTCAGAAAGAACGGGAACATTAACTTTAAAACAAACAAGATCTAGTACTCCAGTAAATTCAAGCTCTAGTTCTTCTACAATTTCTATACAATTAAGACAAGACGCCAATATTACTACAATATCAGACGGATATCAATATGAACATGAATTAAGTGTTAGTAAAACTAGTTTTGATGCAAGTGGTGGTAGTGCAACAATTTCAGTAACATCTAGAAGAAGAGAAATTTATCATATGTCAAATGCTCCCACAACATACTTAACTACCAGTTGGGAAAGTTGGAGCTCTACTCAAACTGTTTCTGGTACTGGTTTCTCTAAATCTGGAAATACATTAAACGTATCATCTAATTCTAGTACTTCTAGTAGAACTGGTAATGTAGATTCGTCTCAAAACCAACCTAATAAATGTTCTTTGTCAAGTTATCAATCAGATTCCTCCAGTTTAAACGTTCCTTTAGATCAAGATGGTAAAAAGAGAGAACGTATAACTATGAATATTACAAGAGTACCATATTTAGTAGTTTATTTATTTCATCCAAGTTATATCCCACAAAATAATACAAGTGAATTTCAATATTCTGCATATAGTATTACAGACAATACTCTTACCTTATCATACTATCTTGATCAAGGAGTTAGTGTTAATACTACTCCTGGAAAGACTGTAAATGTTCTACCAGGAAATAATATATGTATATATTACAGGTCTGGTAATGTTTATAGTAGACATAGAACTTTTAAATTATCTGATACAAGCATAACTATTTGATAGAAAAATTATATACTTCCTGTAACATTAAAGTTTTTATATCCAGTTTCTCCTTGTGAAAACGATACACTATTAGGACTTATACTTGTAGTTCCAGCTCTCCAATCTGCTTCACCACTTCCATTTACTCTATAAGAAAAGTTAGCATTTATACGTATATTACTAATTGCATCTGGAATGGTATCTGATATATCTACAGAAGTGGATAACATGGGAAACTCTATACTATACATCTCAAGACTTCCTATTCCTAAAACACTTCCTGTTAATTTCCAAGCTACAGCAGAAGGAGGAAGAGTAAGCGTAATACTTATTCCTCTGTATTTAGGAGCTTCACCATCTTGATTTAAAGGAACGTTTAAAGTAAGAGAAAAATAAAGAGAAGGATTTTATTTTCCTTCTCTTTTTATTATTTAAGTATAATAATAGAATAATAAGTTTATTTGGAGAATCAACTTACTTTTCTAAATTGTATAGTATACTTACTAAGATCTTTCACAATACAAGTTCCTTTTTCTTGGATAAAACGATCTATTGGATTTTCCACAAACTTAGGAATTAATTCACTTCTTTCCATACTACATTCAACTTTTAGATCTGGACAGTTCATTATTTTGTCATAAATTCCTAATAATGAATAGGCATTTCCTTCATATTCTATTGTATCATCATCTATTGTTTTCATTGGACATGCCTTTTCATAAGATACTCCAAGTAATAAGTCAAATAGTAACATGATCCTAGGTCCAAATGATGCACAGTATTTTGTATAATTCTCATCGTAAAATTTTCTTATTTCAAATACTTTACTTATTGGAACATAATTAGTATTAGAATCATGAACTACAATAATTGGTTGAAGAGGATTTTTCCAAGATTGTTGTTTTGATACTCGAATATTATTCATAAATCCTCTAGCCATTATCGAACTAGTTCCTCCTTGAATGGGAAGATTTACACCAAGTCTTTTTATTCTAGCTATTAAATTCTTTTTTTCTCTTTCAGAAGTTGCTTTTAATAACCATTCATATTCCTGAACTTTTAGTTTATCTCCTAACATAGTATTAACAAACCCAGAATTTTCAAGGGGATATTGTTGTTGAATTGCTACGTATTCACGTAACTTAGGAAAACTTTTATATAGACCTTGAATAATATTTTCTGCTTCTTCTTCAGAACAGTTTAACCTTTCTGCCAAACTCTTCTTTCCGAGGCCATATAGTACTCCAAGAAAAATAGTTTTAAAACGTTTTCTCCACATTTTCTTAACAGTTTTCTGGAGTTTATCAAAATCGTCACCTAAATATAATTTTGCACTATATATATAAATATCTTCCCCTTTTTGAAATTTATCAATTAAATCTGGATCTTCACTTGCAAATCCTGCTGCTTTAACTTCAGCTGATGATATATCAAAATAAGTTTCTACAAATCCTTCATCTACTCTGTTTCCATATTCATCATAATGATACGGAGGGATAATACAATCTTTTAGATCTGAATGAGAGATAATAGTATGAAATCCTGAAGACCATCTTTTACTAGATTTTGTATTAACTTCATAATGTACAAAGCATTTTTCTACTGCTCCGGGTTCTCCTGGATCTGCTTCTCGGATAGGAATATGATCTTCACCTTCAATCACCCATTTATTATTAGCTTTAAACATTCCATCTATGTATGTCGATAGTACTTTTGCATATTTCTTATAGAGAAGATAATTTATTGTAAATTTTCTCATAAAATAGAAATTCTCTTGCAAATCTTGTTCTTGAAATGGAATACTGTATAAATCATATTGACTATTGAGTTCATTAAAAAATTGTGTTTGTGTAGTAAATCCTATAAAATCTGCCCAAACATCTTTAACTGGATGAACATCTTTTGCTGTTTCTACATCTATTCCTCCTTTCCAAAATTGTAATGCTAGGTTGAATATTTTAATAGGATATACTCCTTGATAAATCCCATCTTCTGGAATATTACAATACTTTTCCCATTCATACATAAAATGATTAAAAGCATCTCCAATATTATTTATTCCTAGGTTTTTGAAAAAATCTTCTTTTTTATCTCCTGGAAGTTGTTGTATGCTTTCAGATAAGGCAGCTATAAATGATGATTCTTTTTGATAAAGTTTATACATTTCATCTACAATCTCATCATTTTCAATAGGACTTTTACATTTAAAATAATTATTACTTATAAATGTTGAATAATCTAAAAGATTGAATTCTTGTCCGAATCCTCTTATCGTATCTGGAATATTATTTATATCATTTAATTGATTTCTACTTATATTACATAATTCTAAATATGCTCTTTCATAGTATAAATACTTTTCAAGTTCTAAGTGCCTTTCTGAAATCTTTATTTTATCTAATCCTAAAAGAAGAGATAATTTTTCTGAAATAATACCTAAAATTTTCTTTTTTCTGGAAATTCCTTGATCTATTTTTCCTTTAAATTTAGTTTCAATCATAGATTCTTTCACAATATCTATGAATTTTTCTGCAAAATTCTCTCCATACGTCATTAATAAAGACCCTTCATTTAATCCCGTTTCATAAGCATCCATTGAGTCTATATTATTAGTAAGTATGAATTTTGTAATCTCTAAAGAATTACCATTAAAGAAATTATTATTTTCAAGTAATATCCTACAAGTTTGATTATATTTCTTTATATCAGCCATTAACTTAGAATGTTTTTTCATTTTTATCATACATCTAGCTGTAGCTGTATAAGTAATTCCCCATGCCATCATTTTATGACATTCTTTCTGATACCTAAGACGATATGGTTCATCTATATACAAACCAGATGAATGTAATCTTGCTCCTAACCTAGAATTATCAAGAAAGGTTTGAAAAGCTTCCTCAGAATATGTATCTTTTCTTGCTAAATATATTTGAAGGGTATAAAATGCATCTAGATTACAATAATAACCGAGAATATCACTTGGAATATTCATAAATGGGCAACCAAAATATTCTGATATTAAAGTTTCAAATTCTTGAATATAATTTGGATATAAAGAACATATCATTTCCCATTCTGGAGTATTTTTATAATTATCTGGAGTTACTTTTAAAACTTTTTTTCTCTCTTTTTTTGTTTTTCCTACTGTATCAAAATACATCTTATCCAAAAGATCTCCTAATCTATCGAAATCTGTATCCCAAACTGTAGCTTCTATTACATTTTGAGCTGTCCATTTCAAAGAATATTTTTTTAAATGATTTCCATCTAAAACATTAATAATTCCTGCATCACAAAGATTATATAAATCCACAAACTTAAGCATTCGATGAGATACTTGAAATTCATATTGTTGGTTAAATACCCAAATATTATTCATTCTAGTTTCAAGTATTTCTCTAAATATTTCTAATGTATGCTCATATTCTTCTTTGATAGAATATCTTCTTAAATCTGTAAAAGATATAAATGCTCCAAATAAATTATTACATAAAGAAGCACCTGATATTTCAAACCACTTATCTAATGGCATACCAGAAGCTTCATAGTCAAATCCTAGAGGTTCATTTAATGGCAAACACTTAATCCATTCAAGAAACTTTAATGTTTCCTGATATGTATGTAATACTTTATGTCTAAACCATGAAAAATCTCTATGAGTTGTAAATTCTGGGCTCATAAAATCTTGGATAACTGAATCTTCTGGAAATCCTGAAATACATTTTACAAATGCACCTCCTTCTATACTTAATCTCCTCAATTTAGAACAATCAAAGTAATTTTCATTACGTATTCCAAAATGATAATATTCTTGGAGATACTTAAATGGTTCTGCTCCAACTAAAAGAACTGCATCGTTATTACCAATTTTTAGTATTCTCTCTTTTTCATACTTAGGCATTGATTCTAATCCTTGAAGAGTATAGATTTCATTTCCAAGGTTAGAACCATAATACCTAGTATAATCCTTTGTTTCGTTTTGATCGATTAAGGTAATTCTTCTACACATATTAAAATTCATGAAAATAATTATAAAATATTATTATACTACTGGTTTATAGGATTTCCAGCTTCCTTTATACATATATAAGAATTTCAGTTCACTTAGATAAACGTTCCTTTAAGTCAGAGTGGAGAAGTGAAATATTATAGTATTACAGTAAGAATATCGCAATCCATTACTGGTAATGTATCAATATATCCTTTTGTAAATACTAATTTACCCAATTATTCAGATTATACTAGAAGATACTCTGTAAGCGGGGGAGTTGCGGTAATTGAATGGAATAGTAATATAGGAGGAGTAGAATGTAATATTCCGAATGATAGAACTACAACTACAATAGTTCGACCTGGTAGTAATATATGTTTTAGATATTATTATAATAACTCATGGAGTACTTATTCTAGAGAATTAACTCTAAAATTAGAAAATCAAAGTTTTACTATTTAAACAGATTTACATCTGATTTAATGAAAATACAATACTATCTCCATTATTATAATATCCAGAAGATGGTATTATTGAAACTTGAGGAGTACTAACTATATTCCAAATTACAGTACCTTTGGAAATTATTGCATGACCACCTCTTTGTTCATTAATACCTATTGTAGATGCAGTAAAGATTGTTCCTCTTTCTGTTCCTATACTATAACCTAGTTGAACTCCATTTAAATACCTTCCAGAATTATTGATTACAGTATAAATTATATCTACTGTATTATCTTCACCATCTTGACTTAAAAGAACGTTTATGATACAACCTGAAATTCTTATATATGTATTATTAACATTAAACATATAAAATTATGGTAACATTTATTATCGCTGCGATTGTTATTATCGCATTAGTATTGTGGTTTAAATTTAAAATAGCAAAACACAAAAAACCAGAGGAAAGATCTGCTATAGAGTCTATGCTAGTTACTCAAGGGGTAAAAAATAGAAAATCCCTTGAAGAAGCAGCAGGGGCAATGAGAACAGCAGAGATTTCAAGAGATGAGGCAATGCAGAAAACTAAAGATGCAATTACTCAACTAGATTCTGATTTTAAAACTGAGTTAAAAAATTTATTACTAAATCAAAGTAAATTATCAGCTAAATTACCACAAATGAAATTAATTCCTGGGAAAAAAGAAGGAGCAGCCAGGAATAGTAAAAAGAAGATGGAAGAAGCTTTAGCAAAAGGTCGTCAAGAAGTAGCTAATGAGTATAAGAAAAATGCTATGATGTATCTAGATCAAAAAAATAGAGCTTTAGAAAGAATAAAAAGAGCTGAAAAAAGTTTAGAAGATCTAGAAATTAACATTGATCTTGCTCAAGCTACTTATGAAGGTAGAAAAAGTCAACTTGATGATATTCTTCAGGAACTTGAATCAATGCATTCTGCTATAAGTACTGCTAAATTTAGAGCTAATATGGAGATGATTGAAAGTTTACGTCGTGAAACAGTAAATAAATTAACTGAACAAAATGCAGAAATAGAAGCTCAGAATCGAATTTCTGGAATAGAAGATTCTGGAAGAAATTCTATTAACTCTGCTGATTATGAAGATGAATTTAATAATCTTTAATACAAACAATTATGGGAATTAATTTAGTAAAAGGACAGAACATTAATCTTTCAAAAGAATTTAAAGGTCAAACAAAATTTAAAGTAGGTCTTAGATGGGATGCTACTCAAAGTTTATCAGGAGAAGAATTCGATCTAGATTCATTTGCCTTTGAACTTACTGATAAAGTAGGGAATGGAGGAAAAGTAGTCTCTCTTGATCATATGGCTGCTTATTTTAACGGCACTGATCCGGGGAGAATGAACTTTGATAAAATTACTTTCCGAAATCCTGATGGAACCCTTGGATTTAGAAGTATTGATGGAGCTTGTAAGTTACTTGGAGATGCTAGAACAGGAGATGTATCTGAAAACGGAGATGATGAGGTTATTGAAATTGACTTGTCTAAAGTTGATCCAAGAACTAAGTCAATCTTGATAGCAGTAAATATATATTCTCCTGGGGGATCTAATTTCGGACAAGTAAAAAATCCAGTAGTTAGTATCTATAAAGATAACTCTGATATTTCTGAAATCAGTTATGATCTTCTTGAGGATTATAGTAGATTTACAAGTATATTTGCTGTAGAAATTTACAATCATAACGGGGATTGGAAAATAGGAGCTCTTGGAGTAGGAAAAGAGAACTGGGAAGATGAGTTGACTAAACTTGGAATTCTTTAATAATATAATAAAAGGACTAGAGGTAATTCTAGTCCTTTATTTTTCTCTTACTTTAAACGTTCGTTTAAGTCAGAGTGGTTATGTAATTCCTAGCTATACTATTACTTTTAATGATAATACGTATGATTTTGGAACTACCACCACTGCATCTGGTTCTTTTACAGGAGATACTAACGGATCAAGTTGGGAAATAACGTTAGAAAAAGGAGCTTCTGTTGTTATAAATATAGAAGTCACTAATTCTGGATATGAATCACATACTTATCAATTTTACTTAGATGGTGATCCAAGTTCCGGATCAGTATTAGCCGCTGGAGATACTAAAATGGAGGTTTTCTCGTTTAGTAATATATCTAGTGATCGAACAATAATGTTAGATCAGAATAATTAATAAATACTAAAATTTATAGTAGTTACTACACCTCCATTATAATTTCCAGAACTTGGAAAAATATTAAGTGAAGTATTATTCCCTATAGCAAACCAAGTAATAGGAGTTCTTGGAGGAACAGTTACATGTCCTGATCTCTCATCACCAACATCAATAGTAGATGCTGTAAATATAGTATAACTGGATCCTTTATAATTATATCCTATTTGTAAGCCATTTATATATCTACCAGTATTATTTCTTACTGTAAAATTAATATCTGCTACTATTATCTCAACCTTACCCTCTTGATTTAAAGGAACGTTTAAAGTAAGAGAAAAATAAAGAGAAGGATTTTATTTTCCTTCTCTTTTTATTATTTTATTTTTTTTGGGAATATTCTATGCCAGATTTCTCTAATAATAACTATTGGAGATGTACTAGCTACTATAATACACCATTCTTTAAAATCAAGGGGTCTCGTATTAAATACTTCTCCTCCGAATTGTACAATCAAAATAGTTCCAATAAATATAATCAATGATCCTAATAAAAATTTACTACTTCCTTTTAAATTATAGAATATAGATCTATTCTTTCCAAATACTCTAATATTAAATAGATTCCACCAATTTATCATCATAAAGATAGCAAATAATTCTGTAAGATCTAATCCAAATTTTATAGAACCTTGTGCTATATCATGAACAATTAAAGATAGCACTCCAAATACAAAAATACCCATACCTATGATTGTTTTATACATAGGTTTGGTCAAAATAAATGCATTTTGTTTTCTTGGTTTTTCAGTAAGTACATTTTCATCAGCAGGTTCAGATGCTAAACATAGTGCAGCTAAGGTATCCATTACAATATTAACCCATAACATTTGAGTAACTGTAAATGGCATATCTACTCCAAGAATAGGACTTAAAACCACAACTAAACAAGTAGCAACATTTATAATTAACTGGAATACTAAAAAACTCTGAATATTTTTATATAAAGATCTTCCCCACTTAATTCCTGTTACTATACTAGGAAATGCGTCATCTAAAAGGACTATATCCGAAGCTTCTTTTGCAACACTAGTTCCAGAACCCATTGCTATACCTACATCTGCATGATTAAGAGATGGAGAGTCATTAACTCCATCACCCGTCATAGCACATACATGTTCAGTTGCAGTACCCTTTCCAAGTTCTTTAAATTTCTTTAAAATATTCAACTTATCTTCTGGTTTACATCTAGCTATGACATTAGGATAACCACACATCGGATCTCCCCATGCTACTTTATCAAAATCCTTAGCTTCTATTGCCCAAACATCTTTTTCAGGCTGTCCTTGTAATTCTCTAGAAAATCCTGCCTGACGTGCAATTTCTGCGGCAGTTTTTATATTATCACCTGTCATCATTACTACATCCACTCCAGCTTCATAACATTTTTTTATTGCCGCAGGAACATCAGGCCGAATAGGATCTTCAATAAAGAATGTCCCATCATATGTCAGAGAATCTATATTACTTCCAGAAGCAAAACTTAAGGCTCTTCTTCCTCGTGATTGTTGTTTCTCTACTTCTTCTAAGAAAGAATTATCGCCACACATCTTTGCAACTACTTCTGGAGCTCCTTTTACTAGTATTACTTCTTTTCCAGCATCGTTAACCTTCGTCATCATATACTTATCTGTTGAATTGAAAGGTTTAACTTCGATTATCTCAGTTAGTTCTCTAAGCTTTTTATAATCATATCCTCCACGATCAGGTCTACTAAAAAACTTCAATATAGCACCTTCACTAGGATTCCCGATAACCTCACCTTCTCCAGAAATATTAGCTGTTGAATTAACACAGGCATTAAGTACTAAATTTCCAGATACTCCAGAAATATTAACATGTTCAGCTACTACAGTCATCTTATTTTGGGTAAGAGTTCCTGTTTTATCGGAAAAGATTATGTTAACAGCTCCAATAGTTTCACAAGCGTGCATCTTCTTTACTAGATTATTTTCACGAGCCATAGTCTTCATAGAAAATGCTAAACTTAAAGTACTAGCTAATGGAAGACCTTCAGGAACAGCTACTACGATTAAAGTAACTGCCATCATAAAGAATTTAACCTCTGTTCCTAGAATATTTAACAACCCAGAATCAAAATCAGTGAATCCGAAGTGATGAATATTAAGGAATAATAGTAATAAACCAGCCATAGTAAAAGCTGCTTTAGATATTAATCCAGCGAGACCATCTAATTGTTTATTAAGGGGTGTTTCTCCCCCAGTTTCTTCCATAGCTTGACGAGTTGTTTTTCCAATTTCAGTTTCATCACCTACTTTTACAACTACCCCTACTCCAGAACCCTCCGTTATTTTTGTCGATCTGAGGACTAAGAATGGGGCAAAACCAGAATCATTCCATGTTTCCTCATTCAATTTTGCTCTTTTTCCAACAGCAACTGATTCACCAGTCATAGTACTTTCATCTACTTTAAACTCAATTGCTTCAAGAAGTTCTATATCAGCCGGGATTTCATCTCCTGCACTAAGAATAACTATATCTCCTACTACTAATTCATCCTTAGGAATCTCCATTGTGGTTCCATTATTTCTAATAACTTTTACATTTTCAGTATCAGATATTTGATTTAAGATATCAAATTTTTTCTTAGCACTATATTCCATCCAAAATCCCACTCCTGTAGCAAGAATTATAGCAACTAATATACCAATTGATTCTATTAAGGAACATTCAATAAATCCAACAACAAAAGATACTCCGAGGGCAACAAGCAAAATGATAATAATTGGATCTTTAAATTTTTCTAAGTAGAGTTGCCACCATTTTTTTTGTTTAGGTGGCGTGAGTAAATTTTTTCCATGCTGTTCTCTACTTTTGATTACTTCTTCTTGAGATAATCCTTGATAATTTTTCATAATTTTAAAAAATTTAATTATTAATTATTATAACTGAGCTTTAGTAAATTGATATATCCACCATCGCTTAGCTATTTTATATTTCTTACTTGTTGATAATATTCTTAATACGTCGTTAAATGATTCCCAAAGTTCATCGGAAGTTTTATTATTTGAATAATATAATAATCTTCTTTTATTTTCTACAATAATATCTACATTTCCGACATCAAAAGATATTAATTTAATTTTTATTCTTCTTGTTCTAAATACTTCTTCCATATCTTTTTATTAATATATTACATTAATAAGATTTTCAAAGGATATGAAAATAAACGTTCCTTTAAATCAAGAGGGTAAGGAGAAAGAACCTATCTCTATAACTGTTGGGTTTGATATAAGTAAAACGTCTGATAATTGGGATTTATATTCTTATATTTTACAGTGGAATGGACCAGAAATCAAAGAAAATATAGAATTTACTATAGTCAATGAATATAACCCTCTTTATAGTTATGACTTCTCAATTATATCTTCTTCATCTATAGAACCTCCAAAAACATTCTTAAGTTATGCAACTACTATCCCTCCGTTTATTATTACCGGGGATCTACTAACAGGGACGGTACTAACTGATAAAGATTATGTTACTAATTATACATTGAATATTAATCCACTAGATACTACTGGTAGTAATCCTGATGATGAAGTTTATATAACCATTTACTATACTGGACTAACTAACATGTATTTCTGGTTTGATAATTCTAATTTTCCAACTATTTCTACTCACGTATTTGATTATGGTTCCTCATCTGGAGAAAAATTTTTAATAGGAAATAAGGAACCATATACCGTTTTTACGGGAACAGGGAATGATATTGAATTCAACAAAGGAGATACATCTAATGTTTATCTTTGTAGAGATATTTATAATACTTCTGAAAAAGTATATGGTCCGTATACCTTTAGATTCTCTGGAAATAATACAATAGATATTAGATAGTTTTGAAAAACTAAACTTATTAAAGATATAATATTGATTATTACCCCGCTGGTGGAGTTAAGATAGACGCACTTAAGTAAAAAACTTGTTCGCTTGAATCAAGAGTTATAGAGGACGGAGAGATAAAACCAACTTGCGTAGTTACAACACCAGCTCCATATTCAAACAATAAATTACACATTCCATAGTATATAGGATCTACTTCCATCTTCTCTATATGAGTATATGAAGCACCTGCTGAAGAACTAGATATTGAAAAATTCTGACCTTGAAGATTACTAAATTTTAGATTCCAGTTCCAAGGTTTAGGAGAACCTGTACTAGTATTGGCTGGAATACTAATATTAAATTCCCAATACTTCTTACTTTCAATTTTACCCTCTTGATTTAAAGGAACGTTTATTTCCTTATATATGTTAATGAAAAACAGTATATTATATATGAACGAACAATTATTAGGTTATTGGATAGAGGATTTAATATGGTGTCCAAGTCAATGTTATTATTATTTTCTTGATCCGATTTCATCTCAAGGTTATTGTATTTATCTTAGGTGGAGACATTCAGATCCATGGACAGCTGAATTAATTAAGTGCACATCTGATTGGGAATTTATTTACGACGAGCCTTGGGAATATATTGAACTAGGGCGTAATTATTCTTCTAATGAGTATCGATCTTTGGAGAAAAAAGTCTTAAAAGTAGTAAAGAAGAGATTTTCGGCTGTAACTTTTAAAAATAGAGTTTATGAAAAAGAGGAATAGTTATGAATTTTTTAGGTGGGGTACTTTATCTCCACAGGATCATAAAGAGGGATCACTCCCTGGGGATTCACCTTTTCGAGGATTTCATACAGCTCCAGTTAGGAAGGGATTTTATGCATTTCCCAAAGGTTATATTGAAACTTTTTTATTAGGTAAGTCTCCTAAAGATATGATCCCTGGGAAAGAAGGTAATGGTAGATTCTTTTATCTTAGAGATTTGACTGGGAAAAAGATAACAAGAGATGAGTATTATAATTTACGGCCTGATGAAAAAACGGCGATACTAAGGAGGGTCGGGATAAAAGAGATTCAAGTAGATTTTTGTTACACAGGAGATGATGATTATTCTGACGACCAAAAATTTATCGCCGTATATTCTCCAAGGCCGAAGAAATTTGTATATACTGGACCTTATATTTGGCATCACTTGAGAGACTATGATAATAATAAACCTTTAGTTAATCCATCAGACATAATAGCCGAGAAAGGTTCATGGATAAAAACGACACTTGATGTTTGGTGGAAAGCTCTTAAGAAATCTGATACAATATATAGATGGAAAAGTTATATAGACCGAGGAAAAGGAAATAGACATGGAAATCCTCATACATGTCCAAGTTGGTATTGTAAGGATGATTATGAAGTATTTATAGAGAGAATATAAAGAAAATAAAAGACTAGTATTGGGAAAATTAAACCCTTTACTAGTCTCTTTTTTTATTCTATTATAGTCCAAGCTTCTCGAATTACTTTTCCAGCATCTTCATAGCTCATCTCAGAAAAACCGGACTCTGCATATCCATAACCCCAAGAATTTTTTATTACAAATCCGTCTTTAGAAAAACCAACAATACTTATCGCA
>OGZG01000488.1_pt1 | contig 30903 bp, 16 predicted proteins | sample 1576781 | NCBI WGS metagenome assembly OGZG01 (sample SAMEA3541502, study PRJEB24748) | human gut metagenome | biome: human gut; feature: human-associated habitat; material: faeces | place: China | collected 2012 | reverse complement strand
ATATGTTCAATCATATGATTGATTACCTATCATTGTTCAGTTTTCAAAGATCTGTTATCAGTTTCACGCTTTAGTGAAGCGCCATCTGACGACTTGATTATAATAACATGTGAGCACTTTCATGTCAACACATTTTATAATTTTTTTGAAGTTCTTTCGAACTTCAAAGTGTATTCCCACACTCATTAAGAAACAGTCGTTCGAACGACTGTATGCATATTATAGTATAACAAAAAAATAATGGCAACCCCCAATTCTCAATTTCACACCACTTTCATTGCACATTCATTTTTCAATCTAAAACTAAAGATTGATTTTATACAATCTATTTTGTATAATGTAGCTGTAATATAGACTCTTTCACTTATGTAGTTATATAGTTATATACTATTTAATACTATATTTTAATTTTGAATTAGCTCTATATTTCAGTTTAGTCTTTTATTATAGTAGTTATAATTAATACTATAATAATGTGTGAGGAGATTGAGTATGAAATTATCCAAACGTTTATTATCCAAAACAGTTGCTATTGCTGCGGTATGTGCAACTATGGCCACTGTAGCCTTTGCTGCACCACAAGGTACATTTGATACCTCAGAAATTCAAATTACAGGCGAAGCCTCTCGTTCTGTAGCACCTAACTATGCGATTTTAACACTTGGTATTACTAGTGAAAACACTAATATCAATGCTGCAAAATCCAATAACGATCGCATCATGAGTGATTTAATCAGTAAGTTAGGTCATTTAGGTATCGACAAAAAAGATATTTACACATCTAATATTTCTATTAACCCTACAAGTGATTATCAAGACGGCAAACGAATCAACACTGGTTATAGTGTAGCAAATCGTGTGACTATAAAAATCAACAATCTTGATAATGTAGGAAAGGCTGTTGACGCTGCTGTTAGCGCTGGTGCCAACGATATCAATAACCTTTCATTCCAAAATGATGTATCTCAACAACTGTCTGATTCTTTAACTACCGAAGCAATTCAAGACGGTCGTCATAAAGCTGAGGTTATTGCTGCAGCCCTTGGTCGTACATTAGGCCCTGTAAAAACCGTTTCTATCAGCACACCACAAACAACCTCTATGGACTCTGGTTCCTATCGTAACGCCGTTATGTTAAAAGCGTCTCTCGAAACTGCGACTCCTGTTGAAAAAGGATCATTAGTAGTTTCTCAAGACGCTAATATTACTTATTATTTACAATAGAATTTTCTGGTACCACACCTTCGTGGACCGCTACAATGCCGCCTGTCAATTCATGATAGGTGGCATTTTCATATCCTAAAGATTTCCAGATTTCAAGAATCTCGCTTTGATGAGGATATCTGCGTAAGGATTCTGGCAACCATGCATAAGAGGAATTATCCTTACTTAACTTACCTATAATAGGTAATATATAAGAGAAGTAGAAATTGTATAACTGTTTAAAACCAAACATGCTAGGTTTAGCCAATTCTAGCACAACTACTTTTCCACCTGGTTTTACAACACGTTGCATTTCAGATAATACTTGTTTAATATCAGGCACATTACGCATTGCAAATCCGCTCATAGCCGCATCAAATGTATTATCTGCATATGGTAATGCCATTGCATCACCTTGAACAAGATTAACTTGATCTATTAAACCTGCATCTTCAATACGTACACGACCTTGATCAAGCATTTCACTATTAAAGTCTAATGCCTCCACCCTTAATGTTGGTTCTTGACGCAATGCTTCCTTTGTAAATACACAAGTACCACATGCTACATCAAGCACACGTTGGTGAGGACCGATATTCATTGCTTTTACAGAGAATTTGCGCCAATAATAATCTTGTCCAAAGCTCAAGACTGTATTCATCAAGTCATAATTTTTTGCAATATTAGAAAAAACACCTTGTACAAATTCTTCTTTATCGGCATATGTTTTAAATTCTTTAGTATTCATTATGGTCCTTTCACTAATCAAGAACTATATTCAAACTCTTTACTCGCATAGTATATCATACTATGCAACCTATCAAAAGAATCCTATTATATATACTATATATAGTAACTATGTAATGAGCACATATTTAGTTAAAACCATATACTCACTACTATGAAAGCTATCATATTGCAAAATAAATATTATTATCAGTCATAATAAATCTAATATCATTATATATCATTATATATAAATATCTATGATATTCTCTATTGCCACCATGCTATGTTCGTTGTATAATGACATATGTCCATGACGAAAAGATATCTTTTCCATGGTCTTTTATTAGTTTTTATTAAGTATTGGAGTGTACTATGAATCGATTTGTAAAAACAATCAATAGAGTCAGTCTAATCCAACAAATTATCATAGGTTTGATTATTGGTATTTTGACAGCTCTATACGTGCCAGATGTGGCAAATGAATTAGCTTTATTAGGCGTTCTCTTTGTTGGTGCTTTAAAAGGGATTGCACCAATCCTCGTATTCTTCCTTGTTATTGCAGCCATCAGTAAACACCGTTCTGGTCAAAAAACAGGAATGGGCTCTGTAATCACATTATATTTATTAGGTACATTCCTTTCTGCAGCGCTTGCTGTAGTCGTAAGCTTTATGTTCCCTACTACATTACACCTTGCAGCTAGTGCAGCCGATGCAGCTCCACCACAAGGTATCGTAGAGGTAATGAAAACACTTTTAAAAAATATTGTTGATAATCCAGTAAAAGCCTTGATGACTGCTAACTATATCGGTATTTTAGGCTGGGCACTTATTATCGGTGGCGCTTTACGCCATGCACCAATGAATACTAAGGAAGTAATGGAGTCTATCGCTCAAGCTATTACAACTGTAGTAGGTTGGATTATCCGCTTTGCTCCTCTTGGTATCATGGGTCTCGTAGCTGACTCTATTGCTACTAACGGTATTGAAGCTTTAATTGGTTATTTCCAATTACTCGTATTACTACTTGGTTCTATGATTTTCGTAGCATTAGTAGTAAACCCACTTCTATCTTTTGTATATCTTCACCGTAATCCATATCCATTGGTTTTCAAATGTTTACGTGAATCTGCAATCTACGCATTCTTCACACGTAGCTCTGCTGCAAACATCCCTGTTAACCTCGATTTAGCAAAACGTTTAAAACTTAACCCTGATATGTATTCCGTATCCATTCCATTAGGTGCAACAATCAACATGGGTGGTGCAGCGATCACAATTACAATCATGACATTAGCTGCTGCCCATACACTTGGAATCGTTGTAGATATCCCTACAGCAATCCTCTTATCTGTTATTGCTACTATCGGTGCTTGTGGTGCTTCTGGCGTTGCTGGTGGTTCCCTACTTCTAATTCCTCTTGCTTGTTCTCTATTTGGTATCTCCAATGACATCGCAATGCAAGTTGTAGGTGTAGGCTTCATCATTGGCGTTTTACAAGACTCCACTGAAACAGCACTTAACTCCAGTACAGATATTCTCTTCACTGCTACTGCAGATTATGCAAAACGTGGCTATCACGAAAACTGGGATTAAATACAATTTTACAATCATACTAAAGACGGTCTTTCGGGACTGTCTTTTTTTGTATTTGAAAGTCATAAATAATAGATTACTATACAACTTATAAATATATTCATTGTATAATATAAAAGCAAACTCTGAAAATTAAACGATATATCTATATTGATTTTATTCAATATAGTGTTATAATAGAGTTAATGATAATAACTATTAATTGATATAAATAGAAAGGAATCAACATGAAACAATATGATATTATTGTCGTCGGTACAGGTGGCGCTACAATCGTAGCTGATGCTGCTATCAAAAAAGGGTTAAAAGTAGCCATCATAGAAAAAGGTAAATTTGGTGGTACATGCCTAACTCGTGGTTGTATTCCTACAAAAGTTATGGTTACAGCAGCTAATGCGATCCAGGAAGTGGAAGAATTCAAAAAAATCGGTATTAATGTTGGTTCTGCTACTATGGATTGGGATACTGTATCAAAACGTACCTGGCATAAAATCGACGAATCTGCTGGCATTTACGATTATTACAATGCATATGACAATGTAGACGTATATCGTGGTGCAGCAAGCTTTATATCCGATAAAGTAATGAATATTCATCTCAACGATGGTTCTGGCATTGTAGAAATTACAGCACCAACGATTATTCTAGGTACTGGCGGTTATAGTAATGTACCAAATGTACCAGGTCTTCAAGAGGCAGGTTTCCTTACTAGTGAAAGCCTCTTTGGCGATAAATTCCCTAAACAACCATACAAATCTCTTGCAATACTCGGTGCCGGTCCTATCGGTGTAGAATTTGGTCATGTATTTGATTCTGCAGGTACTGAAGTTACCATCATTCAACATAATGTACGCCTTGTACCTAAGGAAGATGAAGAGATGTCCGAACACCTTCTTCAAAACTACCGAGCTCGTGGTATTAATGTAATCTTAAACCAAGACACTGTTGAAATCCGTCAAGAGGACGGCCTTAAGGTAGTAGTAACAAAAGATCGTACTACTGGCGAAATCACAGAAACTAAGGTTGAAGAAATCCTCGTAGCTGCCGGTATCCGTCCTGCTGTGGAAGAATTGCACCTAGAAAATACGGGTATCGAAACTTTACCAAAAGGCTGGATTAAAACAAACGAGTTCCTTGAAACATCTGTTGATGGCATCTATGCCTTAGGGGATGTAAATGGTGAACCAGCATTCCGTCATCGTGCGAACTATGAAGCTGATATTATCGCCCACAACCTATACTTTGCTAAAAACGAAGAAGATTTCCGTTGGGCACGCTATGATACATTGCCAAAGGTTACCTTCTCCTACCCTGAGATTGGTAGCGTAGGTCTTACTGAAGCAGAAGCTATTAAAGCTGGTTACAATGTAGGTGTAGGTAAAAACTACTACTCCTCCACAGCTAAAGGCTACGCAATGGGTATCAACCCTGGCGATGTGAATGACGGCTTTGTAAAAATCGTGGTAGACAAAGATACTAACCATATCCTTGGTATGCATGTAACAGGCCCTCAAGCGTCTATCCTATTCCAACCATATGTAAACCTTATGAACAGCGGTGTAACTCCGTTGACAGCAATTAATGAAGAAATCGCTTCTGAACGTACTAAACGCTTACGTGAAAAAGGTATTACTCGCGAAATGGATCCTAAATCCGTTATCACTGTAGGTGAAACTATGAGCCCTCACCCTTCTCTTGTAGAGGTCATCATGTGGACACAAGTATACTACGAAAATCGTTGGTAATAATAAATATATAACCATTATATAAATAAAAGAGCTGAAGATTGTATCTTCAGCTCTTTATTTATAATATCGCTAAATGGATTAACGACCCATATCAATAGTGTTGTCCCAAATGATATTTGTTCTACGACCATCAAAACCTTGGTCTGGTTCAGGAGGTAATTTACTGGATTTAGATTGACCTACATATGCTCCTGTTTCCGCATCTACAGTGACTACAACTTTTTTACCATCTTGATGCATTGTCATATAGTATAGAATCTTGCCTTCATGAGCTTCAATTTTCCAGCCTTTTACAACTGCATCAGCACCAAGCTGTTGTTTCGCAACGCGCTCAGCTTGAGCTGCTTCGATGACTTTATCTTTATTAAAGATTTCACCGATAACTTTCTTAGGTTTGCCACCTTCATCCATATCAGATGTATTACCAGTGATAACGTCGATTTTCATCTTATATTGATGATATTTACTATAGCCTACTACTTTGTAACCATAGTTCAAATCATTAGAGTTAAGCTCTACAGAATGAAGTGCTGCATTCGGAAAACGATTTTGGAAAATAGTACCAATTTTACTCATAGTCATAACCATGGATTCCCCTGGTGCACGTTGTACAGAAATATCAGTACTTGTTTCTGGTTTTGTTTTACGTGCATCTGCTACACTAGGTGTAGCAACGGACAATACGCCAACTGCCAATACACCAGTTAATGCCATAGAAATCAACTTTTTATTCATTACATATCCTCCTACTATATACAATGCTTTCACCTATGGTAAAAGCCATCTGTATACTAGAATTACTATAATTTTGTGCTATACGCAACAGCACACAAAACATACATAAATAGATATATTATTTAGACAATATACTATAAACCTTCATTCGATGCAAGTCGATCGTTTACATCAGTCATAAGCAATTTGTAACATGTTGCCACCAAAGGTACGCCAATCAACATGCCAGTGACCCCCATTAAACTACCACCTACGATAACGGCTGCAAACACCCACAAACCAGGTAAACCAACGGAATTACCTACAATCTTGGGATAAATAAAGTTACTTTCAATTTGATGAAGCACCTCTAAGATAATCACATAGATTAATGCATCCATAGGACTAACAGTAAGTAAGATAACTGCGCCTATAACGCCCCCTACATAAATACCTAGCAATGGAATTAATGCAGTAAGACCAATAACACAGGCAATCGTAGTAGCATATTCGATATTAAAGGCCCACAATGAAAAGCCCACCATAATACCTAAAATTAAGGCATCTATAAACTGGCCTACAAAGAAGTTACTAAAAGTTTGAACGGCTACACGAGTCACGTAGCTAACACGATTAACCCACTCATCCGATGCATAGGCTTTTAAAATCCGTTTGCCTTGCATCATAAGGCGTTCTTTATCGAGCAGCATATAAATGGCAAAAATCAATCCTAGGCCTATATTTAAAGTCCAAGATAAGGCTGTCCCCATCGCATTAACTAGGTAGGTACCACCCTTTGTGCCCCACTCGCGAGTATATTTAACAACACTTTCACCACTCAACGTATCCATAAGAGTTTGATTGGAGGCCATTGGAATGGTTTCTGTAAAGTGTTGCATCCATGTTTGGAAGTCTGTATATAACTGCGGTGAAGAAGCAACAATAATTGACATAGAATGGATTAATTGTGGAATCGCCATACGGGCAATAAAATAAACGATAGCACTGATAGTAACAAAGGATAATACAAGACTTAAAGGTCGTCTAATTTTATCTTTCCAACCAGTTTTACTCTTAGGCCACAGCCACCGTTCATAACGCACAACGAGAATATCCAGGACAAATGCTATACAAGCACCGACTATAAGTGGAACAAAGGCAGTGATAATAGCATCAATAGCATTAGCAATATCGCTGATGCGTAGCGCCATCATGATCATAACGCCAGCCAGTATAATGGCCCCTATAAGCGGTTTGTAATATTTAAATCGTTTCATATATAACCTACTTTACTATACTCACAACACATACATTACCAAAACTTAATGAACATTGTATGACCTACGATTGTATGCAAGCTTAGTATAACACAAAAGTCCACCTTATCACATGCTCGGTCCCCCGATGAACACGAGAGCATGATAGAAGGTGGACTTATTGTATACCTAATCTAGATATATCTAGAGATTAGCGGTGGATATAAACGTCTACACGACGGTTTTCAGCTTTACCTGCTGCAGTGGAGTTAGTTGCCACTGGTTTAGTGTCGCCATTAGCGATGCCAATTAAGCGATCAGCAGATACACCATTGTTTACTAAGTATTGAGCTACATATTGTACGCGGCGTTCAGACAAGCCAACGTTATATTGTGGAGTAGCATCAGTATCAGCATTACCTAACAATTTAACTTGGTCTTGAGAGTATTGGTGAGCAGCGTTTACAGCAGCTGTCAAGTTTGGATATTGGTCTGCACGAGCAACATCTTGATCGGAATCGAAGTAGATAGATTCTACATAGTAATCCAATTTAGGAGTTTTATACATAGGAGCTTCTACTACAGGAGCTGGAGCTGGAGTGTATACAGGAGCTGGAGCTGGAGTGTATACAGGAGCTACGGATTTTTGACCACCGAAACGGTAGGATAAGCCAACTACAGGACCTTGGAAGGATACATTGTCAGTATCAGTAGCTTGAGTATTGATATAACGGTAACCAGCATTGATATCCAAATCTTCGTTAACTTTGTAGCCTAAGCCAGCTTCCCAAGTGGAAGTTTTCTTAGTACCTACGCCAGCTTTACCATAAACTTCTACTTTAGAACCAAGGTTAGCTTTACCAATTACACCTACTTGTGCAATGTTATTAGTGCCACCAGCATCATGATTGTGGATACGACCATAGCCACCATATACTGCTACATTTTTGTTCAAAGAACGAACCAAGTTCAATTCATGCATATCAGTATCAAGATGTTTAGTATTCAAACCATGGTACCCATATTGAATAGCAGTTTTGTCAGACCAACCATAAGTCAAACCACCATCGAAGTTCCATTTGTGAGCATCTTTGCCACCATCCATTTTTGCTTCAACACTTGCAGCACCAAGATCAACTTGGAATTCACCTTTGTTGAATTGAGTTTGTGGAGTTGCGCCAGCTACGGATACGCCTACAGCAGCAACTGCCAATAAAGCTAATAATTTTTTGTTCATTATAATTCCCTCCAATAACAGCCTTTAACAATACACAGGCCTTTGGTAATAATATACTTTCATTTTACACAACTTTTCGATAAATTTCAATATCTTTTATGAATTTATCATGAGAATTTCGAATTATATCTATATACAGATGTTATATTTTTTAATTAATAATATATCTATCTTTATATTATAAGCATATTGAGGAGCTAATCGTATAAATGATTAGTTTCTGAATGCTTGCTCTTTTAAGATATATCTTATACTTCTTAATGAATCTTTAAAATTAATCAAACTAAAATACCTACGGAAACGTAGGCGTTCTATTTTAAATTAGTTGTCTTTTACGGAGAACCATGCGTGCCCTCTCTCAGGGACATTCATGTTACCTTCATCATTAAAAACAATTTCTAAATTATATCAACGACTTTTTTCGATATAATTTTGCAAAATATTTTTTGTGATGTAGCGAAATCCGGATATTATTATTTCCTATACATCATGATTTTCATCACAAAATAAATTCTATAGAATATGATATACTGATATTACGTACTTTGTAGAAATTACTATTGTATATAGTACTTATATAGGAGAAAGCATGAGTAAATTAGCTTATATTGTACGTCATATCAACTTTGAAAATGCCGGTATTTTGGAGTCAGTCTTAGTGGAGCGAGGGTTTGAACTAACATATATCGAAGCTCCCCTTGCCAATTTTGAACACTATGATGCCCAAAAAGCTGATTTAGTCATCGTCTGCGGTGCTCCCATTGGCGCGTATGATGAAAAACTCTATCCATTCTTAACCGACGAAATCAAGTTTATTACAGATCGTATTAATAGTAAAAAGCCATTACTAGGCATTTGTTTAGGTGCTCAACTTATATCTCGTATTATGGGTGGCCACGTAGGACCTATGAAGCATGGTAAGAAAGAAATTGGCTTTAGTCCCATTGAGTATACTACTGAAGGAGCCTCCTCTCCATTAGCATTGCTAGGCAATGTGCCTGTTCTTCACTGGCATGGCGATGAATTCGAAATTCCTAGAGGTGCCGTTAGACTTGCCAAAACAGAGCTATGTCAAAATCAAGCATTCTCTGTAGATACTCATATCCTAGCCCTTCAATTCCATATGGAGGCTGACCCTACTTTAATTGAAAGTTGGCTTGTAGGTCATTGTGCAGAACTATCTAATGCAGGAATTGACATTTGCAAACTTAGAGATGATGCCAAACGACTACGCCAAGAATTACCTGCTGCTGGTAAAGCGGCTTGTATTGCCTGGCTTGAACAAAATCATTTATAAAAACAAAAACCGCCTTAGTAAAACTAAGGCGGTTTTTGTCTGTTTCTTATATATATCCCTTACATATATACACGAAATCATAGATTTCTGGTCCGATAACACATTCCCCAATGTGTCATTTTTTCCACATTTGGTATTGTACATCAAAAAAATTGAATATGCAAGAAGTTTTTCATAAATCTTTCATAAATTATTTTAATTTTTTCAATATAAAAAGTGATAAATAGCAATGCATCATAAGTTTTATCGACTTTAATGCGCTATATTTAACACTACAAACTTTAAGTTTTATATGAAAAATTCAACTTAAATGATATTCAAAATTAATATTTTTGACATTATTAGGTAAAATTAGACAATTTTATGCTGCCATGTCCCTCGAATAAATCTCACGTAAGAACAGCATAAGCGTAAGGACTGATCAAAGCACAAGGATAACCAGGCACCTAATAATCCTAAACCTAACGTAATACACAATAGATAGGTAATAATAGGTCGAATGATAGCTACACTAATTAGGGAATATTGCATAATATAATACGTATCCCCTGCCCCTTTTAACACACCAGAATATACTTGCTGTAAAGCTTGTGGGAAAGCTGCTACTGCCATGATGCCCATCAAAGAACCAGAAAGAAATACTACTTCACTTTCACGAGTATAAAGCTGTACCAAAAACTCTCCAGGACCAATAAAGATTAGCGCACTTACAAGACCTACTACAAGACCAATACGAGCACCAATTTTTCCATACGTTTTTGCAATATCTGGACGTTTATGCCCAAGACTTTGACCTGTATGTGAGGCTCCTGCGAAACCAAGCCCCATGGCAAAGTAGTAGAATATGTCCATCAAATTCATACATACATAATGAGCTGCCAATGGCACGGCCCCTAAGGAAGCAACAATCATGGTGTATGTATACATACCAAAACGTTCAAAGAACTGCTCTCCTAAAGAGCTGCCCCCAACGTGAAACATCGTATGAAGTACGGGTCTTTCAAAGGTCCATTTGGACGGATGTCGCAATGTTAGTCCTGTAGTCGTGTGCTGTGAGATAGTACGCAGTAGCAACAATGCAATAAGAGCACTACTGATCATGGTCGACACGCCCGCCCCCATAACACCGAGCTCAGGGAAGAACCCAATACCATAAATCAAGAAAAAGTTCATGATGGTATTTAAAATGTTCCCTACTACATTTGATTTAAAAATTACTTTTGTATTACCGTATCCGATCAGTGCAGCCCCTACAATTTGACTAAAAGATTGGAATATTAGACTAATGACAATAAAACGGCCATACCAGACAGCCGTGTCTATATAGCCGTCTTCGGCACCTGTAAAGCGTAAGATATGCTCTAAATTAAAGAAACATATTGCCAATAAAGGCACATAAATCAAAAAATTTAATAATATAGACTGCTTAAGAACTGCATTCATACCGTCCACATCGCCTTCACCATGACGGCGCGCAATGATAGCAGTAACAGCAATAGATAAAGCGCGGCAGAAAATGAGCATCACCATTTCAGGCTGTCCCATAATACCTACCGACGCAAGTGCAGACGCACCGAGTGCCCCAACCATTGCCAAATCGATGGCAGTCATAAACTGTAACATCAAACCTTGTAATGTAGCTGGCCAAGCAATTTTCAAATATTTACCATACAGTTGCTTTGTAGTTCCCACTGGACCTAACCGCTCTGCAGTGGGCAACATGGTATCTACTGAAAGCCATCGTTGTATGCGGTCTAACATAGTAACTCCTATTCATGTAAGATCGTACAAGTTGGAACCATCAATTAGCTCCTAATATCTTCTAAATTATATCACAAATATACATGAGAAGGCATTCATATATTATACTTTTATTTAATAATCTATATCAAAATAACAAAAGAACCCCTTCCTATTCTCTTATACCCATATAGGTATAACTACGATAAGTAAGGGGTTTCTTTTAAAACTCCAGTTCTTTGAGATACTCACAATTGAAATTGTATCTCACTTTATAGAGAGGTATCACTTCAAATAAAACTTCAAAGACTAGAGTACTGGACTAATCAGTACCGATTTATCTTACTATATACTGATTAACCTTTAGATGCTAACAACTGGTTTACTGCTGCACGCAAGTCTTCTAAACCTTGTTTAGTTTCAGCTAGTTCTTGACGTTGACGCTCATTTTCAGCTTCCAATGTATTAAGACGAGCCGCTTGATCTGCGATAACAGTTTTTTGTTCACTATTTTCTTTTTTGAGACTAGATACTTCATCTTGCATTACATACACAGAGCTAATAGGGCCGGCTTTGTAACGATCAGGAATATTTTTCTTTTCTGGGCTAGAGCCAAATTTGTGAGTTACACCTGCATTGACCATGTTGCGGTTCGCACCAAGAGATACACCAACGTTGAACATTGTATCTTCATTTGTATAATGTGCAAGACCTAAGGCCGCTGCTGTTTCACCGCGATAGTTACCAACACCAGCCATCACTTGAGTTGGTTCCAATGGGTCATATTGAATCGGTTTCAACGCTGCCATTGCTGCTGCATGCGCACCTACACGTTGTACCTCACCTGCTACTTGACCAATAGCATCGCCAATTCTAGCATTAGATGCTTTCAACTGACTAACATTAACTGCATCAGTATCATCTGTACCAGGTGCAATACCTTTAAGTTGGTTATTACCATTATTAAGGCCATCCTTAGTCAAGGAAATAGTGCCTGCATTTGGATTATTAGGATTTGCACTGCCTGGTGTAATTGTTATGCCATTACCATCTGTGACAGTTGTGTTACCTGCTGCATCTTTAAATGTAGCAGACTTCATATCCTTCAGTTCAGGATTTACTGCATAACTAATTGTTTTACCTGCTTGGCTAACCATCATATTATTGCCCGCTTTGAAAATAACTGTTTCATCAGTTTTAACTTTTTCAGCTGTTGCAGTTGGTGTGCTGTTAATACCAGAGCCTTCTGTACCAATAGTTGCATTCCATCCAGCATTTTCAACGGCGGATTTAACTTGATCTTCCGTAGCAGCACGGCCAGATGCAATATTATTTGGATTCCAAGTTTTGTTAGTTAATCCTGTAACAACACCATCTTTGCCATTTACTGCAACAGGATTATTACCACCTGTAGTAATGATGCCATCTTTACCATCGATACCTACAGTACCAATTGTAGCCTTGCCATCCTTACCATCAAGAGCAATCTTATCGCCAGCTTTTACAGAACCATTTTTGCCATCGATAGCAACTGCATTAGCACCATCACCAGCCTTGATTCTACCAGTTGTGCCATCTACAGTAACTGCCTTAGTTGGATCTGTGCCCAATGTAACCTTATCATTCAACTTGTTATCATAAATGATATGTCCATCAGCGGCAGTAGTTTTAGTCAATACAATATTACCTGTAGTACTACCAGCACTTTCACCACCATTAGCAGTCAATTCTGTTTTAGACGCCTTAGACTTAGCCTCTAATTGACGTACATTGACAGCATCGGTGTCATCTGTACCATCTGCAATATTAGAAATCTTATTGCCACCATTATTGAGACCATCCTTAGTTAAGGATACAGGATTTTTACCAGATGTAGTAATGGTTACACCATCTTTAGTAAGAGCTGTATTATTACCATTGCCATCATCAATAACTGTACTATCTGCTGTGGAAGTATTTGTTTTTGTACCATCCGTAATCTTAGTGCCATCTGCAGTTGTTGCTGTAGACTTAGTGCCATCTGCTACTGTATTACCAGCTGCAGTAGATGTATTGGTTTTAGTACCCGCAGTTTGTGTAATGGAATCACCATTGATAACCGTTGTGTTATTACCAGTACCATTGAAGCTTGCAGAGTTCATGTTCACAAGGTCTTTATTCAAAGAATATGTGAAGTCACGCCCATTTTGGTTGATTGTGATATTTTCACCAGCAATCATAGTAACCTTTGCGTCTTTACCTACTTTTGCATCTGATTTAGTACCAGTTTGTTTACCAGATGTAGCAGCATCCTTATCGGCTGTAATTTGCCATGTTTGGCTAGCTGCAGCATCAGCTACTACTTTCAATTGATCCTCGGTAGCAGCACGGCCAGAAACAGCATTGCCATCCCAAGTTGTATTACCGAGACCTGTTACATGGTTATTTGTACCATCTACTGTGACGCCACCAATATTAGCAGCTTTACCTGTAATAGTACCAGTAGTGCCATCTAACGTTACCGCCTTATTACCACCTGTTGTAATTGTATTATTTACACCATCAATAGCTGCACTACCAATAGTAGCCTTACCGGCTGTACCATCAATAACAATAGCATTAGCGCCAGTACCAAATGTCAATGTATCATTAAGTTTTACATTGTAAATTGTATGACCATCTGCAGCCGTTGTAGACGTTAATTTTACATTGCCAGTTGTTGTGTTAGCCGCTTCATCATCATTAGCAGTAATTTCTGTTTTAGATGCTTTTTTAGCTGCATTAATCGCATCTGCTACATTCTTAGCTGTTGCTACACCATCTGTAGCAGGACCTGTAACAGTGCCATCTGTGCCAGCTGTAATAGCCGCTGTTTTTACATCATATTTAACAACGCCTGCATCATCGATAGTAGCAGTTGTTAACGTGCCATCTTTAAAGTTCAAACCATCAGCCAAGGATACTTGTTTAGCTGTACCATCATTTGCTTTATAAGACAATTTAGTCTTCGTAGCAACTTTAGCGCCATCAATAGTTACCTTGTAGTCCTTAGTTGTGCCATCTGCACTTGGTGTTCCTGTAACAGTCAACGGATTATCTACATCCGTTGTATCAGTACTTACTGTAACTGCACTTACCGCAGATTTCTTAACCTCTGCTTCAGATACTTTTACAGTTAAGTTTTTACCATCTGCATCAGTTGTTACGTATTTACCGTCGCCTTTGATGCCCAATGTATCATCTTTAAGATTTACTACACCAGCAGATGTATTAGTATCGCCAGCAAATTTCAAGTTAATAGCATCAGTGCTTGCTTTAGCAGCCTTGTTGATAGCATCTGCTACATTTTTAGCTGTTGCTAAGCCATCATCACCTGTTACAGATGCTGCACCTGTAGTGGCATTACTATCGATAGTAGCACGTTTTGTAGACACCTCTACAGTATCACCATTCATCTTCGTAGAAATGAAATCACCAGTAGCACCTTTTACATTAAATGCTACATCACCATCTTTTAAAGATTGGCTAGATGCAGTACCACTATCTGCACCAAGGGACACTTTACGGCTCACAGCCGCTGCAGCATCATTGATCTTGGTCTTAGTATCATCATTAATATCAAACGTTACCTTGCCATCATTATCTACAGTAGCTTTAGTCATAGTGCCGTCAACAAAGTCTAAGCCTTTAGACAATTTAACAGACTTAGCATCTGTATCTGCCGCACTATTAGCACGGTATGTTAAAGTTTGGCTTGCTACAGTATCTTTCAACTGTTTTACATTCACCGCATCAGTATCATCTGTACCTTCAGCAACCTCTTTAATTTTGTTGCCACCAGCGTTGATTTCATCAAGGGTAAATTGGATTGTTTTACCCGCAGCATTTTGGAAGGCCATGCCTTGAGCACTACCTTCAGCATTATTGCCATCTTCATCCCTAAACATGAGATATTTAGACGTAAGGCCACTACTATTTGGACCTGCTTGAACTGATACAGTATCTAAACCAATATACGTTTGGGCCTCATTAGCACCAGTTTCACCATTCGTAAATCGCAATCGATCACTATCAATAGAGGATCCAGCACCTACATTATCTTTAAACTCAGCTCTATAGGCATTGATGATACCAGTACTACCATCTAGGGAAATTGTTTCTCCTCTTGGATTAGTAAGAGATATGGAGCTCAAATCTTTAAGGTTTTTATTTAACTTAACAGAAATCTTTTTATCATCACGATCGGTAGTAATATTATTATCACCAGTAAAGTCTACAGTATCACCACCGGCTACAGTTGTTGCCCCCTGATTATTAGCAGATAATTTCCATGCTGCACCGTCTTTAGCTTGGTTAGCAGCCTTATTAATCGCGTCGGCTACGTTCTTAGCAGTTGCTAAGCCATCATCACCTGTAACAGAAGCGGTACCTGCAGCATCGCTGTTGATAGTAGTACGTTTTGTAGATACTTCTACAGTATTGCCATTCATCTTCGTAGAAATGAAATCACCAGTAGCACCTTTTACATTGAATGCTACATCACCGTCTTTTAAGGATTGGCTAGAAGGTGTACCGCTATCTGCACCAAGGGAAATATTACGAGCTACTGCATTAGAAGAATTATCAACTTTAGTTTTAGTATCTGTATCTAAACCAACTGTAATAGTTTGATTATTTACAGTTGCAGTTACACCATTTGTACCAGCTACATTAAGTTTTTGGTTTTTAAGATCAATAGTACCGTTATTAGTACCATCTGTAATATTTAAATTTTGGGACAAGTTAGCAACAGCTTGCTTAACATCACCAATATTTGCTGCATTAGTATCAGTTGTACCACCACTAGCAACATTAGTGATTGTCTTGTTACCACCGTTGATACCATCAGTTTTATCAATGGAGATACCACCTACAGTTACTTTATCTGTTGTAATGCCAGTACCTGTAATAGCAGTCGTACCATTTGTTAAACCAGATGTGTTCATTACTGTGTTACCAGCAGTAATAGAATCTACTGTAAGATCTTTCTTCGTAGCTACAGTGATTTTCTTTTTATCTGTGCCATCTTGAGTGATTAAAATATTATCACCATTGATAAGATCTACTGTGTCCCCACCTTGTACAGTTGTTTTATCAGTTGTGCTGGAATTTGTTGTAAGATTCCATGCCGCACCGGCTTTAGCTGCATCAGCTGCTTTATTGATAGCATCAGCTACATTTTTAGATGTTGCTAAGCCATCATCACCTGTTACAGATGCTGCGCCTGTATTAGCATCACTAGTAATTGCCGCACGTTTAGTGGAAATTTCAACAGTGTTGCCATTCATCTTCGTAGATACTAAGTCACCTGTCGCAGCTTTTACATTGAATGCCACATCACCATCTTTTAAGGATTGGCTAGATGCTGTGCCGCTATCTGCACCAAGAGAGATGTTACGAGCTACTGCTGCAGACGCATTATCTACTTTAGTTTTTGTAGCTGCATCAAGACCTACTGTAACAGTTTGGCCATTTACAATTGTAGTTACACCATTCGTTCCGGAAATAGTAAGTTTTTGATTTTTAAGATTTACAGTACCATCTGTAGCACCATCAGAAACAGTAAGATTTTGAGACAAGCCATCTACAGCTTTATTTATAGAATCTGCTACATTTTTAGCAGTCGCTAAACCATCTGTAGGGCTATTTACTTTAGCTTTACCATCAGCGTCATTAGTAATAGTTTCTGTGGCAGTAGAAATAGTTACAATACCATTTGTACCTACAGTTGCTTTTGTAAAAGTACCATCTGTAAAGTTTAAACCATTTGCCAAGGACACTTTGTTTGCATTAGCACCATTAGCTTTGTATGTTAATTGTGTTTGATTAGCTAATTTTGTTGTATCAATACCAATTGCATAGTCCTTAGTATTTGTACCTGCTGTTGGTGTAATTGTAATAGGATTATCTGTTGTATTAGCCTTGCTAACAGTTACTGCGCCTACAGCTAAATCTTTTACTTTAGCAGAATCAACAGCTACTTGTACACCTGTAGCAGAAGCCTTAGTAGTAACTAAATCGCCATCACCAGCCACTTTAAAGGTTGCATCACCGTCTTTAAGATACTTAAGACCTGTAGATCCTGTATCACCTGTTAAACCAATACCTTTAGTCGTAGCATTTACCGTATTATTGTCTAAACCAACAACAAGACTACCATTATTTGTACCAACTAAATCAGTTCTAATACCATTAGCACCGATTACTTTAAGTGGACTTTCACTAAGCTTAACAGTACCCGTTTTAGAATTTGTATCTAGTTTTAATGTAACAGCATCTACAGCATTCTTTACATCTGTAATGTTCGCTGCATTAGTACCTATATTACCACCGCTAGAAACGTTGGTAATTTGCTGTCCCCCTGCACTAATAGCATCGGTACCAAACTTAACAGTTTTCGTAGCAGTTTTTGCAGTTAAACCATCACGAGTTATGGTCACATTATTACTACCAGTAGTCGGACCAATTTGAAGCGTTGTATTACTCAATACATTATCGCCGGCTTTAAATGAATCGCCAGTAAAGTTTCTACCTTTTACAGAACCATTTGTACCATCTAGAGTAATTTGATTGCCACCAGAAGAAACCGTAACGGAATTATTTGCTTTCACAGTATCTACAGTAATCGCCTTATTCAAAGAAGTAGTAATTTTTTTGCCACTACGAGTTACTGTAATATTATTGTCCCCACCAAAGATTACAGTATCTGATTTATTGATTACTTCAGGAGCACTAGAATCCCTGTCTGCCGCTAATTTCCAATGATATGCATTGGCAGAAATAGCTTTATTGATAGCATCTGCTACATTTCTAGAATCAGCCATGCCTGCAGCATTTGCAGAAGCTTGACCATTTGTGACATCAATATTTTGTGTTTTACCAGAAATTGTAAGGTTCTGACCGTTGGCAGATGTTGTAATATATGTATTATCGCCCTTAAGGCCTAATGTGCTCTTTGCAATATTCACATTGCCAGTATTTACATTACCAGAGAATGCAAGGTTAACACTCTTTAATTGGGCTACGTTAACTGCATCTGTATCTCTTGTACCTGCTGCAAGGCCTGTAAGTTGACGTGTTACAGTACTACCATTACCAATAGAAACGGCACCTGTTGTACTAGTAAGTACATTGCCATTCAAACCAGAATAAACATCTGTACGGTTTGTATTAGGATTATAACCCTTATTAGCAGTACCGCCTGCTACATCAGCAACGGAATCACGCCCTAAGGCAACACCACCATCAACGGTAACGCTAGAATCAGGACCAATAGCAACAGATTTAACTGCACTTGCATTAGCTCTAGTACCAATAGCAATAGAATGTTGAGATGTGGAATTAACGCGACTACCTATGGCAATTGATTCTAAACCATTAGCTGTCGTAGCAGAGCCGATTGCAAGAGCTCTATTGCCTGTAGCTTTCGTTGGCGTAGATCCATATGAACCAATGGCAATAGTTCCATCATCATTGGCTGTAGCACTAGCACCTAACGCCACAGAGTTAGCACCTTTAGCAGTTACATTCATACCAGTAGCAACACTGTTAAAGGCAATCGACTGAGCAGCTTGACCAACTGCGACACCGCCTAAATCAGACTTAGTTCCATTAGTACCAACAGCAACACCATTTGCACCTTTTGAAGTGGTAAAAGCACCGATAGCTATACCACTCTCGCCTGTGACAGAACTTTTTCTACCGATGGCAATACTGTTATCTGCACTTGAAGAGCTCTCGCCCCCAATAGCGACACCATACTGATTAGTCGCATTGGCTAACATACCGATACCAACACCTGCAGTTCCACCAGCCTTTGCCCTAGATCCCAATGCAGTAGAGGATCCACCAGATGCAACAGTACCATGGCCAAATGCAGTGGCATCATTATTAGATGCAGTGGCATCAGCACCTAAAGCACTAGCATAGTTCCCTGTTGCCTTAGTACCATAACCAACTGCCACAGCAGCATCCTCGGACGCAACGGATTTAGCACCTAACGCTGTAGTACTTCCCGATGTAGCTTGTGCTGATAAACCCAATGCAACTGTAGATTGACCTATTGCATGAGCACCAGCACCCACCGCTGTAGCAGGTAATGCAGGATTTATTTCGGCTGCATTTGCTACACTATAATAACCGATTGCAACGGATTGGTTGCTGCCGGAGTTCGCTGCGTTACCAATAGCTAGGCCATTAGTTTTGCCGCTAGCAACAATACCATTAGCAAATGATGCAGACGGTAGATCGCCCACTGCCGCTGCAACATCAATTACACTTGCAGTCTGCATCGCCAAGGCAGCCAAGATACTCGCTACTACAATTTTCTTTTTCCCTGTTTTATTTTTTGCCATTTCAGATACTACAACGTAGCACTGTTTAGACTTAGACCAAATGACTTTAAATATCTTATTCATACATTTTCCTTCTTTAAATTACTAACCCTCAACTATATGAATCATATGTTCCACACTTCTCTCAGTCTGGAAATAATGAAAGCTACACAGACTTTCATTTATAAAACCTATCTTTAATTTTACCATAATTCATCTAATTTTCTCAATTTAAAAGTGTACTTTTTGGATATTTACTATTATCTCAATTATGCATAGAGTATGCTTAAACACGCAGTATCATCATAATTCATTTATAATTCACCTTAATAAATTGCATATTACATGAATTTTTATGCTCCTAATTGAGAACGAAAAGAATATTAGATTTCATTACAAAATTAATCACCGTCTAAAAATATTCATAAATTATTCATTATATACAATTTTATCGATATTTTTATTAATTATTAAATTAGAATTTTCAGACTATTTTATTTTACAGATATAGCTTTAATAAACTATTTTTGTTTTCATACTAAAAAGAGCCTCCTCTTTCGAGGAAGGCTCTTTCTAGTTTTACATATCCATTCACGGGATATACATAGTTCTAACTATATGTACAATATGATTATGCTTTATTTGCCAACAATTGGTTAACTGCTGCTTTCAACGCATCAATTTCAGATTGTTGTTGTTCAAGCTTGGATTTGTACTCTTCATTTTGGGAACGCAAGTGACTTACTTCATCTTGCATTACGTAGATAGAGCTGATAGGACCAGCTTTATAACGTTCTGGAATCGCATCTTTTCTATCACGGCTACCACCGAATTTGTGAGTTACACCAGCATTAATCATGTTATGGCTAGAACCAAGTGTAACACCAATATTGAACATAGTATCTTCAGTTTTGTAATGGGCAAGACCGATTGCACCAGCTGTTTCACCACGGTAGTTACCAATACCAGCCATAATTTGTGTTGGTTCCAATGGATCGTATTGGATTGGTTTCAACGCTGCCATAGCTGCCGCATGAGCACCAACACGTTGTGTTTCAACGCCTACATTGTTAATAGCTTGTTGTAAACCAGCTTTAGTTTCTTTCAATTGGCTTACGTTTACTGCATCTGTATCAGCTGTACCAGGTGCTACACCATGAATTTGGTTGCCACCATTGTTCAAGCCGTCTACAGTAAGGGATACAGGACTAGCTGCAGAGTTTGCAGGATTGATAGTCATGCCTGCACCATTAACTGTTGTAGCGTTACCAGCTGCATCCTTTACAGTTGTACCAGCAGGAGTAATCTTAGTGGATGGACCATTTTCATCACCTACAGTTACACTGTTAAGACCTTTCACGTCTTTAGCTAGGCTATATGTGAAAGTAGTACCGTCTTGTTTAACCTCAAGATTATCACCGGCTTGGAATTTAACAGTATCGCCGCCTTGTACTTTTTCAACAGTACCGCCAGCTGCAGTTACATTCCATGCAGATAGATCTTTAACTTGTTGTTTACCAGCAGGTGTTAAGTTGCTCAAGTCTTGGTTTGCTGCATTATCGATTTTAGCTTTTGTTGCATCATCGATTTTAACAGTTACATCTTCACCATTAGCTACCGTTGTTAAGCCGTTTTCGCCTTTGATGTTAAATTTCACATCGCCTGTGCTCAAGGATTTTTTATCAGTAGAACCAGTGTTACCACCTAAGGAAATCTTACGACCGATTGCTTCTGTGTTTTTATCAATTTGAGCTTTATTTGCTGCAATATTATCAGCATTTTTACCAATGTTAGTTTTATTTTCCGCTACTTGATCATCAACTGCTTTTAATTGATCTTCAGTTGCTGCACGACCACTTACAGGTTGTGTTACACCTGGAGTCCAAGTTTTATTAGTCAATCCTGTTACTTCTGGAGTTTCTACACCATCAGTTGCTTTTACTTTTGGAGCTGTAATAGTGTCATTAGCAGTTACTGTATCGAAGGTTACATCTTTCTTAGTCGCAATTGTGAAGTCTTTACCATTTTGAGTAATGGAGATGTTATCACCATCGATGAACTTAACGGTGTTACCACCTTCAACTTTTTCAGCAGTACCATTGTTAGCCACTACATTCCATGCAGATAAATCTTTAACTTGTTGTTTACCAGCATCTGTTAAGTTGCTCAAATCAGTGTTTGCTGCATTGTTGATTTTGTTTGCAGTAGCATCATCTAATTTAACAGTTACATCATCGCCATTAGCTTCAGTAACGATACCATTTTGTCCTTTAATATTGAATTTCACATCACCTGTGCTCAAGGATTTTTTAGTTGTATCACCATTATCACTACCTAAGGAGATATTACGAGCAATAGCCTTTGTATTTTGATCAATTTGAGTTTTGTTGGCTGCAATATCGCCAGCATTTTTATCGATAGCAGTTTTGTTATCAGCAATATTTTTCTTGTTCTTAGCTACTTCATCATCAACTGCTTTCAATTGATCTTCAGTCGCAGCACGACCAGATACAGGTTGTGTTACACCTGGATTCCAAGTAGTATTTGTTAAACCACTCACTTCTGGAGCTGTAATTTTTTGGTTTGCTGTAACGTTATCAAATGTTACATCTTTCTTTGTGGCAACAGTGAAGTCTTTACCATTTTGTGTAATGGTAACATTATCACCATCGATGAATTTAACTGTATCGCCACCTTGAACCTTTTCAGCAGTACCGTTGTTAGCTACTACATTCCAAGCTGCTAAATCTTTAACTTGTTGTTTACCAGTTGGAGTTAAATTGCTCAAATCACGGTTTGCTGCATTATCGATTTTATCTTTTGTAGCATCGTCTAATTTAACAGTTACATCTACGCCATTAGCTGCAGTAGTAATGCCATTTTCACCTTTAATGTTGAACTTCACATCACCTGTGCTCAAAGATTTTTTATCTGTATCACCATCATCACTGCCTAAGGAGATTTTACGAGCAATAGCTGTTGTATTTTGGTCGATTTTATCTTTGTTTGCAGCAATTTCTCTTGCATTGTTTGCAATATCGCCAGCATTTTTATTGATAGCAGTTTTGTTATCAGCAATATCACCAGCATTTTTAGCAATATTTGTTTTGTTTGTTGCAATATCACCAGCATTTTGAGTGATATTGTCTTTATTAGCTTGAACTTGATCGTCAACCACTTTCAACTGATCTTCAGTTGCTGCACGACCAGATGTAATGTTATTTGGATCCCAAGTTTTATTAGTTAAACCAGTTACTTGAGGCGTTTCCACACCAGTTGTAGCTTTAACTTTTGGAGCTGTAATAGTGTCGTTAGCCGTTACCGTATTGAATGTTACATCTGGCTTAGTAGCAAATGTGAAGTCTTTACCAGATTGTGTAATAACAATGTTATCACCATTGATGTATTTTACAGTGTCGCCACCTTTAACATCTTCAGCAGTACCACTATTAGCAACTACTTTCCAAGCTGCTAAATCTTTAACTTGCTTTTTACCATCTGGAGTCAAATTGCTCAAATCTTTGTCAGCAGCGTTATCGATTTTATTTTTAGTATCTGTATCAAGTTTAACTGTTACATCATTACCGGAAGCGGTTGTAGTAATACCATCTTCACCTTTAATAGTGAAGTCTACATCATCAGCGCTTAAGGATTTCTTAGTTGTAGTACCAGTATTACCATTTAAGAAAATTTTACGAGCAATAGCTGTTGTATTTTTATCGATTGCTGTTTTATTATCAGCAATATTTTGTTTATTAGTAGCTACTTGATTATCAACTGCTTTCAATTGATCTTCTGTAGCCGCACGACCAGGTACAGGTGTTGTTTGACCTGGAGTCCAGTCTCTATTAGTTAAGCCTGTTACTTGAGGTGTCACTACCCCTGTTGTAGCGTTCACAGTTGGAGCTGTAATTGCTTGCGTAGCTGTAATATTATCAAATGTTACATCTTTCTTTGTGGCAATTGTAAAGTTTTTACCAGCTTGTGTAATTTCGATGTTATCACCATCGATGAACTTAACAGTGTCGCCACCTTTAACATTTTCAGCAGTACCACTGTTAGCTACAACTTTCCATGCTGCTAAATCTTTAACCTTTTGCTCACCTGCTGGGTTCAAATTGCTTAAATCTTTGTCAGCAGCGTTATTGATTTTATTTTTAGTATCTGTATCAAGTTTAACAGTTACATCATTACCAGCAGCTGTTGTAGCAATACCATCTTCACCTTTAATTTTGAAGCTTACAGCTCCATCATTTAAAGATTTCTCTGTTGTAGAACCAGTATTACCTTCTAAGGAAATTTTATTAGCAAGCGCTGTAGTATTTTTATCGATTGCTGTTTTATTAGCTTCTGCTTTAGCGTCTGTTTTCTTCAATTGAGATACATTGACAGCATCTTTATCATCTATGCCATCAGCTACGTTAGTAACTTTCATGTCGCCTGCATTGATACCTTTATCGCCATCAATTTTTACAGTTGGATTACCTGCAGCATTGTTGAAAGATGCACTGTTCAAGCCAGTAAGATCTTTCTTCAAGGATACAGAGATATTTTTATCATTTCTAGCAACTGTAATATTATCGTCGCCAGAGAAATCTACTTTATTACCTTTTTCAACTGTTACTGGTGTTGCTTCACCATTAGCAGAAAGATCCCAAGTATATTTGTTTTGATCGATAGCATGATTAATTGCTTCTGCTACATTCTTAGCATCTGCCATGCCAGCTGTACCTGCAGCTTTACCATTTGTTACAGTAATATCTTGTTTTTTACCAGCAATTGTAATTTTCTTGCCATTAGCTTTAGTTTCGATGTATGTATTATCACCATTTACAGCTAATTCGCTATTTGCTAAATTCACATCGCCACTACCAGTGTCGCCTGTGAAAGCAAGGTTAACACTCTTCAATTGTGCTACGTTAACAGCATCTGTATCAGCTGTACCAGCAGCAACATAGTTGATTTGGCGAGTTTGATCTGTTGTACCGACAGCAACACCACCTAATGTAGATGTTAAAGTAGCACCACTTAAACCAGTATATTTATCAGTGCGACCAGTATTGGAATTATAGCCTGCTATACCTGCTGCAGTACTAGCCACAGAGTTAGAGCCAATCGCAACACCATTAGTAACTGTTGCACTTGCACCATCACCAATAGCTACAGAGCTTGTTGCAGCCGTATCTGTAGATGCATTAGGACCAATCGCAATAGAGTTATTAGCTTTTGCACCAGTATTATCTTTATTAGGATTATCATTAGAATTAATAGATACATATTTATGTGCAACTTGATCTGCGATAGCAGCTAACTGAGAGCCATTAATGGCATCTGTAGAAGTAGCACTTACTTCACCAGGAGCCACGTTTTTCAACTGACGTTCATATCCTGCAGCACCGAAGGAAACAATATCACCTTCTAAAGTTGAGTTACCACCAGACCAAGATGCAACTACACCATTTGGCAATGTATAGCTAGTTTGTTTGGTACCAGCTAGATCAGTAGTAGAACCACCACCTAAAGCAACAGAGTTATCACGATTTGCTTTCGCACCTGTACCAATAGCGATGGCATTTGTTACAGATGTATTATCTAGACCACTTGTATTTACGCCATTTAAAGCGCCGGCGATACGATTTTTAGAATCAGCGCCCGTACCAATAGCAATACCAGCATTACCAGATTGACCCTTAGTACCCACTGTGATACCGATATGGTCTGCTGTAGCATTATTATAATCTCTATATTTAATTTCATAACCTGTTAAAGCTTTAACAGCAGCAGAAACGGTTCCAACAGTAGCTTTCCCTGTATTAATATCAGTATAAACTGCTTTAGTAGACACCATTTTATCGGCGTCGTCGCCACCAATAACAATAGAGGAGTGACCAAGGGCTTTAGTATTACCACCAATCGCAATACCTTGGTCACCTACAACTTCCGCACCTTGACCAGGATCTGCACCACCACCAATAGCAATACCTTGTGAATATGGATTCCCGGCTGAGTTTACTGTCGCACTATTACCAATAGCAACCGCAGTATTGCCCTTAGCAATTGAATTTCTACCTACAGCAACACTCGCTGTCTTAGTAAATCTACCAGACGAATAAGCGTTTTGACCAATAGCAACGCTACCCTCAAAATCTGCATTTGCACCATTACCAATTGCAACAACATCACTTTTCTCAGCTTGTACATTTGTACCTAAGCCAACAGAATTCCTACCGGAAACATTAGCTCCAGCACCAAAGCCAACAGAAGTTGGATCAGCTACGATAGGTAGAGTATTTGCTGCCAACGCCACATTAGCATTAGTCATTGCCAATGCTGCAAAGATACCCGCTACTACAATTTTCTTTTTACCGCTATTGTTTTTTGCGAATTCAGATACTACTACGTAGCACTCTTTGGATTTGCTCCAAACTACTTTAAAGATTTTGTTCATTCTTCTTTTCTCCTATAAACCTTCTTATAATCTCTCTATACATATTTACTATAATTACTATAATTTGTTAGTCATAATTGACTTTTAATTTTTTCGATGTAGTTAGTATATCAAAATCTTCGATATAGTTGCAAGTACTTTCATTAAACTTTCACAAAAATAATAACCTATGCAAATACTGCAATTATGCGGATTTTTTTATGCCTCATATCAAAATCTTACCATAAACGTGGCATTTTTACACCATAAATAAAGTTCCAAAATGAATATAAACTCATAATTAACTTTTTTAAACTACGTTTATATGATTGCGGGCATAGAAAAACACCTCTATAACTGAATAGTACAGTTCAAACCGTACATCTTCATTACAGAGGTGTTCACTTCATTAAATTTATATAAACTTTTAAATTTTATTCATTACCTTAAATACATAAGCACTTTGTTCATGTGCTAATTTGATGCGCTTCTGTAAACGTTCCATATATGCTCGATATATGTCTTGCGCTTCTTCAATGGTTACGATATTAAAATTAATACCATCCCCTACCGGCAGTTGACTAAGGCGAGGTAAATCGGCAGTAATGATTGTACCAATCTTTGTATAACCACCTGTTGTTTGGCGATCCGCCATAAGGACAATAGGGTGGCCATTAGATGGTACTTGAATAGATCCGAACACAGCACCATCAGAAATAATATCTGCACTGTCTACGTGTTCAATTTCAGGTCCTTCTAATCGGAATCCCATTCGATCGCATTCTACAGTTAGTGTATAGATGTTATCACTAAAGGTCTTGATACCCTTCTCGGTGAAATGTTTTGCTTGATCTCCCAGCACAACGCGCAACGGTTCATGACATTCACGACCGCCTCGATTATACAACGCCGTATTGAACAGAGTATGCCCTTCTCCACGATAGTCGCATACATGCACTTCATCTCTGGTGAATGCTTTGATACCGAGTTCATCGTCCTTTTGTAATGGTCGTCCCTCAAGGCCGCCTATTTTTGCTTTTGTATGAGTAGATACGCTACCGTTGATACTAGGTACATCGATACCGCCAGAAAATGCAATATACATTCGCACACCGCATTGGCTAAAACCACCGGAAATAACATCACCTTCATGACATACAAATGGAATATATCTCGGTACTCGTACACTATTGATGGTCGGTTCCATGTCGGCCCCTGTGAAAGCAACGATACATGTGCCTTTCACGGTGAGTGTAGGCGGCAGCAATGTACACTCTAAGGCACCTGCCGTTTCTACATTACCTACCAGTGCTTGCCCCAAGAGATAGCTTTCACTATCCATAGGACCTGCTACAGGCATACCATATTGTTGGAACCCAACGCGACCTTTATCTTGAATGGTGGTGTACATGCCTGGTGCATTTACGTAGATAGATAATTTATTAAACTCATTAATAGCCACGCAACTCACCTACCTCTACTTCATACATGGATGGCGCATAGTCCGCCCCCAATGCTTTAATACGATTATATTCCGCTTCATCTATCGGCACATAGCGCACATAGTCACCGGCACTCAATAGCGCCACTTGTTTCTTAGACATGTCATACATGGTTACCGGTGTACGGCCAATGATTTGCCAGCCCCCTGGAGAGTCGGATGGATACGTGCCAGTCTGAGCTCCTGCAATGCCTACAGAGCCTGCAGGTATCAATGTTCTTGGTGAGGACAAACGAGGGGTTGCAATACGTGGATCCATGCCGCCCAAATAGGTGAAACCAGGAATGAAGCCAAGCATATATACCAAGTAATCAGTACCACTATGAATGGCTACAACCTCATCTTCAGTTAGATTATTATGAGAGGCTACAAAACCGAGGTCTGGACCAAACTCACCACCGTACACGGTAGGAATTTCTACGACGGTAACAAGTTCATTAGCATTATCTGTTACAGTCTGCTCCAATGTAGGCTCAATGATGTTACACAATTCTGCATAGGTATATAACATAGCATCATATTGCAAAAGCAATGCACAATAGGTAGGAACTAATTCAATAATGCCCTCTAGATTCAGCTCTTGAATTCGCTCTATCGTTTGACGAATATGTCGATTAATCTTTGGATCGATGACTTGACCAAAATCAATAGAGATAGCGCAATCCCCTACAGGTGAAATTATAGGTTTCATAGGTATCTCCTTCCTAAAACCAGAAAGAACCATTACCTTCAAACGAAAATAATGGTACTTTCATAATTATCAAATTAACCAAGTAATTTAGCAATGCCTTGTAAGGATGTAACGCCGATGTAAGCTGTTACAAGTACTACAATCCACCCTGTATAGTATAACAGTTTATTATGTTTGTAGTCGCCTACGATTTCAGATTTATGAGTAGCAAAGAGCATTACTGCCAATGTAATCGGCAAGATTAAACCGTTTACGGAACCAGCCAAAATCAACAAGGATGCTGGTTTACCAATGAAGATCAAAATACATGTAGAAACAAAGATGAATGTCATAATAGTCAATTTTTCATTGCGTTCTACTACTTTGAATAATGTTTTTAAGAAGGACACGGATGTGTACGCTGCACCTACTACAGATGTTAAGGCTGCGCAGAAGAATACGATACCGAATAATTTATGGCCGATTTCACCAGCACCAAGAAGGAATGCAGAACCAGCCGGATCTTTAGGATCTAGTGCATAGCCCATAGACACAACGCCCAGAACGGCTAGGAATAACAAGATACGAACCACTGCATCTACGGACATACCCATGAAGGCTGCACGACGTACATCTTTCAAATGTTCTTGACCAGTAATACCCGCATCAATGAGGCGGTGACCGCCGGAGAAGGTAATGTAACCACCTACAGTACCACCGATAAGCGTAATAGTAGCAAGCCACGGATAATGCGTTGGTGCCACCGCATGAGTAACCGCTTCAGCCACTGGAGGGTTTGTAGAGAATGCCACATAACCAATCAATACTAGCATAACAGTACCAAGAATTTTTGCGGTGTTATCTAGAACACCACCCATTTTTGGAGATGCGAATAATAGAATACCCAAGATACCACTAATAGCCGCCGCTGTCGTTGTATCAATACCAAATACAATGTTTAGGCCCATGGACGCGCCCCCAATATTACCGATATTGAAAGCAAGACCACCAAGGGAAATCAAGAATGCTACGAAATAGCCAAGACCTGGCAATACTTTATTGGCAATATCTTGACCGCGCATTTTAGATATGCCAATGATAGTCCACACATTGAGCTGTGCCACAATAGAGAAAATAACGGAAACAACGATGGCAAACGCAAAATCAGACTTCAACTCATTTGTAAATGCCGCCGTTTGTAACATAAAGCCCGGCCCAATAGAGGACGTGGCCATCAAGAAAGCTGCCCCCAAGAGGACAGATAAACTCGCTTTACCTGCAATTGGTTTCATAAAAACCTCCACACAATAATTTATTGATTAACTATCTATTATGTACTTACTATTTACTACATATTTACTATGTATTACGTATTTGCTATGTATTACATATTTGCAATGCATTACATATTATCTATGTATTGCTTATTCGCTAATTGCCGTTTTACTATTTACGGTTCTGAAAATTATCTACTGTAACACCCGCTTTTGTAAGGCCTTCACGAATATAATTTGTGAAAGCAATCGCTTCAGGGTTATCGCCATGGACGCATACAGAATCGGCTACAATATCGATAGTATTGCCTGTATTAGTAACAACCTTACCTTCTGTAACCATCATAAGAACTCGTTCGAGAGCCTCTTGAGGGTCTTTTATGAAAGCGCCTGGTTCTGTACGAGGTACCAATGTACCTTCATCAGTGTAACCACGATCTGCAAAGACCTCTTGAATTACAGGAATGCCTCGACGCTGTGCTTCTTTTGCAATATAGCTACCGCTTAACACCATAGCTGCAATGTTAGGGTTTACCGCTTGTAATCCATCTAATACGGCATCTGCCAATGCAGGAGTTACACAAGCCGTATTATAAAAAGCACCGTGTAATTTCATATGTTGCAATGTAACGCCATAGCTATCACAGAAGGCTTGCAATGCACCAACTTGATATATCATATACGCTTTTGCCTCTGCAGGGTTCACTGCCATTGCACGACGGCCAAAGCCCATTAAGTCAGGATATCCAGGATGAGCCCCTACGGCTACGCCCTTCTCCTTGCACATGCGAACTGTCGCATCCATAATGAGAGGATCCCCAGCATGCCATCCACAAGCAACATTAGCACTAGTTACATGATTTAATACTTCACTATCCATGCCTAATGTATAGTTGCCAAAGCTTTCACCTAAATCGCTGTTTAGATCTACATAATGTGACATCAATAATCTCCTCCCTTTCTTCATCTCTTTTTTAAATTCTATAGAATATCGAATTTGTAGTTATGATTATACAAAATAAATCGATATATTAGCAATGATTTTTGTCATGTATACAAAATTTCTTTATTAATACATATATTAAAACACATAGTAAGACACAAAAAAGGGTTATAGGACAAAAAGTGTTGCTATTTCAGTCCCAAAGATTGGTAAATAGTCG
>OGZG01000483.1_pt1 | contig 31023 bp, 27 predicted proteins | sample 1576781 | NCBI WGS metagenome assembly OGZG01 (sample SAMEA3541502, study PRJEB24748) | human gut metagenome | biome: human gut; feature: human-associated habitat; material: faeces | place: China | collected 2012 | reverse complement strand
GGTAACACCTCGGGGCTCGGTGTTACCGGGATTGCGTCTAAACAGTATAGTTCAATGTACGAATATTCGTACACTTGCTGATTTTACTTGATTTATTGGGGAGTGCGTATTATATTAAATATTATAAAAACACAACAGGGGAGCTGGTATTTAGCCGGCTGAGAGTAGACTGGTAGTGTCTTGACCCATAACCTGATTTGGATAATGCCAACGTAGGATAATATCGCACGATTTTTAGGCGGATATACTCATTGGCGGTATATCCGCTTTTTGAATGTGTGGGTGATTATGAATAGTTGTAAAGAGATACAGATGAATAATTTTATAGAAAAGCTTAAGTCACGCAGTCCTTTGATTCACAACATCACAAATATGGTTACTATCAATGATGTGGCCAATATTGAGCTGGCATGTGGGGCCAGGCCTATTATGGCTATGGCACCGCAGGAGATGGATGATGTCACGGGTATCTGCGATGGGCTGAATCTGAATATAGGCACTCCCTCTGAGGAGCGCTTTGAGGCGATGCGCATTGCTGCGAGGATGGCAGCGAAAAAGAACATTCCTATTGTGCTTGATCTGGTTGGTGTGGGCGTGAGCCGCTTCAGGATGGATTTTGTGATGAGCCTGCTTGACGAGGTGCATGTGGATGTGATTAAGGGCAATTTGTCTGAGGTCAAGGCTGTTATGGAACATGGCAGATGTGATGGCGGCGTGGAAGTGACCGATACGGCAGATGAGTCTGATGTAAAGGCGCTTGCGTGCAGGGCGGCCCTGCGATATGGCTGCATCTGTGTGATTACAGGTGAGACCGACTATGTGGCAGAATTATGTGATGAAGCTGATTGCTATGACAATAATGAAAGAAGTCTGATGAGTACTGATGCGACGGATACCGGTGTGATGGATAATTGTGTAGTGAATGCTGTTACGTCGGATGCTGACGGATACACGCATAATTACAGGGTAGGAAGCATCACAGGCGGCCATTCTATGATGAAGAGGGTGACAGGCACCGGATGTATGCTTTCAGGGCTTATTTGTGCGTTTGTTGCGGCTGATTGCGATGATAAATACGGTGCAGTCACAGCAGCACTTAGCTGCATGAAGAGTGCAGGCGGGCTTGCTGCCTATGATATGGCAGAGCACGGCAGAGAGACAAACAGCTGTTATTTCATTAAGCCCGGAAATGCTGCATACCGGGACAGGCTGATTGATGCAGTATATCATATATGCGATGGTGATTATGAACAGATGTGAATATCGCTGTATGACAGACAATTGGTATGCAGGTCAGGGGGCTTATATTTGGAAAACAACAGGATAAGAGGTGAAAGGTATATATGAACAAAACTGATTTAAAGCTCTACGCTATAACAGACAGGCAGTGGCTGCATGGAGCGAGGCTTTCTGAGCATGTGAAGCTTGCAATAGAGGGCGGTGCCACTATGATTCAGATCCGTGACAAGGATATTCTGAGTACAGATTCTGATGCAGGGCTTAAGGATGAGTATAGTGAGGCTCTTGAGATAAAGAGAATCTGTCATGAGCACAAGGTGCCGCTCATCATCAATGATAACGTGCAGTTTGCAATTGATATAGATGCCGACGGAGTACATCTGGGTCAGGATGACATGAATCCGGCAGAGGCCAGGAAGCTTCTTGGAGCTGACAAGATAATAGGAGTCACGGCAAAGACCGTGGAGCAGGCAAAGAAAGCACAAGTTGATGGCGCGGACTATCTGGGAAGCGGAGCCGTGTTTGGCTCTACCACAAAGCTCAATGCAAAGCCTATGACAAAGGAACTTCTGCGTGAAATCACGGCGGCTGTCGATATACCGGTTGTTGCAATCGGAGGCATAAATGCAGACAATGCGGTTACGCTAGAGGGCACTGGGATTGCAGGAATCGCAGTGGTAGGAGCGATATTTGCAAGCGCAGATATAAAGGCTGCAGCCAGGGAACTCGCAGAAATATGCGACAAAATTCAGTAGAAAGGAGCGTAAATATGCATACAGCACTTACAATTGCGGGAAGCGATTCAAGCGGTGGCGCAGGCGTGCAGGCCGATTTAAAGACCATGCTTGCAAACGGTGTGTTTGGCGAGAGTGTCATCACAGCACTCACGGCACAAAACACCATGGGAGTTGATGCGGTGATGAATGTACCGGCTGATTTTATCGAGGCACAGATGAAGGCTGTTTTTACGGATATTTTTCCGGATGCGGTGAAAATCGGTATGACATCATCGGTAGATACAATTGAGGCGATTGCCGCAGGTCTTGTAAAATATAAGGCAAAAAACATAGTTCTGGACCCGGTGATGGTCGCTACAAGCGGAAGCAGGCTGCTTGAAGAAAATGCAGCAAACACTCTGATGGAGAAGCTTTTTCCACTGGCTGACATCATCACGCCAAATATCCCTGAGCTTGAGGTGATATCAGGCAGACAGATTGAAAGCACAGATGACATCATAGAGGCATCAAAGGCTGTTTATGATAAATACGGCTGTCCGGTTTTAAGCAAGGGAGGTCATTTCACAGACACAGCATGTGTGTGTGACTATTTGTGGGATGGAAAGCAAATCATCACATTTGAGACCAAAAGAGTGGATAATCCAAACTCACACGGCACAGGCTGCACACTTTCATCAGCGATAGCCAGCGGCCTTGCAAAGGGACAGCCGCTCGAGCAGGCTGTGGATAACGGCAAGCGATATGTCACGGCATGTTTAAAAGCCATGCTTGATCTGGGGCACGGCAGCGGTCCTATGAATCATGGAGCGTTAATCTTGAAATAATTACTAATTAATAATACAAATAACAATAAGAACAGGAGAGTACAATGAGTAATTACACAACACAGATGGATGCCGCAAGAAAGGGCATCGTAACACCTGAAATTGAAAAGGTAGCAAAGAAAGAGAAGATGGATGTAGACAAGCTGATGGAGCTTGTTGCAAGCGGAAAGGTAGCTATTCCTGCTAACAAGCATCACAAGTCACTTGATGCAGAGGGTGTTGGAAGCATGCTTCGCACAAAAATCAATGTAAACCTCGGTGTGTCAAGAGACTGCAAGGACTATGATGTGGAGATGCAGAAGGTCATGAGCGCTGTAAAGCTTGGAGCAGAGGCTATCATGGACCTTTCAAGCCATGGCAATACACAGCCATTCAGACAGAAGCTTACAAGCGAATGTCCTGCAATGATAGGAACAGTGCCTGTTTATGACAGTGTTATCCACTATCAGCGTGATCTTGCAACACTTACAGCACAGGATTTTGTCGATGTAGTCAGACTCCATGCAGAGGATGGAGTGGACTTTGTCACACTTCACTGTGGAATCACAAGAAAAACGATAGATCAGATTAAAAAGCACAAGCGTAAGATGAATATCGTAAGCCGTGGAGGCAGCCTTGTATTTGCATGGATGTGCATGACAGGAGAGGAAAATCCTTTCTACGAGCACTATGATGAGATACTTGAAATCTGTGAGGAGCACGATGTGACAATCTCGCTTGGAGATGCCTGCAGACCGGGATGCCTAGCAGATGCAACAGATGTATGCCAGATAGAGGAGCTTGTAAGACTTGGAGAGCTCACAAAGCGTGCATGGGATCACAACGTACAGGTCATGGTAGAGGGACCGGGACATGTGCCGCTTGATCAGGTAGCAGCAAACATGAAAGTACAGCAGTCAATCTGTATGGGAGCGCCATTCTATGTACTTGGACCTCTCGTAACAGATATCGCACCGGGATATGACCACATCACAGCAGCAATCGGTGGAGCTGTGGCAGCAATGAACGGCGCAGCCTTCCTGTGCTACGTGACACCTGCGGAGCATCTTGCTCTTCCAAATGTGGAGGATACAAAGCAGGGAATTATTGCGTCAAAGATTGCGGCTCATGCAGCTGATATTGCAAAGGGAATACCGGGAGCCAGAGATATAGATGATAAGATGGCAGATGCCAGACGTGTGCTCGACTGGGATGCACAGTTTGCATGTGCGCTTGATCCGGAGACAGCTAAGGCTATCAGGGATGACCGTCTGCCTGAGGATGACCACAGCGAGGCATGCAGTATGTGCGGTAAGTTCTGTGCAGTGCGAAGCATGAACAAGGCACTTGCAGGAGAGTATATTGATATACTATAACTGTGAAGGTACAAAACAGTTACGATATACTATAAGGTGGGCAGTAATGGAAAGTAAAAAGAACACTAAAAAAAGAACTATTTCAATCAGAAAGATTGCCATGGCAGGAGTGCTTGTGGCAGTTGCCGTAGCAGGAAGCTTAATAAGCTTTCCTGTTGCCGGCAGCAAATGTGCACCTGTACAGCACATGGTAAATATATGCGCAGCAGTATTTTTAGGACCTGCATGGGGTGTCGGTGTGGCATTTTGTGCGAGTATTATCAGAAACCTGACAGGACTTGGAAGCCTCATGGCATTCCCGGGAAGCATGGTAGGTGCTCTGTGCTGTGGACTGATGTACAGATTCAGCAAAAAAATTATACCGACATGTATTGCAGAGGCGCTTGGCACAGGCATACTCGGAGGCCTGGCAGCGTATCCTCTTGCAAAATACGTGATGCTTATTCAGCCGGAAGGCATGTTTATATACATAGTGCCATTCCTTATCTCTACAGTGGCCGGAAGCATAGTGGCAGCAATTGTCATGCTGATTTTAAAGAAAAATGGCGCACTGACAGTATTTAAGGAAAATCTTGAGTAATATCCAGGGCTATGGCTTTATAAGAAGCTTCATAAGCTCATCCTGACAGATAGGCTTCGAGTAGTGATAGCCCTGAAACAAGGTGACATCAAACTGTCTGAGATAGCTTTCAAGGTCACTATTTTCTATGCCTTCGATACATATCCTTAAGTCTGCGGCATGGGCAAAATTAACCATTCCGATTACAAGTGCCTGTTTTTTCTTTTCTTCGAAAATATCACTTACAAAGCACATATCTATCTTAATACCCTCTACAGGAAGCTCAAGTATCATCTGAGATGAAGAGCTTCCTGTGCCATAGTCATCCATTGTGATGTGGATTCCGGCTTCTCTGAGTGCTGTGACTGTTTTCTTTATCATAGATACAGGCAGGTCTCTGCAACGCTCTGTAATCTCTATCCACAGCTGTGTAGGCGGAAAATCATACTCTTTAAGAATTGTCAGAGTATCTTTTACAAAGCTTTCCTTTTCAAGCTGCTCTGAGGATGCATTTACATTGATGAAGAAGCCGGGTTTTATCTTTGCAAATTCACAGGCTGCGCTTATTGCAGTTCTCATTATATAATTTCCGAGCTCATACATAGCCGGGGTATCCTCAAGCCAGTCGATAAACAGTCCGGGTGGTACCGTGCCAAAAGGCTCCTTTTTCCAGCGCACCAGTGCCTCAGCACCCATTATTTCACCATTGCAAGCCTTTACAATCGGCTGAAACTCCACAAAAAAGCCATCACAGCTATTGATAACCGACTGATGTATGATTTTCATGATATCTATATGCGAGTTGCCATTGAACCTGACCATATCATTGAAAAATAACAAATCAGGGCTGTGAAGTTTCTTCGCGCGGTCAAGAGTGTACTCCACCTTGCTGATGACAGTGGAGGTATCACCATCATAATCCTTGAGAATCAGACACGCAGCATATATATCAAACTCAAATTTAAAGCACTTAAAGAAATACATGGAATTTATTGCGTCTACAATTTTCCGGTAGAATGCCTCAGCAGAGGCACGGTCAGCTTCCTTTATCACAAATACAAATTTGGAATTATTCATATAGTAGGTAGCGGTGCTGCCATCCATCATGTAGATGAATTTGAGCGCAAGCTCACGCTGGATTGCAGTGCTGAAATTGGAACCATACAGTATATTGAACTCATCTATATGACCTATCTCCACCTCAATTATGGCTACGGACCTGTTTTCCATGATATAGCCGTTGATATCTCTTTCGAACTTTGACTGACCATAAAGATATGTATATGGGTCGATATCAGGAAGAGTATTTTCATTCCTGAGCACGAGGACATGGTAGCGGTGTCCGTCATCACCGGCAAAAATGTCAGAATAAAATCCCATCATATATTCTTTGGTGTGCTTTCCCATGCGGACATAAAATATATCATCCAGTTTTTCGCCGTTTAGACGATAGCGGATCTCCCGCCTATATTCCGGCAGGTCAATGTCGTTGACACATGTGCAAAGCTGTTCAAATAAACAGGTATGCTCGCCGGGTTCAAGGCCGAAAAAATCTGCTGTCTTTTCCGGTACGTATGACATGTCATTATCCAGGTCGGTGATGATAGGATATATCCCGTCTGATAATTCTGCAATTTTATCAATAAATTCCTTGTATATCGTGTGTTCTATCATAAATTAAAACTCCATATGTGTATAATGCACAAAATTCTTTTATTATTATAGCATATATGCGCATTATATACAATAAGTTAGTTGGACTCTGAAAATGATATTTAGGTATGAAGTATTAATATAAATTAATGATTTTAGTGTGTCATTTATATATTTGAAGGTATACTGATGACTGAAATATACCATCAGCTGCTTCAAATGCAACGTCACCATCATATTTGCCGGCAACAGAACGGATGGATGACAGACCTATACCATAGTCGTTCCTCTTAGAAGAACGGTATTTTCCGTTTTGGATGGAAACATGTCCGTCAAAGCTGTTGTCCATTGTAATAATAAGTGTCTTGTAGTGGATGTGGGCATGCAGTCGGATAAAACGTGATGGTGTTTCGTCTGAAGAATCCAGAGTATCCATGCGTCTGCAGGCTTCTATAGCATTTTCTACCAGATTTCCAAATACCAGGCACAGGTCATTGTCCAAGGCCGCATCATCGGTTTCCGGAACAATAAGCTTTGTCTCAAGAGCGATATTTTCATTTCTGCATATGGCACTATAGTATGACAGAATGGAATTGACTACCCTGTTTTCGCAATAGCTTACAGGCGCAGATGGTATGCTGTGGATCAGGGAATCCAGGTATTCATTCAGCTGTTTATTTTCAGTGTTTGCGAGGCCTTTTATTGCAACAAGCTGGTGACGCAGATCGTGGCGCTGCTTCTTAAAAAGCTGTTCGTTTGTTGTGATGAGCGAATTATATTTCTTCTGCTCCAACAGGGAATGCTCAAGGAGATTCATATCGAATATGAGCCTTTCATTCTCACGTTTTATACTGAGCATATCGCTTATATTAAGCCCCATTACAATTCCCATGATTATAATGAAAAGCAGAGTTCCAATCTGGTACAGCAATGACAATGAGGCCACAAATTTTAAATGATAGTTGATTATCTCGGCACATGAAGCAAGTGCCAGTATGAATACCGGAACCATCAGCCGTTTTGCCCTGCTGTTTTGGCTGCGAACAGCCTCAAGGATGATGTATGCAGTCAGGAAGCAAAGTATGAGAGGCAAAATGACATGGAACACGTACATGCTCTGGGATAGTGCCACCGTACCGCTAAGCTGTAAGACACAAGCGACAAGGTCAAGCACGGTGAGGAGCTTCGCGATAACTATAATTGGCTTGTCATTCTTAAAACCAACTGCAAGCCTGCAGAAATACAGCAGCGGAATCATCTGCGAGAAAAGCCCTATAAAAGCACACAGATAAAGCAGTGTAGGGTTTTTGACTATGACACCTGTATAGTTGCACTCACCGATAGACCACATGCCGGCCATGAGTGAGAAGAATCCAAAATGAAATATCATCTTGCAAACCTCTTTATCGTAGTATAAAAGCATCAGTGAGATAAATATAAACAAAACACCTGCGGCAAGCTCAAGCAGTGCTATAAAGAATGACCATTTATTCAGCTTTAACAGAGTGAAAAATAAGGATTTGTATGCTCCGTAGATAGGAGAATATACCGTAAGCGAGCTTCTGGTAACAGGAGACAGATACTCTATGCGAAGCTCTGTATCACCTGAATGACCGTCAGTGCCTATCAGGTACCCCTCGGTTGCGGGATCCTTCATATAGGATGGATAGTTTTCGGTCCTGCCAAACTCATATATGAGTTCATCGTCCAGATAGACCTTCGCAGGGGAATAGACAGTTTTTATGTAGATTGGATCATCCTTGTTCAGATTGATATGTGTTGTGACGGTGACATGTGTGCGCGGCGAAAGGTGCTTAAAGGTATGTGGAAAGGTGATTTCTTCTTTATCTGAATCCGAGCCCTCCACCACAGCATATGCAGAGCTTACGATAGTGGCTTCAGGATAGCTCGCCTGGCTCATAATCATGTTTTTTGAGGAAAGAAGCAGTATGCAAATCAGTGTAAGCAGTATAATTGTCAGATAGGGAATATTTCGTATAGCGCTAATTTTTTTCATAATCCGGGCTCCTTGCAGTGTATTACTTTTGACAGTCTAGCTCATATCAAATCAATAGGAAAGTGCCTTATTTAAGCCCTCTGGTGTGATCAAAGTAGTATCTCTCCAGAGCCTTTTTGGCTTTGCCGGAGAGCTCTCTCTTGATAGGGATATTTGTGTCATCGGCCATCACGAAGCATTTGAGTGAAGTATCAATGCGTGTGACATACGACAGGTTTACCGCGTAGCTTTTGTGCGGCAGAAAAAAAAGCTCAGCGGGCAGCTGATCTGAAAGCTCTGAAAGCTTCTCATAGCAGATGATTTCCTCATTTTCTTTTAAATGTATGAAAATCTGCCTGGCTCTATGCTCTATGTACATGATATCAGAAAGGGCAAGCTTCTCCATACTCTTGTTTCTCTTCACATAAAGAGATGGGGCATCTGATTTCTTCAGCATGGCAAGGTGAAGAATGTTACTTAGCTCAGCTGCCGAAACCGGCTTTTCGATATAGCCGATGGCAGACAGCCTGTAGCTTTCCAAGGCATGCTCCGTGCTTGTTGTGATGAAAGCAACCGGGATATCGGCATCTGTCTCACGGATTATGGAGACTGCCTCGATGCCGGTCATGGAATCTTTCATGTATATATCCATGAGCAGCAGGTCATACTTTCCGTACTCATATGAGGCAAGAAAAGAATCTGCATCAGTAAAGACAGTGTATGTATTTTGGATATCGCTGTGGTTGAGAATATCACAAAGCAGCAAGGTCTCTGCAGCTTCGTCCTCGCATACAGCTATATTAAGTGTTTGTGGCATGTTTATTCCTCTGTAGAATGTGAATGATTATAAATAATCATAATATAATATGAAATAAATATCAAATAAATATTGCTATTAAATATCCGAAATGCTAATATAATTATCAGCAGTTAATTAATTATTTTAAGGAGGTTTCAGTTATGAAATACTGTACAAATTGTGGCAGGCAGTTAGCTGATGATGAGGTATGCACATGTCGTCAGCAGGCACAGCCACAGGCACCAAATCAGACACAGGACAACAATGCACAGGCAGATAATGCAGCACAGCAGGCACAGTTTAACGGACAGCCGCAGGGCAGTGCACAGGGACAGTTCAACGGACAGCCACAGGGCAGTGCACAGGGACAGTTCAACGGACAGCCACAGGGACAGTTCAATGGACAGCCACAGGGCAGCGCACAGTCGCAGGCGTTTGATAACTTCACACAGCAGGTGAGTGCAGCAGGACAGCAGCTGCAGAATGACAAGAATGTGGCATCTATCATCACATTCTACAAGGGTCTTGTTAAGAAGCCGGCACAGGCTGCAGCAGACTTTGTAAAGAATGCAAATATGGCATCAGGCTTTATATTTATTGGCTTATTTGCCATAGTAGAAGTAGTGCTGTCTGTAGTATATCTGTTATCAAGTGTAATTGGCAGCATAGGCGGCTTTGGATTCTCATTTTACCCGGCGAGCTTCTTTGAGGGAATCTTCTCAGGAATCGTAGGAGAGGCAGTAAAAGTACTCATCCTGGCAGCAGTCATTCTGGTTGTATTAAACGCAGTGCAGAAGGATAAAAAGGTGACATTTGCACAGACACTTTCAGCAGCATGTCTGTATGATGCAGTATACCTTCCGATTATCCTTGTGGCAGCAATCATCGACATAATCCCATTCCAGTTCTTTGGCAATGTGAGCAGCTGGCTGCATACATTTGCGGGTGTAGTAGGATATGTAAGCATATTCTTTGGAGTAAGGGCAATAGAAGAGGATGACAACAAGCTTCCACTCGTGTGTGGACTGGCATTCCTTGCAACAGCCATTGGTTCAACAATTGTAAATGCTATTTTCTAATTTAATATATCTGAAAAGCCGGATCCTGTGAGATTTTCTTGCAGGATCTTTTTTATATTCAGGGAGCATTGATAGCATATATTACGAAAATTGTCAAGTACGAGTTTTGACACTGTTTATGTAAATTGTCGTTGTTATCAGTAGGAGTGGAATTGTTGTATAATATGAAATAAGGGTCAAAAGGTATCATCAATGCATACCATATATAAATCCGTAAATAAGCATGTTTATAAAACTCGGGAAGAGAGGCGCCTATGACGCATAAAATCAAGGTACAGATGTTTGGCAATTTCAGAATGGACTATAACGGAGCACCATTTGTGGCGGAAAAAATGCATAAGGAAAGCCAGTTCAACCGCATGATGCAGGCTTTGATACACTATTCTGACTGCGGAATAGCAAAGGATAAGCTCGAGGAAATAGTAATCGGTGAGCGTGATATAGATGCACCTCACACAGCGCTAAGAGTTATTGTATACAAGACAAAGCAAAAGCTCGCACAGCTCGGACTGCCGGGAAAGAACCTCATATATTTGGAGGGAGGCATATATTACTGGACACCGGATATAGAGATAGAAGAGGATGCAGCAGAGTTTGAAAATCTCTATAACGAAGCCTGCGCACTGGAAAAACAGATGCCACAAGAGCCAGAGAGTGCAGAGACAGTGTGCGATGAGCAGACAAAGGAAATAGAAGACAGACTGCTTGAGCTGTACGTAAAAGCACTATATCTGTACAAGGGTGAATTTCTGGCGGCATATACGGGCGAGACGTGGATAGCACAGGAGGCCAGACGCTATCACACTATGTTTGAGAAAATCATAAATGAAGCTGCGTACATACTGCGAAAGAGAAAACAATTCAAGGGGCTGGAGAAGCTCGGAGTATATGCGGCAAAGGTCGACCCGTTCAATGAGTGGGAGGAGCTCATCATGGAGGCGATGGTAGAGACCAGGCGCTATGAGGAGGCGGAAGAGCTATACACGGATGTCGTGGACTATTATCTCAGGGAGTGCGGTATTTATCCATCATCAAAACTCTTGGAAATACTTGAGAAATACAGCAATCAGATGAATCATGCACATGAGATACTGGAAAACATCCAGGAGGGCATGAACGAGCAGGAGGAAACAGAAAGAGGCGGATATTTCTGCAGCTATCCGGTATTCAGGGGAATATACCAGGCGTCCATCCGTATTATGAAGCGCACAAGGGTACCTGTGTATCTCATGCTCTGTACTCTCGAGGACGAGGAAGACAGACAGGTACAGAGCGAGACAAAGATAAACAAGTATTCAAGGCAGCTCAAGAAGTGCGTTGGTGAATCAATCCGCTACAGTGACATATATACCTCGTATGGAAAGGTGCAGTTTCTTATCATGCTCATCGGATTAAAGCGTGAGGACTGCGAGATAGTCAAAAAGAGAATCAACCGCCAGTTCGCAAAGAAAAATCCGAGAGCAGCAGAGAAATATCATGTGAACAGTATAGTTTGTGAGTTGTAAAGGGAATAGTACAAATAGGTTGGAAAAGCTGCAAGGTGCTGTTACATAATTAGAGGAAGATTTAATTTGATTATTTTATATATTATTATGGAGAAAATGTTATGAATGGTAAGGACAAGATATCAGTAATTATTCCATGCTACAATGTACAAAAATACATTATGAGATGCTTCGATTCAATTCGTAATCAGATATATGGCTTTGAAAATCTCGAAGTGATACTCATAGATGATTTATCGACAGACAATACATGGTCTATATTAGAATCCTTACAAAGACAATACCCGGAGAATGTTATATCTCTTAAAATACAGAAAAAAGGAAAGTGCGGCGGTGCGCGTAACCTGGGAATGGATATCTGTACCGGCAAATATATTACATTTGTGGATGCGGATGATTATGTGCATCCGGATATGCTCATGGTGCTGCATGATAGAATGACAGAGGACGATTATGATGTGGCACAGTGTGGCGTATCGTGTTTTAAAGAAGCTAAGCCAAATGTATTAGAAGTAAATGATTTTGAAATTCAAAGGCTTGATTTGGATAATGTTGATAATAGGAAAAATCTCATTATAGGTCTGACCGGATTTACTAATGTAACAGCATGGGCAAAGCTATACTCGACCAAATTTATAATAGAACATAATCTAAGATTTATAGAAGATGTATATTATGAGGATACGCATTTTTCCATGCTTTGTGTGTTACTTGCAAAGAAATATTGTAAGGTGCAATCGACATTATACTATTACTTTGAGAATACAGGGGGCATTATACGTTCTGAAATTAGCAATGCAAAGATCAGGGATGCTAAGATTATTATGGATCATATAAGGCAGGCTATTCAAAGCAGAAAAGCAGAACTGGGAAATGTAATTGAGCAGTGTCACTGTGAAATACAGTCATTTTTGTTATGGCATCAATATATTGAGCCGTATAGTAGAATAGAGACTTTTATGAAAAGGGAGCTGGATATTTGCAAAGAAGAGTTCTTAAAGAGTGAGCCGGATATATTTAATAATCCATATGTGAGGGCTTTTTCAAATGATGTCGTATTGAAAAGAATGTCAAAGCTGAGAGTAACTGCGAAAAAAATGGATAATGCATACTTTTTGGATAATGCAATACATATCTGTTTTGGTATACATGATAAGGATGGAAATTACAGTGTCTGGGCTGGAACAACGATGCAATCCATTGTTGAAAATACAAAAGCGCCAATAGTTTTTCATATATTACATGATGACACATTGAATGAAATGAATAAAAATAAGCTGAGTCTTATTGCCGATAATAGTGGAAATGGTATAGAATTTCATCACTTTAATCCAGACATTTTTGGATCATTGGCTGATTCAATGAATAGATTTACAATTGGAACAATGTTTCGGATTATGTTGCCCGATATTATGCCGGATTTGAAAAAAATAATATATTTAGACTCTGATTTGTTTGTAAATACAGATATTGAAGAATTATGGAACCTTAATATAGATAATTACTGTCTGGCGGCAGCTCCGGATTGTTCGACAATAAGGAATTGGGGAACTCCATACGCTGTAGCAGCAGGGCAGACAAGCCGAGACAGGTATTTTAATGCAGGTGTTCTTTGCATGAATCTTGACAATATCAGGAAAAATGGAAGCCTGTTTCAACAGGTTATGGATTATCTGAGCGATAATCCACGAACATGGCTTCCTGACCAGGATGCTTTAAATGCCATATTCAACGGAAAAACCTTAATGGTAGATGAAAAATGGAATTATTTTATTGATGAGGCAAGAAAAAATAATGAGAAAGCAGAGAAAAAAATATATCATTATGCTGCAACCCTGTTGATGCTGCATACAAATAATGAAATTGACAGAGCATACTATTTTACAATACTGAGAACTCCATGGGGAGAGCAGATGGAGGATGGCTTATTGTGTAATTCTATGGGCAGAATTGTAGATAGAACAGGTATGCTGGAGAAGCTGCTAAAAAAAGCTACTCAAAACAATATAAGGCTTGTATTCTATGGTGGAGAGAACAGCTCTATAAGGAATGCAATGAGGCTATTAAACAGAGAATTCGATAGCTGTGAATGGTATGAGCATTTAGAAGAGAATGAGATTGTCTGTGATGATAATACGGTCTATATAGTTTCAGCGGATGGGGACGATGGTAATGGACTGGAAATACTGGCAAATGCAGGATTAGAAAATGGGAAGAATTATTTTATAACACAGAGGTTTTTACATTATACAGAGGGTGGGTTTGCCCTATGATTTTTATTATTGATGAATTAGATAGGTTTGAGAAAAATATAATAGAGCTGGCAGAAAATGTGGGATTTAAAGAATGCAAAACAATAGAAGCCATAGATTTGTTTTGTGGCATATCTGAAAAAAACGATGTGCTTAAGGAAAAAGACAGGTATTATGCATTCATAGATATCCCTCAATATTGGAGTGTTCGTGCAGATGGGCTAAATGGTGCTATATATGATAATAAAACCAAAAAGGCAAACATCTATTTTAAGAATCCTATAGAGAAAAGAATGGTCAGCAGAGTCGAGTGGATTGACAGGAATAATACAGTATATAAAGTAGATTATTACAACAAATACGGATATAAGTATTGTTCAAAGAATGTGAGCGGTGGCAATGTTACAGGCAGGGAATTCTATGATAGAAATGGTGACATTAAAGTATTAGAACAGACAGGTCCAAAGACATATACCACTTTTGGCACCGGCATTAGTCCGAAGAGCTATAGAGGCTTTGCTGATTATCTGGAAGCTTATCTTAAATCTAATAAAATATATGATGAAAATATATGGCTGACAAGTGATGAGATATTGAATAAATTTGCCGGGGATTATGGTGATTTTAAAATATCTTACCTGCCACAGAATAGATTAAACTCAGATTTGACAGAAACAAATCAGACTAACACATCATTTCGAATACTGTGCAGTGAAGAACAGCAGGTCAATTGGTAATGACTGAGGCAAAATAAAATAGGGATTGTTAAATAATAGTCAATGTGGTATAGTTTTCTTCGAACGGTATTCGAAGGAAACTGTATCATGGAGGATGTGTTGTCACCTTATGACAGAGCATATCCGGCAGACACAATAAGGCCCAAGCGCATTGCTGCATCAGAATATGAAGCAGGCAGCAAAGTGACAGGCGCGCACAGGATAAATCGACCGCAGCCATACGGCACATGGCGGAGATTATATCGGCTGCGATATAGGAATGGTCTGACCGGCTTGGAAAGAAGGTGGTAGCATGAAAATAGGCATAATCGGCGCAGGCAGAGTGGGCTGTTCTATAGGTAAATACCTAAGGACAAAGGACATAGAGCTTGCAGGCTATTATGACGTGGATTCTGTGGCAGCTAAGGAGGCTGCGGAGTTTACAAGGACAGAGAGCTTTGATTCGCTAAAGCAACTGGCGGATCAATCACAGATTATATTTATCACCACACCGGATTCATTTATTATACCGGTTTGGGAACAATTAAAAGAACTGTCTCTAAGGAATCAGATTATATGTCATTGCAGTGGCGCATTATCATCCGATTCATTTTCCGGAAGGGAGAGCATGAGCGTATCATGCTGTTCAATTCATCCAATGTTACCGTTCAGTAACAAATTTTCATCATATGAGCAATTAAATAAAGCATTTTTCACAGTGGAAGGGCAGGATGCTGCGGTTGAAGCAATATCCGGGCTGTTTTGTTCTATTGGAAATGAGGTATGTCGCATCGATGGCGCTAAAAAGGCAAAGTATCATGCAGCGGCAAGCATTCTGAGCAATCAGGTGATTGCTGCCCTTGACATGGGCTACACTCTTTTGGAGGACTGCGGCTTTACAAGGAATGAGGCGGTAAGAGCCACAGGTCAGCTTGTGATGCGCAATATCGAAAATGTACTTGAAGCAGGCTGTGATGGCGCACTGACCGGGCCAATCGAGAGAAACGATATTGAAACAGTGAAAAAGCATATCGCATGTATGCAAAATGACTATAGTGATGATGTTAGATTGTACAAAATGCTAGGTACAAAACTGGTAAATATTGCTGAAAAAAAGAATCCTGATAAGGATTACACTCAGATGATGGAATTGCTAAGAGGCTGACAATACCGTGAATTTATAAAAAACGGATTGTTGCAGAAAGACAGAGGGATTGGACAATGAAAAATACAGTAGTAACTTTTAAACAGGCAAAGGAAAAGGGCGAGAAGCTCACGATGCTCACAGCGTATGATTATTCGACTGCCAAGCTGATAGATGAGGCCGGAATCAATGCGATTTTAGTGGGAGATTCACTCGGCATGGTGGTGCTTGGCTATGAGGATACACTTTCAGTGACTATGGAGGATATGATTCATCACAGCGCAGCTGTTTCAAGGGGTATAAAGGATACACTGCTCATCACAGATATGCCTTTTATGTCATATCAGACATCAGTATATGATGCGGTGGTCAATGCAGGACGACTCGTGAAGGAAGGTCATGCACAGGCTGTCAAGCTCGAGGGCGGCAGGGAGGTATGTCCACAGATAAAGGCTATTGTGGATGCGTCAATTCCGGTATGTGCACATTTAGGGCTTACACCACAGTCAGTAAACGCATTTGGCGGCTTTAAGGTGCAGGGCAAGGGTGAAGAAGCAGCACAGAAGCTCCTTGACGAGGCACGCGCAGTCGAGGAAGCAGGAGCATTTGCAGTGGTGCTCGAGTGCGTGCCAAAGGCACTTGCCAAAAAAATCACAGAGAGCATAAGCATACCTACAATCGGTATCGGAGCGGGAGCAGACTGCAACGGCCAGGTGCTCGTATATCAGGATATGCTTGCCATGTATGCAAACATGAAGCCGAAATTTGTAAAGCAGTTTGCACAGGTCGGAAAAGAGATGAATGAGGCATTCACAGCCTACAAAAAGGCTGTTGAGGAGGGAAGTTTCCCAGGTGAGGAGCATACCTTTAAGATGGATGAGACAATAATTGACAAACTGTATTAGTATCGAAAATAGTTACGAAGAATAGTTACGAAGAATTGCTACAAAGCATAGAAGAATAAGGAGACATAAAATGTTAATATACGAACAAATCAAACAGGTAAGAGAAGCAGTAAAGGAATGGAAGAAGGAGGGCAAAAGTGTAGGCTTCGTACCTACAATGGGCTACCTTCACGAGGGACACAAGAGCTTAATCGATGCGGCAAGACGTGAGAACGACAAGGTTGTAGTGAGCATTTTTGTAAATCCAATGCAGTTTGGACCTACAGAGGATTTAGACAGTTATCCACGCGATTTAAACAGGGATGCAAAGCTTTGTGAGGATGCGGGGGTTGATATTATTTTCCATCCACAGCCTGATGAGATGTATGCAGACGGCTTCTGCTCATATGTGGATATGAATGGCCTCACAACTGAGCTTTGTGGAAAAACAAGACCGATTCATTTCAGAGGCGTGCAGACGGTTGTACTGAAGCTGTTTCACATTGTGACACCTGATCGTGCATATTTTGGACAGAAGGATGCTCAGCAGCTTGCGGTCATAAAGCGTATGGTAAAGGATTTGAATGTTGATACAGAAATCATCGGCTGCCCAATCATCCGTGAGGAGGATGGACTGGCAAAGAGCTCAAGAAACACATATTTAAGTGTGGATGAAAGACAGGCTGCGCTTGTACTGAGCAGAAGCTTAAAAATCGGAAAGCAGCTCGTAGACGCAGGCGAGAAGAGTGCAAAAGCTATAAAGGATGCAATCACAGCAGAGATAAACAAGGAGCCTCTTGCAAGAATTGATTATGTGGATGTGGTCGATTTTGACACAATCACACCTGTTGACGAGATTAAGGGAACAACACTCGTGGCTATCGCTGTCTATATCGGAAAGACAAGGCTGATTGATAATTTTATCGCGTAGTATAATAGTAACAATAATTTGTTGCTGGATAAAAGTGATATTTAGAAAATCATTTCAGCATGACAGTCAAAAAGTAAATTGATATATGAAAAAGAGGTATAAAAAATGAATTATACAATGCTTAAAGGCAAAATACACAGAGCAGTGGTCAAGCAGGCTGACTTAAACTACGTGGGAAGCATCACTGTAGATACAAAGCTGCTTGAGGCAGCAGGCATCTTAGAGTATGAGATGGTTCAGATTGTCGATGTGGAAAACGGAAACAGATTCGAGACCTACACCATCGCAGGAGAGCCGGGCTCAGGCATGATATGCTTAAACGGCGCAGCAGCCAGACAGGTTGCAGTCGGTGACCATGTGATACTCATGTGCTATGCACAGATGACACCTGAGGAAGCAAAGGAGCATCATCCGAAGGTAGTGTTTGTGGATGATGAAAACAAGATAGCGCGTGTGACAAATTATGAGAAGCACGGAAAGCTGACGGAGGATTTTATTTGATTTCTGAACATTTACACAGCATTAGGAATATAGAAAAGTTTCGTTAGTAAACAATAGAAAAATCAAGTCTGCTGTAGTATAATTATTTATCATAAATGAGGGTCAAAATACCTTTTGACCCTCATATCATGTATTTATGCGGGAGGTAAATATGTACACAGCAGACGAAAAGAGATACGACACAATGAGATATAACAGATGCGGCAGGAGCGGACTGAAGCTTCCTGTTGTATCGCTTGGCTTATGGCACAATTTCGGGGATTTTTCATCGTATGACAACATGAAGCGGATGTGTTTCACAGCCTTTGACCACGGCATCACTCACTTTGACCTGGCAAACAACTATGGCCCTGAATACGGCAGCGCAGAGAAGCACTTCGGGCTTATCCTGAAGGAACATCTGTCAGCATACCGCGATGAGCTCATCATCAGCTCGAAGGCAGGCTATGATATGTGGAAGGGCCCATACGGCAACTGGGGCAGCCGCAAGTATCTGATTGCAAGCCTTGATCAGAGTCTTAAGAGAATGGGACTCGACTATGTGGATATCTTCTATCATCACAGAATGGACCCAAAGACACCGCTTGAGGAGACAATGGGAGCACTCGACCAGATAGTAAGGAGCGGAAAAGCACTCTATGTCGGACTGTCAAATTATGATGGCGAGACCATGAAGAAAGCCTGCGAGATTCTTACTGATTTGAAATGTCCGTTTATCATCAACCAGAATTCATACAATATCTTCAACCGTACAATAGAGCAAAACGGCTTGAAGCAGGCTGCAAGAGAGTGCCAAAAGGGCATCATCTCATTCAGCCCGCTCGCACAGGGCATGCTCACGGACCGTTACCTAAACGGCATTCCGGAGGACAGCCGTATAAAGACAGACGGCCGCTTTTTAAATCAGGAAAAGCTCGCTCCACACATCGAGCAGATTAAGAAGTTAAATGATATGGCCGCAAAACGTGGTGAGACACTTGCACAGATGGCTCTCAAGTGGGTGGTAAAGGATGATGATGTGACAAGCGTACTTGTCGGTGCCTCAAAGCCACAGCAGATTCTTGAAAACCTAAAGGTTATGGAGGGCACAGGCTTTTCTGAGGAAGAGCTTAGGATGATTGATGAGATTGTGGGAGTATAGAATTGAATCTGGTGATATAAATGGAATATATTGCGCATATAGAAGGAGATAGAAAGCAAAGGCTTATTGAACATTTAAACGAAACTGCTAAATTAGCCGGAAAATTTGCAGAAGCATTTGGAAAATATGAGTGGGGATATTGCATAGGTATGTTACATGATCTAGGTAAGTATTCCAAAGAATTTCAACATAAAATACAATTTAATACGAATGACAGAGTAGATCATTCTACTGCTGGAATGAGATTATGTAATGAAAAAGGTGGATATTATTCTATATTACAATATGCTATTGCAGGACATCATTCTGGATTAATGGATTACTATAAGCTTGAAGAACGATATAGAAAATCAATATGTGATTATCAGGCATATAGACAGGAGGTAGAAATTCCGCAAATAAAAAGTGATCCTTTTGAGAGTTGTAAAGCACAAAATCCTCATTTTTCAATGGGGATTTTTATGAGGATGTTATATTCGTGTCTTGTTGATGCGGACTTTCTTGAAACAGAAAGTTTTATGAAGAATAATCATGTGCAACGAACATCGGGTGAAGAAATGGCATCTTTATTAGCAAGATTGGAAAGACATATTTGTTCATGGTTAGAAAATGATGATCTTAATTCGATAAATGGCAGAAGAACTGCGATATTAAAAACATGTCTGACAGCAGGTGAGAATGACAGAGGATTGTTTCACCTGACTGTTCCAACAGGTGGTGGGAAAACAATTGCCTCATTGGCATTTGCGTTAAAGCATGCAGTCAGGCATCAAATGGAGCATATTATATATGTTATTCCATATACCAGCGTTATAGAACAGAATGCTCAAGTGTTTCGTGAAATACTTGGGCAGGACAATGTTCTTGAGAATCATTGTAATATTGATTATGGGGATTCTGAAGAATTAAAACCGATGCAGCTTGCCAGCGAAAACTGGGATAAACCTGTAATTGTCACGACTAATGTTCAATTTTTTGAATCATTATTCGCAAGCAGGTCATCTAAGTGTAGGAAAATTCATAATATTGCGAATTCTGTTGTTATATTTGATGAGGCACAAATGTTGCCATTGGAATATTTGAAACCATGCATTGCTATGATGGAAAACTTAATGGATTTCTATAGGACAAGTATTGTTTTATGTACGGCAACACAACCGGCCTTAGACAGTATATTTGATCAACACAGACGGTATATTGAATTATGCCCGAATATAAATGAGCAGTTTGAATTTTTTAAAAGAGTTGTATACAAAAATCTTGGGACAATCGAATTTGATGCTTTAATTGAAAGATTAAAGACTGAAAAAAGAGTACTGTGTATTGTTAATACAAAAAAATGTGCACAGCAGCTTTACGAACAGTTAAGTGGTGATGGTGTGTATCATTTATCAACAAGTATGTATCCTAAGCATCGTAAAAAGATACTTGCACAGATTAAAGAAAGGATGAGTGATAGATCAAAATCATGTGTGCTCATTTCAACAAGTCTGGTAGAGACGGGAGTAGATCTTGATTTTAATTCGGTATATCGTCAAGTAGCAGGAGTAGATTCGGTAATACAGGCTGCAGGTAGATGCAACCGAGAAGGAACTGAGAAAAAAGAAAACAGTAAAGTTTATATTTTTGATATAAATGGAATGAAAACAGTGCCGGGACAAAGTCTGCAAAGCTCAATCACTAAAGGATTATTGCAGGATTATAATGATATTTCTAATCTTGAATGCATTACAGACTATTTCAAAAGGCTATATCATTTCAGAGAAAATGATTTGGATAAAAAGAATATTATAGGCGAATTCAAGGATTGGAAATATAATTTTGAGACGGTATCAGAAAAATTTCATTTGATTGAGGAAAATACAAGAATTGTATTTATTCCGATAGAGCAGGATGCTAAGGATTTATTATTTGAAATAAAAAATCAGGGTTATGGAAAAGCTAGAATGAGAAAGGCATCCCAGTACTGTGTTCAGATATATAATCAGCTTTTTGATACTTTGTATGGTGCTGGTATAATAAAGGAAATAACATCGGATATAGAGGATTTTTATGAATTGATAGATGAGAAAATGTATACAGATGACATGGGATTGAATTTGTCAGTGGAATCTGGAATGGATTTATATTTGTAATTTAAATGGCTGTGTGAATTATAAACACAGCCATTTATTTACATTATTAAAAATATTATTATTTCAATCCACAGGATTGACCTGACAAATATATTGTAATATATGAATTTTTATATTTCAATAAAATTTTTAATAAAAATAAAAGTGTTGATTAGTGATTATGGAAGTAGTATTATTTATAACATAAGAAGATAATAATAATGTACGTGAAATAGGCTAGTTAAAGGAGTGGGTTGATGATTTTATATCATGGAAGTAAAGAAATAGTAGAATTTCCTGAAATTAGAACAGCTCGTTATAACAAGGATTTCTATTTTGGGTTTTATTGTACACAGATGCCGGAGCAGGCAGTGAGATGGGCAACGAGATATGGAACGCGAGGCTATCTGAATAAATATGAATATACTGAAAATTCAAAGTTAAAGTATCTTGTATTTGAAAAAATGACAGAAGAATGGCTTGATTTTATTGTCGCTTGCAGAAGAGGAATAGTACACTCGTATGATATTGTTGAAGGACCTATGGCTGATGATACAATATATAATTATATACAGAATTATATTGATGGAAAGATAAGCAGAGCAGCTTTTTGGGAACTGGCGAAGTTTAATCATCCGACCCATCAAATAAGTTTTCACACGGTAAGTGCGCTTGGTACTTTGAGATATGTTGGAAATGAGGTTGTTTATGGCGACTAAAAATAATAATAATCTATTCTATACATGCAGCCTGATTGAATATATTGGCAGGCAGATTAAAAGAAAACGATATGAGGTAGTAGATTTACTGACAAAAGCACGAATTAAACGTATATATGAATATGCAGATATTCTTCATTGCGAACCAATTGAAAAAGTTGCAGATGAATTTATTATGGAATGCAGTATGAATAATGGAAATTATGACAATATACATGATTGCAAATATAGAATTCCGGATTATTGGGATATTGGTGAAGTATATGAGAGATTGATAGAGGATTGTTTTAGCGATGATGAGATACTTCTTGGTATATGGAAAGTGTATCATTCGTGGATTAGTGACAAGATATCAAATTACAATACCGATTTTTATTATCAGCCGCGAGACTACATTGCAGCTTGTTATGAGGAAGGAGATGTCCTGTAAATGGGAGTAGGTGTAAGAGTTAAGGTATGGGGAGATTATGCATTATTCTCACGACCAGAGATGAAGGTTGAGAGATGCTCATATGATGTTATGACACCATCGGCAGCAAGGGGAATACTTGAGGCAATATATTGGCATCCGGGATTACGCTGGGTGATTGATAAAATTTATGTGAAAAATCCAATCAGATTTACCAGTGTCAGAAGAAATGAGATAAAAAGTAAAGCTTCCGCAAATAATATATTACAGGTATATAATGGTGCGGACAAGCCTTTGTATATAAGTACAAAGGATGATATTGTACAAAGAGCCTCTCTTATTTTGAAGGATGTATCTTATGTGATAGAGGCACATTTTGAGATGACGGAAAAAGCAAATAATACAGATAATCCCGGAAAATTTAAGGATATTATGATGAGAAGACTTAAGCGTGGGGAATGTTATCATATGCCATATTTTGGTTGTCGTGAGTTTCCAGCAAATTTTTGTCTTTGTGAAGAGGAAGATATACATACGTTTTATGATGAAATTCCAGAGAATGATTTGGGATTTATGCTATACGATATGGATTATAGTGATTCTGAAAGAGGCAATATCAGTCCAATGTTTTTTAGAGCAGTGATGAAGCGTGGAGTAATAGATTTAAGAAACTGTGAGGTGATAAGATGATCCTACAGGCATTAGTGAAAGAATATGAAAATCTTGCAGAGAATAATTTGGTGCCAAAGAGAGGTTGGTGTCAGGCTAAGATTTCTTATGCAATAGATTTAAAACTAAATGGGGAAATCAAAGAAATTTATCCACTAAAAACTGAACAGACTAATGGAAAAAAGAAGGTTTTTCTTCCGATTACGAAGAGTGTTCCTGAAATGGTTACACGTTCATCGGGAGTGGCAGCTAATTTCCTTTGTGACAATGTAAAATACATGCTAGGGATTGATCAAAGTGGATTCAATGCAAGGGTGCAGGAGTGCTTTCAGGCAGCGAAGGAAAAACATTTAGCTTTGTTAAAGAATGTTGATGAACCTATGGCAAATGCAATTTGCAATTTTTTTGATTTATGGAACCCACAGACGGCATATGACAATGCATTTGTGAGAGAAAAATTAGATGAATTAAACGAGGGTGGTAATATCATTTTCTGTATGGGAAATAATTACGCACAGGATAATGATACAATTAAAAAAATTTGGGACAACTATATTATACATCAGACAGAAAAAACCAATGATGGTATTTGCCTTGCCACTGGAAAAAAAACGGAGATAGCAAGAATTCATCATGGAATAAAAGGTGTTCCAGGAGCACAGACGAGTGGAGCTGCTTTGGTTTCGTTTAATGCACCGGCATTTGAATCTTATGGCAAGGAACAGAGCTATAATGCACCTGTAGGAAAATATGCAGAGTTTGCATATACAACTGCATTGAATTATTTGCTGAGTAATAGGGATAAGACATTCCAATTAGGGGATTCAATTGTGGTTTATTGGGCTGAAAATGGCATGGAAGAATATCAGAAAACATTTAGTTTTGTTATGAATCCTCATGTAGATAATGAGGAACATATTCAAAAAATATTTGACAGCTTGAAAAAATCAAGATATGTGGATGTAGATAATGTTCAGATGGACTTTGAGCAGCCGTTTTATATTTTATGTCTTGCACCGAATGCTGCGAGATTATCTGTTCGTTTCTTTTATCAAAACACATTTGGTGATATTTTAAAAAATATAAAAGAACATTATAAACGTTTGGATATTGTGAAACCATTGTGGGTGGAAAAGAAATATATGAGTGTATATGAATTGTTAAGAGAGACTGTCAATCCTAATTCAAAGGATAAGACTCCGGTTCCTAATATGTCTGCAATGGTACTTCAAAGTATTTTATCAGGAAACAGATATCCTGCAAGTCTTTATACAGACACTGTTATCAGAATACGCTCTGAGCAAGGAAATGTTACATGGGGAAGAGCGTCAATTATCAAGGCCTATTTAATAAAAAATTATTCATGGAAGGAAGGGGAAAACTATATGGGATTAGAAGAAACATGCAATGATACTGCATACATATTGGGAAGATTATTTTCAGTTTTGGAGTCAATCCAAAAAGAGGCTACTCAGGGAATAAATGCGACAATTAAAGATAAGTATTTTAATTCTGCATGCGCTACGCCTGCATCTGTTTTTCCAATTTTATTTAAATTGGAAAATAGTCATATAAAAAAACTTGAGCGTGAAAAAGGTAGTGGCTCTAAGATTTTTTATGAAAAATTAATAGGAAATCTTATGGACAAATTAGTATTATTTCCACGGAGATTATCATTGGAAGAACAAGGAAAATTTATGTTGGGATATTATCATCAGACACAGAAGAAGTATGAAAAAAAGGAGGACAAATAAATGGGAGAAGTAATTAAAAACAGATATGAGTTTGTTGTTTTATTTGATGTGGAAAATGGAAATCCTAATGGGGATCCTGATGCTGGCAATATGCCAAGAATTGATCCAGAAAGTGGCTTAGGAATTGTAACTGATGTATGCTTAAAACGTAAGATTCGAAATTACATAGAGACTGTGAAGGAGGACGAAGAGGGATATAAAATTTATATCAAGGAGAATGTTCCTCTTAACAGAAGTGACAGGGAGGCATGCAAAAGTCTTGGTATAAATGATGATGAAGATAAAAAGGTTACAGAAGCATTAAAAAAACTAAAAAAGTCAGATCAGAATGCAGATATAAAATTAAGGGATTATATGTGCAGAAACTTTTATGATATTCGTGCATTTGGTGCTGTAATGACAACTTTTGTCAAAGCTTCATTGAACTGTGGACAGGTAAGAGGCCCTGTACAGCTTGGATTTGCAAGAAGTATTGATCCTGTTATCAGTCAGGAGGTAACTATTACGAGAGTTGCAATTACAACAGAAAAAGATGCTGAGAATAAGAGTAACGAGATGGGAAGAAAGAGTATTGTTCCATATGGCTTGTATCGTGTAGAAGGTTATATTTCAGCAAATCTTGCAAGAAAAGTTACTGGATTTTCTGAGGAAGACTTGGAACTGTTATGGGATGCAATAATAAACATGTTTGAAAATGATCATTCTGCTGCAAGAGGAAAGATGGCAGTTCGTGAGCTTATTGTTTTTAAGCATAGTAAAGAGCTTGGTGATTGTCCTGCTTATAAATTATTTGATGCAGTTGAAGTGCAGAAAAATGATGATATACAATATCCAAGAAAATATCAGGATTATACAGTTACTATTAATGATGATGAGATACCGGATACGGTAGAAGTGAAAAGGATGATTTAATGGAATATTCTCAAGATGATTATCTGATGATTTCTGGAATTCAGCATTTTAAATTTTGCAGAAGACAATGGGCGCTTATTCATGTTTAGCAACAGTGGGCTGAAAATGAACATACTGTTATTGGCGAACTTATTCATAAAAAAGCGCATGATCCATATCTGACAGAAAAGAGAAAAGATATTCTGGTTGTCAGGGCTCTTCCCGTATCCTCAAGAAGCATGGGTGTGAGTGGTGAGTGTGATATTGTTGTATATGATGATAAAAATGAGATAGGCAGATTACCATTACACAATCTCGAAACAATAGTTTCATTTGGATATAGAGGAACAAGTCCAGCATTAATGGGAGCTTGTGTGGATAGAAATATTTCTCTTTGTTATCTGACACCACAGGGGAAATTTCTTGCAAGAGTTTCAGGCAAAGTTAAGGGAAATGTCGTGCTAAGACAACAACAATTTCAAAGCAGTAATGAAAGTATAAAGTGTCTGGAAATTGCAAAAAACTGTATTCTTGGAAAAGTGTATAATTCAAGATGGGTTCTGGAAAGAGCAATTAGAGATCATTCAATGCAGATAGATGTGGATAAGGTTAAAAAAGCATCTATAAAGCTGAAAGAATTTCTTGAATATATCAAAAATTCTCAGTCTGTGAAACAGTTAAGAGGATATGAGGGTGAAGCTGCAAGTATATATTTTGGCGTATTTGATGAGTTGATTTTACAACAAAAGAAAGATTTTTTCTTTCAAGGGAGAAATCGGCATCCGCCGCTTGATAATGTAAATGCAATGTTGTCGTTTACGTATACATTACTTACAACTCAAATTACATCAGCGCTAGAGGTTGTAGGGTTAGATCCGTATGTTGGTTACATGCACACGGAACGTCCCGGTAGAGCATCGCTTTCATTAGATCTTATTGAAGAATTGCGAGCAGTCATGGCTGATAGATTTGTTTTATCATTGATTAATAAAAAAATTGTAAATGGTAAGAATTTTACAAAAAAAGAAAATGGTGCTGTATTGATGGATACAGATATTCGTAAAAAGTTATTATCAGAATGGCAAAACAAGAAAAAGGAGATTATTACACACCCATATCTTAATGAAAAGGTGGAATGGGGAATGGTTCCATTTGTACAGGCAATGCTGTTGGCAAGATATTTAAGGGGAGATTTGGATGAGTACCCTGTATTTTTATGGAAATGAGGTGATGGTGTGCTTGTATTGATTACATATGATGTGAATACTGAAACTGCTGAAGGAAAAATCAGGTTGAGAAAAGTAGCTAAACAATGTGTAAATTATGGGCGCAGAGTTCAGAATTCTGTGTTTGAATGTATACTAGATAATGCTCAATGTGTGATGCTAAAGACCATATTAACGGATCTTATTGATAAAGATGTGGATAGTCTTAGATTCTATTATTTAGGGAATCGTTATCAGACGAAGATAGAACATGTTGGTGTTGACCGTGGAATTTCAGCTGATCAGACATTGATATTATAAAACATGGTGCGAAAGATAAGTAAACATGAATGTACCGGTTGTCTCGCACTTGAAATTACTTGTAAATATGTACAATAAAATGAATAATAGGGTTTTGGTTTTACTTTTGTTATTTATCTTATTATATATTTATTATCGGTATTGTATAAAAATAAACAGATTTTTTGTGCAATATTGCTGTCGCTCCTCTCGTGGGAGCGTGGATTGAAATTGCTACAGCTAATTTAATAAAATCGTTAGCACTGTGTCGCTCCTCTCGTGGGAGCGTGGATTGAAATTTAAAATCATAATCAGCCTCGTTGAATAATCTCGTCGCTCCTCTCGTGGGAGCGTGGATTGAAATTAAATTGTAGCCCTGATACCATGCTACCGACATAGTCGCTCCTCTCGTGGGAGCGTGGATTGAAATATCTATATAGTTACATTCATTATATATTTTTGTGTCGCTCCTCTCGTGGGAGCGTGGATTGAAATAGCGGTGCGGCGAATGGCTGCAAGTAGCAGAAAAGTCGCTCCTCTCGTGGGAGCGTGGATTGAAATAAAAAATCTTGGTGATAAAGGAAGAGAGGCTCTGTCGCTCCTCTCGTGGGAGCGTGGATTGAAATACCCTCATTACTGGCTTGTAGCTCAGTGGTAGAGCAGTCGCTCCTCTCGTGGGAGCGTGGATTGAAATTCTTTTTTTATGCCACAATTTAGGCATAAGGAGGTCGCTCCTCTCGTGGGAGCGTGGATTGAAATTTAACGCTGATCGCAAGCTCCTGCACCGACAGTGTCGCTCCTCTCGTGGGAGCGTGGATTGAAATACATTCGGAGAGACACAGACAGCAATAGAACTTGGTCGCTCCTCTCGTGGGAGCGTGGATTGAAATAAATTACTGTTGTGTATATTATTATAATTATCATGTCGCTCCTCTCGTGGGAGCGTGGATTGAAATTTACCAACTCCCTGCACCTCGTATTCGCCGTTGTAGTCGCTCCTCTCGTGGGAGCGTGGATTGAAATTAATGTGGAATTTAGATGATGAGCATAAATATAAATCGCTCCTCTTGTGGGAACGTAAATTGAAATATCAGCATATGAACCTATACACAATCATAAATAATATGCAGAGTTATTATAGAATTAGTAGTTAAGTCTATTTTATAGCAATAACGCGGCTTATAAATAATTCAACAGATAAGTATTGTGTATACTCCCTGCTATTATATTTTGGGTTGCAAGAATTTAGTTTATGCTATAGAATATTTATAACTGTATGCAGATATTTAATAATCACAATATCTGCCTGTATAATAAAATACGCATAAAGAGGACGAAAGAATGATCAACAAATTAGTAGACAAAATCAAGAAAACAAACGCACCTATCGTAGTAGGTCTTGACCCGATGCTTTCATATGTGCCTGAGCACATCACAAAGAAGGCATTTGATGAGCTTGGAGAGACACCGGCCGGTGCAGCGGAAGCTATCTGGCAGTACAACAAGGCAATTGTGGATGCCACATATGACCTGATTCCTGCGGTAAAGCCACAGATTGCCATGTATGAGCAGTTTGGAGTGGAGGGACTTAAGGCATTCCAAAAGACAGTAGATTACTGTCACGAGAAGGATCTAGTAGTAATCGGAGATGTAAAGCGTGGAGATATCGGCTCAACATCGGCTGCATATGCCACAGGACATCTCGGAAAGGTACAGATCGGCAGCAAGAGCTATTCTGCCTTTGATGAGGATTTTGCCACTGTCAATCCATACCTTGGAACAGACGGTATCAAGCCATTCGTAGATGTATGCAAGGAGGAGAAGAAGGGTATCTTCATTCTTGTAAAGACATCTAATCCATCAAGTGGAGAGTTCCAGGACCGTATGATTGACGGACGCCCATTATATGAGTGGGTAGGCGAGAAGGTTGCAGAGTGGGGAGCTGACTGCATGGGTGATTCATACAGCTATGTAGGTGCGGTTGTCGGCGCAACATACCCTGAGCAGGGTAAGATTCTTCGTAAGGTAATGCCAAAGAGCTTCATCCTCGTACCGGGCTACGGCGCACAGGGAGGCAAGGGCGCAGACCTTGTTCATTTCTTCAATGAGGACGGACTTGGTGCAATTGTCAATTCATCACGTGGAATCATCTGCGCATACAAGCAGGATAAGTACAAGGATATGGGCATCACAGCTGAGAATTTTGCAGATGCATCACGCAAGGCTGTTGAGGATATGATTGAGGATATCTCAGGAGCACTTGCAAATCGTTAATAAGTCATTCAGAAAGCTTAATATATTAATAAACGAAACCAGGGAGATAAAATGGCAGAGAAATTTGAGGAGATTGCAGTTGTAGTTGACCAGAGCTCACTCGGCAATGGCATCTATGACCTCACACTTAAGACAGACAAAATTGCAAAGGCAGCAAGGGCGGGACAGTTTGTATCGGTTTACTCAAACGACAAGAGTAAGCTGCTTCCGCGTCCGATAAGCCTTTGCGGCATAAACAGAGCTGATGACACCATCCGCCTCGTGTACCGTGTGACAGGTGAAGGCACGGGAACAGAGGAGTTTTCAAAGCTTGTCAGGGGCGATAAGGTAAGGATTTTAGGACCTCTTGGAAACGGCTTTACAGTAGAGCCGGAAAAGAAGGCATTTCTTATCGGCGGAGGAATCGGAGTGCCGCCTATGCTGCAGCTTGCGAAGGATATAAATGCAGGCATTGTGCAGACATCAGGTGAAGAAAAAAATCCGGGACAGGCAGGTGCAGTATGCGATATGAACATCGTCATGGGCTATCGCGATGAGAATACCTTCCTGCTTGATGAGTTTAAGGAGCAGGCAGCTTCCTTTGTCGCCACAGAGGACGGCAGTGTCGGCACAAAGGGCAATGTCATTGATGCAATAAAGGAGAATGCTCTTGAGGCAGACGTAATTTATGCATGTGGACCGATGCCTATGCTGCGTGCACTCAAGGCTTACGCTGCAGAGCATGATATGGACTGCTTTGTATCAATGGAGGAGCGCATGGCATGTGGAATCGGTGCATGTCTTGCCTGCGTATGCAAGACACCCACCAGGTAGCAAATTACGGTGATGGCCGCCACGCTGGCAATGCCCACGTTGGCGATCCCGATGTTATCCATGTCTCTCACCCCCTTTCATTGGTCAGGTGTTCAACAGCGACGCTCTCCAGGAATGCTGCATATTCCGTGTCGGCCTTTTGGACAGCTTCCAGCCCGTCCTCCACCTCTCCGTTACAGTGGCCCCGTTTGAGGGCCATAGCCACACCCACGGTGAGCTTTCCGACGGCGTGGATCATCGCCAACTGGAGCCGTCCTTCTTTGGCCCGCTGCGCCGCCCGGGCCTCCACCCGTTCGCGCTGTGCTCTCTCCTCGGCCTCTGCCCGTTCGCGCTGTGCCTTTTCCTCTCTGTCCCGGCGGGCCCTCCGGGCGCCGATAATGGCACAGGCAATCGCCGACGCGGCGGAAATTGCTGCGCAGTAAACGCTAGGGTCAATCATCGGCCCACCTCCTATCGCTCATTCCCCGGAAAACCTGTATTCCTTGATCTCCGCCAGCCTGATCGCCGCGTCACGCTCTTCCCCGGTCCCACGCTTTTCCAGTTCCCCCTTAACTTTCATT
>OGZG01000473.1_pt1 | contig 31290 bp, 17 predicted proteins | sample 1576781 | NCBI WGS metagenome assembly OGZG01 (sample SAMEA3541502, study PRJEB24748) | human gut metagenome | biome: human gut; feature: human-associated habitat; material: faeces | place: China | collected 2012 | reverse complement strand
AATTCCCAAGAAGGCACTTTTACGTGCCCTTCGGGGAATTCGTTCATTTGCACATGCAATACTATTCTTTTGCAAACACTATTTTAAAATGTGCGGCATTTCAGTTCTTTACACCTGCCAGGAAACCAACGGTAAATTTTTATTTCTTGCGAAAAATCGTTCTGAAGATCAATCTCACCAGCGGTCCGCAGTAGAACATCTGCCAGCAGATTGCCATCGGGAAGTTCATGGCCCAGGTCTGGATCCAGGTGCCGAATGTGTGCTGGTCTTTAAAGAGAATAGTGGCAACCAGGCTCATGATCGGACACATAATGCAGCAGATGCAGATAGAAATGGCATAGGTGATGAACTGTGGACGATCGGTAGGTTTCATTACGGTGAATGCGAGTTTCTGAGCAATTTTTCCGACAATAAAAAATTCCAGAACGAAGGCAACCGGAACCATAATGATCATTTCATGGGTAGCCAGCAGAAAGGTCTGACCGGATACACTACCGGTATTCAGGGCTACATTGTATACGATCATTCCGTAGACCATAATGGTAGCCATGATAATTGTGTAAATTGCGTCTTCAAATTTAGTTTTTGGCATAAAAATATCCTCCTTTTGATAATGAGCTACGTGTTGTTCGTTATCATCCGGAGGATGTGCGTTTCCAATATAAATAACCGTTTTTATTTCGATTTGCTATTCTATCAGAAAAATACCAATTATGCAAGTGAAAAATATAATCACATCTTAGATTAAAAGGTCTCTCTTTATTGAAAAATGAGAAATAAGTGATCTGGAACAGGAAAAATCAGAAGTAGAGAAGGTATTAAAGGATATCGAAGCAATTACGAGTTTAGAAAAATTTATAGAGGATCATTCTGAATAAAAAGCAGAATGTAAATCTGATAAAATGTTTTTCACAATAAAACAAAGGCAAGCAACTGTTAAATCAGATGATCGATTTTGTTTTTTGCAAAATGTGCGAAAAAGAAAGCTTGTGCGGTCTGTAAATTCTCATTATACTAAATGTAGTAATAGGAAAATGAAACCTGTGAAAGGATTTTAGTTTTAAAGGGAAAGGTAAGGTAAAAGGAGGGGTACAATGGGTATTTTTTTTAATCCGGGAAATGGGAGTTTTACCAAAGATAGAAATTATGAAATATATGTGGATAAAACAGAATTACTAAAATACTTGAACAGAGCCATTGGAACACCTGGAAATTGTATTGCTGTCAGCCATGCCAGACGGTTTGGAAAGTCACATGCTGCGGGGATGATTGATGCTTATTATAGTCTTGGCAGCGATTCTGCAAAATTGTTTAAAGGTACAAAGATTGCATCAGATCCAGATTATGAAAAATACAGAAATAAGTACAATGTGATCCATTTGGATATTTCGTCCTTTTGGGATTTTCATAAAAAGGATATTGTAGAAAAGATAATAGAAGATATTTTTAAAGAATTGAAAATGGATTACCCGGAGGAATTTAATGAACGGGATCGTATCAGTTATGTACTCATGAAAATATACAAAAAAACAGGGATTCCTTTTGTGATTATCATTGATGAATGGGATTGTGTGGTACGAAACAGTACAGATCAGGATTTGATCCATCAATATTTACAGTTTCTCCATTCTTTGTTTAAGTCAGAAGAATCAAAATCCTTTTTAGCACTTGGATATATCACAGGTATCATGCCAATTAAGAAAATAAAGGATGAATCGGCTTTAAACAACTTTGAAGAATATACTATGTTAAAATCCAGACTGATTACGAAATACTATGGCTTTACCGAAGAAGAAGTTAAGGATTTATGTAAAAGATATGATATGGATTTTGAAACTACAAAAGAATGGTACAATGGATATCTGATCGATGGAATGCACATGTATAATCCAAATTCCATATCACAGGCGATGAAATATCATGATTTTGATTCCTATTGGCGAAATACCTCTGCTTTTGGCACGATTAATAACTTTATTATGATGAATTATTCAGGATTGAAAGAGGATGTCCTTACAATGCTATCCGGTGGAAAAGTCATGGTGGATACGGAATGTTTCCAAAATGATCTGGCAGAAATTCATTCAAAAGATGATGCGTTAACTGCTCTCATTCATCTTGGATATCTTGGATATGATGCGGATATGTTAAGTGCCTATATTCCAAATTATGAAGTGGCTAAGGCGTTTCAATCCGCGTTAAAAACAGGAGAATGGAAAGATGTTGCTGCGTCAATTTCCAAATGTGATACATTACTTATGGCAACGATTAGTGGTAACACTGAGAAAGTAGCTGAACTTATCGAGCTTGCACATGATACGTATACTTCTATATTAAAGTACAACGATGAGAACTCTTTAAGCTGTGTGCTTACAATGGCGTATTTTACTGCACCGGCATATCATACTATTATTCGGGAAATGCCGGCCGGAAAAGGATTTGCTGATTTTGTTTTTCTGCCAAGGGCAAATGCCGGGAATCGCCCGGCAATGATTGTGGAATTAAAATATAATCAATCAGCAGATACTGTGATCAGGCAGATAAAAGAGAAACGATACCAGGGTGCGTTATCGGGATATGAAAGTAAGATTCTCTTAGTCGGGATTAGTTATGATAGTGAAAAGCATCATACTTGCAGTATCGAAGAATGGTAATTTTGTTATACTGAGTGTGATGATAGATAATAGGAAAAGGAACAATTTTGTTTTTAAAGGAAATGAAGAAATGTAACGTAAAAAAGGAGGTTCACATGAAAAAAAGAATTTTATGTACGCTGCTGAGTGCAGCAATGCTGCTTACGAGTTCGCCGGTTGTTTTTGCGGCGGAGACGCAGCCTGTGAAGGAGCAGCAGACGAAGGAGACGCTTCCGTTTACGATTAAGGAGGCAAACAATGATATTAAAGATGAAAGTGTAAAAGGCTGGCATGTTCAGATCACGGACACGGAAAATGCAAAGGTTGTTGCAGATTATCCGGGACTGGTTGTTGTGCGTGCAAAGAAGACACAGTACGATGACAATGTTTATCTGATTGGAAAGAGTGGAATAGTCCAGACTTTTGTAGTTTCGGGTACGGATACAGACTGGGATGAAAATGAGCATATTTATGACGACTGGGAGAGAACGACGTCGTATAGTTCTGTGGATGCAATCTGGAGACTTTCGTATAAGGGTGATCGCCTGTATTATATTAAGAAACCACAGACGCAGACTCCAAAATATGACATCTACAATGCGACAACCGGGAAATATTTTGAATATGATCTGGATGAGCAGCCGGAACCTTATAGAGATGGCGAGGGAGCTGTGACAGATGTTTATCGATTTGTAAAAGACGGAAAAGTGGGAATGCTTAAGAGTGATGCAACAATCCTGTACGAAGCGGAGTATGACGATATTGATAGAAATGCGTTTAATACGGATTTTTCGGATGAATCGATACGCGAGTCGGATGATAAGTTTTTCCAGGCGATGAAGCGGGATGAAAATTCTGACAAAAATTTATATGGTATTGTGGATTCAAAAGGACTTTGGGATGGAGTATGTAAATACAGAAGTATTACAAGCAATACCAGTGGTTCAAGGATATGCGTAAAAAATGTGGATGAGGAAACAGCAGTCATGGATATAAATACCGGTGAACTGCTGACAGGTTTTACAGGAAGCAGGATATATTCATTGGGGGATGGATGTTTTCTCAAATCAAATGGTTTAGGAATGTACGATGAGGGTAAGCAGATTCTTATGAAAAATGGTCAGGTTATAGATAAGAACCAGATTTATAATAATGATTATTGTAATAATCCGAACTGTACAGTTTATATTAACGTTTTCTGGGATATTATCGAAAATTTTTCAGAAGATGGCTGTTATTTGGTAGGATTTGATGGAAATGGAAAAAAGCATTTTGTTAAGTATTTGGACAACTATTTACAGTACAATGGTAAGCGTATTTCGTATGACGGGGGAATGATCGGGACAAATGATAATACAGGATTTGGAAAAGATGTAGAACCGATTATCATGAAGGGCGGATATGCAGTGGAAAGAGAATGTGCAGATGTGGATCCAACCTATAATCCGGTGATGGAGAACCATACGGTAAAATGCACTCTGATTGATGCAAACTCGGATCCGGTGTATGAACTTGGAGATAATAAGGTGGTTTATGGTCTGGAAGTAAGGGATGATCTGCTTTATCTCAGATATGGAACTTATGGGAAAGAAGATACGAATGTGCTGATTTATGATACAATCAGCAAAAAAATAGTTTTAAACGAGATGAACATAGATTCCTGGAGCATCCCAAAGGATCATAGCAGTCATGTGGTGAGCTTGCAAAAAGGGAACAAAGCGGCATTGTTTAATACGTTGGATCGGACTTTTTCCGGTTGGGATATGCTTGGAATTGATTTGGATGAAGAAAGTTTCGGTTCGGTGAAAGAAAGTCTGGTTGGTTCTGAACTTGTCTTTTTTATAAGGAATAAAAATGCTTTTTATAACGCATCCTTTCAAAAGATTGCACAGTTGGATCTTGAGGAAGATCTTTATTATCGAGACAGTGATGTGTCCGTTACGAAAAATGGAAATTTTGTTTTCAGTATCGGGGATTCTGTGGACTATGGACAATATCAAGTTTATGATCATAAAGGCGTATTACTGAAAAAATATATAGATGGTTCGAATTATAATGCGGATACATTGATTCGTGTTCGAACAGAAGGAACAAGAGAGTGGGGTTACTGTGACGAGGATGGAAACCTGCAGATTGCGGAGCAGTTTAATCTTGCCGGAAATATGCATAATGGAATTGCAAAAGTGGGAGAGTGGTATGATGATTGTAAAATTATCGACCAGACAGGGAAAGAACTGCTGTCGGGAAATTATGATTTTGAATGGACGTATGTAGAAGCTGGTTTTGCAATGATGAAACAGGACGGTGGCTGCTATCTGTATGATTTCACGGGTTTTGCTGAGGACATGGCACAAAATCCGTATAGTCTGGATGATCTGTTTGGAAAATATCACCACTATCTGAGAGATAACCAGGCATACAAAACGATGCACAGAACGCTGTATGATGCGGCTGCGGATGTTCTGGCGGCACGTACGGATAAGGATGAGCTGTTTTCTGTTATTAAGACATTGTCCGGTGATGTGATCGTGCGTCCGACGAAACAGATCCTGGAAGCAATTACCGGAAAACGATGGGAAGAGGATAAGTTAGAAGAGGAAGTGGCGATTGAACTGATCCGTCAGATTGATGAACAGGATGATACATTAAAAAATGTAGTGGATAACGTTTGCGGTAAAGTAAAGAATGTTTCTAAATTTTATAAGCTTGTTACAGCGGCAAAGAAGCCAATGGATACCAGCGTACAGTGGGAACTTGCCAAACTGGAAAAGGGAGATGCACTTACCACCGAACAGGCAAAAACTATTTTTGAACAGGTAAAAGGAAACTGGTCAAAGATTGACGGCATCTTTAAAAAGGTTGGAATTGCAACTTCGGCAGTCCAAGTTGGCACAACGATCTGCATTATGGCGAATCTGGAAATGGAAACGGTCAATCAGCTTTTGAACAGTGCAGCACCGGATTCTGCAGCCTATAAGGGACTGAAGAAATTAAAGGGAAAACTGCAGAAATACTGGGCATCATCGGAAGTAGCGATTCAGGAATTTATCGTAGATAAGTACTTTGAAGAAATTGCGGAAGCCCTTGTGAAAAAGGGAGTTACAGACATGGCAAAGCTGTTTGATCCGCTTTCCGGCATTGATGTCGGCGGTGCACTTACAGTCGGAAAACTGTTCTATTCACGTATCAGCAAACAAATAAAGCTTGCAGACTATGATGAGCTGGTGCGGATTGCTTACAGTATGTCGCTTTGCAATTCACTGAGTGTCGGACTGAACAATAAATACGCTGAGATTGCACAAAATTATCAGAAGACCGGAAAAACAGCAGGTAAAAAACTTCGAAAAGAATATCAGTTTGCATATGAAGCCTATGAAGCTTCGCTGCTTCTGATGGCAAATAAATGCAGTGAGCTTGCGGAAAAATCAGGGGAAAATGCAGCTGTAAAATATAAGAAAAAATGGCTGGATCAATGTATCAGTCTGTATTCACAGAAAATGCGGTATGACAATTTTATCGCAACCTGCAGAAGAAATATGAACCGAACAGAAGCGGCGAATTTCGAGTATCGCACCGATGAAAACAATCACGTATGGATCGTGAGTTTAAATGGCAAAAAGACAAAAGATGCTTCCAGACGTATGACAAGGGCACTGAGTGATACACAGGATCTGCTCTGCATTCCAGAGACGATCAATGGACGTACCGTTGTGGGTATCGATCCGCAGGCATTCCGGAATGAGGATAAAATCCACGCTGTATTCCTGCCGGATACGGTGACGGAAATCGGCAGTCAGGCATTTGAAAACTGCAGTTCACTTGATATGATTGTATCAGGAAATGGGCTGAAAACGATCGGTTCAGATGCATTTGCAGGCTGTGATTCTCTGACAGGTGTAGAGGTGCCGGACAGTGTTACAGAGATTGGAGATTCCGCATTTGGAGATAATGCAAATCTGACATTATGGTGCAGTGAAAACGGTACGGCATGGCAGTATGCAGAGACAAATGGCATCATGGCAGAGGAACGTATCCGCAGGGCAGTTTCTGTGGAAGTGACAGCACCGGCAGATAAACAGCAGTATGGCTCTTCAGAGAAAGAAATCGATACGACCGGACTTACGCTGAATGTTACCTGGGATGATGGCACAAGTGAAGAAGTTACATCTGGCTATTATGCTTATTTTAAAGAAAAAACAGCCGAAAATGCGATGGTTGCAGTACAGTATGACTCTGCAGAAACAACCTATGAAGCAGGAATCACACCGGAAGAAAAAGACTATACAGTATATTACAAAGATGAAGCGGGAGATGATCTGGCAGAAGCATCAACAGTCCGTGCTTTGTTTGGAAGTTCACAGACGCTGGATGCACCGGATGTGAGCGGTTATACACCGGAAAAAGCACAGATGACGGTAACGGCAGGTGACGAAGATTCCTGGACATTTATCTACAAAAAGAAGAACACAAAGAAAAATATCGAAGATGGAAGAATGTATGTATTCGGCGATCTTCGTTATACTGGAAATGCGGTGATTCCGAGAGTTTCGGTAGAAGATGCAGATGGAAAAATCCTGAAAGAAGGTGTGGATTACGAAGTTTTTCTGGATGATAATGTAGAAATTGGCGAAGCCTGGGCCGGTGTTCATGGAATTGGTGATTATGAAGGATTATTGAGTAGTACATTTTATATTGTAAATCCGGGCAGCCAAGATCCGGAACCAGATCCGAGTCCAAATCCAAGACCGGGTACAGATTCTTCAAAGAGTATACTGATTGGCAGCATTAAGATCAGCGGAATTTCAAATAAGATTGCAGCAGGAAAGAAAATCGCATTGAAGGCAAATATTTCGCCGGCAAATGCGACAAACAAAACACTGGTATGGACTTCCAGCAATCCGAAAGCTGCCACCGTAAATGCAAATGGTATTGTCACAATGAAAAAAGGCAGCGGCGGAAAGAAAGTAACGATCACTGCGAAGGCAGCAGATGGAAGCGGCAAAAAGGCAGTTTATACAATCACCGGTATGAAAGGTGTTGTGAAAAAAGTTACGATTTCCGGAAAGAAAACCGTCAAAGCAGGAAAGAGCATTAAGCTGAAAGCGAAAGTAAAAGCCACAAAGAAGGCCAATACCAGACTTTTTTGGAAAAGCAGCAATCAAAAATTTGCTACGGTGAAAAACGGAAAAGTAAAGGCAAAGAAAAATGCAAAAGGAAAGAAAGTGAAGATCACCGCAATGGCAACGGATGGAAGCGGAAAGAAGAAATCTGTAACGATTAAGATTCGGTAGGCTGCACATTATAATCAAATTCGAATAGAGGTATAAAGAGAAGATGCAGGAGATTATGAAAACGAAATTTCATAATCTTCTGTATTTTTATGATGCCAGGATTGTGGGAGTGCAACGCACGGAACAATCCGTAGGCATCATAGTTGGGGACTTTTGACATACACAGGATAACGTGATCCTCCTTCCTTCTGTTATGCTGTGCTTCAGACAGTGTCAAATCTGCCTTTCTGTTAACATGCCCTTGTAATTATATATTTTATACAAGTTTTTTGTGGGTTTCCATGTAATATTATACGTTTTGCTTGCATTTTTTTATGATATCCACATTTTCTACTGAAATGCCTGGTTTTTTACACAAACAGGCTTCCGATGAATCATCCTGTATTGATTTTTTGTATATTTCAGGACTCCCTGACAGCAAAAAACGACAGAGGAATTACTTCCTCTGCCGCCTTTATTCTTTATTCTTCTTGTATACAGAATTTTTTAGAATCCTGCAACTTTCTCTGCTGCATACTCAAGGATCAGAGCTGCATCGCCTGTGTCTGCAACACCGTCACCGTTTACATCTGCTGCTGCCGCTGCATCTGCATCCAGTTCTGTCAGTTCTGCACTTGCTGCCAGAAGTGCGGTACTGTCGGCTGTTGTCACTGCACCATCGTTGTCTACGTCACCTAACAGTCTTGCTTCTGCAAGTTTCAGTGTCAGTGTACGAACTGCTGCGTTTACTTCATTCTGAACTGCATCATCGTTGTCATAAACTGCCTGTGCATCTGCTTTTACATCTGCAAGTCCTTCGATGGTTGCTGCTACATAAGCATCGCTATCTTCCAGAACAGCTGCTGCTTTTTCAAGCATTGCTTTCAGAGCCGCTTTGTTGCCTTTCTTTTCCAGAGAGATCACTGCATCGATCAGATCGCTGTAAGCTTTGTTTACTTCTTCAACGGTTCTGTTTTTGTTTGCTACAACAGCTTCTGCTGCTTTGATTACTTCATCCAGTTTTGCAAGAGAATTGCTTGTGTAATTTCCATCCTGAAGTTTCTTTGCAGATTTGATCAGGCTTTCCAGTGAGGAAAGATCTGCATTTTTCACTGCTTTGCTCAGCTCGTTCAGGATTGCATTTGCTGCTGCACTTACGGTTTCCTGATCTGCATCTTCGTTTGCAAGAACGGCTTTACCGTTTGCTACTGCTTCTTCCAGATTTCCAAGGCTGCTGTATTTGTCTGCACGTACCAGCACTTTTTCAGCTTCTTTTATGGAGATTTCCAGATGTGTTTTCTCAACACCCTGTTCCAGGCTGTCCATTGCTGCCAGAAGGTCTGTCATTGCGTTTGTTGTCTCAATAACGGTTGCATCTGCTTTTGCTGCTACTGCTTTTGCTGCATTCAGAGCTTCTTCTACTGCTGCCCAGCTTGCTTTTGTATAATCAGAAGCATTCAGGTCTTCTACCATAGCGATCACTTTGTTTAAGGATTCAACGTTTGCAGAAGCTTTCTGTACGCTGTCTTTTGTTACGGTCTGATATGCTTTCAGGTTGCCAAGTGCTGTGCTGTAGTCTTTTACTTCTACACCATAACGTCTCTGCATCATGTTGGAGTTCATGATGATGTTCAGGTTGTTGATCGCACTCTTCTGTACATCGCCGAGGCAGATGATGTTGTTGTCTACATATTCACCTTTGTAAGTCAGAGTCTTGCCATCGTTGCTTACGGTTACAACATCGGTTGTTGCCGGTACGCTGAATGTTCCAGGATTGAACCATCCCTGACGATAGTTCAGATAGATTTCTTCACCGTTTACAAGGATTCTTCCGTCATCTGCAACGGTTGCTGTATAGCCTTCACCAAGTGATGTCGTTACCGTCTTTGTTCCAGCGGCAGACGGTGTAAATTCATTCCATTTTGCAGAATATACTTTAACAAATCCGTACATCAGCTGAACATCGACTGCTACCTGTCCTCTTTCATCGAATACCGGTGCTGCATCCTGCATACCGTTTACAATATTCTGTGCTCTGTCTGCTCCGCCCGGCATGATCATATCATTTCCTGCATGCATAGACTTCATCGGAGTAGAGGAACCGCCGTTCCAGTCAGTCATGATCAGTCCATCAAATCCCCACTCACCGCGGGCGATGTTGGTACACAGATCGTAAGAATCTGCAGTCGGTACGCCGTTGATCAGGTTGTAGGATGTCATAATAGACATCGGACGGGATTCTTTTACTGCAATTTCAAAACCTTTCAGGTAAATTTCACGCAGAGTACGTTCGCTTACGATCGTGTCAACTGCATTACGGTTACTTTCCTGGTTATTTGCTGCGAAATGCTTCAGGCATGCACCAACACCCGGTGTTTCCTGAACGCCCAGTGTGCAGGCTGCTGCCATAACACCGGATACAACCGGATCTTCTGAATAGTACTCAAAGTTTCTTCCGCAGAGCGGATCACGGTGAATATTCTGAGAAGGTCCGAGCAGAAGTGTGATGTTCATTTCATCAACTTCTTTACCAAATGCAACACCGATACGTTTTACAAGGTCGGTATCCCAGGTCTGAGCCTGTACATAACTTACCGGCCATGCGGTACAATACTGGTACAGTGTCTGTTTTTCATCGCTTCCTTCAATGGTCGCATCAAATTTCTGTGCTACTCGTACACCTCCAGGGCCGTCTGCAAGAACGATGCCCGGAATGCCATACTGATCGTAAACGGTTGTCTCACCTGCTGCACCTTTTACCGTAGAAGAGTTGCTTCCAACGATCGGAGAATTTTCATTGGCAACGCCCCATCCGCTTCCGCAGTTCAGAGCCGCCAGTTCTTCTACACTCATCTGTGCGACAAATTCGCCCATCGTAGCTTTTCCTTCAATGACATCTTTTAAAGTAGAATCTTTCTTTTCTACCACTTCTACTTTTTCGTACGGCTGTGTTGCTTCATAAGCAGCATCTGTTGTGTAAGTGGTTACTTCTTCATTTTCATATGCAGATGCATGGTCTTCTCTCTTGATTTCAGAAGCATCAACTTTGATAACCGGAGCTGCTTCTTTTTCTGCTTCCTCTGTTGGATAACTGTAGCCCTCTTCCGGTTTGCTCCATTCTACCAGATCTTCGCCGTCCGGAACTTCCATCTGGTTGGAAAGCTGTTCAGTCAGTGTGGTGTCATCCACTTCAATGGTTGCCTCAACACTGGTATTTCTGGAAGAATCACCGACACGCACATAGTATTTTCCTTTATCCAGAATATAAGCTGCCTGGTCTTCATTATAATATGCCATGTCTTTTGTATCATAAGAAATCGTCAGAATCTGCGATTCGCCCGGTGCAAGTTCATCCGTTTTTGCAAATCCGCCAAGTTCCTGATATTCTTTCTCTGCCTCTGCAGAATCCGGTGCGGAATAATAAACCTGTACGATTTCTTTTCCGCTGTAAGTGCTGCCGGTATTGGTAACTTTTACTTTTACGGTAACTTTATCGGCATCTGCTGTCACAGACTGTGTCTCAATTTTGAAATCTGTGTAGGAAAGTCCATAACCAAACTCGTATTTCGGTTTGATATTAAAGGTATCAAAATAGCGGTAGCCGACATAAATACCTTCGTTATAAACTTCTTTCTTGATGTTTCCGTCTGCATTTGCAAAGGTATCCGAAGCCGGATAGTCACTGTAGTTTTCTGCCCAGGTATCTGCCAGTTTTCCGGATGGGGTCACGGCTCCGGTCAGAACATCCAGAAGTGCGTTGCCGCCTTCCTGACCTGCCTGTCCCATCAGAAGCATTGCATCCAGTCCGTTGATCTCGTTATAGAATTTTGTATCCATAATACCGCCAACATTCAGAACAACGATGGTCTTTTTAAAGGACGCTGCCACACGCTCCAGATTTTCACGTTCGAGATCCGTCAGATAATAATCACCAATATCATAAGATTCTCCGTTGTAAGTTCCCTTCGTCCCTGCCAGTGTACGGTCGGTACCTTCACCGGCATTTCGGCTGATGACATAGATGGCTGTATCGGAATCTGCGGAAGCATCTGCCAGCTCTTCATCCGTGATCTCCATCTCAGGGAATTTGAAGCAGTTCATCGTACTGTTTCCTTCAATTTTGTGCTGTGCATCATAAGCGTTTGCATATGCATCGAGCATATCAGAGTTTACGATATCATAGCCAGCTTTTTTAAAGGTATTATAAATGTGGATATTATAACGTTCATTCAGATCTACATCCCAGGAACCACCTCCGGAAAGTCCTCCGTTGAACGGGTCACCGGAACCAAATCCGCCTTTGATGGTACGAACCGCACCGCTTCCGAACAGTGCCAGTTTTTTTGTCTTCAAAGGAAGTGTATGGTTTTCATTTTCCAGCAGAACCATACCCTGTCCGGCTGCCTCTCTTGCCAGTGCTGCATTGTCAATCTCCCGCTGTGTGATCTCGTCACTTGTGCTGGCTGCCAGTGCAGAAGAACACGGTGCTGCGACCATACTCACTGCCAGTGCCGCTGCCATGGCACTTCTGATTTTTCTGTTACGTTTTTTCATTCTTTGCTCCTCCTTTTGCTAGTTTATACGTTTTGCTCTATAGTTATAGATTTTATACAATTTTCTTTTGATTTTCCATGTAAAATTATACGTTTTTCTTGTAAATTTTTATTATGTATCAGAATATACAGTCAGATTAATCAAAAACAGCAGAGGTTTTTATCTCCTCTGCTGCTCTTTTTGAAAAAAAATTACGGTTTAAAATTCCCGCTTGCCCATTTCTTCCAGAAATGCCAGATAGCCTTTAAATGCTTCATAGATATCTGCTTTGCTTGTCACTTCGAACGGTGCGTGCATGTTCTGCACTGCCACGCCGCAGTCAATGACTTCCATTCCGTAGTTTGCCAGGATATAAGCGATCGTTCCGCCGCCGCCCTCATCAACTTTTCCAAGCTCGGCTGTCTGGAAAGCCGCCTCATTTTCATCAAGGATCTTGCGGATTCTTGCGATGTATTCTGCATTTGCATCGTTGGAACCGGATTTTCCTCTGGAACCGGTAAATTTATTGAAGGTCAGTCCTTTGCCGAAAAAGGCACTGTTTTTCTTTTCCATGACGGCCGGATAATTCGGATCGTAAGCTGCACTGACATCGGAAGATAACATTCTGGAACTCTGAAGTGCTCTGCGTACTTTCAGTTCGCTGTAATCTCCGGCTGCATCCATAATCTCTGCCACTGCATTTTCAAAAAATCTGGAGTGCATACCGGTCGCACCGACGCTGCCGATCTCTTCTTTATCTACCAGCAGGCATACGCAGGTGTACTGCGGTTTGTCAAGCTCAAACATTGCCCGGTAAGATGGGTAGGCACACACTCTGTCATCCTGACCATAGCCCATGATCATACTCTCATCCAGTCCATAATTTCTGGCATTTCCGGCCGGAACTGCTTCCAGTTCTGCGGAAATAAAATCGGTTTCTTCTATATTATATTTCTCTTTTAGCAGCTGAAGGATCTGTTTTTTGACCGGCTCTTTTTCTTCGCCGGAAAGCGGTATACTGCCGACTAAGATATTGAGGTCTTCGCCTTCTACCACTTCATTGCCACGTTTTTCCATCTGTTTTTTGCCAAGATGCGGAAGCAGATCAGAAATGCCGATGACCGGATCGGACGGATCTTCACCGAGTACGATCTCCACGGTCCTACCGTCCTTTTTTGCCACAACACCGTGCAGTGCCAGCGGCATCGCAACCCACTGATATTTTTTGATTCCGCCGTAGTAGTGTGTTTCCAGCATCGCCAGACCATCGCTCTCATAAAGCGGATTCTGCTTCAGGTCCAGTCTCGGAGAATCAATGTGAGCTCCTAAAATATTCATGCCCTTTTCCATAGGTTCTTTTCCGATATGGAACAGTGCCAGTGTTTTTCCCATGATGGAAACATAAACTTTATCGCCGGCCTGCAGTTTTTCGCCGGATCTGCGAACTTCTTTCAGACTCCTGTAACCTTTTGCTTCTGCTTCTTTTAAAATCTCTTTTACACATTCTCTCTCTGTCTTGCATTTTGAGAGAAACGTTCTGTATTCTTCACAGAAATCATATACTTTCTTTCTGTCTTCTTCCGTATAAGATTCCCAGACTGTTTTCTCATTCATTGCTTTTACCTCCTACATTTCCCGTCCTTTTTTGACGCAGGCTTTCATTGCTTCGATCACAGCACTTCGCATGCCCTTTTCTTCCAGAACACGCACTGCCTCAATCGTTGTGCCGCCCGGTGAGCATACCATGTCTTTGAGTTCACCGGGATGTTTGCCTGTCTCCAGCACCATCTTTGCACTGCCAAGAACTGCCTGTGCTGCGAAACGATATGCCTGTGCACGTGGCATGCCATCCGCAACGGCCGCATCTGCCATCGCTTCAATAAACATAAATACATATGCCGGTGAACTTCCGCTGACGGAAACAACCACATCGATCAGACGCTCCGGAAGCATTTCTGCTTTTCCACAGCTCTCAAGGATTTTCAGCACATCCTGCATCTCTGCGTCTGACACTTCTTCGTTGCAGCACACGCCGGTCATGCCTTCCCCGACCAGGGCCGGTGTATTCGGCATGCATCTTACCAGCTTTACTTTTTTGCCAAACTGCTCTTCCAGCCATGCCAGTGTTTTTCCCGGTGCAATGGAAATGATAATTTTCTTTTCATCCACTGCATCTTTAATCTCACGGATCACTTCTTCATAAAAAATCGGTTTTACTGCCAGCACCAGCACATCCGCACTTTTCGCTGCTTCTATATTATCTGCTGTTACCTGAATTCCATAAGTATTTCTGGCATTTTCTCTGCTCGCCTCACTCTTTGCCGTCGCGATCACATCTTCTTTTGCACAGATCTCATTTTTTAAAATGCCGCCAAGCATGGCTTTCGCCATATTTCCGCAACCGATAAATCCAAGTTTCATCGCTTTTCGCCTCCTGTAAATCCAGAACTTCTGTTTCTGATAATGCCAAGTTGTACAAGTTACTTTGTTAGATAAAGTAATTCTCAGCTATCATGCCAGAGACAGATTTTTCCGTTTCTGACATCACATATATACTTTAGCAAATCAAAGTACCATGGTCAAGCCTCACCTGTGTTCGACTTAAAGCAGAACTTGCTTGATTTTCTCATCTTGAGTCGCTATACTAAGAATGCCGGGTTTATCGATACCCGTTACCTAATTTACAAAGGAGCAATTTTCATGCAAAAAGACGCTGCTTATATGAAACTGATCGAGGAAATCTCACTGAACGCCTGGCCGTCCCACAAGATTGAGCTTTATGACGGCTGGCTGATCCGGTTTTCTCATAATTATACTTACCGTACCAACAGTGTGGAACAGGTTGGTGACTCCTTGATTCCGATTGAGGAGAAAATTGCTTACTGCGAGGCTCAGTACCGCAATTACCACACACCGTCTAATTTCAAGATCAATCCGCTTCTGGATTCGTCTTTTGATAAGCTTCTGGAAGAAAAAGGCTATGAGATCCGCCATACTACCGAGGTTATGACGATGCCGATGACAAATTTTCATCCTTATCCGGCAGAATCGGTAGAATATGAATATTATGGAAGGAATTCAAATCTGCCTTCTTCTGTTTTTTATCCGGGACATATCGCTGTCCAGCTCCGCGACCGGATCACGGACGAGTGGATTGAGTCGCTGTTTCGTCTGAACGGCACGACCAGACCGACACTTCGCCGCATTGTACCATCGATGTTCAAAGCGATCCCGAAAGAGACGATCGTCGCCTGTATTGAAATCGAAGGCCGCATGGTTGCCTCAGGTCTTGGTATTCTCGACCGCGGACACATCGGACTGTATGCGATCTATGTCGATGCAAGCTGCCGCAGAAAGCATTTCGCACGTGCGATCTGCAGTTCGATCCTGACTGAGGCTCAGAAAAAAGGTGCGACACACGCTTACCTTCAGGTTGTAAAAGGAAATACTGCCGCTAAAAATCTGTATACATCACTGGGATTTGAGGATTTTTATACCTACTGGTTCCGTTCCAAAGAGGTCTGAAGAAGAATCAAAAAATAAACAAACACACGAAAGGACATTATTATGTGGATTGCTGAAAACTGGAAAGATTACGAAGTGCTTGACACTTCCAAGGGAGAAAAACTGGAACGCTGGGGAGATTATACTCTGGTTCGTCCGGACCCGCAGGTTATCTGGGATACTCCGAAAACACTGAGAGGCTGGAAACGCCCGAATGCACACTATCATCGTAGCAAACGCGGCGGCGGTGAGTGGGAATTTTTTGATCTCCCAGAACAGTGGAGTATCCACTATCAGAAACTGGGGCTGACCTTTCAGTTAAAACCTTTCAGTTTCAAACATACCGGTCTGTTCCCGGAACAGGCTACTAACTGGGACTGGTTCTCTGAAAAGATCAAAAAAGCCGGACGCCCGATCAAGGTTCTGAACCTCTTTGCCTACACTGGTGGAGCTACCCTGGCCGCTGCCGCTGCCGGAGCAAGCGTTACACACGTAGATGCCTCCAAAGGAATGGTTACCTGGGCAAAAGAAAATGCACGTTCTTCCGGACTTGGAGATGCACCGATCCGCTGGATCGTCGATGACTGTGTAAAATTCGTAGAGCGTGAAATCCGCCGCGGCAATCATTACGACGCCATCATCATGGACCCGCCTTCTTACGGTCGCGGACCAAAAGGAGAAATCTGGAAAATAGAAGAAGCGATTCATCCGCTCATCAAGCTCTGTGCAAAGCTTTTAAGCGATAAACCGCTTTTCTTTCTTGTAAATTCCTATACCACCGGACTGGCTCCTGCCGTCCTCACCTACATGCTGGCAACCGAACTTGCCGCTTTTCACGGACATGTAGATTCCCAGGAAGTCGGACTTCCTGTTTCCGGCAATGGACTGGTGCTGCCTTGCGGAGCATCCGGACGCTGGGAAATCTGAGAAATCTGATATTCAAGGATATCTCCGGCATTTTGCTGCGAGGTACACATCATGTATCGCATGATATATTCTTCTGTGTACCTCTACAATCTGCCGGAGATTATAATTGCATTTCTGGCATTATTGCAACATTTTACATAGCTCATTCTTAATCTAAATTGCATCCAGTGCCTGTGCAATGTCTGCAATCAGATCATTTTTATCTTCCAGTCCGCAGGAAATACGGATCAATCCCGCCGGAATACCGGCTGTGATGAGCTGCTCATCTGTCATCTGACGGTGCGTGGAAGTTGCCGGATTCAGACAGCAGGTTCTTGCATCTGCTACGTGTGTCTCAATCGCTGCCAGCTTCAGGTTTTTCATAAATTTCTCTGCTGCTTCTCTTCCGCCTTTCAGTTCAAATGAAACAACGCCGCATCCGCCGTTTGGCAGATATTTTTTGGCGATTTCATAGTACTTGTTAGATGGAAGTGTCGGATAGTTGACAAATTCTACTTTATCATGCTTTTCCAGAAATTCTGCAACTGCCTGTCCATTTTCCACATGTCTTGGCATACGCACATGCAACGATTCCAGACCAAGATTTAAAATAAAGGCACTCTGCGGTGACTGGGCACATCCAAGATCACGCATCAACTGAGAAGTACATTTTGTGATAAATGCTCCTTCTTTTCCAAATTTTTCCGCATAAGTGATTCCATGGTAGGACTCGTCCGGTGTACAGAGTCCCGGAAACTTATCCGCATGAGCCATCCAGTCAAAATTGCCGCCATCTATAATTGCTCCGCCAAGGGCTGCTCCATGTCCATCCATATATTTCGTGGTAGAATGTGTCACAATATCAGCTCCCCATTCAATCGGCCGCAGATTCACCGGCGTCGGGAACGTATTATCCACGATCAGCGGAACTCCGTGTGCATGGGCTGCTTTTGCAAACTTCTCGATATCAAGTACCGTCAGAGCCGGATTGGCAATGGACTCGCCAAATACCACCTTTGTGTTCTCCTGAAATGCTGCGTTTAACTCTTCCTCCGTGCAGTCCGGATCAACAAACGTCACATCTACTCCCATCTTTTTCATTGTTACAGAAATCAGATTGTAGGTTCCTCCATAAATGGATGAAGAAGCTACGATATGACTTCCTGCTTCGCAGATATTAAACAGAGCAAAGAAATTGGCCGCCTGACCGGAAGAAGTCAGCATACCGGCTTTTCCGCCCTCCAGTGCTGTGATCTTTGCTGCTACATAATCATTTGTCGGATTCTGCAGTCTGGAATAAAAATATCCTTCTGCTTCCAGATCAAACAGTTTTCCCATATCTTCACTCGTATTGTATTTATAAGTCGTTGACTGAATGATCGGGATCTGTCTTGGTTCTCCATTCCCCGGAGTATAACCTGCCTGCACACATTTTGTATTGATTGAATAATCCATAATTTTCCTTTCACCTTCTTCTCTGATAATAATTATATGTTATACCCTTTTTGCAGCGATGTAAAGGAAAAGAACAACCGCCACATCACAAATTATGTGTTTTCCTTCTGCCAGATATTACTTTCCGGTATCATGGAAAAGAACCTGCGAAAAATAGCGAACTTTTCCATCTTTTCCCCAGCAGGTCATCCCTGTTGCATCTGCCATTTCCTGAGCATCCACGCAATATGCTGACATACAGGAATGATGCCTGTACGGACCGGCAGTCATGATCAAAAGATCACTTTTTCCTTCTTTTTTCATCTCTTCTGCCAGAGATTCTGTCAGCCTGTTGTGGAGAAGTTTTGCTTTTTTATAATCCATATCATTGCTTTGCGTTGTCTGTAAGACAAGTGTTTTGTTGTAGGACAATGCTTTTTCTTTCATTTCTTCCACGCTTCCGCTTTCCGGTGGACAGGCAGGATTCCGATCATAATTTCCGCATCGATTCTCCTCGCAGAAAACGCGGTACTCCGGTTTGAAAACCAGATTTTTCGTGTCCATAACAGCTGCAGCTGAAAAACCGAGCTGTTTTGCTCTTTCTGTATAATTCATGGTTGTACATCCTTTCACAAATTTATCCTGTAATCGTTGCTATATTCCCATGCAGCAAAATCCTCAACAGAATCCACTTTTCTTAACTGTCGTTCCTGGATTCTTTCCTTCTGAAATATTCACTCTCTGTTTCATACAACGGTACAGCCTTTTGGGAATTTCTGTTTTTCTGTTATCACAGTCGAAAATTATTTTTCTTCCTCCGGATAGGTAAATCCCCAGGATTTTCGAAACTCTGTCATCATATCCATAACATCTTTTGTATAATCCAGATGCATACAGGATGGATCACCGTTTATTGCTTTTTCCATATCTGCCAGCTCGTATGCAAGTGCGTCTGCATTTTCACCGGCTTTGATCAGCTCTGTTTTTCCGCTGTCGGTATAAGTGATTTTTGCCTCCCAGGCTCTTGGATATTCCATCACCTCTATGTAGCCTTTCTCGCAGGAAACCATGCCACGTTTCGGCTGTTTCGAATGAAGAGAAAGCATAACGGTTGCCATCTGACCTTCCGCATTCGTCAATAATAATCCCGCCTGCTCATCCACTTTGGTCGGTGCCTGTTTCACCTGCGACAATAACTGATCCGGTTTCGAATCCATAAACCAGCGGATAAAAGAAAGTGCATAAACACCAATATCAAGCATTGCACCGCCGGCAAGATTGCGGTTAAAAAAGCGGTTGCCCATATTGTACTCTTTAAAACTGCCGAAATTCATCGTGATCAGATTCACTTTTCCAAGTGCCCCACTCTCCAGAATTTTTCTGAGCTTTTTATAGATCGGCATATGGAAAATCGTCATTGCCTCCCCGACGATAACACCTTTTTCTTCTGCAAGTGCCAATGCTTCATTCAGTTCGTTGCTGTTGAGCGTGATTGATTTTTCCACCAGAATATGTTTACCGTTTTCAATGGCCTTTTTCATAAAATTAAGATGCGTATTGTGCGGTGTTGTAATATAAATCACATCAACATCCGGGTCGGTGAACATTTCATTGTAATCCGCATAGACTTTGCCGATGCCATATTTTTCAGCAAAAATAACTGCTTTTTCATGGGTTCGATTGCCGACTGCATAAATATTCTTTCCATTCTTTTTCAGAGCAACTGCCATTTCATTTGCAATAACACCTGTACCAAGTACAGCCCAGTTTATGTTCTTCATAGATACCTCCACAATCCTTTCATGATCCTATTGCTTATTTTTTACAGTACAATGGTCCTAATACAATTAATATACCTTCCAGATGGAGAAATGTTAATACTGTCTTTGTTTTTTCAAACATATTTTTCTGGTCCATATGGTAGAATTTTTTATAATAATCAATGTTGAATGCTTTTCTTGCACGCTTCAGGATTTTATTTTTTTCTCTTAAACTCAAAGTGCAGGTTGGCAGGCATAAATTATAGATAAGTGATGCATAGCCATCAACACTCCTCATTGCCATAACCTGCTGTTCTTCTTGTTCTGAGAAACTCAACGATTGCAAAAAATTTCTCGTAGCCTTCAATGTTTTCTGATAACACTCCAGCATGGCTGGCTGCCATCGGTATGCCGCAGAACCGATTCGGGCATCATAATGATATCCACAATTTTGCAGGAAATAGTAGGACTTTGCGTTTGTCAATACCTGCATAACAAACATATTATCTTCTGAATATGGCATTGTAATATCAAATCGAACAGCATCTGCTATTTTCCTCGAAAACAAATAAGAAAAACAGTTAACCGCTACACCTTCTTTTTGTTTTAACATATATTTTCTTAATTTCGATTTCGAAAGAACCCCCTCAACTGCGGGAATATTTTTCTGTAATGATACTTTTTTATCTGCCTTCCATATACCTTTTGTCATTCCATGATATATAATGTCCACTTTATGCTGCTCCATCGCATCCATACATTGCTCAAACATATCTGTTTCAATCCAGTCATCAGCATCCACAAAAGCAATGTAGTCTCCTTCGGCACAATTCATTCCTGCGTTTCGTGCACTGGAAACGCCCTGATTTTTCTGATGTATAACCTTTATCCTGGCATCTTTTTTCGCATAATCATCACATATTTTTTCGCTGCCATCGTTTGATCCATCATCTACCAATATTAACTCAAAATCAGTAAATGTCTGATCAAGAATACTTTTTATGCATTTTTCCAAATATTTTCCTGCCTGATAAACAGGTACTATGATACTTAGTTTCATTGTCTTTTTCTCCTGAAATTTGCCTGTTCCATCACTATACTATCATACTTTTCACAAAAGAAAAACAGCCATAACATTCAGAAACTGTTTTTCTGTATGCTATGGCATGCTTTTTATACCTCCTAAAAACGAACGGTTATTTTTTTCTTGTAGGTGATCTTTACAGAAGGGGCTGCTGTTTTCATGCGTTTCTGCAATCTTTTCACCTGACTTTTTTTCATACTGCCTGTTACCTGGACACTTGTTTTTTTCTTGATTCCTTTAAATGCTGCCTTGCCAATAGTCGGTGCTTTCTTTCCTTTGAATGTGACAGAAGAAAGCTTTTTACATTTTTCAAATGCCTGTTTTCCGATTTTTTTCACATTGGATCCGATGACAACACTTTTCAGATTTTTGTCATTTCGAAAAGCTTTCTCTGCGATCGCTGTTACTTTAAAGGTAATGCCCTGAACCGTAATTGTTGAAGGAATTGTTACTTTTCCTGATTTTTTCTGAATTCCGATCACTTCTGCGGTGCCGTTTTTGGCTGCCATTTTTGTGATTCGATATTTCAGGATACCTTTTGCGTCCTGACAGATACTGCCCTTTGTCAGCGTTACCGTATTTTGATCTTTGCTTGAATCCGGTTTCGGACTTGGTGTTGGATTCGGGGTCGGATCCGGTGTTGGGATCGGATTTGGGTCTGGAGTCGGGTCTGGATCCGGCGTTGGGGTCGGTGTTGGGTTCGGGTTTGGGTCCGGCGTTGGAGTCGGCATTGGATCCGGGTTTGGATCCGGCGTTGGAGTCGGCGTTGGATCCGGGTCTGGATCTGGTTTCGGGTCTGGTTTCGGATCGGTACCCGTTTCCCGTGTGAACTGCAGCCAGTTCAGATTCATGCCGCTTTCTTCAAAGTAGATGGCAAATGAATGTTCTCCGGCTTCCAGTGTGATCTCCTGGTCATCTGTAGTTGTCCAAACCTGCCATCCGCCTGTATTGACTGCACGGTATGTTGCAATTTTCTGATTATCGACATAAATGCTGAATGCTCCTGTTCCGTCATTCGAAGCAACACGTGCCTTAACGTTATAAGTACCGGCTGTCGTTACATTGATTTTATATTCTGTTAAACTGCCCTGGTTGCAATAGCCAAGGTTCTCTCCTCCGCCTTCATCTGATGTATCTTCTGCCCTGACATCTCCGGAGGAATTTAAAATATTTTTTGCAGCATAAAATCTGGTATCATCTTCTATGACAGTTACTTTCTGCGATGTATCCGGATCTGTTCCTGTACTTTCCCCACCCAGGTTACGGTTCAGGAAATCGCATCTTTTCGTCATAAAATTTCTCAGATATTCAATATTATCATCATAAGTAAGACCGGTATTTACAAAACTTTCACTGCTGTGATTCCATGGATTCTCCATCAGGTCACGCCACTGGATAAAGTTCATCGCTGCGGATGCACTTACTTCTGCTTTGTATGCATCCAGTGTTTTTATCTTTGTTGCTGTGTAGGCGGTGGACTCTCCCAGTATGTACTTGATCGCCGGCATGAATTCACTCTGCCATAATTCTTTTACTTTATTCCACACTTCTTCGTGCTGCACAGCCTGTGCCATGACATTATATTTACTGCTGTTGTCGTACATTCTGGAAATTTTTGCCCACCACTGTGTCGGGTCAGTAAAGTCTGTGCCATTTCGGGAGGTGTAATTTCCAAGTGCCACATCAAAATCCCATACCGGTGCGGCATGAAGCTTTCCATCACCGGTCAGATCAGAGTCTTTATAGAGATAAAAGCTTGTGATACCGGAATCCAGGTTCATGGAAAATTCCTGGAGCAGGTACATACGTGCCAGTGATTCGATATCAATATAATCAGAAAGAGCATGACGCTCCCCTTTGCTGTCCGTTGTATAGCCATCTTTGGAATAAAGAGCATTTTCCATATTCTGATAAAATTCACTGATGTATTTAATCTGATTTTCCGATACACATTCCGGGCATTTCATAGTGACTGCCTGCCCGCCTGTTGTCACAAAACCACTTGTTTCATCTTTGTAACGCTCTCCAAGCTCAAGTTCAAGCAGATATCCGCCTGTGATATCTTCCGGATCGTTTGGAATATCCACCCATTTCTGTGTGCCTGCTTTATAATCATTTGTTCCTTTCTGCTCATAGGTTTCCAGATCTGCATTATCATTTGCCTTACTTGTGGCATCTTCCAGATCCGTAATGTTGACTCTCGTTTTTCCAATTTCAATTTTTTCTGTGATAAGATAAGATCCCATGTAATCGCCATTGATATAAAGATCAATGTTTCGGCTGTCCATGGTGAATGGAATCCCGGTCTCTTCTGCCAGATTGTACACGATCCGATTTCGAAGAAGAGAACGATCCGCATAATTAGCAAGCAGGCACCAGCCTTTTCCTTTGCCCATTCCAAGCAGATCTGACGAATTTTCCAGTTTGATATTATATGGTTTTTTCGCAAATCCCCAGGTGGAATTTCCACGGCCTTTGATCTGCTTTAAGTTTCCGTCAAAATCTACGCTGCGGTCTGCTTTGACAAGTGCCATTGTACCTTTTTCTTTATTGTCTTTGTTTGCATGAACCTTATCGAGCGTACCGGATGCTGTCTGGATAAACATTGCCGGAATCTCTGCCGATTTTACAATATTTACGCTAACACTTTTACCTCCGGCGAGTGAAATCTGCAATTTGCTTGTTCCTGAGAGATCTGTAGAATCTCCGCAGTTTATTTTTTGTCCGCCGATCATAACATAACTGTCGGCATTTTCATTTCCGTCACTGTTTTCTGTGAAATGAAGCTGTACATTGCTTAAATCTGCTCCGGAAGGCATACACAGATAATACCCCTTATCTGCATACTGCCAGTTGACTTTCTGCTGCGGCAGTGTTTCGCTGCCATAAATTCCCGTTACATACAGTTTTGTGATCTCCGAAAGCTGCTGCTCTGCTGCATAAGACCGGACCGGCATCAGACAGAAAAACAGTATCAGACACAAACCTGCAAGCAACTTGCCCGGGGTTTTTGCTGCATTTTTCATAATCGTTCTTCTCCTTTAGGATATTGTATTCATCGACCTGGTTACTTTTTCATTATACGCTCTGGTTTTTTGACAGTCAAACAAAAACAGCGGGAGTTTATCAGACTCCCACTGCTTTTTACTTGCTGTCAATATTCTGTGCTCTGCCACAGATTTCTGACTGAAAATTTTTTTCAGAATCGCTCATTGCTTCAAAAAAATCAGAATCCACTGACTGCTTCGGATGCGTACTGAAGAACCAGCACTGCATCAGCGGTATCTGCCGCACCATCACCGTTTACATCTGCACTTGCTGCATCTTCTGCAGAAAGTGTGGCAATCTCAGCTGCCGCACGCAGGATTTCCACGGTGTCGTTTGTTGTGATCTGACCGTCACCGTCTACATCACCCAGAAGTCTTGCTTCTGCAATCTTGAAAGTGAGACTCTTAACAGCTTCATTGACTTCACTCTGCAGTGCCTGACCGTTGTCATAAACTGCTTTTGCTGCTGCAAGCTCTTCATCCAGACCTTCGATCGTAGCCGCTACATATCTGCTGTTTTCCGCCAGAATGCTTTCTGCTTTTTTGATCATTGCTTCCAGAGCTGCCTTGTTGCCTTTCATCTTAAGTCCGACAATAGCATCCATGATCTGATTGTAAGCTTCATTGATCTCTGCATCGGATTTTCCGTCTTTACCCAGGATTTCTTCTGCATGGGCAACTGCATCCTGCAATGCTTTTGCAGTGTCATCGGTATACTTGCCGCTGTTCTTTTTCAGAAGCTCGTTTGCTGCATCTGTCAGTTCTCTTAAGGAACGGATATCTGCTCTTTCCATCAGTGCCTGCATACTGTCTGCGATTGCATTTGCTGCCGCATCTGCTTCTGCCTGTGTTGCATCCGGTTTTGCCAGAATTTCTTTTCCGGCTTTTACTGCTGCTTCCAGTGCGGAAACATCTGCATAATCTCCCGGATTTGCCAGAGTCTTTTCTGCTACTTCAATGATTGCTTCCAGATGTACCTTGTTTGTGCCGTATTCCATGGCATTGATCGCCTGTGTCATCTGAATGATGGCTGCCTGGATCTCAGAATCCGTTGCATTTTCTTTATCCAGAACTGCTTTTGCTGCTGCAAGGGCTGTTCTCATGGTTTCTGCACTTTCTGCTGTGTATTCAGAAAGATCCTGACTTGCCCATGCCTTGTACAGTTTTTCCAGATTTTCAATGTATTCAGACTGTCTTACAAAATGCAGCCAGTTCAGGTTGGAACCGCTCTCTGTGAACTCGATACGGAGTGTATGAACTCCTGCTTCCAGTTTGATCTGCTGTGCTTCCAGTGTGGTCCATTTCTGCCATCCGCCGGTCTTGACTGCCTTGAAACTTGCAATCTTTGTGCCGTCTGCCAGAATATCAAATGCTCCGCCGCCTGCATTGGATGCAGAACGTGCAAACAGGCTGTAAGTTCCGCTCTTGGCAACGTTGATCTGATACTGTGTCCATGCTCCTGCATCACAGTAACCGAGGTTTTTTCCGCCGTCTTCATCAGATGTATTCTCTGCTCTTGCTGTCTGTGACCAGAGAATATTTTCTGCTGCTTTAAAGTATGTGTCATCACCGATGTCTACTGTCACCGGATTGAGGATCTTTTCTTTGAAGATGTTGACTTTCATGATCATCTTCACGAGACGTTCTGCACAGGCTTCCAGATCAGAACGTTTCAGAATACCTTTCTTAAGTGCTGCTTTTAAAGTTGCAACAGAACCGCTTGGCATTTTGACATCGTTTCCTGCCAGGACTTCTCTTGCATGATTGGAGTTGTTGCCCCAGTCTGTCATAAAGATTCCTTCATATCCCCATTCACCGCGGGTGATGTTTGTCAGGAGATCTTTATTTTCAGATGTTTCGATTCCGTTTAAGAAGTTATAAGAAGTCATAATGCTCCAAGGCTGTGCTTCTTTGACTGCAATTTCAAAACCTTTCAGGTAGATTTCACGCAATGCACGTTCACTGACTCTGGAATCGCTGCTGTTTCGGTTTGTCTCTTTGTTGTTTGTTGTAAAATGCTTCAGTGTAATGGAAACGCCTTCCGACTGGCAGCCTTCTGTGATTGCAGCAGCCATTTTTCCGGTAATCAGAGGATCTTCGGAATAGTACTCAAAGTTACGTCCGCAAAGCGGATCTCTGTGGATATTCATACCAGGTGCAAGCCAGATATCAATACCATTGTCGTGTGCTTCCACTGCTGCCGCTTTTCCTACCTGCTTCACCAGATCTACATCCCAGGTACTTGCAAGAAGTGTGGAGATCGGCCATGCAGTACAGGTTGTACCGATACGGATACCCTGCGGACCGTCTGCCGTCATGGCGTTCGGAATGCCGTATTCCATCAGATTTCCCATACCGCCGGTATTTGCAACACCGGTATTTGTCTGACCACCCATCAGTGTGCAGAGCTGGTCATCACTTAACTGTGCCAGGAAATCATCCATAAGTTCCGGATTATTATAAACATCCACCAGCATGATCTTGCTGCTGTCTGCCGGTTCAGAAGCTGGTGTATCTTCGGCTGTACGGGCTTTTTTTGCTGCCGCACTCTTCAGGCTCTGTGTTGCTGTCTGTTTCTTTTCTACAAGAATATAATCGATATTCGGGTATTTATCCTTTTCGGATGCCCTCAGTGTGAGAATGCTGTGTCCTTTCGGAAGGGTTACGGTAACCGGTTCCAGATTTTCGAAATTGTACCATTCGCTCTTGCCGCTTCCGTCACCTGTCTGTTTTGCATTGATCGTTGCCGGGAATTTCGTTCCGTCTACTTCCATGCCCGGATCAAAATCGAATGCCGCACGGCCATTTGCCACATTTAATATCACATTATAATCTCCGGCTTCTTCAACATTCAGATAGTAGCTCACATAGTTTCCAACATAATTCATATAAGCCAGGCAAGTCCCTGTGTAATCATCTTTTGTAAAGTTTTCGGTGCGTACTGCGTTGTTGCCTGTCGTACCGGCTGCATCGTATTTTTCTGCCTCAATCTTGTTCGCACCTTCTGCTTTGATGACTTTATTGTACAGTTCCTCCTGATCGCTAACACGTCTGAACAGTATATAATCATAGTTTGGATTATTTTTATTTGCCATGAAACGAACCAGGTTCACGCCCTTGTCAAGATTGATGTAAAATGGTTCACATTCTTCAAAATTATACCACTCGGAAGCACCACTTCCATCACCGGTCTGCTGTGCATTAAATGAAATACCCGGCTGCTGCTGACCGTTTACTGCAACGGTAAAACAGTTCTGGATCTCTGCATAGCCATTTGCCATACACATGATCACTTCATATTTGCCGGCCTCTTCTGCAGTCAGCTCATATTCCATGTATCTGCCTGCTTCATTTAAAAATGCCAGACATTTTTTCATCTGCAGATTATCATCATAAAATGTTTCCACACTCAGGTTTCCGGAAGAATTCAGGAAGTTCTCTGCTTCTACTTTTGTCGTTCCTTCTGCCGGAACCGTGTAATGCGGATTCATTTCATCTGAATTCGTCTTGAGATCTTCGTATGTGCCGTCTGCCAGAAGTCTCTTCTTTAACTGAACCGGTGCACACTGCTGTGAAAGCTGCTCGGTAACTTCCGTATCTTCTACTTTATAGGTATAACGTACGCCATGTTCTCCGGCATCTTTGATAGAATTGCCGACGTAGATCTTGTAATCTCCGGCTTCCATAATGTATGCGGATTTCTGAACTTTTCCGGTGTCATCGTAACTTGACATATCACTGATCGCATACGTCATTGTCAGCTCCTGCGATTCGCCCGGCTGCAGCAGTTTTGTCTTTGCAAACGCTGCCAGCTCTTTTCCAGGTTTGCCCAGCTCTCCCTGCGGGGCTGAGAAATAAACCTGCACGACCTGTTTGCCGGCTACCTTTCCGGTATTCGTAACAGTCGCTGTCGTAACCATATTTTCTCCGTCTACTTTGACCTTTACATTGTCTGTTTTAAAAGTTGTGTAGGATAATCCATATCCAAAATCGTAATTCACTTTCGTATACTCTGGATCAAAAGTTTCAAAAAAACGATATCCGACAAACACATCTTCTTCATAATTTACATAAGAATTTGATTCATAAAATGTATCGGAACTTGGATAATCCTTATAATCTTTCGCAAAGGTATCCACGAATTTACCGGATGGGTTCACGTCTCCCACCAGGACATCGGCTGTGGCAAGTCCGCCTTCCATACCTGCCTGCCATGCCATCAGCACAGAATCGATACCCGGAATGTCTTTGATCCATTCCGTATCCAGAACGGCACCGACATTCAATACAACAACGGTCTTTTTAAATTTCGCTGCCACTCGTGTCAGAAGCTCTGTCTCTGCATCTGACAGATAGTAGTCACCTTTTGATGCACTGCGGTCGCTTCCCTCCGAAGAATAACGTCCGATCGTCACAATTGCGGTGTCTGCATTTTCTGCCGCAGCATTTAACATATCATCGGTAACCGTAATATTTGCATCGTTTTTAATGCCTTTTTCACTGACCTGTTTCGTATAAAAATCTACCAGCGGCTGATAGAGGGTGACCTTTCCTTCTTCTTCCTTGATCTGCATCCCCTGGAGAATATTGTGCGTATAATCCACGTTCGTTGCACCGCTTCCTCCGCCGCCTCGTACATAATCAATCATTGCACGCCCAAACATGGCAACTTTTTCGCCCTGTGCCAATGGCAGTGCACCATCATTTTCCATCAGAACCATACCTTCACCTGCCACCTGTCTGGACAGATCAATATGCTCCTGCGGCGATTTCGCCTGTACATTCAGAATACCGGATGCCGGTATCGCAGCAGCAACCATTGCTGTCGAAAGAATGGCTGCCATAATCTTTCTGAATCTCATCTTCATATGATTTCTCTCCCTTCTGCCAGAATTTCGCTCCTTCTGGACTCAATCAAGTTCATGCTTTCCACAGGCAATTCTTTTCTCTGCCCTCCTTCTCACTTTTGTACTCGACAGTGCCTTTCTGTCCGATTTTCGTTCTCAATGATTATACATTTTACCATGCTTATTTTGTTTTTTCTATGTAATTTTATACGATTTAATATTGTTTTTTTATTTTTTGTTTTAAATTCTTATATATTTGCACAAAATATTTTTTATATTATATATTTTTATAGTATATATGATAATTTTCAGATTCTAAAACATATGCGGAAGCAAAAAAAAAGGGGGGTCTCCCCCCCCTTGACGTTTACTGATTGATGACAGCCTGAATCTGTTCCATCAGCTGATCGTAATTTGCCTGATCATCGATTCCTCCCATCAGAGGCTCGCCTACGATATTTCCGTCTTTATCTACAAGAACTGTTGTAGGAAATGCCATAATGCTGCTGGCATATTTTCCAATTGCTGAATCTGAAGCAACCGTCAGGTTTTTGTAGGAAGCACCCTGTGCTTTTAAAATTTCCTGTGCTTCTTTGATTCCGTCCTCATTGTTATCTAACGTGTCTGTATTGATGCCGACAACTTCTCCGCCCATTGTCTTAAGTGTTTCATTTAATTCATTCAGTTTGGAAAGTTCTTCAACGCATGGCTTACAACCGCTGAACCAGAAGTTTACAACGGTGACCTTATTATTCTTGAAAACGCTTTCATCGACATCCTTTCCATCCAGATCTTTTCCCGTGAAATCCTGGAATAAGCTGATAGATTCATCTGATTCTGAGGATCCACCATTGGCAGAATCCGCTTCTGCAATCTCTTTTTCAATCGCTGCAAGCTCTTCTTCAATGCCGCGGATCGTCTCAATGTCTTTGCACAGCGTATCATATTCTTCTTCCGTGAAAGAATCTTTATTAGATTCAACGGTGCCTGCAAGGACATCTGCATAGTTTTCACTCAGGCTCTCACCGGCACTGTTCTTGTTCATAAGACCAAATACCTTGTCCCAGGCATCTTTGTGATCAGCAAAAATCTGATTTTCCTGCTGATAAAGGTCATCTCTTTTTTTGCTTTGTTCATCCATGCTTGCGGTATCTGCCGTGGAAGCAGATTCCTGTTTTTTATTGTCTGCTGACGGAGCCTGATTGTTGCCACAGCCTGTAAAAGCAAGAAGTACGGATACTGCAAGTGATGCAGCGATTACTTTTTTGAATTTGTTTTTCATGATTTTAAATCTCCTTTTCCATTTGATTTTTCTGATTGATCGTCAGCCTGTTTTTTCTTTGAAAATCCGTAATGATAGCATACTGCATCCACCGGACAGGCTTTCATACATTCTCCGCAGCGGATACACTCCGGATGGTTTGGTGTTTCTGTTACTTTGACGTCCATTTTGCAGGCCCGGATGCATTTCCGGCATCCTATGCATTTTTCGTGGTCCACCTGGATTTTAAGAAAGGATACTCTGTTGAACAGAGAGTAGATGGCACCAAGCGGACAGATCCATTTACAGAACGGACGGTAAAACAGAACACTCAGGACAATGAAAAGCACAAGGATTGTAAATTTGAATGTAAAAAGGTGTCCAAGTGCAGCACGGATTCCTGAATTTGCAAGGGCGAGCGGAAGTGCACCTTCGAGGACGCCCTGTGGGCATATGTACTTACAGAAAAACGGATCGCCCATGCCAAGTGAATTTGTTATAAATGCCGGAAGCAGTATAACAAAGACAACCAGGATCACGTATTTCAGATACCGCAGAGGTTTCATCTTTGCAGTGGAAAACTTTTTGCCCGGAATCTTATGCAGCAGATCCTGAAACCATCCGAACGGGCACAGAAAGCCACATATGAATCGTCCGAGGATTACCCCGAATAATATAAAAAATCCGGTTATATAGTAGGAAAATTTAAACCGGGACGATCCGACTACCGCCTGAAACGCGCCAATTGGGCAGGCACCTGTGGCAGCAGGACAGGAGTAGCAGTTTAGTCCAGGAACACATACGGTTTTCGCATTGCCCTGATAGATTTTTCCCTTGAAAAAATTGGGAAGATGGATGTTGGTAAGCAGCGTGGCAGCAGCCTGTATCCATCCTCTCAGGTGTTCTAATCTTTTTGATATCATGTTTGTTTTCTTATCCAATTCCCACACACTCCAGACATAATTTTATTGCCTTACCGAGAACAACGGCAGCTTCGCCACGGAATGCACC
>OGZG01000430.1_pt1 | contig 32641 bp, 18 predicted proteins | sample 1576781 | NCBI WGS metagenome assembly OGZG01 (sample SAMEA3541502, study PRJEB24748) | human gut metagenome | biome: human gut; feature: human-associated habitat; material: faeces | place: China | collected 2012 | reverse complement strand
GTTAACTGCGGCACTGAAGGGGTCAATCCTCCAACACCTAGTAATCATCGTTTACGGTGTGGACTACCAGGGTATCTAATCCTGTTTGCTACCCACACTTTCGAGCCTCAGCGTCAGTTGGTGCCCAGTAGGCCGCCTTCGCCACTGGTGTTCCTCCCGATATCTACGCATTCCACCGCTACACCGGGAATTCCACCTACCTCTGCACTACTCAAGGCCAGCAGTTTTGAAAGCAATTTATGGGTTGAGCCCATAGTTTTCACTTCCAACTTGCCGGTCCGCCTGCGCTCCCTTTACACCCAGTAATTCCGGACAACGCTTGCACCCTACGTTTTACCGCGGCTGCTGGCACGTAGTTAGCCGGTGCTTTCTTGTTAGGTACCGTCATTATCGTCCCTAACGACAGGAGTTTACAATCCGAAAACCTTCTTCCTCCACGCGGCGTCGCTGCATCAGGGTTTCCCCCATTGTGCAATATTCCCCACTGCTGCCTCCCGTAGGAGTCTGGGCCGTGTCTCAGTCCCAATGTGGCCGTTCAACCTCTCAGTCCGGCTACCAATCGTCGCCTTGGTGGGCCGTTACCTCACCAACTAGCTAATTGGACGCGAGTCCATCCTGAAGCGAATAAATCCTTTTCCCGCAGATCCATGCGGATCCGTGGGCTTATGCGGTATTAGCAGTCGTTTCCAACTGTTGTCCCCCACTCCAGGGCAGGTTACTCACGCGTTACTCACCCGTTCGCCACTAAGCTTAAAAAGCAAGCTCTTTAAGCTCCGTTCGACTTGCATGTGTTAGGCGCGCCGCCAGCGTTCGTCCTGAGCCAGGATCAAACTCTTTATAAATGGTATTTAATCGCCATTTAAAAGCGTTAAATCTCTGTAATCACTCAGACACAATCGCTTGCGTCCTGTATGAATTACTTGTAAATTTGGAATTGATTAACGTGGGTTTCCAAACCCACGATCAAGGTTCCACAAGTTTCAGTTTTGTTCAATTTTCAAGGTCCTGCTGCGCTGTCGCGTCTCCGTGACAGCTTGTATATTATATATCAGAAATGCTTGATTGTCAAGGGGTTTTCTGAAAGTTTTTTGAAGAAGTTTTCTTCAAAAAACATATACAGGCTGTTATGAAGCGCTTTTCGCGGCGTGTCCGCCGCGGGACAGCTTGCTTATTATAGCAATGTGTATGACTATTGTCAAGGGTTGTTTTTGATTTTTTCGACAAATTTCGAGAGGAATTTTTGGGCAAGGTGCATGTTGGGGCTTTGCTGTGCGATGGATACAAGCTGTAGTATCGGGTAGGCTGCAGGCCGGGCGTGCCCGGCCCCTACAGTGCGGAGGGTTAAGTTGGTGGTATGGGTAAGGTTAGCGGTGTAGAAATGTATCACGGCCCCTTATCCCTTATATATAAATGTACGCAATCGTCCAGAATACATTAAAACTGCTCCAGCGTATCTGCAAGCATGTTCTGAAATCTTTGCAAAACCGCACACTATATCTGCGTTGACTCCCGCAAGCTTACTTGGTAGCCCAGTTCTATTCTGGTCTCCACCTTTTCCCCCTGCAATGCGCACAGCAGCTGCTGGGTAGCCTTGAGGCCCAGAATGTCGGCATTAAATTGTACCGCTGTGATGGGCGGCACAGCGTTGGCCAGATTCTCGCTGTCATACAGCGATGCCAGTCGGATATCCTGCGGCACACGCAGGTTCAGCTGCTTTAGTACATTCAGCGACAGCTGAGCCAGACGCTCGTCCATGCACAGGATGCAATCCGCACCGCGCTCTACTGCCTGCTGCACAGCCCACATCCGGAGATCATCTGTTTCCAGCTCCAAAAACAGCAAGCCTTCATCAATTACCTGTCCCATCTTGTCATAGGCCTGTCGGAAGCCTTCCAGCCGGGACTGGTTGACTGTGTACAGCATGCTGCCACCCAGCAGCGCTATATGCTTCATGCCCTTCATCAACAGCAGGCTCGTCATCTCGCGGCAACCGCCTACCTGGTCGTGATCCACCGAGAGGATTTCATCATCCTCTGGCTGACCAATAGCGACAAACGGCAGCTTGCGCGCTTTCAGCAATGGTATAAGCGGGTCGCGCTCCAGCGTGCGGGTCAAAATCAAGCCGTCAATTTTCCGGTTGCCCAGCAGCCGCTCCACAGGGCGGGTCTCGTTCTCGTCCACAAGTGTCAGCAGGACATCATAATCGTACTCACCCGCCACATAGTAAACTGAGCGCATTATCTTGCGCAAAAAAGGCATCTCAAAGTCAGAGAACTGCTTTGAAATCACCAGTGAAATGTTGTACGAGCAACGATTATCCGCCTCGCAGGCGGGTACATCGAGGGTACAGTTGTGCTTCTTCACATAGTCCAGCACGCGCTGACGGGTTGCGGGGCTGATGCGTCCGTTTCCGATCATCGAACGGTATACCTTTGTTTTTGGCGCATCCGCCGTCTCCGTACTCTGCGTAATATCGACCACTTTATCATTCATCGGCAAGCGCGCCATCATTCCTCATCTCCCGCGGCTATTTTACTATTATCATAATCATTTTTTTACGAACCGTCAACTATTTTTTATACATTTCACATCTTTACGCAACACCCTTGCGCATTTTTCTGCGCAGTTTCCGGCAAATGGTGCGCACCCCTTGCGCTGTTTCCTGTGTACACGGCCCGGGTGCAAACTGTGCCGTCTGCACAGCAGCCAGCATGCTTTGAATTGTCTCGCCGTCTGTTTGCGGGCAATGCGCCTGCAGAAATTCCGCAAACGCCGCCTCATCGGAGGAGACATTCTCCCCCAGCCCGCAGCGCCGCATTTTGCAGTAGAGCGCGCGGAATTCCGCCTGCACGATCTGCAGCGGTGTGCGGCGCACACGGCGAACCTCGACTATCACCAGCACGGCCAGCAACAAAATTGCCGGCAACACCCACAGCAGTGCCGTATTCCGCGATGTACTGTCAGGGGTTTGCGTTTCGTTTTGTGTTGGCAGCGGTGCGTCATCTTCGTTGGCAGCATTCTGTCCGGCCAGCGGTGTATCAGCTGACAGTTCACCTTCCGTGAGCTCCGCTGCCATGCCGGGCGTCACTTCCAGCGGCGTCCAGCCCTGCCCGGCAAGATAGACCTCAGCCCATGCGTGCGCGTTGTCATCCTGCAAAACAGCACGGTAACCTCCGTCCCCTTGGGCAGTAAACAGGCTTTGCGGCGCGGCATAGCCCACCACATACCGGGCTGGCAGTCCCAGCATTCGGCATAGCACCACCGCTGCCGAAGCAAACTGCGTGCTGCTGCCGGCATGGCTCTCGTTCAAAAAATAGAGTACCGGATCCGCCCCATCAGGCGCGGCGGCATCGGCGCTGTAATGGCAGCGCTCATTCAGCCAACTGCGCACCAGCGTGCGGCGGCCATCGGTATCGTTGTCCTTCAGCTTGCGCTCCTTCACCAGTGCGTCAAGCTCTTCCCTGATTGCATCGTACTCCGCGCCTGCGGGCAAAGCCAGATAACGCGCCTCGGCATAGGCAGCATAGGCGCTTTCAAGCCGATCCAGCACACTGGCATCACCGTCAGTACGGGCGGCCAGCAATTCTTTGGCCTGCTTGCGCGGAAAATAGTAGAATGTATCATCCTGTGTGGTCTGCCCTGCAATAGCTCCATCACCGTCCGGCGTGTAGTAATCGTTAAAATACGCATTATACGGTGCAAAAGTGTAAGCATCATTTGCATGCAGACGCTGCACAGTCATTTGCCGGGGCTCTGTGCCACTGTAGGCCGTGCGCAAAAACGGCAGGTTGGCTATAGCCAGCCGACCGTTGCCATCGGTCTTCCAGTTGGTCGCCGCACTGTCAAAGGCTGCGGCATCACCCGCCTGCCAGTTTGTTCCGTCATAGTCCGCACCAATAAAACCGCGCAGATAGACGGTCTCCTCCGGCTTGGCACTGGCCGTGACCATCAGATCCTCCAGCCCGGTCAGTGCAAGGCCGTCACCTTGGGTCAGGCTGCCATCCTCAACGCCGCCCGCCGCCGCGCTGAGATGGAAATTCAATGCGCCGTCGCTGATCTTCGGCAGCCACTCGATTGCGACACTCAGCACCGCTGCCTGAGCCTTGTCGGTCACCGGTTGCAGCACATTCAGCGGCAGCGTAAGCACCGGGCACAGCGCCAGTGCAGGCAAAAACAATACGGTGCAGGCCACTGCCATACCGGCAGCAGCCAATTTCTGGTTTGTGCGGTGGGTCTGCAGGTTGGCAGCGTAGGCGGCGGAATCCTTGCCACCCCACAGCCGCTTTCGCTGCACCGACCGCGCCGCCGCGCAGGCCCCCAGCCAGCCGGGCAAAAGCAGCAGCCAGCCCAAAACGGCGCTGCCTGTCCCGGCCAGCAGTGTAAATACCACGACCGGCAGCAGCGCCAGCCCCAGCAGCAGTGCATCGGCGTGGCAGGCGGTTACTGCGGCCAGAAACGCAGTGACCGGGACTGCAGCCAGCAGCACAAACAGCCCCATCTGCGCCGGGATCAGCGAAGTCACCACCGCATAATTTGCGTTGAATCGTGTATTCAGGCATAGTCTTACGGCATCCGCGCACTGCTGCGCACCGGCCAGAAATGTCCGCTGCACCATAAACAACAGCACCAGATACCCCACAGCCAGCGCCAGCGTCACACCACGGCGGGCAGCGTTGGGCAGTGGGGCACGGTGCAGCGCCAGCCACACCGGGCATAGCGTTGCCGTGCCCAGCCATACCCAAACAGGCAGCGCCAGCGCAAACGCGCCGTTCAAAGCCGTCAGCAGACCCAACGCCAGCAATTCCAAAATCAGCAAATCCACTGCCGTTTCCAGCACAGGGCGCGCCGCAGCCCCGGTGCGGGGCAGCAGCACACGGTCAATAAACACAAGCCCCGTGTCCGGGTCGGCGGTCCTGCGGCGGGTCATGGTGCGCAGCCGTTTTACGGCAGCCTGACCAAAGTGCAGCACCTGCTGTGGCGCATCGGCTCCCTCAGCCATGATTGCCCCGGCCGGGTCGGCGCAATAGGTCGCGCCCAGCGGCTCACGCACGGTCAGCTCGCCCACGCGGGCAGTCAGCTTCCAGTGTATCTGCTTCAGTGAATCCCCCGCACGGTAGGGCCGCAGATCGTAGACGCCGTCAGCCATGTCGTGGCCTGCGGCGGTCACCTTCTCCACCTTATTTTGCGGCTTTGTGCCCGCGCCATCGTCCTCACCCTCGGCGGGCGGCAGTACACACAGCTCCCGGCTTTGGGGCGGCACGGCGCAGGGCACGGCAAACAGGCCCAGCGGGTCGCGCACCGTGATTTCCCGCACGCGGAACCGCCACAGGCCGCTTTTGGCGGCGCGCAGCGTTACGCGCAGGTCGGCACGCTGACCCGGGGCCAGCATTGCACCGCAGGGCAATTCGATTGCCGTACCGCTCTCGGCGTCCACTGCCTGCAAAACGACACGCAGCTCCGGCACAGGCCGCCGCCCGGCGTTGTGCAGCTGCACCAGCACGGCAAATTCCTCGCCGGGGCGCACAGGGCGGGCGGGCAGCTGCAGCGCTGCCGTCACATCCCGGCGCAGTGTGCGGGCATACCACGCCAGAAACACCACCACCAGCACTGCCCATGCCAGCAGAAACACCGCAAACGGCGCACGGCTGACTGCGGCCACGGCAAACAGCACGGCCAGCAGCAGCCCGCAGCCGACCTTACCTGCCATGGGACGGCTTCTCCGGGCGGGGGCGCGGCGTGGTGTGCAGAACATCCGCAATAATGTTCTCCACCGTCTCGCCGCCGGTGCGCGCCTGCTCGGTCAGGCGCAGACGGTGGTGGGTCACATCGGCAAAAATTGCGGTCACATCCTGCGGGGCCACAAAGCTGCGTCCGCTCAGGTAGGCTGCGGCGCGGGCCATACCGGCCACGGCCAGCGATGCACGAGGCGACAGCCCCAGCGCCAATCGGCCGTCCTGCCGCGTTGCGCGGGAAAGCTCCACGATATACCGCCGAATCTCGTCACTCATAAACACTTCATCCACCTGCTGCTGCATGGTCAGCAGGTCGTTTTTGTCCATCACGGGCTGCACACGGTCCAGCAGGGCATGGCGCGGCTGGCGGGCCAGAATTTCCATTTCCGCCTCGGCGTCAGGGTAGCCCATGACCACGCAGACCATAAAACGGTCCAGCTGCGACTCCGGCAGCATCTGCGTGCCGACCGAGCCGACAGGGTTTTCTGTAGCCATGACCGTGAACGGCTGGGGCAGCGGGCGCGTTACGCCATCCACCGTGACGGCGCTCTCCTCCATGACCTCCAGCAGGGCGGACTGGGTGCGGGCACTGGTACGGTTGATCTCATCAGCCAAAAACAGGTTGCACGCGACCGCGCCGGGGTGGTAGACAAACTTGCCGGTTTCCTTTTGATAGAGCGAAAACCCCACAATATCGGACGGCAGAACATCCGGTGTAAACTGCACGCGGTTCTGGGTCAGGTCCATGGCGCGGGCAAACGCCTGTGCCAGCGTGGTTTTGCCCACGCCGGGGATGTCCTCGATCAGCACATGACCGCGGGCCAGCATCGCCATCATTATTTTCAGCACGACCTCGGGCTTGCCCAGCACGGCCTTGCTCACCTCGGCTGTCACAGCCAGCGCTTTTTCGTTGAAATTCTGCATGGGTCAATCCTTTCTGTGGCCGCGCCAGATCAGCATACAGCCGATGACGGCGGCAATCAGCACAATTCCTGCCCACAGGGCGTTGTTTTCCAGCCAAATCATCCAGTTGGAGTACGCACCGCCCGCATCCTCGCTGCCGCCCTCGTTGGGCAAGGGGCTGATGCTTTCGGGCGCAACCTCCTCCAGCGCGGTCGTGCCGTCGGTTTCCACGGTCACCTGACGCGGCGCAGCGTCCCATGTCTCGTCACACTCGGTCAGATCCTCCGCATGGGTCGCGGGCGCGGCATCGGGGTCATGCTCGGCAATAACCAGATACCGTTGGGTATTTTGGGTGTAGGGGTGGCAGGTCGTCAGGGTCAGCAGGTCGCGCCCCGGCTGTATCAGCACCGCATTTATATCGTCCGGCTGTATAATTTTTAGTTCGCACACACGGTAGACCAGCGTATCCCACGGTGTTGTCAGCGTGATTTTATCGCCTAGCTGTATCTGCTGCACATTGCGCAGCATCTCCGCACCGTAGTAGCCGCGGTGCGCGGCGATCACGGTATTGGTGTTCGCGCCGCCCAGCGGCATCGAGGTCTGCCCCAGCAGCGCACCGCCGCGGGCCATGTTGGCCGTGCTGGCGCCCAAGTAGACAGGCAAATCCAGATTCAGGCGCGGTATCCACAGCGCGGCGATCATATCATCGGGCAGGCCGTAGCCGGTCAGGTCAAAGGCAGGCGTCTCGTAGGCAAAGGGATCCTTCAAGCCGCTTTGTCCCTCGGCAAAAATCTGCGCATTGTAGGCTTGCAGGGCATCGTACAGTTCGGGGTAAGCACGGGCAGGCTCGGCGTTGTCTGTGGTTTCGGTCACGGCGGGGGCGGCAGCTTCGGCAGCCTGCACAAATTTTTGTACGGTTTTTGTACTTTGCCGCGCCGCCAGATACTGGCTGACCGTAGGCTGCAGCATAAGCCCAACGCCCAGCAGTATCGCCAGCCATGCAAAAATCTGCAAAAACAGGCGTTTCATCAGTCTTCCTCCTCGCGCTTTTTGCAGCGGTGCAACAGCAGCAGCAAAAGCAGCGCCTCACCGCCGATGACAAGGCTGCCCGTTACGCTGATCCACGGCCATGCGTCCACCATACGCTTGACAACATTGCCGGTATGCAGCTCCTGATACTGCACAGTCTGCGGCGTGGCGGTCTCCTCGTCCTCTCCATTATACGGCACGCGGGTGCCGCGCACAAGCATACGGTGGGTGTTGATGGCATAGGGCGTACAGGTGACCAGCGTGCAGTAGTCCCCGCCGGGGATAATTTCCAGATCTTCGGTGCGTTCCGGCTCCACGACCTTGACCTGATCGACCTGATAGGCCAGCACCTCGTCCATAATGTGCAGGTAAAAGTGGTCGCCCTCGCCCAGCTTGTCCAGATCGGTAAAAAGCACCGCCTCGGCCAGACCGCGGTGGCCGGTCAGCACGCTGTGTGTTCCCGCGCCGCCCAGCGGATAGCTGGACCCCTCCAGATGCCCAACGCCCTTGAGCAGCACATCATCACTGGTGCCCTCATAAATCGGCAGATTAACATCAATTTTCGGGATCGTAATGTAGCCCAGACTCTCGCCAACATCCAACATGTCCACATAGCTTGTGCCGGTGTCAGCGGCCTCGCCCGCAGCATCGCGGTCAATGGCGTTGCTAAGCTGTTCATTGTAGCGGCGCGCGGCCTCCTTGGCGGCATCAATTTTCTCGGTGTCCATCGTCTGCACGGTATCGTTGTAGCTTTCAATGACCGAGCTTGCGTGACGCTGCGCCACCGCATTGCTGATGACGGGGTACATGGCCACGCCGATGCCCGAAGCGATCATCAGCGCCGCAAAGCCAAGCTTTAATTTGACAGTGGTATCCATAGGAAAGAGCCTTTCTGTAATAGTTTCGGGGTTATTTTCGCGTAAACGCGCAGGCTTTTAGCAGCGGACGCCCATTCAGCCGTAGGGGGGCAGCGCCCTCGGCACCCCTTTAGCTGTAGGGGGCGGCGTCCCCGATGCCCCGCAGGGCACTGCCGAAAAATCCCTGTCCTCTTCTTAGCCGCCTCTCCCCTTGCGGGTATCGGCAATGTCCACAACCACCCATAGGGGAAGTACCGTTTCCGGTCCTTCCCCTATGGATTACCCCTCTATTTTGCTTTTGGTTTTAGGATTGTGCGGCTTACGCACGGTTGTTCTTCTTTTTCAGGCTGAACAGCACGCTCACGCCAGCCAGCACCAGCAGCACACCGATACCGCTGAACAGCAGCGTGCCGAAGCCACCGGTGACAGGCAGGTTGAAGCCCTTGCGGTTGACAACCGTATAAATTTTCATGTCATTATCGTCAAACGCCTTTGCACTAGTGTTATATGTGCGCTTAATGAGCTTACCGTCCTTATCATATTCACTGTTTTCTATCCATTTTGCAGCATAGTCGATCGACAGCGTAGCATCAACAGGGTCTTTCAGCAGGTTATACCCGTTAAGCGTTTCTGTCTCAACAAACTTATATGTACCGTTCGGCAACCCCTTAACGATTGCTTCGCCCTTAGGATTGCCTGTATCAGAATCTTTACCGCCGGAAGTAACTTCGGTAATCTTGACCCATTTTTCGGTATCATCACTGGACAGATTCAGCGCCTTCACCGTGGCAGCATCAACATATTCTTTGGTCACACCGTTAAAGGTGATGCCCTTGTGATCTTCTGTTTCCTTATCTCTCGCGTCGACCTTTTTATACAGATCAAATTTGACGCCATTCAGCGGCTTTTTATTCTGGTCGACCTTTTTGATGCCTGTCTGGAAAGTATACACAACGCCCGCATCATTGCTTTCGTTGTCTTTCGGGGTCGTCGGTTTGTTATCCGCATCCACATTGGTCTTATTGGAATAAGTCAGCTTTGCATTGTTGATGTTGCCCGTATTGCCAATAGCCGCGCCGTCCAGAAGTTTTGCTGTGTACACAATCTTGATGACTGCATCTTCATAGCCTGCACCCAAAGCAGTTTTGCCCTCATCTGTAGACCTAAAATCAAATTCCACGCTGCGCTCACCAGTCGTAGTGCTGCTCTCGTTATTGGTTAGCGTCTTTTTGTAGAACTGCTCACCAAGCTGTTCTTCCGTTCTGCCTTTTTTCGTCACAGTAACCTTAAAATCATCCGAATAAATCAGTTGTTTTGCATTAACCGTATCTGTAACCTTAAAGGTGTTCAGCTTGTCGATGGTGTTGGGGACCTTAATCGTCAGGGTGTAGGGGACTTTGTCGCCAATGCCATAATCTGCATCATGAGTCGCACTGGTACTACTATCACGCTTGGTGATCTTCTTCTCAAGGTCAGGACGCTCGTTGATGACTTCAATAGAAGAAACATCATTGCTGTCAACTTTTACAACAAGTTTTCCTGTTGCCACATCGTTTTCCAGTAAAAATTTGTATGCTTTCGCCACATTGGCAATATAACCATTCACGGCTTCCAGTTCAACAAAACGGTAGGTTGCAGGTGCAAGACCATTCGTGATGTTGATGTACCCATCGTCAGCTGTTTCAATCTGCCCTTTCTTGTCAATGGCACCGGCTGCACTGACTGTCTGAACAGACTTTCCCTTTTCGATGGTTACCTTGCTAAGGTCAACCGCATCCCACGCTTCACCATTTTTAATGTCGAGCCGGAAAAGCACCCCAGAAAGACCTGTGCCGTTGTCTGTATTACCCGCAACACGGCCGGTTTTGATGAGCGTAACGCCGCCATAGGTAGGGGCATTCTTCGGTTCAGCTTCAACATCATAGTTCCAGACATAGGTTCCATCGTCTTGCTTTACCGTCATGGGGATAGAAACGATAAAGTTTGCACTTTTGGTCAGAATCTGAGAGGGTGCCTTTGTCTCAGCAACCATATAAATACCAAGGTCAAGTTCAAATTTCACCTTACCTGTGCCAACCGAATTATCTTCACCGGTGGTCTTGCTTTCAAAAGAAAGCGTGCTCATGTTAAAATGCTCATCACTGAGCTTTTTGCTAATAGTCTTATACAATTTTTCCGAATCAATACTGCCACCAGCAGTTGCATCGTTGAAGTCATCATCTGACAGAACACGATTCAGTGCTGCAACCGGTTCATAAACTAACTTGCCATCTACCTGTTTAATGTCAGCCAATTTATAGACCGTAAATTCAACGCCGTCCAGCAGTTTTCCTTTTTTCGCATTCGCATCCGTTTTTGTCTTGTCCGCGTCTGTCTGCTCATACTTACTAATCGTCAATGTGCCCTTTGTAATGCTCGGGTTAAATGTACTGGTGCTCGTTGTCCCGGCTGCCATTGCGGGCAGGGCGCAGACGCTTAGGGCCATGACGGCGCTGAGGGCTGCGGTGAGTAAGCGTTTCAGTTTCATCTTGCTTCGTACCTCTTTCTCTTAAAATTTGTTTGTGTAGAGGGGGACTTCGTTATTGACGCCGGCCCCCTTTTTTATTGTAGCGGAACACCAGCACCAGCAGCACAGCCACCAGCGCGGGCAAGCCTATCAAAAGCCACAGGCTGGGTGCATCCGCGCCCGTATGCGGCAGCTCAAAGCTTTTGCGGTTGTTGATCGTCAGGGCAATGTTGTACACACCCGTGGCGGAATCATATTTCACATTGCCAAAGCCAGCACCATCGCGCACGCAGTGTCCATCCGTTTTCAGTTCAAACTCGATGGCATCAGCCAGCAGGGTGTACCCTTCGGCGGTTTTGGTTTCGGTCAGCCGGTAGCTGCCGGGGGACAGATTGTTAAATGTAAGCAAACCTGTACTTTCTGCGGTCAAACCCACCCTAACACCATTTTCACCAAATTGGGTATCCAAGCTGCCATTATCCAACAGCTTCTCCAGCTTGAACTCCACGCCGCCCAGCTTTGTCTTATTCTCGGCGTCTTGCTTTGTGATGTTCAGGTTATACTTGGCATCTTGCAGTTGGTTGATCAAGGTCAGCGCCAAGGAGGTTTTACTGTCGTCTGCACAGCGTACTGTGTTATTGAGAATCGTGTATTTCCTGCCGTCAATCTCAATCACATTGCCCGCAGAGCCGCCGTAGAATGTTCCATCTGCCGTTGCACTTTCCAGTACGCGGTAGGTGTAATACGCATAGGGATCGACTTCCGCATCAAATTTGTCCAAGCCGGTAAACGTTGTGACCCAGCCGCTGTAGCTGTCTGTCAACTGCTTGACCTTCTGGACATCCTCCCAATTGCCTTCCTTGTCCGGTGTTTTGGTGCGCTGCAATTTCAGGTAAATGGCGGTGGGCAGGCCGTCTTTAATTACCGTGCCGTCCTGCTTTTGCCACTGCTTTGTAACCTCTATGTCGATCAGCTGGCGCTTTGTGTTGAAAAATGTTGCTGTTGCTACATTGGTATCACCTTCCACGACAGAACCGCGCACCCTTTTGCCGTCCTCGGTAATGGCGCAGTCTTTGCCGCCGCTGATGGTCACCGATTGCAGGTTTGTATCCTTGTGCGCATCTTCCGACACAACAAACCGTGTACCTACCGGAATCCTGTCAATTACGACTTCGCCGTACTCTTGACCACCTGCTTGCTTCTTCACTGTACATTCGTACTTTTGTTCCGGAATATCCACGCCGAGGCCTTGGCCGCCGACATCGCTGAACTTGACGGTAAATGTAAATGTTTCGTTGAGCAGTGACTCTTTCCCAGCCGCATACTTGCGTATGATCAGCTTGCCGGTCTTGACCTTGTTGGTGAAAACCACCTTCAGCTTGGTCAACTCGTCTTTGTCAGCCATACCGCTGTAGGAGCGGAATACGAGCGTATTATCCGGTTTCTGAGCTACGACATAGTTGTTCTCGATTTGGTGTCCATTTTTATCTCCGCCAATCACCTTCTCCGTCCGGCCATCGTCCGGGGCTGTGCCTCTGACATTTTCCAGTGTTTTAACACTGCCTGTCGTCACAAAGCCCGGCACACCTTTAACTTCTTTCACCGGTGCATCGTTTTCGTAGACCGTCCAGCTTGTGTCGTACAGTTTGGGGTCGGTTAGCTCTTGCAGGGCTATGTAGCTGCCGCGGCGGAACTGATCCTTAAAGGTGACCGTCTCATCGTCCTGCAGCAGGAACTGGCCGTTTTCATCCACAACATCCCCATTGCCACGGTCGGAGGAAAACACGGCATATTTTGCGTTTTCCAACTGTCCGCTTTTGGCAGAGCCATAGTCTGGGATGTCGTACTGCTCGGTCGTAAAGCCTGGTTTTGTCTGCTCCTGCGGCGCGCTGCGGAATGTAAAGTTGCGCAGGTAAATTTCGCGCGCAAAGTTATCGCCGACTTTGATGCTCTTGAGCTGGTTGTTGAAAGTACCGGCGGTTTCCAGAGATTTCAGCAGCAGCCGTATGGTGTACCACTGCCCCGGATGCAGCGCGGTCGCTGCACCGTAGACATCACTGCTTTGCAGGCCCTTGCCGTTGATACAGCCTTTTTGGTTGCCTTGATCATCCAAAAGCTCCACATACAGGTTGCCCAAGGCGCAGGTATCGGTCTGTTCGCCCTCCACATAGACATCAAAGGTCAGGTAGCTGTACTGCCCTATATCGATTGCTGTACTCAATGGCAGGGTGCCGCGGCGCTGCTCTCGGTGCGCACTGGTTGGGTCATCCATTGTGGCTGACCACAGCACAGCGAGGTCTCCGGCCTTTTTGTCTGGTGGGTTCGCTGCATACACCAACTGGGCGGAGGTGTCAGACGGGTTTTGAGCGCCTGTATAGGCTTCTTCTGGGAGTGCTTTGGTTTCACCCTCTTCGTAAGAAGTACTTCTTTCGCCGTAGTGGGTGGCCAGATTCTTGATGTTGAAGGTGAAGATCTTCTGGTTTTGGAAGCTGTCCTTGAACAGTTCGTTTACTTCCGAAACATCGACCTTCTTTTCAACCTGCAGCTCGTTGTGGTCGGGGAAGTTGAACGCCACCGCCATGTTGGACTCCCACATGCCGCGCTCCATGTAGAACATGGTCAGTGTGTGGGTAGTGCCTTTGTCGAGGGTGAAAGGACTGCCGTCCTTATTAAGAATATTGCCCTTCTTGTCGAATGTGACTTGCTTGCCGTTGAAGTAGACAGATTTGACATTACCACTATCCTTGTAATCCTTGTAAACATCACCGCCTGTTTTGTTGGAGCTGACATAGGGGGTTACGGTGTTGGCTTTTCCATTATCGCCAAATTCCAGCAGGCCGGACGCTTTACCGTGCGCGCCGCCGACATCCAGCACCAGCTGACCGTCAATGTAGACCCACACATCATCGTCACCGGAGAAGAAGAACTTGATGGGGACTTTATCACTGGCATCATTCCCTACTTGAACCTTACCGTCATCGGTCAATGTAAAGTCAAATTGCAGCTTCGCACCAAAGCCGTAGTTGTATTGGGATGCACCACCATTGCCAACGCTCTTGTTGAACGGGAAGAAGCCGTAGGTGGGTATCTGATTGCCCAATGCGTCCGTTGTTTTTTTCTCATTGTTTCCCGCATCACGGTTTACTGATTTGATGTCAGCGGTGAGGTTTCCGCTTGAATCTTTGGTGGATTTCAGATAATACTTTCTGTTGGCCTTGTTTTGCGTCAGATACAGCGAGGATTTGCTGCTGTCATAGTACCAATATTCAGCGTTTGTTTCTTTGTCGCTTGTGTCATTTGTATTCTTAAAAACAGCACCTTTCGTAAACGGGAAGGAAACATTCTCATACACCTTACCCAGCACCGTTTTAAAGGTGTTTTCGCCTTCCAAAAATTCTTTGTTAAAATGCGGGTCAACAAGATTTGTCGTGCCTTTTAACACCGGCAGGCCGTTTGCATCGCCGGTCGAGGTTTTGTCCTCTACCAGACCTTGGAAGGTTCGGGCGTAACCGGCTTCGTTATCAGCCTTACCGCCATCCTTGTCCAAAACCGAGTTGTTTACGGCCATGAAGGTGTTGTATTGTACAGTTGCGGTGTTCGGATCGCCCCAGCCATACAGACCCATGCCATCAGCAACTTCATCAAAATGCATTCCACGATCGAAATGTGACGCCTGAAAATGTCCGGTGTAAATCGGGTATTGGACTTTACCGTTTGCCGCATAAGCACTGCTGAGGGCGCGGTCAAACTGTTCAAATGTAACATACCAGCGTTGGGAATGGGTTCCAATAGCCTCGTAACTGTCACGGTTAAAGCCGTTCAGCTCGTAGTCAGTGTAGTAGTCATAGAGGGTGCTGGTGATGTACTTTGTGCCCGCCTCTTGGGTGAATGTGTCGCTTGCAATGTCCACAACGGTTTTGGATTTGCCGCTTTCAGCATCGCGGACAGAGTCTTTCTCGCCCCAGTAGCCGTCACGGTAGACAGTGCTGCCTTGCGAAGTGTATGCCGTTGGGTCGCCATCATCGGCAAAGAAGCAGGGATCTTTCAGGTTCGGGGGGATTTCCGCGGTTGTGTACACCACGGTCTTATCGTCTGCCACCGTGCCGCCTATGTCTTCCGTTGCGGAGAATTGCACTGCGGTGAAAGGGCCACCATCAGGAACCACGCAAGACCACAGTTGGCGGTTTGTGCCATCGGTTGTTGTTACCTGTGTCATCGGCTGATTAATGATCTGACTGTTTTCACCCGTCAGGAAGCAGTACATTGTACCGCCTTTGCCCGGCATGGGATTTTGGTGTATATCATTGTCCCCGGTATAAGCGTACGAGGACAATGTTGCATCAAAATAAATGGTTTTGCCATTTGTAAGCAAATCACTGCCTGCGTTTGTCCAAGAGTTTCCAGTAGTTCCGCTTTCGCTATAGACAAAGCAGTTGTTCGCTACCAAATCAACCTTCGTGGTACTATCGCAATCATCTTTGCTGAAATTGTACCGTGTGCTTTCACCGCCTGTCCAAGTAAACTTTACAAACTGCGATTGGTTGTTCGGAATTGTGATTTTCTGGGCGGCCATGGTATTAGCCGCTACCGTGCCAATCGTCTGACTGCCAGTTTCTACAAAAGTACCGTTTTCATCTTTTTTGTAAAATGTAGCGATAACACCGTCCAGCGTTGTTGTGCTTGCATTTTTGAAGTAAAGCGGCATACCCGCGTAATAGTATTTCCACTCGCTTTCATCGTAAGGGTTGTTTTCAACTTTGGCGCTTCCGTCATCAAACTGAGAGGTTGTGGCATCAAACATTTTTCCGGCAAGCTTATCAATCGTTGTCCAGTTCTTATTGCTTTCACCTTTTCCGCCAAAGGCGAGGAATTGACCTTCCCAAGTATTACCGTTCAAATACTGGAAAATCAGTCGATAAAATCCACCATTTGGGTAGTCCCCTTGACCTAGTGTAACACTGAAAACCTTGCGCTCTTCTCCCTTACTATCGGTTATTGTCGTACCTGTATCGTCCATGACCCTCTTTAGCTCGCTATTATCTCCCTTGTGGGCAAACAACTGAACCTGATAAGAGTCCTTATAGTTGCTGTCAACCGCAAAATAAATGGTTGCCGTATTGGGGATAAAACTCGCCGTTTCCCCCTCATTTGATGCGGTCATTGGTGCAGACCTGTCATCGCTCTCCGTTTCGTCCTCGCTGTAGGTATCCGCTGCGAAGAAGGTTTCTTTCGCGCCAGCTTCGTCTGCAGGGTCTTCTCCGCCATCCGCAGTACCTTCTTCGTCATCCGAGGTATTTTCTTCGGTGAGATTGGTTTTTTCCTCGTCCGGGGCGGTCTTGTCCGCAGCGGCATTGTCTGCCGGGGCGGTATTCTCTGAACCGGTCACGCCCTCGGCAAGGGGCGCGCCTGCGGCTTTGTCTGTTGTGTCGGCGCCGCTTGGAATCGTTCCTGATTCCGGCACAGAAATTTCAGGCTCTGTTTTGCTGCCCTCGCTTGTCGTGTCGGCGTCTTTTTGAATCGTTTCCAAATTCGACACAGAAATATCCGACCCGGTTCCATCAGCACCATTTCCCGTATTGTCATCGCCCGGAATCGTTTCCGAACTTGAAACAGAAAATTCAGTCTCCGTCTCCGCTGCATATACCGGCAGAGCCATGCTTGCCAGCAGGCACAGGGCGGCCAGCAGTGCCGCCGCACGGTGCAGGATGGAATTTGACTTCGTCATCTGCCTTGCCTCCTCTTGTATACATTCAATACACTTTATTCCGCAGTAAACTACGGAATAGCAAAGGGTGTACACCCTTTGGGCTTATGCTTTCCGCGGCGTCCGCACGCAATCGCTGGCGTAGGGGGCATGGGAAACATAATACACTGGATTTAATTTCCATTTCTTTTATGAGAAAAATTATAGTTCTTTAGTATGAGAATTTCAAGTACCCGTGTTGAATCGTTTCATTTTCGGCAATTTGCTATGTTTCAACCGCATTATATTGTGCATCCTGACTGTTAGTGCGGTGCAACTTTGTATGATACAGCGCGATTTCTTGCACATCTGCACACTATATGTAGAATTATGTCGATATTTTTGCGCAGATGTTGCGAACCGCAAGGGGCAAGATTTGTTCGGTCGTGTTGGAAAAGGGAAAATGCAGAGGCGACGTCCCCGACACCCCGGGGGCGGCTGCCCGCCTGCGGGCGCATATGGAATGCGCCCCTACGGTGTGACGGGCTTCTACCTTATTATATATACATACAAAAAACACCCCGCCCGGCAGCGTGGTGCTGCGGGCGGGGCGGCTCGGGTGCTTATTTACTTCAGATCAGACCCATAAGGCTGGGCAGACCAAGGGAGAGCGCCGGGATATAGGTGACGGCCAGCAGGGCGGCAACCAGTGCCACAAAGTAGGGGATCAGCTTGGAGGTCACCTGCTCGATGGATACATGGCCGATGCCGCAGCCGACAAACAGGACAGAGCCGACCGGCGGGGGGATGTTGCCCAGGCACATATTGAAGATCAGCATAACGCCGAACTGAATCTCGGTCATGCCGAAGCTGATGGCGATGGGCAGGAAAATCGGGGTGAAAATCAGGATAGCCGGGGTGATGTCCATGAACATGCCAATGACCAGCAGAATAATATTCATCAGCAGGAAGATGATATACTTGTTGTCGGTCAGGCTCATCAGGCCGTTGGAGATGGCGGCCGGGATGCCGGAGTACGCCATGACAAACGACATGGCAGAGGAAGCGGAAATCAGGAACAGGATGATGCCGCTCGTCTTGGCGGAGTTGAGCAGGATACCAAGGAAGCCCTTGAAGTCGATGCTCTTATAGATGATGGAGAGGATCAGGCAGTACAGAACCGCGATGCCTGCGCCCTCGGTGGCGGTAAAGACACCGGAGACGATGCCGCCGATGACGATGACGATGAGCAGCAGGGACGGAACTGCATCCCAGACGGTTTTCAGCACGCTCTGGCTGCGGTCAAAGCCGGTGGCCTTCATGCCGGCCTTTTTTGCGCCGATGAACGCTACGATCATGCAGCACAGGCCCATCAGGATTCCGGGGATGTAGCCGGCCATGAACAGGGTGGAGATGGACACGCCGCCCGCGACGGTGGAGTAAACGATGAAGGCGGAGGTCGGGGGAATCAGCAGACCCGTGGGGGCCGAGGCGATGTTCGCAGCGGCAGAGTAGGCGGGGTCGTAGCCGTTTTCCTCCTCAATGGGGGCAATGCAGCCGCCCATGGCGGAGGCAGCGGCGACGGAGGAGCCGGACAGCGCGCCGAACAGCATGTTGCCGAGGATGTTTGCCTGTGCCATCGAGCCGGGAATCTTGCCGACAAACAGCTGCGCAAAGTTGACAAGGCGCTTGGCGATACCGCCGTTGTTCATGATATTGCCGGCCAGAATAAACAGCGGCACAGCCAGCAGGGAGAACGACTCAACACCGGAGTTCATCTTCTGCATCGTGATAAAGGTGATCTGGTCCCAGGACAGGGTAGACATGGCCGTCACGATGGAGGATGCCACAATGCTGATGGAGATGGGCACGCCGAGGAACAGCAGCACGCCGAACACAGCGAAAAGGATAACGGTGGTCATGGTGATACTCATTTGTCTGCACCCTCCTTGGATTCTACTTTTTCGCCGGTGATGTCCTCATAGATGTTGATGATCTGCGCAATCACAATGAACACGCCGGAAATCGGGGCGATGGCGTAAACCAGACTGCGGGGGATGCCCAGCAGCGCCGAGAACTCGCGGCTGGCGGAAACAGCCAGCTTGAAGCCGCCGATCGTGAAAACGAAGATTGCCATCAGGAGGATCAGGCCGTCAATGGCCACCAGCAGGCCGGTGTGGGCCTTGCCGGTGAACTTGTCGCGGATGAGCGTCAGCGACATATGCTCACGGGTGGAGAAGGCGTAGGCCGCGCCGATGAAACCGGTCCAGATCAGGCTGTAGCGGACAAGCTCCTCGGTAAAGGCTACGGGGCTGTTGAGCACATAGCGGGAGAATACCTGAATAAGCACCAGAATGGTCATGAAGGAAAGCAGAATCGCACAGGCGATGCTCAGGATCTTATCCATCCAGAATTTAATCGTTGCAAAGGTGTTTTTCATGGCTTACTCCTCCCCTCTTGCCTTTTCAATGGTATCCATCAGCGTCTTGACGCCGGGATACTCTTCTTCGTAGGCTTCGATCATGGGCTGGGTGGCCTCGCGGAAGGCCTCCTTATCGACATCGTAGACGAACTCTACGCCCATCGTTTCCTGTGCCTCCTTGACGGCCTCCTCGACTGCGGTGTCCCACATGACCTTGTGGGCATCGGTGGAGTCGTGGGCAGCCTCGAGAAGAATCTGCTGATCCTCCGGGCTGATGGTCTTCCAGACCTTTTCGCTCATAATCAGCACATCGGGGATCATGGCGTGCTGGTCGACCGAGTAGACCTTGCAGACCTCGCCGTGCTTGCCGGTGGTCAGGGCCGTCTCGTTATTTTCAGTGCCGTCGATGATGCCGGTCTGCAGCGAGGTATAGACATCGCCGTAGGACATGGCAACGGGGATACCGCCGAGGTAGCTCATCATATCGGTCTGGCTCTTCATATCCTGTACGCGGATCTTCAGGCCCTTGAGGTCTGCCGGGGTACGGATGGCCTTATCCTTCGTGTAGAAGGAGCGGGCGCCGGAGGTGTAGTAGGTCAGCGTGACAAAGCCGTCCTCGCCGGTCGAGAGGAAGAAGTCCTGCATCTCCTGCGAGTCCATGACATGGTAGAAATCCTCCGTGTCATTGAAAATGTAGGGCAGGCCGAAGGCGTTGTAGGCCTCGTTGTAGGTGGCAAGGCCGGGGGCGGAGACCTTCGTCATGGCGATAACACCCGCCTGCAGCTGCTCAAGGTTCTCGTTCTCGCTACCAAGCTGGCCGTTGGGGAAGATCTTGACCTGAATGCGGCCATCGGTCTTTTCGTTGACCTCCTCCGCAAACTGGGTCATGGCGATATGGACGGTGTGGGTCTCCGACAGGCCGTGGGCCAGCGTAAGAACCAGCGGATTCTGTGCGCTGTAGCCTGCATCGGCCGCGGAGGCGGATGCGCCGCAGCCGGTCAGCAGACCGATCCCCAGCACAGCCGCAGCACCCAAAGCTGCGATTTTCTTGAACATGGTATCTCTCCTTCTGATATATGTGGTCATTGCGGGCAGGTGCGGCGGGGAATCCCCCAGTCCGCTTCGCGGACAGCCCCCTTTGACAAGGGGGCCTTTAAAGCCTCCCTTGTCAAAGGGAGGTGGCCGAGCGAAGCGAGGGCGGAGGGATTCCTCACCGCCGTCTCCCCTTTACATCCCAATCAAATCAAACTGCTCAAAGGATACGAGCACCTCATGATCCTGCTTGGGGTTGGGGTACTTGATCTGCACACTCTTGAGGCGCTGGCTGTAGTACCAGCCGCTCTCGGCCTGCTCAAACTTGCGGCGGTGCAGGAAGTGCGGCAGCTCTTTGCCGTCCACCTGCACATAGAACGGGGACTTCTCGCGGTGGATCATGTCAAGCGCCATGCTCTCCACGGCGGTCTCGTAGCTGCCCTCGTTCGTGAAGGTCACGACCGTTTTGACGCCCGCCTTGACAGCGATCTTCGTCTTGAGGTAAGCGCCGTTGCGATAGTCGTTCGTGCGGCCGTCATCCTCATACAGCGTGAACTCGGAATCCACATCGGGGGCCATCAGGATGTCCAGTGCCGTGGTCTTTTCGGTCATCAGGTTATGCAGGGCGTTGCCGCTCATCGGGATGATGGCACCGCTGCGCACAAACAGCGGAATGCTGGCAATGTCGACCGGCACCTCAACGGTCTGGCCGGGGGCGTATTCCTCGCGGGTGTAGAAGTCGTAGAACCGCTCGTTCTCGTTTTCGGTCTTGGGCAGGTAGACCGGGCGGACGGTCTGGCCCTTCTCGACAACATTGGCCACCAGCAAAGAATCGCCGAACATGAAATCGACACCCTCATCGTAGGTTGCGGGGTCATTCTGGAACACCGCGAAGGTGGGCTGCCAGATGGGCAGGCCGTTCTCATGCGCGCGCTCCATCAACGAGTAGAGCGTCGGGCTGAGCTTGTAGCGGAAGTCGATGGCCTCCTTGATGTACTGCTTTTTGTCGCTGTACATCCAAGGCTCGGTAACGGTGTTGTCGGTGTTGGTCGAATGGATGGAGAAGCGCGGCTGGAAGATGCCGTTCTGCACCCAGCGCACAAACAGCTCCCCCTCCGGCGCGGGGCCGAAGAAGCCGCCGATGTCGCAGCCGTGGTTGGAAACGCCGCAGAGCGCCATGCCCAAGATCGTGGCAATGTTGTATTTCAGGGTATCCCAGCAGGTCAGGTTGTCGCCGGCCCAGACCTGTGCATACCGCTGGATACCGGCGTGACCGGAACGGCAGACCGAGAAGGGACGGCAGTCGGGGTCATATTCCTCGATGGCCTCGTTAGAAAGCTGGCACATCAGGTTGCTCATGACCGGCTTCATCGTGCCGATCGTGCTGCCCTTACCCTCAAAATAGACCTTGGCGTCCTTATCAACAAGGGAATCATACTCGCAGTTGTCGTTCCAGATAGAGCGGCAGCCGTACTTGAGCAGCGCATCCTTGATGTACTGCTTCCAGTGCAGGCGGGTGGATTCCTTCGTGTAATCTACAAAGAGGCCGGGGCCGCCCCACCATGTGCCGACAGCCAGACCGTCGAGGCCCGCGTTGTCATCGGAGGCGGGCAGGAACATGCCCTTCTCCTTCATCTCGTCCAGCAGCGGGTGGACGAGCAGCATGCCGGGCTTGATGTTGGGCGAAACGACAATGCCGCGTTTTTCCATCTGGGCGAACCAGTCTGCCGGGTCCTTGAAGCGCTTGTGGTTCCATGTGAAGGTGCAGCGCTTGATGCCCTCGGCCGTCTCGACTGCGCAATAACCGCTGGACAGCTGGAAACCATCGGCGGGGATGCCCTCCTCGCGGGTGGTGTCGATGAAATCCAGCACCGCGTCATCGCTGTTCTCGGGCAATTCGGGGTAGTACATCGAGCTGCCGAGGTAGCCGAGTGCAGCCTTCGGCAGCATGACGCTCTTGCCGGTCAGGTCGGTGTAGCGCTCGATGATCTCGCGGATGGACGGGCCTGCGATCAGGAATAGATCAATATCGCCCGCATCGGTGCGGTAGGACGAGTAGCGATGCCAGTAGTTGCGCTTTTCGCGCCCCATGTTGAAATCACACTCGGCCGTGTTGTGGTAGAAGTAACCGACCGCCTGTTTTGTGCCGCGGTTCAGCCGGATATAAAAAGGAATGTGCTTGTAGAGAGAATCGGTCTCCTTGGCGTTGTAGCCCATCGCATCGCCGGGGGCCATATTCATGTATTTCTCGGCCTTGTTGATCTCGCCGGACTTCTCACCGAAGCCGTAGAAGCAGTCATCGGCCTCGATCTGGCTGGCATGGATGCGGCGGCGGTTGCTGTCCTCGCGGTAGGCAAGGTCAGGGATGTCGGCGTGCAGCAGGCTGCCGTCCTTGTCGTAGACCATGATGCGGAAGGGTTCCTTCTCGATCACGACCTTCAGGCGCTCGCCCTGAATCACAGCCTGCTTTTCGCCATCGGTCAAAACGGCGGCAGCAGGCTCTACGCGCTTGCGGCAGCCCTGCATCAGGGCATCGGTGCGGGACTCCCATGCGGTCATCGTCAGGCTGTAGGAGGCCTCGTCCCAGTCGCCGTCAAAGCCGGCGCGGATGCGCAGGATGTCATCGGTCAAAAACCAGATGCGCAGCTCCACAGCGTTGGTTGCAACGGAATAGTAACTGCCGCAGTCCTTGACAGCACCGCCGGTGTAGCACACTTTCATAGATTTTCCCCTTTCTTCTTTTGCGTTGGTCAAGTGGAAAAAGCGTTTGTTTCGGCATGGTTTGTGCAGCTCTCACAAATTCTGGCGCTTGTTTTTGTGATAATTGCTACTGTTGCCTTATTTCGTCATTATAATATCAAATATACGGCCAAATTTCTCTGCTTTTTGTAGCGCAAATATCGCAAAATGTGATATAATCGTCTTAAGGACAAAATTCGTGGGGAGGCCTGCGCCATGATCATACAAAAAGTACCGCATTATGTAGATTCTCTTCTCACGCAGGAGAAGGCCAGCTCAGCCTTGCAGGGCGGCGATGTCGCGGTAGCATGGTACACCAACCAGCTCAACAGCCAGTCGGTCGTACACTCGCACCCCTACTATGAGCTGATCCTACCGGTATCGGGCAGCAGTGTGCGGTATTCCATCGGCGGCAGCGTCTACGACCTGCACTTGGGGGAGCTGATCCTCTTTCCCGGGGAGATGTTCCATTCCGGCAAGTTCAACATCACGGCGGACACCTCTGAACGGCTTGTCGTGCAGATCGCGCCCCACATCTGGAACCGCGCCTGGGCGCAGAGCGGGCTGACCGACCGTTTATGGCAGGGCGAGCCTGTCATACTTGACGCCGACTCGGTCATACGGTGGGATTTCCGCGGTCTGCTGGAGCGGATGGCACAGACCGTCTATCTGGATGAGCCGATCCGTTCGGCGGTCCAGTGCTGTGAGGTGACCGAGCTGATTTTGCTGTTCTGCCATGTGATCCACGGCCGCCGCGCCGCGCCGCCGCCCTCCGCCACAAGCCTGCTGGTTGCCAAGGCGGTTGCCTACCTGCAGGCGAACTACACAGACCCCCAGCTGAATGTTGCGCAGCTGGCGCGCTACACCTACACCAGCCGGGAGCATCTTTCCCGCGTGTTCAAAGAATACACCCTCGAGAGCGTCCACGGCTATCTGACCAACCTGCGGATGCAGCACTGCCGCAACGCCCTTGCCGCTGGCATGAGTGTGCTGGACGCCTGCTCCGCCAGCGGCTTTACAAATTACAGCAGCTTTGTAAAGAGCTTCCGCGCTCTCTACGGCATCACCCCGACCGAATACCGCGCCCATCTCCGCATTCCGGCGGCAAAGGAATAAGCGGAAGCCCATAAAGCAACGCCCCCGGCAGCTTATGTTTGTGCTCAACATAAGCTGCCGGAGGCGTTTGTATTTTGCAGCGCTATCCAAGCTTTTCACTCCATCGGCAGGCTGATGACCGCCTTTGCGCCCCGCGGGATATTGTGCGCAAATTCTGCTTTTCCGCCGTGCGCGATGGCGATCTGCTCCACCACATACAGGCCAAGGATGTGCGGAGCATTTTCGCAGGGCTCGGGGGCATTCATAGCCGCCAGCACAGCAGGTGGGTAGCCGCAGCCGTCATCGGCCACTGTCAGGCAAAAGCAGCCCCCCGCCGCTTCGGTGCGCACGGTGATGCTCACCCGGCCGGGATTGTGGCGGATGCTGTTGTTCAATAGATTCTCAAGCAATCGTTCCAGCAGGGCGCGGTCTGCACAAAGCATTGCCTGCTCGCTCTGCTCTGATTGCTCCAGCGCAATCTCACACTTTTTTTCCTGCGCGTTCTCGCAAAATTGCGCCACCAACGCGCGGAACAGCGGCCCCGCCCGGAGGCTCTTTCTGCGCAGCGGCTGTGCGCCGTATTCCAACTTGCTGGTCAGGTTCAGATCATCTATGAGGGTGCGGAGCTTTTCGCACTGGGTTCGTATGCCGGTCGCCTTCCGCCGGGAGGCCGCCGGCGTTTCTGCGTCCCGCTCCAGCTGCTCCGCCCAGCCCATGATCAGGGCTAGCGGGGTGCGCACATCGTGGCTGACCCCTGCGATCCATTGGGTGCGGGCATTGTCCCGCCGGGCGAGCATCTCGTTTTTGGCCTGCAGCTGGGCGCCGGTCCGGTTCAGCTTTTCCGCCAGTTCCCCTGCAAAGCCATTGGTAGGCAGCTGGACGCTCTGCCCCTGTGCCAGCGCATCCAGACCGTTTGCTACGGTCTCCAGCCGCTTTGCCCCGCGCCAGCTCAGCCAAAGGCAAAGCACCAGCCCCAGCAGCAGCAATCCCAGCGCTGCCGCCGGGAGGATTCCGGCCATGTTCAGCACAAGCTCCGGCGAGCTGTACACGCTGTACCGCCAAAGGCTCCCCCTGGGCAGAGCTATAACAAACAGACCGTAGGGTTCTTCCCAGCAGAACACCGGGTAATCCGCCAGATACCAGCGGGCAAACCGGGCAATTTCGCCGGCCGTATAGGTGTGGTTCAGTTCCTTCGGCAGCTCGTAGCTCCACCGGACAGCGCCGGCATCATCCAGCACCATGGCCCATGCATAGCCGTCCATCCATTCCTGCGGCGTGTGCGCTGCCCCCAGCGCCAGCCCGTCTTCCGTTTCCAACATAGCATCTGCAATTTCGCTGGAGGCGTATTCCCGCTGCGGCAGACGGCAGCCCTCCTGCCAGCCCAGCCACCCCAGCAGGGCAACGCCGGAAAACAGCAGCAAAAGCACAACGCCCACAGCGGCCAGCACATACCGCCGGATCAGCCGTGCAAAGGTTTTCAAGACTCTTCCTCCTTTGTCAGTTTATAGCCGATGCCCCGCACCGTGCGCAGGAACCGCGGCGCACCGGGCTCGGTTTCCAGCTTTTCCCGCAGATGCCGGATGTGTACGCCCAGACTGTTCTCATAGCCATAATAATCCGCACCCCAGACAGCATCGCAGATGGCATCATAGGTCACGATATGCCCCCGGTTTTCTGCCAGCTTGCGCAGAAGAGCCAGTTCGGTAGCCGTCAGCGCCAATGTTTTTCCGTCTGGCAGGCTGACAACGGCATCGTTCAGGTCTACGCTGCGCGGCCCAAGCTGCAATACCGTTGGTTTTGCCGCTGACAATTCCGCCCGGTAAGCCCGCTGCAGAATATGCTGCACCCGCAGCAACAGCTCCTGCATCAAAAAGGGCTTTGTCAGGTAATCGTCCGCCCCCAGCCCCAGCCCGAACAGCCGGTCTGCATCCGCATCCCGTGCTGATAGAAATAACGCCGGCACATCCGCTTTGGCCCGCAGCGCACGGAATAAAGAAAACCCGTCCCCGTCCGGCAGGTTGATGTCCAAGATCATCAGCTCCGGCTGCCCGGCCGCAAAGGCGGCGCGTGCGCCCCCACAGCTTTGTGCTGTGCAGATCTTCCCATAGCCTGCGCCGCGCAGCTGCTCACACAGCAGTGCCAGCAGATCGGCGTTGTCATCCACAATCAGGATTTTCGCATCATAAATGGTGTTCACAAGGCGTTTCCTCCTTTTCCCTCCCTACTATACCACAATTTTTGCGCCGCAAAAGAGAACGCCCGTAAATTTAAGCGCAAATTAAGCTATCCTTCCGGCAGGATTAAGATGACGGGTGTATTCTGGCAGCATTCCGAAAGGATCGTGAATGTGAAAGGAGAACCTTGTATGAAACCTGTAATTGAGACCCATGCCCTTTGCAAAAGCTATCACGGCCGTCTTGTAGTGGATCATCTGGATCTGTGCGTCCCGGAGGGCTGCGTCTATGGCTTTCTAGGCCCCAACGGGGCGGGAAAATCCACCACAATGAAGATGCTGCTGGGCCTTGTGCATCCCACCGGCGGCAGCGTGGCGCTGCTGGGGCAGCCCATGAACGAGAAAAACCGTATCCCGCTGCTGCGGCAGACCGGCAGCCTGATCGAATCGCCCTCCGGCTACCTGCACCTGACCGCGCGGGAAAATCTGGCCATCGTTGCCGATCTGAAGGGCGTTGACCGCAGGGATACCCGCCGGGTGCTGGACATCGTACACCTGACTAAGGACGCCGACCGGAAGGTAGGGCAGTATTCCCTGGGCATGAAGCAGCGCCTCGGCATCGCTATGGCTCTGTTGGGCAGCCCCAGGCTGCTGATTCTGGACGAACCCACAAACGGTCTGGACCCGGCCGGGATTCAGGAAATGCGCAGCCTCATTGCCTCAATGCCGCAGACCACCGGCGCCACCGTTTTGATCTCCAGCCATCTGCTGGGCGAGATCGAGCAGATGGTGGATCAGGTCGGCATCCTGAGTCACGGCAAGCTGCTGTTCGAGGGTTCGCTGCAGCAGCTGCAAAAGCACAGCCGGGGCGGCACGCTGCTGCGGGTGCTGACAGTCCCCAAGGCTCTTGCCGTGTTGCAGCAGCAGGGGGTGACGGCCGCTAGGCTGACCGACCAGCCGGACACGCTGCAGCTTCCCCCGCTGCGAGATGAAGCACTGGCGGCACTGGTCTGTACCCTTGCCGAAAGCGGCGTGGGCGTAGTTGGGCTGACTGCACAGACCAAGAGCCTTGAGGACATCTTCCTCAGCCTGACCCAAAGCAGCGGGGAGGTGGCGTAAGATGACAGCCTTTTTTGCGGAGTTGCAAAAGGCCCGCCGCCGGCACGACCTTGCCCTCTGCCTGCTGATTCCCGGCATTGTCGTGCTGTGGGTGGGCGGCCTTGCTCCGGCAGACACGGATGAGCTGGCCAACGGCTACAGTGCCCTGCTCTACAGCCTGCCGGTCATCGAGGCGATTCTGATGCCGGTGATGATGGCCGTACTGGCCTCCCGGCTGTGGGATATGGAGATAAAGGGCAATACCCCCAAGCTGCTCTACACTTTGCAGAGCCGCCGCAGCCTGTTTGCAGGCAAAGCGGTCTTTGGAGTGCTGGAGGTGCTGCTGGTCACGGTGCTGGAGCTGGCCTGCGTTCCGGTGCTGGGGCGTGTCCATGGTTATACCGAAGCCTTTCCCACTGGGCAGCTGGTCTATCTGTTCGTCTGCACACTGGCTGTGGACGCAATGCTCTTCTTTGGCGAATTTCTGCTGATGCTGTGGGTAGGCAATCCTCTGCCGGCGCTCTGCGTGGGCATTGTAGGGGCGCTGGTGGGGTTGTTCTCTGCTTTTATGCCGCCGCTTGTCAGTTATTTTGTGCCCTTTGGGTACTACATCCCGCTGAGCGCCTACGAAGTGGCGAACTGGGACAAGGCCACCCACACCGTCACCTACGGCACCCGCCCCTTCAACTGGGGGCTGCTGGCCTTTACCCTTGCGCTGGGCGCAGTGCTGTTTGCCCTTGCGTGGCGCAAGGTACAGGACGAGGAGGTATAAAACCATGCTGAAACGCTGTATTCTTGCGGAGAACCGCAAACTCCACGCATCCCCCATCTGGGTAATGTTCTTTGTACTGCCCATTCTTTCCGCCACCTACGGCACCTTCAATTATCTGCAGAATCTTGAGATCCTCACCGATGGCTGGTACAGCCTGTGGACCCAGCACACCCTGTTTTATTCCATGCTCTTTTTCCCCGCCATGGTCGCCACCTATGCTGCCTACTTGTGGCGGCTGGAGCATCTGGGGCACAACTGGAACCTCATCATGGCAAGCCCTGTGCCGCCGCTGGACCTGTTTGCCGCAAAGTTTGCGGTGGTGGCAAAGCTGGCATTGCTGACCCACAGCTTTGTATTTGCGCTGTTTGTGTTCTGCGGTAAGGTATTTGCCCAGCTGCCCGGCCTACCGCCGGTCACCTTGCCGCTCTATCTGCTGCGCGGCCTGCTGGGCGCACTGGCCGTCATTGCAGCACAGCTGGTGCTGGCCATGGTCATACGCAGCTTTGCAGTGCCCATCTTTCTGGGCCTGCTGGGCGGCATTACCGGCATCTTTATCAGCTCCAAAGGCTTTGGACTCCTGTGGCCCTATTCTCTGATGCAACTCGGTATGAACTCCAACAAAAGTGCGGATGCTTTAGCCGGAAGCTATGCACTGTTCGCCTTCAGCGGCCTGTTCTGGCTGGCGGTGATGTTCGCGCTGGCATGGCTGCTGCTGCGCCGGCAGGATGTGCGCGCTTAAACTGCCCGTCTATTTTTATTGCTTTTTTCGATTTCCTATTGACAAGTTAGTTTGTTTAGACTAATATAGTCTATGCTAACTGTTAGCACTTACTAACTTTGTGAAAGGAGATCGGATCCATGGCAGACCTGCCCCGGCAGTTGACCGCCCCGCCGCACGCTGCAGCGCACCTGCTGCAATATCACGATTTGATCGAGAGCATTGTCTCCGCGCTGGATGCCCGCGATACCTATACCGCCAGCCATTCCAATCGCGTTGCAGACATGGTCCTTGTGCTTGCAGCTGCACTGGGGCTGGACCCGGACGAGACCGCGCTTATCCATATAGCCGCCCATCTGCACGACATCGGGAAAATCGCCGTGCCGGACGCCGTGCTGCGCAAGACCGGGCCGCTGACCGCCGATGAATGGCAGGAGATGCGCCGCCACCCCGTCACAGGCTATAATATACTGCGCAGGGTCGCGGATTTTCAGGACATTGCCGTGCTGGTCCTGCATCATCATGAGCGTTGGGACGGCCGCGGCTACCCCGATGGCTTATCCGGGACCGATATCCCTTTAGGCTCGCGCATTATCGCTGTGGCGGACTCGATCGACGCCATGATGAGCAGCCGCAGCTACCGCACCGCGATGACCGGCGCGGCATGCCGCTGCGAGATCGAGAAAAACAGCGGCATCATGTACGATCCCCGCGTGGCAAGTGCCGCGCTGGCGCACTGGGATACCCTGATCAGCCGCTATGCCGCCGATACGCCCCGCACCCCCTATTTTGACCGGCTCATGCTGGAGCGCACCCGCCAGGCGCACGACTATCTGGTTGCCCATCAGGACAGCCGCATCACCCTTGCAGAGCTGGCGGCTAAGTTTCATCTCTCCCAAAGCTCCCTGAAGCTTTGCTTCAAAGCGCTCTATGGGGTGCCGGTGGCCGGTTATCTTCGCACTGTGCGGATGGACACAGCCGCGCGGCTGCTGCAGGAGAGCGATCTGCCTGTAGCGGAGATCGCGCACCGTGTCGGCTATGAGGACCCCAGCCGCTTTTCCGCTGCCTTCCGCCGCCATACCGGCCGCCGCCCCACAGAGCTGCGCCGCGTTGCCTGCCCGTGCGCCGAATAAAATCCAAATTGCACGATTCCTGTCTTTTTTACCTACCATTCAGATGGGCAAGCGTTGTAAAATAATTAGTAAACCTTCTGGGTTTATTTGTAAAATCCAGACCGTATACCGTATTAGGATAGTAAAGGGGAAATGAGTTATGAATTGGGCAAAGATCGGTCTGTTCGCAGGCGGCGCACTGTTCGGCTCCGCCGGTATTGAGATTTTGACCAGCAAGGATGCAAAGAAGCTGTACACCCAGTGTACCGCTGCCGTGCTGCGCATGAAGGATCAGGTCATGAAGACCGCCACCTCTCTGCAGGAGAACTGCGGCGACATTCTGGCCGACGCCAAGGAGATCAACGAGCAGCGCAACGCCGATGACGATGCCGTGATCGAGGACGCCGCTGACGAGAAGGCCGAGTAAGCTATGACGACTCGGCCGCAAGTCGGCTGCAGCCGTTACACCTCTGGCTTTGATTTGCCGGTTACTGCAAAGGCTTTTCCCACTCGCGGAGAAGCCTTTTTATTGTTGGGAGCATAATTATAATGAAATGGAACATTCTGCATGAGAGCCGCGGGCGCATCCGCCTGCATCTCAACAAGCCGCGGCTTTCCATGGCCGAGGCCGACCAGCTGCAGGCTTACCTTGCCGATCTGCCCGGCGTGCGCGTTGCCGTTGTGTATGAGCGCACCTGTGACGCCGTCATCACCTACACGGGTGCCCGCACCGATGTACTGCACGGCGCAGCCGCCTTCCGCTTTGATGTGCAGGCCCTGACCGAGGTATCCGCCAACAGCCCGCGCGCCGTAAACCATGAGTATCAGGAAAAGCTCGTCAATCTGACGCTTTTCCACTTTGCGCGCAAGCTGTTCCTGCCTGCACCGATACGCTTTGCCTACACGGCGGTATGCAGTGTGCGCTATCTTTGGCACGGTCTGCGCTGCCTGCTGCACCGCAGACTGGAGGTCGAGGTGCTGGACGCACTGTCCATCGGGGTATCTATGCTGCGGGGGGACTTTTCCACCGCAGGCTCGGTCATGTTCCTGCTGCGGCTGGGTGAGCTGCTCGAGGAATGGACCCGCAAAAAGTCGCTGGGCGATCTGGCACACTGCATGTCGCTGAATGTGGACCGCGTCTGGCAGCTTACCGCCGAGGGCGAGGTCCTTGTCCCGATTTCGCAGATCCGCACCGGGGATGCCATCATCGTACATACCGGCAGCGTGATCCCGCTGGACGGCAGAGTGCTGGACGGTGAGGCCAGCGTCAACCAGGCCTCGCTGACCGGCGAGGCCGAGCCGGTGCGCAAGGCGGCCGGTGCTGTTGTCTATGCAGGCACCGTTGTGGAGGAGGGCCAGATCACCCTGACCGTTGAACAGCAGGCGGGCAGTGGCCGCTATGACCAGATCGTCCGGATGATCGAAAACTCCGAAAAGCTGAAATCCGCCAGTGAGACCCGCGCCGCAGCGCTGGCCGATAAGCTGGTACCCTACAGCCTGCTGGGCACGGCCGTCACCTATGCACTTACCCGCAACGCAACGCGCGCCATCTCGATTTTGATGGTAGACTTCTCCTGCGCGCTGAAGCTCTCGATGCCGCTGGCGGTGCTGTCCGCCATGCGGGAGTGCGGCAGCTACCACATCACAGTCAAGGGCGGCAAGTATCTTGAGGCACTGGCCAACGCCGACACCATTGTTTTTGACAAGACCGGCACGCTGACCCATGCCACCCCGACCGTTGTGCAGATCGTGCCATTCGGCACCCGCACAGAGGACGAGGTCCTTGGCATTGCCGCCTGCTTGGAGGAACATTATCCCCACTCGATGGCAAACGCCGTTGTGCAGGCTGCTTCCGCAAGGGGCATCCGCCATGATGAAATGCACAGCGAGGTGCAGTATGTCGTAGCGCACGGCATTGCCAGCACCATCGGCGGCGAGAAGGCCGTCATCGGCAGCCAGCACTTTGTCTTTGAGGATGAGGGCTGCTATATCCCGACGGCTGAGACCGCCAAATTTGACGCCCTGCCGCCGGAGTATTCCCACCTGTATCTTGCCATCGGCGGGGTGCTGGCCGGCGTCATCTGCATTGCCGACCCTCTGCGCGAGGAGGCCGCCGAGGTGCTTCGCCAGCTGCGCGGCCTTGGCATACAAAAGGCGGTCATGATGACCGGCGACAACGACCGCACGGCCTCCGTCATCGCAAAGCAGGTCGGTGTGGATGCCTACTATGCCGAGGTTTTGCCTGAGGATAAGGCCCGCTTTGTCGATGCCGAAAAGGCCGCCGGCCGCACCGTCATCATGCTGGGGGACGGCATCAATGACTCCCCGGCCCTGTCTGCCGCTGATGTCGGCATTGCGATCAGTGACGGCGCCGCCATTGCGCGCGAGATCGCGGACATTACGATTGCCGCCGACAGCCTGCGGGAACTGGTGACCCTGAAAGCCATCGCCAACGGTCTGCAGCACCGCACCCGCGCCAACTACCGTTTTATCATGAGCTTCAACAGCATGTTGATCGTGCTGGGCGCCATGGGCATTCTGCCGCCTGCGACCTCCGCGCTGCTGCACAATGCCTCCACCTTGGGCGTCAGCCTGAAGAGCATGACAAACCTGCTCACTTAAGGCAACACCGCACAATTCCCGCCTGACGGCTTAAGCACCGCTCCGGCAGCTGCGGTACGGCATCTGCGTTGCCAAAATGCTCGATAATACACCAAGTATTATCTGCGCTTTTGGCTTAGCAGCTGCCGCACCTCGCTCGCCGTATCGG
>OGZG01000412.1_pt1 | contig 33087 bp, 27 predicted proteins | sample 1576781 | NCBI WGS metagenome assembly OGZG01 (sample SAMEA3541502, study PRJEB24748) | human gut metagenome | biome: human gut; feature: human-associated habitat; material: faeces | place: China | collected 2012 | reverse complement strand
CGATTGGTGGAGCGGGTGTCAATGGCGCAACCTATCCAGGTAATCACGATTTTGCGCTTTGTATTGTGCTGCCGGGTATTGCTGCGCATAACGACGCTTCGGCTATGGAGAAAATTCAAGCATTCCTGGCTGAGTTCATGGCAAAACTCACTGCATGATCTCACCTTTTCGAGGTGTTGCATCAACGCAGAAAATTGATAGCCTTGCTCTCTCTTGATCTGCCTCTCGAATGAATTTGCTGTATGCATAACCAGTGTATTCAGGAGGGCAGATCATGCTTCGACAGTCAGACATCGCCGCGGCTTTCCGCGAGTCCATTTTGCGCAGGTCCAAGGGGTTCCAGTACCTTCACACCCGTGACTTCGTTACCGCGCTGCGCCGGCGCGGCATCCACTTTTCAGAGGGGGAAGCTAACGCCTGGATCGCACGCGAGAAGTCTTATTTCGTCGACAAAACGGCAGAGCACAGCGAAAACCGCCTGTGGATGATGTCCAACATGGGGAGGGTTCTGTAATGGGCTTTCCATCACCCGCGACGGACTACACGGAACAGCGATTAACGGTTAACTCGATCTGCAATGTCGGGCCTAATACGTTGCTCTTCGAGCGGTCAGGCGGTTACGTTGTGCTGGATATCTCCCTGAAGCCATCACAAGGTAGTCAGGTTCTGATCCAGCACAGCGGCGGGACGGAACTTGCCACGCTGAGAGGAAGGTCGCTGATTACCGAAGATGGTGAAGCGATCGAGGGCGAAGCACTGGACGATGTTGCCGTCATCGGGGTCGTGACGTTTACTATCTGCGATGTGCGCCAGGACAATGAGGTTGTTTAGTTGCAGTCAATTGATGGAAGATTTCGCGTGGCAGGCGTCTTGGGGCATGGGTGGGGCATGAGAAATCGGTGAAATTCGCCAAATATTGCAAACAACATATGTTGGATGCTATCTCCAGCCATTAAAAATGGCGCTCCTGGACGATATTTGTCGATTTTTAAATTTACCGCGTCACGCAGTTAAAGTGGCGGGCATACTCTTCAAGGCTGGTGATGCCAAGGCGCACCCATTTCGGGTGCACCAACTGGGGAAGCCCAATATAAATCAGAACGCGGCGAGGATCTCCTCGGTGCTGCGCACGTGCCAGGGAGAGTAGGCGGACGCCGCCGGGTAATGACTGAAGAAGTGGTGGAGCAGTGCCACCGGATGCTGGAGAACGGAGCCACCCGGCAGCAGGTAGCCGATGTGATAGGGGTAAACGTGAAAACTATCTACAAGTACCTCCCGGCGACTTGAAGACAAAGATTTCACTACTTTTCCTGATATGTTACGTTTGGCTTAATCAATTCATTCAGCTTTGAAAACAGTTTGGTTTGTTCGTGAACGGTAAGAAAACAATAAGTTTTGAGCAATTTTTAACTATTAACAGCAATCTTGTTTCCATCTCAGATACATGGGCTGACTTGTGGGCGTTAATTTTTCACACGGGTTTAAGCGCTGGAAGGCTGCTGAGTATTCGATATGATGATATTGATGGTGGCTTGATACTGATACGAAAACAGGGTCACCTGAAGGAGCTACGTGTTGAATCAACCCCTCCAGTGGAGGCGATGATTGCTCGTAGAAGAGAACGCTATCCAGAAGATGTTTTTTTATTTCAGAGTCATTCTAACCGTGTGAAGTACCAACGCCGGCCGGTCACTATAATTGCTTTCAACGCCGCTTTACGTCTCGCCGCTAGATCATTACCAGACGTTAAAGTAAGTAGTAGTAGCGCGAGAAACATACCGGACTAACCGCCTGTCCAGTAGCGTGTGGCCGATGCGATCGGTGTGGGGGTGAAGACTATTTTCAAATATTTGCCGGTACAATACGGCGGTAAAAAATCCCCTTGAGCAGGCACACTCAAGGGGGAAATACTACATAACATCATTGCTGTGTGCGTCTTTGCGCTCGTCTATCTTCCAAGAATATGCCTAAAGCTTCCAGATATTTCTGGTCTGAGCAGTTAAAACATTGTGTTGCTGGCCGATGTGATAGGAGGGGGGGGAAGACGATATTATAAATAATTCCCGGATAGCATACTGCATGAAGCTGGGAGAGGGTTTGATGTAAAAACCCACCCGGCAGCCGTATACAAGGCGTGCCGGGTAGGGTAACTGCAGGTGTTCATGCCGTACAGTCGGGGCGCACTATACCCATAACTCAACACGCAAACCAGTCGTCTGCTGTTTCCCAGGCGTCTTTGAGGGTTTCTTCGACAAATTCCTTCGCAATTTCCTTATCTGTTGCCCACAAAACGCTCAGACCATCATTACTGGCCGTCTTCACGATCACTTCAACGTCGTCATATTGCTTGCTGATTCGACGGGTCATTTCGTCTTTCAAGGCCTCCATTGACCCCTTTGGCATTTTCGCGGCTTTCTCTTTGGCAATGCTGATTTCTACACGCATGATAATCACCTTTGTGCTGGTTGGATATACAGTATTTAGCGAGAGATGATTACTAGTCAAATGGATTGTTTAGGTTTGTGAGTACATAATTAAGTACATATTTTAGGTGGGTATTAATTAATTTTATTTTAAATCAGTTGGTTGTGGTTTTGTTCAAGTAACCTTCGGCATAATCGCCGACCAGCATCAGGATCTTCTTGCTCATCATTTTTACTCGTTGTGGGAGAAAGGTGTCTTAGATATAGCCTGGCGATCCGCAGAATGCGACCCCCTCAGGATGCCGAAGACGGTAGCGTGTGCATCTTGCTATCGGGGTCATGTTTTTTCTGGTAACGACAACTTTTGCCGACATCGCCGTGTGGTCAGTCACCCGGGAAAATAGCCTTTTTCAGCTAATGACGGCTGTCTGTGGTGGAAAATATCGCGGGTTCCGCAGGCCTGTGTGCCAGGGCTGTTGACGGTTCAGCGTGGACGAAAACAGGAGAAGTGGCTTAAATGCGTGCCTGATCTGCTAACGATAATATCAATTATCTCATGACAATATTATTCACGGGAATTGTCGCTATCATATTCATTTAATCTATTTTTTTATCGCCTTGATGATATGTGATGTGAATATTCATGTGTTCAATGTTAATTGAGGGTGTTGGCTTTGAACTTTATATTTGGCTGTAAATCATTCATTGTCGTTACTAATAAAATAATTTTGTTTGCCTTGTGAATGCATTAAAGAAATATTCTTGTTAAGTTGATCGATAATCTGTTTTTGCTCTATTATCATCCGGTTTTATCGTCAACTCTTCAATAATTATTCCTTAAGGAAAGGAACTACTATGGCTGATACGTTCCAGAATGAAGTCCCCAGGGCGCGCATTAATCTCAAATTATCTCTTCATACCGGCGGCGCGCAGAAGAAGGTCGAGCTACCGCTGAAGCTGCTTACCATTGGCGATTTTAGTCATGGTAAGGAAAACCGGCCTTTATCGGAAAGAGAAAAAATCAACGTCAATAAAAATAACTTTAACAGCGTACTTTCGGAATTTAGCCCGGAAGTTAACCTCTCGGTGCCGAATACGCTGTCCGGCAACGGCGAAGAGGAGAACGTCAGACTGCGTTTTACCGATATCAAAGATTTTGAACCGGAGCAGGTTGCCCGGCAAATTCCGCAACTCCGCGCCATGCTGGCGATGCGTAATTTATTACGCGATCTCAAATCCAATCTGCTTGATAACGCCACTTTCAGAAAAGAGCTTGAGGCAATCCTGAAAGATCCGGCGCTGTCCCAGGAATTACGCGACGAAATGAGTGCGCTTGCCCCGAAATAATGGCGGGGCAAGTCTGTTAATGGATTAACCGGGAAAATGCTAATGTCTGTTACCACAGAAAACGCCCCTGTTCAGGGGCAAACCACGCTGCAGGAAAATAGGGCGGGCGAGGGCGTTTACGCCTCGCTGTTTGAAAAAATTAATCTCGCCCCGGCGTCTCACCTCGGGGATATCAACGACTTTCTGGACGATGCCGCGCTCTCCGAAGCGCCGGCGGCGGAGCGTCTCACCGCGGCGATGCAGGTGTTTATGGATCGCATCCGTCAGTCCGGTCAGCGGGTGGAAAAGCTCGACAAAACGCTGATTGACCACCATATCGCCGAACTGGATTTCCAGATAAGCCGTCAGCTGGACGCGGTGATGCACCATCAGGAGTTTCAGCAGGTCGAATCCCTGTGGCGCGGCCTCAAACAGCTGGTGGACAACACCGACTATCGGCAGAACGTCAAAACGGAGATCCTGGACGTCGCCAAAGACGATCTGCGCCAGGACTTTGAGGACGCGCCGGAGCTTATCCAGAGCGGCCTCTACTGGCACACCTATACCGCGGAGTATGACACTCCCGGCGGCGAGCCGATCGGCTCGGTGATCTCGGCCTATGAGTTCGACGCCAGCCCGCAGGATGTGGCGCTGCTGCGCAATATCTCCCGCGTCTCTGCGGCCGCCCATATGCCGTTTATCGGCGCCGTCGGCCCGGCCTTCTTCCTGAAAGAGACCATGGAAGAGGTGGCTGCTATTAAGGATATCGGCAACTACTTCGATCGCGCGGAATATATCCGCTGGAAATCATTTCGTGAAACCGACGATGCCCGCTACATTGGCCTAGTGATGCCGCGCGTGCTGGGTCGTCTGCCGTACGGTCCCGACACCGTGCCGGTGCGCAGCTTCAACTATGTCGAGCAGGTGAAAGGTCCGGACCACGAAAAGTATCTGTGGACCAGCGCAGCGTTCTCCTTCGCTTCCAATATGGTGAAGAGCTTTGTCAATAACGGCTGGTGCGTGCAGATCCGCGGTCCGCAGGCCGGCGGCGCGGTGAAAGATCTGCCCATCCACCTGTACGATCTGGGCACCGGCAACCAGGTGAAGATCCCTTCCGAGGTGATGATCCCGGAAACGCGGGAGTTTGAGTTTGCCAGCCTGGGCTTTATCCCGCTGTCGTACTACAAAAATCGCGATTACGCCTGCTTCTTCTCGGCCAACTCCGCGCAGAAACCGGCGCTGTACGATACCGCCGACGCCACCGCCAACAGCCGCATCAACGCGCGTCTGCCTTACATCTTCCTGCTGTCGCGCATCGCGCACTACCTGAAGATGATCCAGCGCGAGAATATCGGCACCACCAAGGACCGGCGGCTGCTGGAGCTGGAGCTGAACACCTGGGTGCGGAGCCTGGTGACTGAAATGACCGACCCCGGCGACGAGCTGCAGGCCTCCCATCCGCTGCGCGATGCCAGCGTGGTGGTGGAAGATATTGAGGATAACCCGGGCTTCTTCCGCGTGAAGCTGTACGCGGTGCCGCACTTCCAGGTCGAGGGGATGGACGTCAATCTGTCGCTGGTTAGCCAGATGCCAAAGGCGAAGGCGTAGGTTCGGACGATGATGAAAACGGAACGTCCGTTGTGGGGCCGGGGCATTATGGTGTCGCCCCAGCATTTTCAACAGCAGGCTGCGTATGCAGCCTGGACTGCGGAAGTGATTGCCCGGATAGGTCTTAACCATCCATGGGGAGTGGTTGAGGCGACCTTCGAAGCAGAGATGCTTAAACTGGGCCGCCTGCAGGCTCACAGGCTGCAGGTCCGGTTCCAGGATGGCACGATGATTGATACGGACAATGCCGATGCGCTGCCGTCCGCGCTGTCACTGGACGGCGCGGACGGCGAGGCGGTGATCGTGCTGGCGCTGCCCCTGATGCAGGCGAATGGCGGCAACTGCCTGAAGCCGGAGGAGGTGGCCGAAAGGCCGGTGCGCTTCCGGGAACGCTGGCGTGATGTCCGCAACCAGTTCGGGGATGATACCCGGCAGATTGCCGTCATGCAGCCGGAGCTGACCCTCCGCTTCGCCCATCAGGACAACAGCGATTACCTGACCTGTCCGCTTGTTCGCCTGCAGCGGGACTCGCAGGGGGCCTGGCTTATCGACGAGACGTTTCTCCCGCCGCTGCTGCAGATCCAGGGCAGCCGCTGGCTGGCGACGCAGCTTGAACAGCTGCTTACTCAGCTTCGGGCTCGTCTGACGCGCCTGATGGCCATGCGTCGCGAGAGCAATGAACGGATGGCTGATTTTGCCGTGGCCGATGTCTCTCTGTTCTGGTTGCTGAACGCGCTGAACAGCGCCGAGCCGGTGCTGGGGTACTTTCTGCGTTACCAACAGAGCCCGCCGGAACGCCTCTATCCGGAGCTGGCGCGCCTGGCTGGCAGCCTGCTGACCTTTTCGCTCACCCATCAGGCGAATGCCGTCCCGATTTATCAGCATGACCAGCTGAACGCGGTTTTTCCGCCGCTGTTTGATTTACTGAGCGACCTGCTGGAGGCGAGCCTGCCGTCTCGGGTGGTGGCGATTGCGCTGGAGCATGATGCCCGGCTGCACTTCTGGCAGGCGCGTCTGCACGATGCCCGGCTGCGGGAAGGGGCTGATTACTATCTGTCGGTTCGTTCGTCGGTACCGGTCGCCCGGCTGCAGGAGCAGTTTCCGCGACAGTGCAAAGTGGGCAGTCCGGATCATGTCAAAGCCATCGTCAACTCCTCGCGGACAGGGGTGCCCCTCACGCCATTGCGTCATGTGCCGGCGGCGATCCCGCTGCGTCTGGAAAATCAGTATTTCAGCCTCGATGTGTCCCACCCTCTGGCGACGGAAATGCTGCAGAGCGGCACCTGTATGTTTTACGTCCCGGGGATGCTCGGTGAGCCTGAACTTGAACTTTTTGCGGTACTACGAACGTGAATGAGCCTAAACGCGGCAACGCCGCGTCCATTGATATTGATGCGCTGCTGCAGAACACCTGGCTACAGGTTATCAGCCTGCGCCACGGCCCGCAGTTCCGCGATGAGGAAGGGTACACGCTATGGCAGCGCTGTATTGCTGATGTCGAGCGCGTGCAACATGAGCTGAAGGCGAGCGGGCTTGATGACGCCAGCTGTCAGCATATTCTCACCGCCCAGTGCGCGCTGCTCGATGAAGCCGTGAAAGGGCGCGGCGTGGAGGATGAGGCCTGCCTGCAGTGGTATGACATTCCGCTGCAGGGGCACTTCCTCGGCACCATGGATGCCGGTGATACGCTGTGCGATCGGATGCGTGATGTGCTGCGTGAACCGGCGCCTGACCTGGCCGTGGTCACCTGCTTTCAGCGGGTGATGCTGCTGGGTTTTGTTGGCAGCTTTCGCTCCCTCAACGATCCCGAGCGCCTGAAGCTGATCAACGCGCTCAGTGAGCGTGTTCCTCCTTTTCAGTGCCCGTCAACCGCTCCCGTACTGGTAGAGAGTCGGGCCGGACTGGGGATAAGCGGCTGGCTGGCCTCCTGGCCGGTACGTATTGGCCTGAGCGTGATGGTGGTACTCGTCCTGTGGTGGGGGCTGAACCACTGGCTCGATCACCTGCTGCTGACCCTGTTACCGGGGGCGGTGAAATGAGCCCCGCGCAGCAGCGTGGGTTGGCGCTGTGGGCCAGTCTGCTGAGTGCGCTGGTGTGCCTGCTATTTTTGCCGGTTCCCCGCTGGGGGGCGTGGCTCATTCTGCTGGTCACGCTGGCCCTGATCATCGGGATCTGGTGCATCGCCAGTCGTCGTACCCGACGTAACGTCGCATCAACCCTGGCCCCTCTCCCGGAGGGCGCTTATCGCCAGCCGGTGGTCCTCGTTTGCGGCGATCTGCCGTTTGTCTGGTCGCAAAAGTCTCCGGTGCGGGTCGTCAAACAGGGCTGCTGGATCCGCGTGGAAAAGACGGAGGAGCTGCAGCAGGTCGCGCGTCAGATATTGAGCCAGCGGCCGGAATGGGGGCCTCAGCTGTCGGTGCTGCTCTGCGTCTGCCCGCAGCGGCACGCACAAAGCGATGCGCTGACCAGCGCTCTGCTGGCCCTGCGCTGGCAACTCAGCCAGCTGCGTCAGCAGACGGGGTATGCCGTACCGCTGGCGCTGCAGGGGCAGGTGGGCAGCGCGATGAGTCGCGACCTGTTGTGGCAGGCGGCGATGCCGGGCGAAGCGGTGAAAGTCTGGCAGCCCTCCTGCGCCCCCTGTTCCGTACCGGCCTGGGTAAGCGCCGGCGGGGCGGCCGCGCTGGAGCAGCAGGTGCTGATGAACAGCCTGATGGGCTGGTTTGAACAGCACGTCCATGCCGTGTTGACGGAAGAAAATACCGACCTGCCGCCTCTGACCCCAGCGGCCGTGCTGTGGGGGCTCGGGCCCTCGCTGCCTGGAAGTCTGGCATCGTCGGCCTGGACGACGTGGTTATCCCGACATAGCGGCCTGTCGCGGGTAGCTGGCTGGCAGCCAGATGAGAGCGACACCGAGGACGCTTCAGCGTTGCCGGAATTCATCCTGCCGCAGTTACCGGCGGGACGGGGACTCACGCCACGAGGCAGGGCCTGGCGCGCGGCGCTTGCGATTTTCACCCTCGCCGCTGTCGCCGCGCTGCTCAGCAGTGGCTGGAACAATCGACAACTGCTGCAGCGCGTGGGCGTCGATATTGCCCGTTATGAGCGGATTACGATGGATGATTATCGGCCAAAAGCCAGCGCTGTCAGGGTGCTGCGTGAAGATGCCGCGCTGCTGGATAGCTGGGCGCGTAACGGCGTCCCGCTGCGCCTGAGTCTGGGCTTGTATCGCGGGGAGCAGATTCGCCTGCCGTTGCTGGAGGCGATTCGCGGTTACGTGCCGCCTCCACCGCCGCCCGGGCCGGTGCAGCGCGTCGCGCCGAACGTCATCCGCCTTGACAGCATGTCGCTATTCGATACCGGGAAATGGGTACTGAAGCCCGGTTCGACAAAGCGGCTGGTCAACTCACTGATGGACATTAAGGCCAGGCCCGGGTGGCTGATCGTGGTGGCGGGCCACACCGACAGCGTGGGTGAGGAAAAAGCCAACCAGCTATTGTCGCTGAAACGTGCGGAATCGGTCCGCGACTGGATGCGCGATACCGGCGACGTGCCGGACAGCTGCTTTGCCGTTCAGGGCTATGGCGAAAGCCGACCAATTACAACAAACGATACGCCGGAAGGCCGTGCGCTGAACCGTCGTGTCGAAATCAGTCTGGTGCCGCAGGTAGACGCCTGCCGGTTACCGGACCAACCCTCTGCGTCATCCCAGGATGATGGCGCTTCACTACACAATGGAGAGTAATTCCATGGCAATTCCTGTTTATCTTTGGCTGAAAGACGATGGCGGCGCGGACATTAAAGGGTCTGTCGACGTTCAGGATCGTGAAGGCAGTATCGAAGTGGTGGCCCAGGAGCATAACCTGTACATCCCGACCGATAACAACACCGGCAAACTGACCGGCACGCGTATTCATACGCCGTTCCTGTTCACCAAGGAGATCGACTCCTCCAGCCCCTACCTGTACAAGGCAGTGACCACCGGCCAGACCCTGAAATCCGCTGAGTTCAAGTGGTACCGAATCAACGATGCCGGCCAGGAAGTGGAGTATTTCAATACCAAACTTGAGAACGTCAAGGTGGTGAAAGTGAATCCCCTGATGCACGACATCAAAAACCCCGCCTACGAGAAGCACAACCATCTGGAACAGATTGAGCTGCGCTACGAGAAGATCACCTGGACCTATAAAGACGGCAACATCATTCACTCCGATAGCTGGAACGAACGCGCCACCGCGTAATTGCCCGTCATATTTCGCGCCGCTGGCGCGCAGGCGACGTTCGCTCATCCCGGCCGCATCGTTATCTCTGCGGCCGGGGATTATTGCGGGCGATCGCCTGATGCGGGCAGCGTTTCTCTGCCCGCCGTTTTTTGCTGAGCGCCTGAGATACGGGTTCTCAGCAAAGAAAAACACAATCTGTCTGCCTGACCTTGTGCGCTTGGGGTTCCTGTTCGGGAACAGCGACGGGCGGTAGCGTGTCCGGAACCAATAAGAGAGGATCTCATGGAAAATCCAGCCAGCCTGTTACGCCGTCTTAATCCCTGCTGTGCCCGCGCAATGGAGGGGGCGGCCTCCCTGTGCCAGACCCGGGCGCATGCCGAGATCCTGCCCGAGCACTGGCTGCTTAAGCTGCTGGAACAGGGGGAAGGCGATCTGACGGTGCTGGCGCGGCGCTATGAATGGGATATGGATGCGCTGTGGCAGGATCTGCTGAACTGGCTGGATAAACAGCCGCGCTCGGTACGTCATCGTCCCCAGCTCTCTGACCATACCCTGAGGCTGATGCAGGAGGCCTGGCTGATTGCCTCGCTCAGCGGCGAAGCGCAGATCCGCAGTGTTCACCTGCTGATGGCGCTGGTTGAAAAACAGAATCTGATCCAGTGCGATGGCCTGTGGCCGCTGTTAACGCTGGGCCAGCGTCAGCTGGAACGCCTGCGCTCCTTGCTGGATGCCCAGTCCGACGAACGTCCGCCAGCGCAGCAGGAAGCGGCGCTGGCGCAGCCCCATGGCGGGGACGTGGAATTTGTGGGGCGTCCTGCGGGCAGCGAACTGAATGCGGATGGGCTCAACCCGGCGCTGCAGAACGCGCTGGACAAATTCACTCTCGACGTCACCGCCAAAGCCAGAGACGGCCAGATTGACCCGGTGTTCGGACGCGACACGGAAATCCGCCAGATGGTGGATATTCTCTCCCGTCGGCGAAAAAACAACCCAATCCTCGTCGGTGAACCGGGCGTGGGCAAGACCGCTCTGGTGGAAGGCCTGGCGCTGCGCATTGCCGAAGGCAACGTCCCCGACGCGCTGAAGCCGGTGTCGGTGCGCACCCTTGACCTCGGTCTGCTGCAGGCCGGCGCCGGGGTCAAAGGCGAGTTCGAGCAGCGGCTGAAAAATATCATTGAGGCGGTACAGCAGTCGCCTTCGCCGGTGCTGCTGTTTATCGACGAGGCGCACACGATCATCGGCGCGGGTAATCAGGCGGGCGGCGCGGATGCCGCCAACCTGCTGAAGCCGGCGCTGGCCCGGGGCGAACTGCGGACCATCGCCGCCACCACCTGGTCTGAATACAAGCAGTACTTCGAGCGCGACGCCGCGCTGGAGCGCCGCTTTCAGATGGTCAAGGTGGATGAGCCGGACGACGACACCGCCTGCCTGATGCTGCGCGGCCTGAAGTCCCGCTATGCCGACCACCACGGCGTGCATATCACGGATGATGCGGTGCGCGCCGCCGTGACGCTGTCACGACGCTATCTCACCGGCCGCCAGCTGCCGGACAAGGCAGTGGATTTACTCGACACCGCTTCCGCCCGCCTGCGTATGAGTCTCGATACCGTGCCTGAGCCGCTGACCCGCATGAAGGCACAGCTCACCGCGCTGGCGATGGAGAAACAGGCGCTGCTGGAAGATATTGCGCTGGGCAACAGCGCCCGCGGCGAACGGCTGGCGGCCATTGAGCAGGAGGAGATCCGCCTTATTCTGGCGCTGGATACCCTTGAAACTCAGTATGGTCAGGAGCTGCAGCTGACGGAGGCGCTGCTGGCCTGTCGCCGCGATATCTCCCGCCAGGCGGAAATTAACGACCTGCAAAACGCGCTTATTGCCGTCCAGCAGGGCAATCCGCTGCTCGGGCTGGACGTCGACGTCCGCACCGTGGCGACGGTGATTGCCGACTGGACCGGCGTGCCGCTCTCCTCGCTAATGAAAGATGAGCAGACGGAGCTGCTGAGTCTGGAAGAGAGTCTCGGCAAACGGGTGGTTGGCCAGGAGGCGGCCCTGAGCGCTATTGCCCGGCGCCTGCGCGCCGCGAAAACCGGCCTGACGCCGGAGAACGGTCCGCAGGGGGTGTTCCTGCTGGTCGGGCCGAGCGGCACCGGCAAAACGGAAACGGCGCTCGCCCTGGCCGAGGCGCTGTTCGGCGGCGAGAAAGCGCTGATCACCATCAATCTCTCCGAGTACCAGGAGCCGCACACCGTCAGCCAGCTGAAGGGTTCTCCGCCGGGCTACGTCGGCTACGGCCAGGGCGGGATCCTGACCGAGGCGGTGCGCAAACGCCCCTACAGCGTGGTGCTGCTCGATGAGGTGGAGAAGGCCCATCGCGATGTGATGAACCTGTTCTACCAGGTCTTCGACCGGGGGGTAATGCGCGACGGCGAGGGGCGTGAAATCGACTTTCGCAACACCGTGATCCTGATGACCGCAAACCTCGGTAGCGACCTCCTGATGCAGCTGCTGGATGAACAGCCGGAGGCCAGCGAATCAGACCTGCGCGAGCTGCTGCGCCCGGTGCTGCGCGGCCACTTCCAGCCGGCGCTGCTGGCCCGCTTCCAGACGGTGATTTACCGTCCGCTGCCGGCGGGAGCGCTGCGCGCCATTGTCGGCATGAAGCTCGGGCAGGTAAGTCAGCGTCTGGCTTGCCATTACGGAATCACCACCACCCTCAGCGAGAGCCTGTTCGACGCGCTGACCGAGGCCTGCCTGCTGCCGGACACCGGCGCCCGCAACGTCGACAGTCTGCTGAATCAGCAGATCCTGCCGGCGCTGAGTCAGCAGCTATTGAGCCATATGGCGGCGGGGCAGAAACCGCGCCAGGTGACGCTGGGGTATCACGAAGAGGAAGGCGTCGTGATGGCGTTTGACGAGGGGACAATATCCGATGAGTAGCGTGAAATCGTTGTTGTTCAGCCACAACCACCACCTGCTTTCGGTGAAGGGATGTGAAGCCGGGCTTGATGTGCTGGCGTTTGAGGGCGATGAAGCCCTGAGCCAGCCGTTCCGCTACCGTATTGAATTCACCAGCGCAGACCATGCCATCAGCAAAGAGATGATGCTGATGAAGGCAGCCTCCCTGACGCTGCAGGCGCCGGTGGCTCAGGGCTTCGGCATCAATGTTCAGCAACCCGTGCGGGTGATCCAGGGCGTGGTGACGGGGTTTGAACGGCTCAGTACCTCCAGGGATGAAACGCACTACGCGCTGACGCTCCAGCCGCGCCTGGCGCTGCTTAACCGCTCGCACCAGAACGCCATTTACCAGGACCAGTCCGTTCCGCAGATTGTGGAAAAAATCCTCCGCGAGCGCCACGGCCTGCGCGGTCAGGATTTTCTGTTCTCGCTGACAAAAACGTATCCGCGCCGCGAGCAGGTGATGCAGTACGGCGAGGATGACCTGCGCTTTATCACCCGGCTGCTGGGTGAGGTGGGGATCTGGTTTCGCTTTTCCGCCGACACGCGGCTGCACATCGACGTCGTTGAGTTCTGCGACAGTCAGCAGGGCTATGAGAAGGGACTGACGTTGCCTTCGGTCCCGCCGTCAGGGCAGCAGTCGGCCGGGGTGGACGCGGTGTGGGAGATGGCATGCCGCCACCGCGTCGTGGAGCAGCAGGTCAGTACCCGCGACTACAACTACCGCGAGGCGACGGCGGACATGAACGCGCAGGTGGATGTCACCCGCGGGGAGACCACCACCTTTGGTGAGGCTTACCACTGGGGAGATAACTACCTGACGGCGGGGAATGCCCATGACCGGCATCCGGCGCCGGAGTCCGGGGCGTTTTACGCCCGGCTTCGGCATGAGCGTTATCTGAACGGCCAGACCCGGATGCAGGCCACCACCAGCTGCCCGACGCTCTGCCCGGGACAGGTGCTGAAGGTCACCGGCGGAGAGGAGGTGGCCGGGGAGTTTGCTGATGGCGTGCTCGTCACGGCGATGCACAGCCACGCCCGGCGCGATGCGGACTTTGCGGTGGAGTTTGCCGGCATACCGGACAGCCCGGACGTCGGCTACCGGCCTGAGCCCGGCGCGCGTCCGGTGATGGCCGGGACGCTGCCGGCCCGCGTGACCAGCACCCGGGAAAACGACACCTACGGGCATATCGACAAACACGGACGCTACCGGGTGAATATGCTGTTTGACCGGGCGCGCTGGGAAACCGGGTTCGAGAGTCTGTGGGTCCGTCAGTCGCGACCGTATGCCGGAGACACTTACGGCCTGCACCTGCCGCTGCTGGCGGGGACGGAGGTGGCGATTGGCTTTGAGGATGGTAACCCTGACCGGCCGTATATCGCGGGCGTCCTCCACGACTCGGCGCACGGCGACCACGTCACCATCCGCAATGACAAACGTAACGTCCTGCGCACCCCGGCCAACAACAAAATCCGCCTCGACGATGAGCGCGGGAAAGAACATATCAAGGTCAGCACGGAGTACGGCGGTAAAAGCCAGCTGAACCTGGGGCACCTGGTGGACAGTGACAGGCAGCCGCGCGGCGAAGGCTTTGAGCTGAGAACCGACAGCTGGGGAGCTATCCGGGCACAGAAAGGGATATTTATCAGCGCGGACGGACAGGTGCAGGCCCGGGGACAGGTGCTGGATATGGAGCCGGCGGTCAGCAATCTGGCCGAAGCCCGGGAGCAGATGATGTCCATCTCCGGTGACGCGCAGAAGGCGACCGCGAACCCGGCCGATCTCCAGGCGCAAATTACCCTGCTGGAGCAGCAGCTGACGGACCTCAAAAAATCGGTGCTGCTGGTCAGCGCGCCGGAGGGGATAGCGCTGACCAGCGGGGAGCATCTGCAGGTCTCAGCCGGGCATAACCTGATTGCCACGGCCGGAAAGAATGCAGACGTCAGCGTGGTGAAAAATCTGTTCATCGGGGTGGGCAGTGCCCTGAGCGTGTTTGTTCGCAAGCCTGGGATCAGGCTGATAGCGAACCAGGGACCGGTACAGATGCAGGCGCAGAATGACCTGATGGCGCTGCTTGCCCGGAAGGAAATCAGCATTGTCAGCACGGAGGATGAAATCAAAATTATTGCGAAGAAGAAGCTGACAGTAAATGGCGGTGGGAGTTATATCACTCTGGATGTTAATGCCATTGAATCTGCGACGATGGGGGATTTCAGGACAAGGGCCGGTCATTACAGCAGGCAGACGAGGGCTCAAAACAAACCTGAAATGCCTGTTTTATCTGAAATGTCTAAGGATCCCAATGATGAAGAGATTACTGAGAGTTTTATTCTTTTAGATGTGAATGATAATCCTATTAATAACTATCGCTATCGGTTAGCTGATTCTAAGTCTGAATTGTTTAATCATGACGGGACTCTGGAATTTACTCTTGGTGATGATAAAAATATAATTTTTTGGCTGGATGTTGATAGGGCGGAAAGATCATGACTGATACTAAAGTTGATAAAATTTCAGATGAAGAGCGATTGTTGGCCGCTATGGCATATGGGGAAGCATCAGCAAGCAATGATGCTAATGAATTAAAAGCGTTAGCTAGTGTATTGGTCCGTCAGAGAGACGCGAGAGGATATGCTACAATGAAGGAGTTTATTGATGGAGAGCCCTCATATTCTTATGTTGTTGGTGATGGGAATGCAAAATATAAAAAATTCAATAAAGCTAAAGATGAGGATATATCTAACGATACCGGTATGTCTAATGCCTTGACAGCAGCAAAGAATGCATTATCAGATGGACCCGATCTTTCGAATGGTGCATATTTTTGGGATGGGGCGGATATAAAATCGAATTATAATAAACATTTTAAAGTAAGGCATGGGATAAAATTCACAGATCCTTCGCATAATATATATGATATTAAGGATTCAACAAAAATTGTTATCCTCTATAAAATTGTTAAGGTCAAGAAAACAGTGAAGGGAAAAGTTAAAGTCACAAAAGAAAAAGTTGAAGTAGGACGGTATGATCATGTTTATGATTCGACTGCGGCTTATGGCGGGACGATCTTTTGGAAAAACAATGATGATTATATAACTTTGTCAAAAGGGAAGTTATACAAGTGATAAAAAAACTGCTGTTAAACTTTTTTCTGTTTTATTCAATAGCTGTTGTTGCTAACGACAGTATACCTTCGAATGCACTTAAAACATGTCTGTTTCAGCACTCATTAATTGATGGGGTTGATTATTCATCAATAGATACTAGTGCAGTGATAACAGATAGCAACTATTCTGCAGCAGGCGAAGTGCGCTATGTTGATTATAAAGGAACTATTGTTGGATATGGGAATTCTCGGTCAGGAATGGCCTTTTATAAGGGGAGTAAACCATATCCTTTATCGAAATTAAAGGTTATTGATTTTGGACTGTTAATCAAATCAATTCCGAAGGAGATAGATTATTCTGTTTCAGAATGGGGGTACATTAGATTAAATAACAAGAGTTTTATTTGCGTTAATGTGCCGTTCTCTGGTGTTGGGGAAAGTGGAAAACATCAGGATATAAGAAATGCGTTTGTATATGATATGAAAGGTAATGATATTTACTACACAGTAGGGAATGTCAGCAGTAAAGTACAATAGTTATTAAATCATCAAGAGCATAGATTCTATTTATATTAAATAGATAACTATTAATTTATGTCGTAGTTGATTTTAAAATACATTAGCTTAGTTTTATCACTTGAAGGGATTCTAATGACTACAAACCCTGCTACGTTGTTGTTCAGCCACAACCACCACCTGCTTTCGGTGAAGGGATGTGAAGCCGGGCTTGATGTGCTGGCGTTTGAGGGCGATGAAGCCCTGAGCCAGCCGTTCCGCTACCGTATTGAATTCACCAGCGCAGACCATGCCATCAGCAAAGAGATGATGCTGATGAAGGCAGCCTCCCTGACGCTGCAGGCGCCGGTGGCTCAGGGCTTCGGCATCAATGTTCAGCAACCCGTGCGGGTGATCCAGGGCGTGGTGACGGGGTTTGAACGGCTCAGTACCTCCAGGGATGAAACGCACTACGCGCTGACGCTCCAGCCGCGCCTGGCGCTGCTTAACCGCTCGCACCAGAACGCCATTTACCAGGACCAGTCCGTTCCGCAGATTGTGGAAAAAATCCTCCGCGAGCGCCACGGCCTGCGCGGTCAGGATTTTCTGTTCTCGCTGACAAAAACGTATCCGCGCCGCGAGCAGGTGATGCAGTACGGCGAGGATGACCTGCGCTTTATCACCCGGCTGCTGGGTGAGGTGGGGATCTGGTTTCGCTTTTCCGCCGACACGCGGCTGCACATCGACGTCGTTGAGTTCTGCGACAGTCAGCAGGGCTATGAGAAGGGACTGACGTTGCCTTCGGTCCCGCCGTCAGGGCAGCAGTCGGCCGGGGTGGACGCGGTGTGGGAGATGGCATGCCGCCACCGCGTCGTGGAGCAGCAGGTCAGTACCCGCGACTACAACTACCGCGAGGCGACGGCGGACATGAACGCGCAGGTGGATGTCACCCGCGGGGAGACCACCACCTTTGGTGAGGCTTACCACTGGGGAGATAACTACCTGACGGCGGGGAATGCCCATGACCGGCATCCGGCGCCGGAGTCCGGGGCGTTTTACGCCCGGCTTCGGCATGAGCGTTATCTGAACGGCCAGACCCGGATGCAGGCCACCACCAGCTGCCCGACGCTCTGCCCGGGACAGGTGCTGAAGGTCACCGGCGGAGAGGAGGTGGCCGGGGAGTTTGCTGATGGCGTGCTCGTCACGGCGATGCACAGCCACGCCCGGCGCGATGCGGACTTTGCGGTGGAGTTTGCCGGCATACCGGACAGCCCGGACGTCGGCTACCGGCCTGAGCCCGGCGCGCGTCCGGTGATGGCCGGGACGCTGCCGGCCCGCGTGACCAGCACCCGGGAAAACGACACCTACGGGCATATCGACAAACACGGACGCTACCGGGTGAATATGCTGTTTGACCGGGCGCGCTGGGAAACCGGGTTCGAGAGTCTGTGGGTCCGTCAGTCGCGACCGTATGCCGGAGACACTTACGGCCTGCACCTGCCGCTGCTGGCGGGGACGGAGGTGGCGATTGGCTTTGAGGATGGTAACCCTGACCGGCCGTATATCGCGGGCGTCCTCCACGACTCGGCGCACGGCGACCACGTCACCATCCGCAATGACAAACGTAACGTCCTGCGCACCCCGGCCAACAACAAAATCCGCCTCGACGATGAGCGCGGGAAAGAACATATCAAGGTCAGCACGGAGTACGGCGGTAAAAGCCAGCTGAACCTGGGGCACCTGGTGGACAGTGACAGGCAGCCGCGCGGCGAAGGCTTTGAGCTGAGAACCGACAGCTGGGGAGCTATCCGGGCACAGAAAGGGATATTTATCAGCGCGGACGGACAGGTGCAGGCCCGGGGACAGGTGCTGGATATGGAGCCGGCGGTCAGCAATCTGGCCGAAGCCCGGGAGCAGATGATGTCCATCTCCGGTGACGCGCAGAAGGCGACCGCGAACCCGGCCGATCTCCAGGCGCAAATTACCCTGCTGGAGCAGCAGCTGACGGACCTCAAAAAATCGGTGCTGCTGGTCAGCGCGCCGGAGGGGATAGCGCTGACCAGCGGGGAGCATCTGCAGGTCTCAGCCGGGCATAACCTGATTGCCACGGCCGGAAAGAATGCAGACGTCAGCGTGGTGAAAAATCTGTTCATCGGGGTGGGCAGTGCCCTGAGCGTGTTTGTTCGCAAGCCTGGGATCAGGCTGATAGCGAACCAGGGACCGGTACAGATGCAGGCGCAGAATGACCTGATGGCGCTGCTTGCCCGGAAGGAAATCAGCATTGTCAGCACGGAAGACAGTATCGAAATTATTGCGAAAAAACGGGTCACGATAAACGGCGGGGGAAGTTATATCACGCTCAATGCCAGTGGCATTGAATCAGCGACGGCAGGTGAGTACAGAACAAGGGCCGGGTATTACGTCAGGCGGGAAAAAGCGCAGCATAAGCCTGACATTGCACCTTTAGCTAATGCGATAAATGACGACAGCCATAATATTCGCTACCTGTGTACAGATGATAATGGGATGCCGATGCTGAATACACCTTACAGGGCCTTTCTGGCTGATGGCTCGGTATTAGAGGGTGTCAGTGATGGCGAGGGGTATACGAAGTTGTTTACTTCTGCACAGGTACAGGATGTTCTGCTGCATATGATACCGGAGGCCATCAATGCCTAAATATAATATTTATACAAAGATTGAATCGAATGTTTCAGCAGTCGACCTTTTTTACGATCTGAATGTTTACAGAACTGATGCCAGTAATAAAAAACATATACTACTGTCAGTGGCGCAACAACCAGTAACATCAAATTATCAAACTCAGTCCCATGAAACGAATGACACAGAGGATGGGTTGTCTGTAATCTACATAATGGAAATGAACTTATATCGCAAGCACGGAGGTAAGTTGTTTTCTGTGCTTTCCTCGCCTGCGAAAAAGATGTACACACTTGGTGAAATGGCATCAGGGCAAGCATATTCTAAAAATAAGCGTGAAAATGTTTGTTATTTTGAGACAAAGGCGCAGACAAAACCGGTTAATGATAAGGGTGAGGATAATATACATACTGTGCAGATTACCTGTCAGAAAAGAGCGTTTATTGCAAAAGAGTATCCTGTAGGTAGTCCTGATGATCCCTTCGATAAAAATAAGATAGAACATCAGATCCTTTCGAGGATGAATCGCAGTAGTTATCCAAATCAAGGGGATACTAGTTTGTGTGGGCCAGCATCATTTTTTTATTGCCTGTTGATGGATAGACCTGATATTTATAAACAAGCAGTCAATGAGCTTTGGTTGTATGGGAAAACTAAAATAGGTGCGTTAAATATAGTTCCAAGCAATAGTTGTCGGCATCATATGGGGGCTTTCTATGATGCTTATGGAGAACGAGTGAAGGGGATCGATTGGATAACCCTCGCTTCTTTAAGGGACTCCGAAAATTCCATTATGAGTTATGACGAAATTGATGACCAGGCTTCAGGGATAACATTATGGGGAGCGCTTACTGAATGGTTTGTAAGTGCTGGTTATCAAAAAGAGTTTAGTAATGTCGGGCTATCGCACGTAAATCTGAAAGAACTAAGTACCCTCAATGAGTATATTAGAAAAGGTTGTCGAGTTGTTACTTTGATATCAGCTGGTATACTTGATGGATTTGACTCCACTGTCACGGCTAAGAATCATTGGATTGTTTGGGATGGACCTATAACCACACAGTATGGTGAGGTCATTTCATTAACGACTAAGGAAAATGAGTTAGTTCAATTGAAATTATTCTCTTGGGGTAAGGTAAAAAATCAGATTAAGAGGCATCTTGCTCTTTCAGATGTAATGGGAAGCATTTTTGGAGGGGTGGTGTTTAAATCACTAGAATAATTTTATGAAAAAATATCTAATCTGTTTGTTTGTTTTTTTAGCATCCTGCTCTTCAGGTAAAATAGAGTTTTATCCAAGTGGGGGGCGGTTGAAAAATGCCAAGATAGGGACGTTTTATCAGCAAGGTTTGGTTATGAGATTCCAGGGGAGTGGAGAGGTTATTTCTTTTATTTCAAGTAATTTTAGAGCAAAATTAACTCCTAATAATTCCGGTCTGGATATAGAACCAAGCTTTATGGGGAATGAAAAAAATGACTTTAACAAAGGTAGCAGCCCTAACGAACTTGTAATAAGTGGAGTGCCCAGAATAAAAGGTGTGATAACCGTTGAAATAGTTGCAAAAACATATGCATCTATGTATTCAAAATCACAGGTGTTTACTAAAAAATATCAAATAAATGTTGATTGAATTTATTTTAGCTCATGTCTTTAATGATATTAAAGTAGACAATGTGGTCGCCGGTATTACAATTTGGAGGGGTGATATCGAGTGGTTTTAAAAGAGTGGGTATGTCAATGTGGGCACAAGTAACACCAGGTTTTTTTACCGTAATCCTAAAAGCCTGACGAAATAATCGAAAGATCTTATCCCTGGTAATTTAGGGATGGAGTTTTTTGAAAATTGAGGAAGGAATTTAATCTGGATAATCACTAACGAAACGAGTTTAGAAGAGTTTGTCTCGCTGAGACTTTTTTCATGGGGTGAAGTTAAAGATAACTCGCTTCGAGTATCATTAACATTAGGAGAATGTCTAAGCATACTTTTGGGGGATGGTATTTACAAAAATATCATAATTAAAAATGAATCACTATCTAAGAGCTTTTGTAATTTCTTTCTTTCTGACTGGATGTGGCAATCACCTTGTATTTGAGCCTAATAAGTTACCAGATGGATATATAGATCAGGAATATTATATTCCAATCACCATCTCTGGAGGTACAGGACCAGTTGTTGAACTGAGTTATGAAATTCACCCATCAAATTCTGGATTGAAATTGGTATTTTCTGAAAAAAATATTACACAAAATATGTATATAATAACTTTACTATAGAAGGTAAGCCTCAGTTGCAAGGGATTGTAACAATTAATATTAGGGGCGGGGTTGTTGCTAGTGCGGGGCAATATTTTGAAAAACAATATGAGATTAATATTCAGAAATAAACAGGTAATAACATCTTGGAAGGCCTGCTGAGAGCGTGCGGGCGATAGCTGACGGTACCGTCGTTTCACTCCGCAAAAGCTCAGACAAGCGCGATCTAGCACCATTCAACATCAACGCCGATAAACCCAATACAAAGGGGAGTAATGATGGTTATGTGCTCATAAAGCATGAAACCGAGATCGGTAGCGGTGATGAAGGAAAAGTGGCTTTCTATTCCTTATACATGCATCTGAAGTCGCTGGCTGAAACTGATAAAGCCGGTGATAAAGTTTACCGTAAGGAACCTTTAGGCCTTCCAGGCATGGTTGATGGAGTGAATGCTTTCCATTTCCAGATTTTCTGCGATGATGACAACATCAGCAAGCTAACGGGCAGGAAAACAGGAGAGCTGGATATTTCGAAGAATGGCCGCACCGATGCGGTTTATGGTGATATTCACTTTTATCTGCCACCGCAGACAAAGTTTTATGACAAAGCTCCTGCAGATAACAACATTTCTACCACCGGACTTTCTGAACTCTATACCAGCAATGTGCCTCTGTATGCCAGCATGACTCTGGCCCAAGGCAAGTGCACGATGGTGACTCGTCAGAAAAATACGCAGACTGACGGAAAATATGATCTGCTGGGTGAACCACTGGTTAATGCAGATGGTGATGACTACGAATACAAACTCTATAAAACCGCGATGCGGAATTATAAGGAGAGCCCAAGTGCCGGGTTTGAATTACTTCGCTTTGGGCGAGTGATCAACACGGACCATGAAACACTGGTACCGGCAGACGCACCATTATGGATGACAGTCAATTACCCGGGTGGTAAAGGGGTGATCAACCTTGCTGATTCCAGTATTAAAAAGTTTAGTGACGCTGATTTCCCTCACTGGACGGGCTGGCAGATGGTAGATGACGATAGTGACAGCAACAGCCAGTGTAATTCAGCTATTATCCAGAAACTTCACGAAGTTGGTGACTTCGATAACCAGTGCGGGAAGCTAATCTGTCATTTCCCGTTTGAATGGGAAAAAAGTACGATCGACATCCGTTTTTCGTGGCTGAAAACGGGAAATGAAGAACATGAACCGATGACTGAAGCCGATTATGCAAAGTTTAAATCCCATGCGGAAGCACTATGCTTTGATTCTGGAGCGTTAAGTACTGATCGGTTGTGGCATTTTGAGCCAAAATCATTTATTCGACATTTCAGGACATGTAGTTGGCTCGACTCTGAAGTAATTGAAAAAGTAATGACGGCGAATGCTAGTAAAAAAATAAAAATGCACTTGAAGGTATTAAAAATATTACATTAGAGTACTATGCGGACATAAATACAATCATGCGAAAGTATAACTTATCTGATGCAAATAGAATTTATCATTTTTTAGGGCAGGGTGCAGTTGAATCAGGTTATTTATTGTCCATGCAAGAAACCAGCCAGCAACAAATTATTGTTGATGGTGTTCAGCAAGGTGGTGTGATTGTCGAAGCATCAACATTTAATGAAACTACTAAGCTAGGTCATTGGTACGGAGCTCTTAAAGCCGAGAAGGATAACTATTTCTCCGGGAAAAAATACAATTCCCGTGGAGGGTATATCACAGGATCCTATAGCTGGATTAACGGTAACTGTGGAGATGTAGATGCACAAAAATTCAGAGGTAGAGGGTTTAAAATGCTAACTGGGCTTAACACATATTCAAGCTACTGGGTATATCGAGGTTGGTTGTCAAAAATGACTTTGATGAATATTGGTGGGATGACTCGGAGTACAAGAAAAAATTCAGCCGGTATGAAGAAAAAACCACCAAAAATAGGAAACCCTCAGAAAGTGACAGAAAATGCATATAACTATATTGATACAGGTGGTTTTTTTATAGTTTGTTTTAAGTCTAAATTTCTCAAAATTATGGATGAGGACAAAATTGGGAAATCTGATGATGACAGCATTATTTTGAAAGTAACTAAAAATATAAATGGTGCAGATAAAGGAATTGCAGAAAGGAAAATAGCTACTAAAAAAGCAAAAGAGATGATTGATGATGAAGTTTAAAACTAATTCATTTTTGTTTATGATGCTTTGTGCTACTGCTCTTAATTCTTGGGCTGGATATTACAACACAATTGATATCGATGGTGTAAGCATCCATTTAGATAAGGATAAAGCTGGATATGTAAATGTTCACGATGATCAATTAAATACGGATTACTCATGCAAAATAGAAAATTGGAATGATTCATTAATCTCTGGTGCTGGAGGTATTTCTTTAACTAGTGATCATTTAGGCGTGCTTTTAGCATCAGGAAATAAATATCTTGATGTTAAGGAGCTTATAGATTGCAAAGGACAGTCAATTCGAATTCATTCTATTCATTACTTTAATAATTCAATTTCTTCTATTATAGATGTTAATTTTGAAAAAAAATTAGTTCTGGCATTAGTTGTGATTGATGCTCACTTTAGGTCATATCAGGCGATAGTATCTAAGTTTAATGGGAATAAAAACCTTTTGTCAGGCAAAGGTTTTTGGAGTAATTCCTCATCTGAGCCAGATCAGAATAGCTTGTTTTACCCTGGTGGTTCAATATATCTAGGGAAAATATCTGTCAATGGAGAATATATTGCGCCAAACGATTTGGATTGTGCGGTTGATTCATTCCCAGGTGTGTGGGATATAGCAAGAAAAATGAAAATTATATTCCCAAGAGATAAAGATGATGCTGTAATTGACAGTAAATGCCGACAGCTTTTCTCGGGAGAGAAAACACTTGATGAATTGGGGGGGGAGCTTATCAATATGAAATGATGCTTTTTCAAATGGCTATTTACTATCTGCGCAAAAAATTTTCTCGTGAATCATTAGCAATTGATCCCAATCATACTTTCTCATGAGGATAAGCATGGATTATCAACCCTCAGTAAAATCAATAATTTTTTCGGATTTGATAGCAAAACTAAATCTGTGAAAGATGAAGGTGGCGGTCGATGAAAAATTTTATAGCTATAAGTATGTTACTGTTGTTGTCATTGAGAGTGATAGCAGGTGATCCCGGAGGAATATCCTTACTTGTAAAGGCATTGCCTTCTGCAAATGATTATAAATATGTCCTTGATGGCTTTTTTAGAAATTATTACGGTGTGGACAATCCTCACACTCCTTCGTGCGATCAAAATGATTATACCCCTTATATTGATAACGTATATTTGAATACGCTCCCAAAAGGTATTGATGACAATATACTAATAAAATCCATAACAGATTTATCATCCAGAACTCAGATTGCCAAAATATTATCATCTTACTCTGATGATCAAGTTTCTGGTTTCGATGGAGTTCTTTTTTATGCAATGAAAGATAATAAGTTATTTATTTATACGTTCGACTCAAAAGCCCCTGGGCATATCTTTACGAATGAGTTGAATGTTGATGGAATTATTAGCTATAAGCTTTTAGGAAGGTCCATTTGCCAGTCTATAAGATCAAAGATACTCCCTTCCAGTCCTTAATGATATTGAGGTCAGTAGCTTTGTTTAGATACTTTACATTAATCATATGTATGCTGTGTTTTTCAAGTGCCATTGCTGGGGAAATGTTCTCTGTAAGTATCCCGCTTAACCTTTGATCTCCTCCCTGAAAACAGTGCCAGGCTAAACTGAAGTCTCCGGTCTTTCTTCCATCTCACAGAGAGGCACATCGCCATGAAAAAGACCCGCTATACCGAAGAACAGATAGCATTTGCGCTGAAACAGGCCGAAACCGGCACTCGGGTGGAGGAAGTCTGCAGAAAGATGGGCATTTCTGAAGCCACATTTTACAACTGGAAGAAAAAGTTTGGCGGCATGGGCGTGACAAAACTGCGCCGCCTGCGCCAGCTTGAGGAAGAGAATCAGCGTCTGAAACGTCTGGTGGCTGATTTAAGTCTGGACAAGGTGATGCTGCAGGAAGTTATCAAAAAAAGTTCTGAGGCCGGCTCAGAAGCGTCAGGCGGTGCATTTTCTGCGGGAGGCTTACCGTATCAGTGTCCGACGGGGATGCGGACTGCTGATGCAGAGCAGAACCGTTTACCACTGGCAGAGCCGGCGGGATGATCGGGCGATAACCCTGCGTATCCGGGAAATAGCGGAAACCCGGATCCGCTACGGTTGCCCGCGTATTCATATTCAGCTGCGGCGGGAAGGCTGGCCTGTTAACCACAAGAAAACACACCGGATTTACTGTCTGGAAGGCCTCAACCTGCGCAAAAAGCGCCCCCGCAGGCATGTCAGTGCAGCACATCGTCAGCAACGTCCGGTCCTGAGCGGAGTCGATCAGTGCTGGAGTATGGATTTCGTGTCGGATAACCTGTTTAACGGACGACGTTTCCGGGCGCTGACTGTAGTGGATAATTTTAGTCGGGAGTGTGTGGCGATCCATGCCGGAAAGTCGCTGAAAGGTGAGGATGTGGTCGGTGTGATGGAAAGGTTGCGGGTGCTGGGCAAGCGCCTGCCGGTACGTATTCAGACAGATAACGGCAGCGAGTTTATCTCGAAAAGTCTGGATAAATGGGCGTATCAGCACGGTGTTACAATGGACTTCTCCCGCCCCGGAAAACCAACGGATAACCCGTTTATTGAATCATTGAACGGCAGTCTGCGGGATGAATGCCTGAACATTCACTGGTTTCTCTCGCTGGAAGATGCGCAGGACAAACTCGACAACTGGCGCAGGGAATATAATCATGATAGAACGCATTCATCATTAAATGACATGACTCCGGCTGAATTCATCCGAAATCTCCGGAAAGACGAAGATCTCTGATTTAGCACTGCACTGATTTTGGGCCAGGGTCAGGTTCTATGTACCTAATTCATATTATTCTTATGCACAAAGAATAATAAATTCGGGCTCGAGAGAAGCAGCGATTTCTAATATTGCAGAGTTGCGTGAAAGCCTTGGAGCCAATCTACTCTCGAAAGAGGATGGAAGAACAAGGTGATAAAAAAAATTTAATACTGGAGGTGATGTGAAGTATTATTATGTTTTAGCATTGTTACTTGGTTACAGCTCATGTGTACTGGCAGAAGAGTGTATGGATAACTCAAATATAGATTCTCTAAGAGAGGTTTACAAAAAAAATAATAAGAAGTTGTTGATTGAAATGTCTTCAAAAGAAATGAGGCGTTATGTTGAAAGTGATTTACTTATCAAAAATAAATACAGTACACATTGTCAATGTATCTGAGGTTTACTATGGCTGGGGAGTGGACAAAAAATCAAAGTATCCTGTTAACACATCGGCAGTTTTCCCAAATGAAAAAGTGTGTGTATGGAATGTATCTTTTGCACTACCAGAGTCTATTAGAAAAAAATGTGATGATGATGGTGCTTATGGGTATTTTATTGAATTTAAGAAAGTTAATGGGAAAACAGTTCTATATAACTTTACCTCTTTGTTTGATTCTCTTCCCGACGGAACTTTAGCTTGCAAAGCTGCCAATAAATTTATGCTGCAAAAATAGCTTGTGAGTATTGATGTAAGCATCTCGCCCTAAATTAAGGGTGTTGTTGATTAATCATTATTCAGCGCTCTTGCTGCTTTTTAGGTTGTGTTGCATATTATTTTGTAGCCAATAAACTCTATTTTTACTAAAAATCCAATCTTTTCTACAAAGTGGGAAGGTAATTCTGGTAAGCATTTACTGGTGATGAAAAAGGAAATCAACCAGAATAATACTGCAGAGTATTTATCTGTAAAACAGGTGACAAAGGGTAAGGATGATTGCATTTCAAATGATTATATTATTGACTGTGAAATGGATATTAATCTGAATGGGGGGTAAAAGAATCAGTTGAAATAAACAGTAGCTTTACCAATGACGAAGGCACTGTTTTATTTGCTTATAAATTGGATGTATTGGTGGGATAGACCCAGTTACTGTCAACTATTTCGCGTATAAAATGGATTGAAATATGCCCTACGAGGGGAAGAGAATATCATAGTTGAAAACGGTAGGTGTGGTGGAGAAAACCCTCCGATTCCTGATTATAATTAAAAAAGACAAGTCTCTGTTAAATTACATGCTGAAAAAAATGGAAGGCCACTTCAACGACAAAAGTAAACTAGCACGTTGATTTCTGTTTTTTACCAAAAAGGATGGTCGTATGTTTAAGTGTGAGTTTGCTAATGAAAGAAATATAATGTGGTGAGTTTTTGTTTCGCCTGCATATCAAGCTAATTTAGCCATCCTGTAATATGAGGAAATTAATGCCATATACACTTAAACATTTGCCAGAACGCTACCCCAGACCTAAGCCTCTGAAATTTTCTCGTTGGCTTGTTGCTCTGGTTGTCATGCTTTCAGTCAGTATTATCATAATGCGTATATTTGGGCGTTATGTTGAAAATCTGTACTTCTGGAGATTAGCTTTAGGTTTTCCTGTTGCTTTGTGGAGTGTCTTGCTTTCTTCTCGTCTGCTTGTTTGGTCTTTACAGGATAGCAAAGCAAACGCTTTTGACAAACAGCGAGAACAGTGGATTCTTCGAGAAACCCGTAAGGCACGGCGTGCATTACAAGTGCTGAGTGCAACATTTATTACCGGCCACTCATCAGTTGCTCAGAAAGATACCGCTATTGCTATGCAAAACAACGACAGCATTATTGTTTCACAGGTCGGCCGGGATGGTAATGAAAGCGCCAGAATGAGCCAAATTTCTTCCAGCCCGCAGGATTCTATGGAATTCGTGATAATGAATATTTTTTCGCAGATGATTGCAGACATTCCTTTTACACAAATCCCTGATAAATGCCCACTAGTAGTAGTTTTTGATGTAACAACATCGCTGCCTTTGGAGAACATTCGCCATTACTGGGATGAGGCATGGCAAAAGAACAATATCACTTTTCCTGTTGAACACGTTGAAGGGCGTGGTCTTAGTGTAATTGACCGCTGGTTAAATGAACGTATTAAAGATAAAGCAATGTTATTGATCGTTGGCCTCCAGATTGATCCGGTTGTTACAAACAATACTGCTGAAGCGGCTGTTGCTCTACTTCTTGGCAACCGCCTAACGCAAGAGGCGCTTGACCCCCTCGCATTACTACACCGGCCAGATGCTGCTCCCTCAGGTGAACTTAGCGAAGGGATGAGGATGGCCGCCTGGAACGTCCCGCTAAAAGAAAGTATGGTGAAAAATTTATGGCTCGCTGGAATGACAGGTGAGCAACGTGCAGAAGCGATTGGATGTCAGAATGCACATCCTGCGCAGTGCGTAAAAGATGAGGCTGTCATTTCACTCGATATATCCATGGGGAATGCTGGAGCCGCTGCACCCTGGCTGGCTATTGCTGCCGCCACTGAAATCGCCCGACAAACACATTCCCCGCAGATGATTATCTGCGGGGATACCACTCAGAAAGTGCTATGGAGCACGCTTATTACCCCGATAGCTTCAAGACAGGAGATGGATCTGTGAAGTTACTTTTAGCACCGAAAACTACGGAAGGTCGCTATCTTTCAGTCGTATTCATTCTCTTTTTACTCTTGGCTGCAATGACATTTATCGTCTGGAAACATCCTGACATGGCCGGACTTGAGGGCGATAGTCAGCAGCAGAATTACTGGCTTATTGGTGGGTGCTGCATTACCGGATGTATCTTTATCATGTTAGTTATGCTCCTGTGGACAGCTCGCAGTGCCGGTAAAAAGGAGTTTGAGGCGCTCCTGGATGTCACTCGTGGTGATGACAATAAGAGAAAAGATGAGAGTGAAAACATCTCTGTTTCTCCAGCAGTGGTGATGTGTGCCAGGATTCGTGACCATCTGCGAACCCGAATTGGAATTCACTGGCGGCGCAAAGTCCGCCTGCTTTTAGTCACCGGCGACGAGGCGGCAATCGAACAACTGGTGCCTGGCCTGCGCCAGCAGCGCTGGCTTGAAGGCAACCGCACCGTGCTGATTTACGGCGGCAGCCTTGCATCGGAGCCTGACCGAGAAAAATACATCGCGCTGCGCAAGCTGCGCCGTGGCCGTCCTCTGGACGGGATTGTGCGGGTGATGCCGTCGTCTCTCACCCTGACGCCGCAGATAAGCGAGAGCGACCTGCACGGGCTGGAAAAAATCAGCGAACTGCTGGGCTATGCCGCCCCGGTCTGGTTGTGGAAACTATGCGATAGTGAGTGGCCGCAGGCTGACCGCGCGGTGCAGGCGGTAGGGGTTAGCTTCCCGTTGCGCGCCACTGAGGACGATGTCGCCCGTCAGCTTGCGCAGATGCTTCCCACGCTGCGGGAGCAGGGGATGCGCCAGATCGCGGAGGAGACCCGCCACGACTTTCTGCTGCGTCTGGGACAGCAGCTTATCGACGGGGGGATCGCGCAATGGCGCTGGCAGCTGGCGCCGTGGCTGACCGCCTCGCGGCAGCGGCTTGCGCTGCGAGGCCTGATGTTTAGCCTGCCAGAGCCTCGTACCGTAGATCCGTATCAGGAGGCGGATACCTCGCCTGCGGGCCAGCCTCATCTCCTGACGCTGCCCGCGACCTGGCTGGGGATCGTCGATGACTGCCGCCGTTTACGCGGGCATCACGTGGGAATGGCGTGGGAGCGGGGCCTGGCGTGCGGTCTGCTGGCCATCCTCGGCCTGTGGGCGGCGGGACTGCTGCTCTCCTTTGCCCTCAATTACAGTCAGATTGCTTCGGTAGCGGGAAAAGCCCGCGACCTGGTGGCCCACCCCTCCGTTTCTGACTATCAACTGACGGCCCTCCATGCCCTGCGCAATGAGGCCGGCCGTCTCGTGCACGATGGGCAGAAGGGGGCGCCCTGGTATCGGCGCTTTGGTCTGGACCATCATCAGCAACTATTAAACGCCGTCCTACCCTGGTACGGTGTGGCAAATCATCGCCTGATACGTGACCCGGCCAATGCCGCGTTGCAGCAGGCGCTCAACGCGCTGGTCAACTCCGCCCCCAATAGCGACCAACGAGCCAAGCTGGCGAAACCGGGCTATGACCAGCTGAAAGCCTGGCTGATGATGGCTCGTCCGGATAAAGCCGATGGCGCATTTTTTGCGCAGACCATGAAAACGGTCCAGCCGACGCGAATGGGGATCTCGACCGGTCTGTGGCAAAGTCTGGCGCCGGATTTGTGGGCCTTTTATCTCTCCCTGCTGCCCGAGCGGCCAGAGTGGAAGACCATCCCGGATGCGCAACGGGTGAGTCAGAGCCGTCAGGTTCTGTTGCAGCAGCTAGGTCGCCGCAATGCCGAAAGCACCTTATATGAGAACATGCTCAAATCCGTGCGTCGTAATTTTGCCGATGTATCGCTGGAAGACATGACCAGTGGCACCGATGCGCGCCGGCTGTTTACCACCGATGAAGTGGTCCCGGGGATGTTTACCCGCCAGGCATGGGAAGGCGGCATTCAGCAGGCCATTGATAAGGCAGCCAGCTCGCGCCGGGAGGAAATCGACTGGGTGCTGAGCGATTCGCGCAAAACGATGTCGACAGACCTGTCGCCGGAGGCGCTGAAAGCGCGTCTGACCCGACGCTACTTCACCGATTTCGCCGGCAGCTGGCTGAATTTTCTCAACAGTCTGCGACTTAATCCGGCGACCAATATCGCCGATGTTACCGACCAGCTCACGCTGATTAGCGATGTCCGCCAGTCGCCGCTGATTGCCCTGATGAATACCCTTGCCTGGCAGGGGCAGGCGGGGCAACAAAGGGAGGGGCTGTCGGACAGCCTTATTAAATCGGCCAAAGATCTGGTGGGCGGGAAAGACAAGCCGGTCATCGACCAGTCGGCAGCCGGCCCGCAGGGGCCTCTGGATGACACGTTCGGCCCACTGCTCCAGCTGATGGGGAAAAACACGGGCAGCAACGTCATGTCGGCCGATAGCACCCTGAGCCTGCAAACCTATCTGACCCGTATCACCCGCGTGCGCCTGCGCCTGCAGCAGGTTGCGAATGCTTCCGATCCGCAGGTGATGATGCAGACCCTGGCGCAGACCGTCTTCCAGGGGAAAAGCGTCGACCTGACCGACACGCAACAGTACGGTAGCCTGATTTCGGCAAGCCTTGGCGAAGAGTGGAGTGGCTTCGGTAATACTCTGTTTGTGCAGCCGCTGACTCAGGCCTGGGAAACCGTGCTTCTGCCGTCGGCGGCCAGTCTGAATGATAAATGGCGCCGCTCGGTGGTCGCCAACTGGCACACCGCCTTTGACGGACGCTTTCCGTTTGCCGCCAGCAAAAGCGACGCCTCCCTGCCGATGCTGGCTGAGTTTGTGCGCAAAGACAGCGGGCGAATCGAACGTTTTCTCACGACGGAGCTGAACGGTGTCCTGCATAAAGAAGGTAGTCAGTGGGTGCCGGATAAGGTCAACAGTCACGGCCTGGTCTTTAATCCGGCCTTTCTGCGCGCGATCGACCAGCTAAGCCAGCTGTCCGACATTCTTTTCACCGACGGCAGCCAGGGGATCAGCTTTGAGTTACAGGCCAGGCCTGCCCCGGAGGTTGTCGAGACACAGCTGACGATAGACGGCCAAAAGCTGCGCTATTTCAATCAGATGGCCGACTGGCAGACTTTCCGCTGGCCGGGGGAGACGTATAAACCCGGCACCCTGCTGACCTGGACCACCGTCAATGCGGGCACGCGTCTGTTCGGTGACTACAGCGGTACCTGGGGCTTTATTCGCTGGCTGGAGCAGGGTAAACGCCATCCGCTGGATCGCAGCCAGTGGATGATGAGCTTCTCCGCTCCGGATGGCCGCACCCTGCAGTGGGTATTGCGCTCCCAGCTTGGGAGTGGCCCGCTGGCGCTTCTGGCGCTGCGCGGATTGACCCTGCCGGATCAGATTTTCACTGTCGATGCGGCTGAGAGCGCACAGGCCCTGACGACGGGGGTAGGGAATAGTGACATGGATGAGATGGAATAATGAGCATTTTACAAAATTTGGTTGCCGCCAGTCAGTTGGATGAAAGCGTACTGCGCCAGCAGGCCCGGTCACGTCAGGCGCAGTGGCAGTCCTGGCTTTCGCCAATCAGTGATAGCCAGCCCACCGGGAGCGATCCGGGCTATGACGATGATTTTCAGCGTATCCGCGAGGAGGTCAATAAGATCTCCGGTGTCGATACCGTACTGATTTGCCAGTTGGCTGGACAGTTACTGGCAACAACAAAAGATATCCGGATTGTTACCTATTACTGCTGGGCCCGTTTGCACCAGGACGGGGAAGCTGGCTTGGCCGATGGGCTGGAGCTGCTGGCAGGCTTGCTGCAACGATATGGTATGCAGCTTTATCCGCAGCGCGACCGTAGCCGCAAAGCAGCCATCGAGTGGCTGGCGGGTACTCGTATCTTAGACAGTCTTTCACTTTTTCCAGAAGTTGTGCGGGAGGACGCAAGGCGTACCGTCGGCGCGCTGCTTCTCATTGATGATTGTCTGACGACAGAACCAGAAACATCACGGCCAGATCTGCAAGCACTCTGGGGTGCACTGGAGTCTCGTTTGATAAAGGGCGGGGGAGTCGATGCGGTGGTGCCGCAGAACGTCGGAAACCGGGGGCTGGCTCAAACCGCTTCACGCATGGCTGAATACGAAGCGCCGGTTCTCAGTAACATCACCTCCGGTCAGGATCTGCTGGCCCAGGCGCGAACCCTGACAGCATATCTGCGTGTTCAACCCGATGGCTGGCTTGCCGCACATCGGCTAATGAAAAGCCTTCGTCATGACACCTTGACAATCATCCCTGCGCCTGATGCTGAAGGAAAAACACGTATCGAGCCTCCCAGAGCAGATCAGCGTGCCATGCTCAAGCGGCTGTACCTGCAACAGAGCTGGTCGGAGATACTGGAACAGGCGGACAGTACCTTCTCACGTGGCGTATTCCGTCTCCATTCTTCACGCTGACATTCTTCAAACCCAATCGCTCGAAGTTT
>OGZG01000396.1_pt1 | contig 33978 bp, 28 predicted proteins | sample 1576781 | NCBI WGS metagenome assembly OGZG01 (sample SAMEA3541502, study PRJEB24748) | human gut metagenome | biome: human gut; feature: human-associated habitat; material: faeces | place: China | collected 2012 | reverse complement strand
CGGCCGGTATCCCGGCATCCCGCATCCGCTGCACCATGGCTTTTACGGGCAGGGAGGTGAAGTAAGCGGTCTCACCGTCCTCCCGGATGGGCACATCCACAGGCTGATACCCGGCATTGTCCGGGATGCGGCCGTCCATAAGGTTGATGGCCACTTTCTCCGGAGTGATAGCCGCGCGGCCGCCCGCCTGTCCCACGCAGATGACCGCATCGGGTTTATGACGCTGCATAGCGTCCTCCAGAACCGCACCGGCGCGGTGGAACCGGGTTGGGACTTCCAGCTTGATGATCGCGGCCCCGGCAATGGTGTCAGGCAGCAGTTTGACTGCCTCATAAGCCGGGTTGACGGTCTCGCCGCCGAAGGGATCGAAGCCGGTAATTAAAATTTTCATGGCAGAGCGCCTCTTTTCGCAGTTTTTTGCCATTATAGCATATCTGCCTCTCCATCTCAAGCGCCGTGCCACACCGCACTTTTGCCGTAATCCTCCCCATTTACGCATTTTTTAATGATTCATGAACATTTCTTTACAGATTTATTATAAGTTTTAGTTGACAAACACTCTCCATGCCGTATAATGTATCTTGTGTGTGCATCTATAGGGTAAATCTGATATACCCTGACACATTGGCGTTGTATGTGCTGCTGCAGCGGCCCCCTGCGCGTGGGGCCGTGTAACAAACCTTTGCGGGGCGGCATAATTGACGCTGACTCGTCAAGGACTTTGTGCCGGCCTAAGGAAGAAACGGCGCGATGAGAAGGTCCTGTGCCGGGAAATTCCGCAAAGGGGGATGCAATAAAAATGAATGAAAATCTGATCGTATCTCTGAAAGACATTGTTGTCGATTTCGATGGGCAAAAGGTCCTGGACGGACTCTCGCTGGACATCCACGACAAGGAATTTGTCACCTTCCTCGGCCCCTCCGGCTGCGGCAAGACGACAACCCTGCGTGTGATTGCCGGTTTTGTCACCCCGAAATCGGGCAATGTCTTTTTTGATGGCAAGGACATCGCCAACATGCCGCCCTACAAGCGGCCGGTAAACACGGTGTTCCAGAAGTACGCGCTCTTCCCGCACCTGAATGTGTTTGAAAATGTCGCTTTCGGCCTGCGCCTGAAAAAGATGACCGAGGAGGAAATCCGCCCCAAGGTGCTGGAAATGCTCGAGATCGTTGGTCTGAAAGGGTTTGAGCGCCGCAGCATCCATCAGCTGTCCGGCGGTCAGCAGCAGCGTGTTGCCATTGCCCGCAGTCTGGTCAACCAGCCGCGCGTCCTTTTGCTGGACGAGCCTTTGGGCGCACTTGACCTCAAGCTGCGCAAGGAAATGCAGCTGGAATTGAAGCGCCTGCAGCGTGAGATGAACATCACCTTTGTCTATGTCACCCACGATCAGGAGGAGGCCCTTACCATGTCGGACACCGTTGTGGTCATGTCCGGCGGCAAAATTCAGCAGATCGGTTCCCCGCAGGACATTTACAACGAGCCTAAAAACGCTTTTGTCGCACGCTTTATCGGTGATTCCAACATCGTGGACGGCGTCATGCTCAAGGACTTTCTTGTCAACTTCGGCGGCTATGATTTCACCTGTGTGGACCGCGGCTTCAAGCCGAACGAGCCTGTGCAGGTCGTTATCCGCCCCGAGGATGTGCAGATCGTGCCGCCCTCTGTCGGTATGCTGACCGGCCTTGTGCGCGAGGTCATCTTCAAGGGCGTTCACTTTGAAATGCATGTCGATGTGGAAGGGTATGAGTGGATCATCCACTCCACACAGGCCAGCCAGCCCGGTGAGCTTATCGGCATGAACATCGGCCCGGACGAAATTCATATCATGAAGCGTTCGGAGGTGTAAGTGCGATGCTCAAATCCAAAACCTCCCGCTGGCTGGCAGGACCGTATCTACTCTGGATGGCGATTTTCACCATCGTGCCGCTTTTCATCGTCATCTGGTACGCCATGACGAACGCGGGCGGCCAGTTCACCTTTGACAACCTCACCCAGATCGGGCGGTATTCCAGCGTGTTTGCCCGCAGCCTGATTTTGGCCGCGATTTCTACCGTGATCTGCCTGGTCATGGCGTTCCCGGTGGGGTATTTTCTCTCCCGCCTGCGCGCCAACAAGCAGCACATTATGCTGATGCTCATTATGCTGCCCATGTGGATGAACTTCCTGCTGCGCACCTACGCCTGGATGACACTGCTGGAGAAAAACGGCCTTATCAATAAATTTTTCGGCCTGTTCGGTCTGGGCCCCTTCAACATGATCAACACCTCCGGTGCCGTTGTGCTGGGTATGGTGTACAACTATCTGCCCTTTATGATCCTGCCCATCTACACGGCCATGACAAAAATCGATGATTCCATCATTGAGGCCGCGCAGGATCTGGGCTGCAATGTCTGGCAGATTTTGTTCCGCGTACTCGTACCGCTGACCGGCCCCGGCATTGCCACCGGCATCACGCAGGTGTTTGTGCCCGCGGTCTCTACTTTTATTATCAGCCGTATGCTGGGCGGCGGCTCCAACCTGCTGATCGGCGATTTGATCGAGCTGCAGTTCCTTGGCAACTCCTACAATCTGAACCTCGGCTCCGCCATGAGCCTGGTGCTGATGGTCATTGTCCTGCTCTGCATGAGCTTCACTTCGAGCTTTGACGAGTCCGAGATGGAAGGAGTGATGTGATATGGCAAAAAAACATTCCGCATTGCTCATGCGCACCTACGTCATTCTGGTGTTCTGCTTCATGTATCTGCCCATCGCGGTCATGATTGCGTTCAGCTTCAATGAGAGCAAATCCCGCTCCAACTTTACGGGCTTCACCCTCGGCTGGTACAAAAGCCTGTTCCACAACGAGATGATTTTGTCCGCGCTGGGGCTCAGCCTTGTGCTGGCACTGGTGTCCAGCATTATCGCCACGGTGCTGGGCACGCTGGCGACCCTTGGCATCAACTCAATGTCCCGCAAAAGCCAGCTCATCATCAATAACATCAGCTATGTGCCGGTCGTCAACCCGGAGATCATCACCGGCGTTTCCCTGATGCTGCTCTTCGTCATGGCGCAGAACTTCGGCATCGGCGGCGAGAGCGGCATCTTCGGCTGGCCGACGCTGCTGATTGCACACATCACCTTCAATATCCCGTATGTTATCTTTAATGTAGGCCCCAAGCTGCGCCAGCTCGATCCCAGCCTGTACAATGCAGCGCTGGATCTGGGCTGCACACCGCGCCAGGCTTTCACCAAAGTCATCATGCCGCAGCTTTCCCCGGCCATCCTGTCGGCATTTCTCATCTGCCTGACCTACTCTATTGATGACTTTATGATTTCCTACTTCAACTCCGGCACGATGCAGACACTGCCTATCGCCATCTACTCGATGACCCGCAAGAAAGTCAGCCCGGAGATCAACGCCCTGTCGGCGGTCATCTTCTGCGTCATTCTGGCAATCATCCTGATTTCCAACGCTGCGGATTCCCGTGCCTACCGCCGAAACCAGAACGCTATCCGCAAGGCCATGGCGGACGAAGGGGGGCGCTGAAGATGAAACTGAAAAAGCTTTCTGCCGCAGCGCTCGCCGCGCTGACTGTCACCATGATGAGCGCCGCGCCGGTGCTGGCCGCCGATGACATCGAGGTCAACGAGGATATTTCCGTCTCCGGCGACTACGATTGGAAGCGCTTTGCCAACGACCATATCACGCTGAATGTCTACAACAACGGCCTGTACATCTCCGACGGTTCTGACGAGAGCATCAATGTTCTGTCCGCATTCGAGGAGCTGACCGGCATCAAGGTCAATTACACGACCTACGACTCCAACGAGAGCCTCTACGCCAAGCTGAAATCCGGCGGCGTATCCTATGACGTTATCTTCCCATCGGATTACATGGTGGGCAAGATGGCCAAGGAGGGCATGCTGTCCGAGCTGAACATGGACAACATTCCGAACTTTGCCGGCATCGGTGAAACATATCTGGACCGCAGCTTCGACCCAGGCAACAAGTACAGCGTGCCCTACATGTGGGGCACAACGGGCCTGATCTACAACACGACGATGGTCGAGGAGCCGCCGACGAAATGGGCGGACATGTGGGACGTCGAGTACACGAACAATGTCCTGATGTTCAACAACTCCCGCGACGCTTACGCGATTGCAGCCAAAACGATTGGCCTGTCGATGAACCCGCAGTCGGTGGACGAGATCACCGCCATCACCGACGCGCTGAAAAAGCAGAAGAACATCGTGCAGGCCTACGTCATGGACGAGGTCTTTGACAAGATGGAGGGCGGCGAGGCCGCCATGGCACCCTATTACGCGGGCGATGCCATTACGATGATCGACGAGAACCCCGACCTGGCGTTTGTCCACCCGGAGGAGGGCGTCAACTTTTTCATCGACAGTATGTGTATTCCGGCCAACGCCAAGCATCAGGAAGCCGCCGAAATGTTCATCAACTATCTTTGCGAGCCGGACGTCGGCCTTGCCAACGCAGATTTCATCGGCTATTCCACCCCCATCACCGCCGTGTGGGAAATGCTGGACAACGATCTGAAGTACAGCGAGATCGCGTACCCGGATGCGGAGGTACTCGATAAGGCAGAGGTCTTTGAGACGCTGCCTGATGAGATCAACGCTGCTATGGACTCCCAGTGGAGCGAGATGAAGAGCTTTGAGGAGGGCGGCAGCGGCTGGATGGTCGTTGTGCTGCTGATGCTCGCGCTCCTCATTTCCGCATTCAACATCTGGCGCAAGCTCCGCAAGAAATCGCGCGACAATTACTGACCCTCTGCAGTGCATCGCTTCATGATGCACTGCATTTTTATTTTCACTGCGCTGGCACGCCGCTTTGCATTTTTGTTCTGACTGTGCTATACTCCATTTGAGCATTTGTAATTTTTGATTTGATTGGTAAGGAGGGCGCATCTATGCCCGAAAAGCAAACCACCTATACAGAGAAATTCACCGTCTACCGCACGGACGGCGACCACCTCGGCAATGTCAAGCTGGGAGCACTGCTGCGCTATGCCCAGCAGGTCGCTACCGCCCACGCCGAGGCCGTAGGGCTGAACGATGCCCTGTACCGCAAGACCCACACCGCCTATGTGCTGGCCAAGCTGGCCCTGCACATTGAGCGCCTGCCCCGCGTTGATGAGGAGCTGACCCTGCTCACCCAGCCGGAAAACTGCAAGCGGGCTGTCAACAAGCGCATCACCCATTTTTATGATGCCTCCGGCGCAGAGGCTGCCGTCATGGACAGCCGCTGGGTGCTCATTGATACAGAAAAGCGCATCATCCTGCGCAAGCACCCCGAACAGTTCAATGACCAGTGGGCCGCCGATGTCCCGTTTGAGCTGCCGATCAAACTGCCCCGCATCGCCCCCGAAGACTGCGAGGTGCTGGGGGAGCAGCAGGCTGTCTATTCCCGCTGCGATATGAACGGGCATCTGAACAACACCCGATACGCCGACATCGTCTGCGATGCCGTGCCATGGGAGGTGTGGGATACCGCGCAAATCCGCGATTTTACGATTAGCTACCACCGTGAGGTCCCCCGCGGGGAGTGCTTCACCCTGCGCCGCGCCAGACCGGCAGAGGACACCTTCTATTTTGAAGGCGAACGGGAAGGCAAATCTGCCTTTGAGGCACAGCTGATTTTCAAACACTTATAATTTCTACACAAACCCCTGTTACACTGTTTACATCGACAATGTAAAGGAGTTATTATTATGACAAAGCAAAAATTCGGCCTGACAGGCACGGCGCTCAAAACCATTGCGCTGGTGCTCATGGTGATGGATCACATTCACTACTTTTTTGAATTTACGGGCGTTGTACCGGAATGGTTCAGTATGCTGGCGCGGCTGTCCGCGCCGCTGTTTCTGTTCTGCACTGTGGAGGGCTTCGCCCATACCCATGACCGCAGGCGCTACTTCCTGCGTATCTGGGCCATCGGTACTGCGATGGGCACGGTGGAATTTTTCATGATCTATGCAGGGGCCTTCCGCCGCGGGGACGGCTTCTACCCGCTGAATGCCATTTTTCAGGATCTGATGCTGCTCTGCATCATCTGGCAGGGCATCGACTGGCTGCGTCAGCGCCGGTTTGTACGGGGCGCACTGGCTGCTGCCATGCCGATTGTCTGGCCGTTTTGCATCGCAGCGCTGCTGATGCTTTTTCCCAAAATTCAGGACGCACCGATCGGCTCCTCCGTGTTGGCGTGGGTCATCACCGCGCCGCTGCCTTTGTGGACATCCATCACCGATGGCGGCTGGTCTTTTCTGGCCGGGGGCATCGTGCTGTATGCACTGTACAATCATAAGCGTCTGCGGCTGGTCGTTTGGGCGGCTATGACCTTCCTGTGTGATTTTGTTCTGGTCTTTCTGCAGGTTCGCGGTCTGCCGGATTTTGCCTTTTCCCAGATGTTCACAGTCTACTATGAGTGGCTCGGCGTTTTTGCCGTTATCGGCATGGCGCTGTACAACGGCCAGCGCGGCAGCGGCCACAAGCAGCTGTTCTACTGGTTCTACCCGGCACATATCTACCTGCTTTACGGCGCATCCTGTCTTGTTTACAGCTTACTGCAATAAAAGGGGCTATTATGGCAAACATTCTGGCGGTCGATGATGACCGTGACCTTTGTACGCTGCTAAAAACAGCGCTTGAGCGTGACGGCCACACCGTAGAAACGCGCACCTCCGGCACGCAGCTGACCGATACGCTCTGCCGCTGGGCGGACTGCATCCTGCTGGATGTGATGATGCCCGGCGAGGATGGCTTTGCCGTCTGCAGGCGCATCCGCGCCGAGACGGACGCGCCGATCTTATTTTTGACCGCGCGTACCGATGAGCCGTCGGTGCTGACAGGCCTTGGCCTTGGCGCGGACGATTACCTGACCAAGCCGTTCCGCATAGCGGAGCTGCGTGCGCGGGTCGCAGCACACCTGCGGCGGCAGAACCGCACGCCGTCCCATAAGATCACCCGCGGCGGGGTGGCGCTGGATCTTTCCGCCAAGGAAGCCAGCGTCGGCGGCACGCCTTTGCACCTGACAAAATCCGAGTACGCTATCTGTGAGCTGCTGGCCCTGCATGCAGGGCAGACCTTTTCCAAAGAACAAATTTATGAAGCGGTGTTCGGTTACGACGGTACTGCCGATGACACGGCCATCACCCAGCACATCAAGAACATCCGCGCCAAACTGCGCGCGGCCGGGGCAGGGGAGGTGCTGCAAACGATATGGGGAGTGGGCTACCAATGGCAAAACGAAAACTGACATCCCTGCGCAGTGTTCTGCTGCGGTATCTCCTTTTGTGCGGCGGCGGGTGTGCGCTGATTCTGGTGCTCTGGTGGGGCATTTTTATGCAGCTGATAAACATCGGTTTTCTGCTGCCTGCCGTGGCGTCCGCCCAGGCCTGCGCCGAGGCCCGGGAGACTGTGGCCTCGATGACGGCTGACACATTCGATTCCCTGCAGATCAGCGACCTGTGCCGCTGGGCTGTGGTGCAGGATGGCACGGTGCTGCAGACCAACATGACCGCCCGTCAGCTGAAAATCGCCCTCAACGCCTTTCATGGCGGCAGCGGCAATCTGGTGCTGATGCAGTACCAGTACGATGTCAAAATGGCGGACGGAAGCTTTTGCCTTTTACAGTACGACTATGCCTTGCCCTACGCTGACCCGGCCCTGCGGGACACGCTGCCGGATTTCCAGACCTGCTATATTTTGCTGCTGGCGGCGCTCTTCCTCGTTTGGCTGGGCTGGCAGACCCACTGCACCGTGCGCGCCTTTGCCGCAGAGACCGCCCGGCTGAACGCGGCCGTAGATGCTATTGCCGCCCGGCAGTTGGAGCACATTGACACGGACGGCGTGCGCATCCGGGAATTTGCCGCCACCTTACAGGCCTTACAGACGATGGGCCGCGAACTGACGGACAGCCTGCAAAGCCAGTGGCGGATGGAGCAGCAGCGCACCGAGCAGATCGCCGCACTGGCGCATGACCTGAAAACACCGCTGACCGTCATACAAGGCAACGCCGACCTGCTGGCCGAGGATGCTCTGTCCGCCGACCAGCAGACACAGGTCGAAGCCATCCTGCGCGGCACAGAGCGCGCACGCCACTATTTGGCCGCTCTGCGCACAGCCGGCGCAGCACCTGCCGTACAAACATCGCTGGCCAGCCACGCCCTCACGGAACGGCTGGCGCAGACAGCCCGCGCCCTCTGCGCGCCTGCCGGAATCCAATTTATACTACAGGAGGAATGGCAGGGGACGATCCGTGCTGCAGAAAACGACCTGTTGCGTGCTGCGGAAAACCTTTTGGACAACGCCGCCGCCCACACTCCGCGCGGCGGAACCGTCACCCTGACCGTTGCAAGGGAAAACAACCGCTTTATTTTGCGTGTGACCGATACCGGCCCCGGCTTTACCGCCGCAGCACTGGCCCGGGCGGGGGAGATGTTCTACACAGATGCTGCGCGCAGCGACAGTGCCCATCAGGGCTTGGGACTGTATTCTGCACGCAGGACCGCTGCAGCCCATGGCGGTACCCTGCGGGTATCCAACACACCCGGCGGCTGCGCCGAGCTTTGCCTGCCTATTTGTGAATAAATTGAGAAATTACAAAAAAATGACAAAACGCTCTTGACATTCGGTGACAAAACAGTTACAATTTAGTTGCAAGCTAAATGAACCCCAAGTCAAATAGCTTTAACCACATTTTTCATGTGTTCTTCTCCTCCTTTCTTGTAAATCCCCGCCCATCCCTCAGGGCGGGGATTTCTTTTTTGTATCTGCATTTTACATTCTTACATTCTTAAGACAGCATTTCACTTTACAAGGTTTTTCAATCGTGATAAAATAAAAGTCGTATGTCCTTATCCGCCTGTATATGCAGGCTGTATTATTATAAACTGTATGCATATCGTTTTTTGAGAAAGCAAGAGAGGAAAAAGCAATACCATGGCACAATCTCGTTCCGGCAAAAAATCCACAAAGAGCTCCGGCACCAAAAAGCGCTCCGGCTCTGCCAAAGGTACCTCCCGCAGCAATGCGGGGCGCACTGCGTCCGCACGCAGCAGTGCCGGGCATGAGCGGCAGCCGTCCCGCCGCGCCCAGCGCCGTGCGCAGACCCCGAACCTTACCCGCAGTGTTCTGCTGGTAGGCCTTGGCCTGCTGTGCGTAGCGCTTGTGCTGGTGCCCGGCCAGAATTTCTGGAGCACGCTGCGCAGCTGGTATTTTGGCATCTTCGGCATCACGACGTATCTGGTCGGGCCGTTTCTGCTGTATCTTGCCTATCTGCTGGCCTCCGGCTACCGCGTAGCGCTCTTTGCGGGGAAGGTCTCCCTGATGGGGATTCTCTGCGCCAGTGTGCCGGTCATCTTCTCCAAGCTGAATGTGGAAAGCCTCAAGGTAGGGGAGATCATCAAGATGCTCTTCACCCGCGGCGGTACCTATTTTTGGGAGGGCGGCGTTCTGGGTGCCCCCATCGGCGCCACCCTGCTGGCGCTGTTCGGCCGTCCGGCTTCCAATATTATTATGCTGCTCGTCCTTCTGCTGGGTGTGATGTTCTTTTTTGCCATCACCCCGGTCGATATTGTCCTCTTTCTGGACGCGCGGTATAAAGCCTTTCAAACCCGCCAGCAGGAGCGCGCCGCCGCTGAAACAGCCTACGACACCCGGCTTTTCAACGCTGCACCGGAGGAGGAGAGCGTTGAGAACCTGACCGGTGCGCTGCCCGATTCCGCCACCCGGCCGCACCATCCGGTCTATGATGTCATTGCTGACACCAGCCGCTTCCCGAAGCAGCAGGCTGCACCGTCCCGGCAGCCGTACACAGCCCCCGTCACACCGGTCACGCCCGAAGCCCCCTTTACTGCGCAGTCTGCCGCAGCACGCCCGGGCTTTGATGTAGACCTCGGCCCGTCCAGCACCGAAAGCGCCCGCCGCAAGGCGGAAGCCAACGACCCGCTTGAGCCGGTCAGCATCGGGCCGGGCGGCACCTTCGGCATGGACCCTCTGTCCGGCAAGGCCAGCGGCCCGCTCCATTACGCCCAGCCGCCGCAGCCCGCGCCTGCCCCGCAGGAGGACTTTGAACTGCAGCTAGAGCCTGCCGAGGAACCGGCAGCGCCCGCTGCTGCACCGGCTGCCCAGCAGCCCATTGATGAGCTGGACGCCCTGATCAACCGTGCCGTCAGCGGACATGCCCCCTACTATACCCCGCAGGAGGTCAGCGCTGAGACGACCCTTGAACTGCCTGTGCCTGCAGAGTTTGAGACCCCGCTGACCCCGGTGCCGCAGGAGCCGCGCTTTGACACACCGCTTATCCCTGTGGAGGAGGAGCCGGAGCAGACCCCCGTGCAGCTGCCGCAGCTCGACATGACCGGGCGGGTACAGGGCGATACCGTAGTGCTCTCTCCGGCGGATCTTGCCGCCGGTATGGCTGCAAAAGACATACCCCCGCTGGGTGCGCCCGCTGCCGCAGCCCCGGCAGCCCCCATCGCCGCGCCGATTCCGACGCTGGGCGGCAGCTTCAGTGATACAGGCAGCGCAGTCAGCGCCGCCTGGGAATCCGGCCGCTCGGTGTCCGAGATGCTGGACGCTATGGCGGCAGAGCCTGCAGCGGCTCCCGCTGCCAACAGCACACCCTCAGCGCAGCCCATGACCCGCCCGGCTGCCGAGACGACCCAGAGCAGCTTTACCGTACCCCAGCAGGGGCAGGCCGCCCGTGTGCAGGTCAGCACGGCCATCGGCAACTCGGCCGGTGCGCCGGTCCATACACCGCCCTGCGCGGCCAAGGCTGACCCGAACGCCATGCGCCTGCCTACCTCCGTGGAGCAGCCGCCTGAGCCCTACTGCTATCCGTCGCTGAATCTCTTCAACGCGACCCGCCCCGATGACGAGGCCGGAGCCGCCCGCGAGATGAAGAAAAACGCTGATATTCTGGTAAATACGCTGGACAGCTTCGGCGTCAAGACCACGATGCTCGACATCTGCCGCGGCCCCTCTGTCACCCGGTATGAGCTGCAGCCCCAGGCGGGCATCAAGGTCAGCCGCATCACCAGCCTTTCCGATGATATTGCACTGAATCTTGCCACGGCGGGCGTGCGCATCGAGGCCCCCATCCCCGGCAAGCCTGCAGTCGGCATCGAGGTTCCCAATAAGATCCGCTCCACGGTCAACATCCGCGCGGTCTTTGAATCCCAGAATTATATCAATATGCGCAGCCCCCTCACGATGGCGCTTGGCAAGGATATTGCCGGCACGGCGCAGGTCGCTGACCTGTGCAAAATGCCGCACCTGCTGATTGCAGGCTCTACCGGCAGCGGTAAATCTGTCTGTGTCAACTCTATCATCATCAGCTTCCTGTTCCGCTCCGGCCCGGAGGATGTCAAGCTCATCCTCATAGACCCGAAGGTCGTTGAGCTGGCGGAGTACAACGGCATCCCGCATCTTTTGATGCCCGTTGTGACCGAGCCGCGCAAGGCGGCCGGTGCGCTGGGTGCAAGCGTAGCTGAAATGGAGCGCCGCTACAAGCTTTTTGCCGAGAACAATGTCCGTGAGATCAAGGCCTACAACAAGCTGGCCGCCCAGACGGGCATGGAGCATCTGCCCTATATCGCCATCGTCATTGACGAGTTGGCGGATCTGATGATGGTTGCCGGCAAGGAGGTCGAGGATTATATCTGCCGCATTGCGCAGAAGGCCCGTGCCGCCGGTATCCACCTGATCGTTGCGACCCAGCGCCCCAGTGTCGATGTCATCACCGGCCTTATCAAGGCCAACATCCCCAGCCGCATCGCGTTTGCCGTTTCCAGCCAGATCGACAGCCGTACCATTCTGGACTCCGGCGGTGCCGAAAAGCTGCTGGGCAACGGTGACATGCTCTTCCTGCCGGTCGGCGCATCGAAGCCGGTCCGCGTGCAGGGCACCTTTGTCACTGATGAGGAGATCGGTGCCGTGCTGAGCTTTATCAAGTCCACCTCCACCGCACAGTACGATGAGGAAATGATAGCCGAGATGGAGCGCCGTGCCGTTGCCGAAAAAGGCAGCAAGCGGGGCGGGGACGATGACGGCGAGGCAGGCGGCGCACTGGATGCCATGTTTGAGCAGGCTGTTGAGTGCGTCATCGAGGCCGGACAGGCCAGCACCAGCCTTTTGCAGCGCCGCTGCAAGCTGGGCTACGCCCGCGCGGCCCGCATCATGGACCAGATGGAGCAGGAAAAGATCATCGGCCCCTATGAGGGTGCCAAGCCCCGTGCCGTGCTGGTGACAAAAGCCCAGTGGGAGGAGCGCAAGCTCAACGGTCAATATGATGAATAAGCAGAAGGGCTGGCGCATCGCAGCCGCTGTGCTGGCTGGATTGCTGCTGCTTTTTGCCTTTGTCATTCAACTGGCGGACGGCCGCGGCCCCCTGCCAGACTGGCAGCAGCTGCGCGCTGCGCTGGGCGTACCGCTCCGCACGGAGGAAAGCGCACCGAAGCCTGCCCCCGGCAGCACCGCCGTGTATGTGCTGGATGTCGGGCAGGGGGATGCCGTTTTGATTTGTCAGGACGGTGCGTACTGCCTGATCGACACTGGCCCCGCCGAGGCCGAGGAGGCACTGCTCTACGACCTGCATGCGCTCGATGTCGAATCGCTGGACTATATGGTGCTCACGCATCCCCACGCCGACCATACCGGCAATGCCCGGGCGGTGCTTTCCGATTTCCCGGTCAAACAGCTTTTGCTGCCGCTGTGGGAGCCGGGTGCCGATGATACCGCCGACTGGCCCCGCCGGCTCGCTGAATATGCCGCAGAAAACGGCACTGAGCTAATCACAGCGGAGCCAGAGGATCGCTACCCGCTGGGCGGCGGAACACTCATGATCCTGCAGGGCGGCAGCGGAGATGCCGCAAGCGTCAACGATATTTCGCTCTGTACGATGTTCACGGCCGGAGACTTCCGCTTTCTCGACACCGGCGATGCCGAGGAAGCTGCCGAGCAGCGGCTTCTTGATACCTACGGTTCTGCCCTGCATGCCGTGCTTTACAAGGCAGGGCATCACGGGTCGTATACCTCCAACAGTGCAGCCTTTTTGCAGGCTGTCAGGCCTGCCGCCGTGGCCGTCAGCTGCGGGCTTGATAATGATTACGGCCACCCCCACCGCGCCGCACTTGAAAATTTTGCGGCCGTCGGGGCCGAGGTGTACCGCACCGATCAGGAGGGCAGCCTCACCTTTCTATGGCAGAATAACACGTTCAGCGTGGAGACCACCGCAGATGCCTGCGCTCCTGCGGCGTAATAACAAGGAGTAACAAATGACGATCACCGAACAATTCAAAGCCAAACGCTGTGTTTTCTCGATCGAATGCTTTCCGCCGAGACAGACCACCCAGATGGACAAGCTGAAAACCACCCTGCAGCAGATGCAGACGCTCAACCCCGGGTTCATCAGCGTCACCTTCGGCGCAGGTGGCTCTGCCGGCGGCGTTTCCACTGCCGAGGTTGCCGACTATATCCAGAACGAGCTGCAGATCCCCACGCTTGCGCATCTGATCTGCATGGGCAACGATCAGCTCCGTGCGGCTGAGATCCTCGACCAGCTCGAGGCTGTCGGTGTCCGCGATGTACTGGCCCTGCGCGGCGACCGCAGCCCCACCCGCCCCGAAAGCCCGGACTTCCGCCATGCAAGCGACCTGACTTCCTTCATCAAATGGAAGAAGCCTGATTTCTCGGTACACGGTGCCTGCTACCCGGAGGGACACCCCGAGGCCGACACCCTGCTGCACGATGTTGAGAATCTGCGGATCAAGCAGGCCGCCGGTGCCGAGCATTTTGTGACCCAGCTTTTCTTTGACAACATGCATTTCTATCGCTTCCTCAATCTAGCGCGCCGTGCCGGCATCACGCTGCCTGTTTCGGCCGGTGTTATGCCGATCGTCAAGCGCAGCCAGATCGAGCGCACGGTTTCGCTTTCCTCGGCCAGCCTGCCCTCGGAGTTTACCCGTATGATCTCCCGCTATCAGGACGATCCGGCCTCGCTGTATGATGCCGGCATCGACTATGCCGTCAAACAGCTGCGCGATCTGATCGAGGGCGGCGCCGACGGCATCCACCTGTATGCCATGAACGATGCCGCCGTGGCCGCCAAGGTCTACGATGGCATCCGGGATCTGCTGTAATGGAGCGCCGCAAGCCCGCCGCCATTGACCGCGCCACAGCGCTGCGCTATATGGGGGCCGCCGGTTGGACGCCGGACACCGCTACCGCAGCCCTGTTGGACAAGGCAGAGGAGCAGGTGCTGGCAGCGGCTGCTCCGCGCGCCGTATACCGACGCCTGCCGCGCACAGCACTGCCGCTTGAGGACTGCGGCACAGATCTTACCCGCCACCTGCTCGGCTGTGGGGAGGTGCTGCTGCTGGCTGCGACTCTTGGGTCTGAGATCGACAAGCTGCTGCGCCGGATGGAGGTATCCGACATCGCGCTGGCAACCGCCGCCGATGCACTGGCCTCCGTACTGCTGGAGCAGGTCTGTGATGAGTTGGAAAGTGAGCTGCGCGCCGCTGTGCAGGCGCAGAGCGTTTTCATGACGGGGCGCTATGCACCCGGCTACGGCGACTGCCCGCTGGAACTGAACGATACCCTTTGCCTGACCGTGGACAGTGTGCGAGGCTGCGGTCTGGCTGTGACCCCCCAGCATCTGCTGACCCCACGCAAAAGCACCACCGCCATTTTAGGCATTGCCGATCACCCTGTGACCGGCACCCGTGCAGGCTGTGCGACCTGCCATCTACGGGATACCTGTTCGTTCCGCAAGCGCGGCACGACCTGTTTCAAACAAGATCGATAGGGGAGAATCGTATGCAGATCCGTGAAGTATTTGACCGTAAGCGCTTTGTCCTTCTGGACGGCGGCATGGGCACCCAGCTGCAGACCCGCGGCCTGCAGCCCGGGCAAAAGCCCGAGTTGGCCGCTTTGGAAATGCCGGATACCCTGACTGCCATCCACGCCGATTACGCCCGCGCCGGCGCGGACATTCTGCTGGCCAACACCTTTGGTGCCAACGCCAAAAAGCTTGCAGGCTGCCCCTGCACGGTCGAGCAGGTCGTTTCTGCCTCGATTGCCTGTGCGCGCAGCGCCGCCGCAGAAACCGGTGCGCTGGTAGCCTTGGACATCGGCCCTCTGGGCGAGCTGCTGGTCCCGGCCGGCACCCTGCGCTTTGAGGATGCCTACGCCGAGTTTGCGCAGGTCATCCGTGCCGGTGCGGCAGCCGGGGCGGATCTCGTCTTTCTTGAAACGATGACCGATCTGTATGAATTGAAGGCGGCCATTCTCGCCGCCAAGGAAAACTGCGCCCTTCCGGTCTTTACCTCGATGAGCTTTGAGAGCCGCGGCCGCACCTTTACCGGCTGTACGGTGGAAAGCTACGCCGTCACGGCCGCCGGTCTCGGTGCCGATGCCGTGGGCATCAACTGCTCGCTGGGTCCCAAGGAGATCCTGCCGTTTGCACAGCGGCTCTGCCGCAGCGTCCCGGCCGGTGTACCGGTTTTTGTCAAGCCCAATGCCGGTCTGCCCAACCCGGACGGCAGCTACAACCTGAATGCCGCGGAATTTGCCGCAGAGATGAAGGCTTATGCCTCGATCGGCGTTTCCATGGTGGGCGGCTGCTGCGGCACAACGCCTGACTTCATCGCCAAGCTGCGGGAGACCTTTGCCCCGCTGGTTCCCGCCGACAAGATCCCTATCCGCCGCAGTTGTCTGTGTACGCCGGTTCGCTTTGTCGAGGTGGACGGCATCATCGTTGTGGGAGAGCGCATCAATCCCACCGGCAAAAAGCGGCTGCAGCAGGCTTTGCGGGACGGTGACAGCGCCTATCCCTGCGCCCAGGCCGTAGCCCAGGCCGAGGCCGGTGCCCAGGTGCTGGATGTCAACGCCGGTCTGCCCGGTATTGACGAGGCCGCCACGCTGGAGCAGCTTGTCAAGGACCTGCAGGCCATCACGGATCTGCCGCTCCAGCTCGATTCCTCCAATCCGGAGGCTCTTTCCCGCGCGCTGCGCATCTACAACGGCAAGCCCATCGTCAACTCGGTCAACGGAGAGCAGAAGACGCTGGACACCATCCTGCCCCTTTGCAAGAAATACGGCGCTGCCGTTGTCGGCCTGGCACTGGACGAGCATGGCATCCCGGCTGACGCCGAAGGGCGCTTTGCCATTGCAAAACGCATTGCCGCTGCCGCCAATGCGGCCGGTATCCCGAATGAGGATATTTACATTGATTGCCTGACGCTGACCGCCAGCGCCCAGCAGGAGGGTGCCGTTCAGACGCTGGAGGCGCTGACCCGCTGCAAAAAGGAGTTAGGTGTGCGCACGGTGCTGGGCGTTTCCAACATCAGCTTTGGTCTGCCGTGCCGTGGCTATCTGAACACCACCTTCCTGACAATGGCCATGGCGGCGGGGCTTGACCTTGCCATCATGAATCCCAACACGCCGGAGATGATGGCCGCCGTGCGCGCCTACCGGGTGCTGACAAGTCAGGACAAGCAAAGCTCCGACTATGTAGCCGCCTACGCCGATGTACAGATCCAGACCACCCAGACGAGCAAGTCAGCCGCCACCGTGGCCGAGGTCGGCGCGGCCGCCCCGGGCGGAGATGCACTGTTTGAGGCGGTGCGGCGCGGCTTAAAGGCCGAGGCCCGCGCGGCCGCAGACGCCGCCCTGACGATGCGGGAGCCGCTCGATGTCGTAAACACCTCGCTGATTCCCGCGTTGGACGCCGTGGGGGATGGCTTTGAAAAGGGAACTGTTTTCCTGCCGCAGTTGCTGCAGGCAGCCACCGCCGCCCAGGCTGCCTTTGAGTCCATCAAGGCGAAAATCGCCGCCTCCGGGCAGGCGCAGGGCAGCAAGGGCAAGATCGTCATTGCCACCGTCAAGGGCGATGTACACGACATCGGCAAAAACATCGTCCGCGTTATTCTGGAAAACTACGGGTACGATGTGCTTGACCTTGGCCGCGATGTCGCCCCCGAGCGCGTGGTCGAGGCTGTGCGACAGACGGGTGCAAAGCTTGTAGGTCTGTCTGCCCTGATGACGACCACCGTCCCCAATATGCAGGCCACGATTGAGGCGCTGCACGCTGCCGGACTCGACTGTAAGGTCATGGTAGGCGGTGCTGTTCTTACACCGGACTATGCCCGCAACATCGGTGCCGATTACTACTGCAAGGATGCCAAGGCCAGCGCCGATTTGGCCAAGCAGCTTTTGGGATAATGCCAACGCCGCGTTTCGCTGATGAAACGCGGTTTTTTCGCAATAAGTTGTAAAAAATACAGGTATGCCCCCATACACCTTGCAGTTTCTGTAAAAATGCGGTATACTAGCTTTGTTTAGCGTTTTTGTACATTTTCCTTATTTTGTGTGGTTTACAGGAGTTTTCTTTTGAAACATGCTGCTAAGGTCGCCGCTTTTCTGGCGATTTTCGTCTTTTTAAATCTGATCCTCTGCTGCTTTATGCCGCCGGACAACGGATCCAGCCTTGCCATGTGGCGCACATACCATGAAAAGGAACAGGTCGACATTGCTGTAATCGGTTCGTCTCTTGCCTCCTGTTCACTGCCGGAGGACGAATTGTCTGCAGCAACAGGAAAGACCGTCAGCCTGATGGCGACAAACGCTCAAAGCTGGGATATGTCAAAAATCGCACTCGAAACTCTCCTGCGCGAGCACACGCCGGAGAAGGTCATACTTGTAATGGATCTTGCCAACATGACCGGAGATCCTTTTCCCAAGGCGCAGAAAGCTTTTTTCTACGCCGAGCTGCAGACAGCCTCGCTCAAGGATGTACCCGTCGAATTTCTTCGCCATATAACAAACCGGGACAATTTTACAACAGACGGTTCGCTGAATGCATTTTTTCCGTGGCAGAGCGGCCGATGGCCGACTGACTGGCCGGCCACTATCCGGCAGAAGGCGGACAGTGCCTATAAGCGCCTGTCTGCACGCATTGCACACCGTCAGGATAACGGCTACGATGCAGTTGTAGATTTCAACACCATCGGAAACCAGAATACCTGGAACTCGACATCTCATGATTTCCAACAGCTGCATATTGATGAGCTTACAGCCATGATGACACTGTGTCAGGAAAAGGGTGTTCCGCTCATGGTCATCTCTGCGCCCAAAACGACGCTGGATGTCATCAGCTATCAAACCTATTTTGAGGACTACGCCTACTTCAAGCAGCTCTGTGCGCAGTACGGTGCTGCCTACTATGATTTCAACCTCGCCAAGCCGGAGTTGTTCATGAGCGTTGAGCCTGACTATTACAGTGACCAAACCCACATGAATCGAACGGGCGGCCGTGCGTTCTGTCAAAGCATGGCCGCATTTCTCGACTTGCTGGAGCATGGACAGAATGTAGAAAGTCTTTTTATAACGCCAGAAGAATATCTGGCCAACGCCGATTTCATCACAAATGTGTACATAACCCCGGAGATACATCCTGACAAGGTCGTTTTGCTTGCCACCTCCTATCAGGGCCCTGCCGTAAAACCGGAATATGAATTCTGGGTAAAAGGGCCAAATGATGCGGATTATCAAAAAATCTCCGATTATTCGGACTGCACATGGGCAGAGTTCCCGCTTACAGAACAGGGGATCTATCACTTCCGCGTCAATGCGCGCGTTTCCGGTACTGATACTGCGTTTGACCGCTATTATGAATGCTCTGTCGATCACTGATTTAATGGATGGTGTAGTGTGGAACTGTATTCCTTGAGTTTTGTCCTTCTCGTCACAGTCGGGCTGGTGCTGTATTACACCGTGCTGCGCCGCTGCCAGTGGCTTTGCCTGCTGGCGATCAGCCTTGTCTTTTTTGCGGCAAGCGGTTGGCAGGGAATTTTCTTTCTGTTTTTTACCGCACTGACCGTCTGGGGCGGCGGGCTCTGGCTTGCCCGCCTTGACGCCGACTGCGCCGCACGGCGCAAAGCGCCCGGCATCACAAAGGATGAAAAGAAAGCCGTCAAAGCCAAGACGCAGCGCCACAAAAAAGGTGTTGTTGCGCTTGTGCTGGTCACAAATTTCTTAGTGCTGGGCTATTTTAAATATTGGTCATATTTTGTACGCCTGCTGGCTGGTGCGGTGGCAGCCACCGCACCCTCGGCGCTGGGGCTGGTCATGCCGCTCGGCATCAGCTTTTACACCTTTCAGGCGATTGGTTATCTGATTGACTGCTTCCGCGGCCGCCACCCGGCTGAAAAGAACCCGGCTCGGTTTCTGCTGTTTATTTCATTTTTCCCGCAGCTGATCCAAGGCCCCATCAACCGGTACGGAGCAATGGAGCCCCAACTGACCGCCGCGCATTCTTGGGAGTGGGAGCGCACCAAGCGTGCCCTCTTTGTGATCCTGTTCGGTGCGATGAAAAAGTATGCCATTGCCAACCTGACTGCGCCTACGATTGCCGCGATCCTTGACCGGAACGATCCCACCCTCGCCGGGTCGATGGCACTGCTGGCGATCCTGCTCTATTCGCTGCAGCAGTATGCGGATTTTTCCGGCGGCATCGACATGGTGCTGGGTGTCGCGCAGCTGTTCGGCATTGAGATGATGCCCAACTTCCGCCAGCCGTATTTTTCCACCTCGCTGGGAGATTTCTGGCGGCGCTGGCATATCTCCCTCGGCGCATGGATGCGTGATTATCTGTTCTACCCGTTCGCGCTGACCAAGCCGATGCAGCGATTCGGCAAATGGGCCACCGGGCACTGGGGCAAGCACTTCGGCCGTGTTTTGCCGGCCGCGGCTGCCAACCTGCTGGTGTTTGCCGTAGTCGGCATCTGGCATGGTCCGCAGGCGCATTACCTTGTTTGGGGCCTGTATAACGGTATGGTCATTGCCCTTGCCGATCTGCTCGAGCCTGCCTTCAAAAAAATGAACACCGCCCTGCATATCCCCACTGAGAGCCGTGCATGGCACATCTTCCGTATCCTGCGAACCTTCGTGATCGTTAATATCGGCTGGTATTTTGACCGGGTGGGACTTTTCCTCGGAGCCGCCTATCTGCGCAACACCTTTGTGAGCTTCCACCCCGAGGCACTGACTGCTGAGGCTCCCGCCGCCTTTGCCGCTGTCACAGGGCCGGCGTGGGGCATCGTTGCCATCAGCACTGTGCTGGTCTTTGTTCACAGCCTGATTGCAGAACTGGGCCGCGAGCCGTATACAGAGATTCAGCGGCTGCCGCTTGCCCTGCGCTGGGGTCTTTACTACCTTGTAATGTTTCTTGTCACCCTCAGCTTCATCTGCGTGACCGAGACCTCCGGTTTCCTTTACGCAAACTTCTAAGAAAAGAGATTTTATATGCAGACCAATATTCTGGATTGGCTTGAAGCTACCGCAGCCCATACTCCGGAGGGCGCCGCTGTCGGCGATACGCAGCAGGACTACACCTGGGCGCAGCTGGCAGAAAACGCCCGCCGCGCCGGCAGCTTTCTGGCCGGTCATACCGCGCCGCGCTGCCCGGTCGCGTTCTATCTGGAAAAATCCGCGCCGGTTTTCGCCGCAATGCTCGGCACTGTCTATGCGGGCTGCTGCTATTCCGTGCTGGACACCCGCCAGCCTGCCGCCCGCACACAGCAGGTGCTGAGCACCCTGCAGCCGTGCCTGCTCATCACTGACCGCGACCATGCGGACGCCGCCGCGGCGCTCGGCTGTTCCTGCAGCGTTTACCTGCTGGAGGATCTGCTCACAGCAGCGATACAGCCTTCGCTGCTGGCTGCACGCCGTGCGCAGGCTGTAGATGTAGACCCGCTGTACATCAACTTTACAAGCGGCAGCACCGGCGTTCCCAAGGGGGTCACGGTCAGCCACCGCTCGGTGCTGGACTTTATCCCGCAGTTTGCCGCCATCTTTGGCATAAAAGCGCAGGACATTCTCGGCAATCAGGCTCCGTTTGACTTTGATGTTTCAGTCAAGGATCTCTACACCGCCTTATACACCGGTGCCAAGGTGCAGATCATCCCGCGTGCCTATTTCAGCCAGCCCACCAAGCTGATGGACTATCTGGCAGATCATGCGGTCACAACGCTGGTCTGGACTGTCAGCGCGATGTGTTTTGTCTCGATCATGAACGGCTTCGGCTACCGCGTGCCTACCGCAATACGGCAGGTGTTATTCAGCGGCGAGGTCATGCCCATAAAGCATCTCAACAAATGGAAGGCCGCCCTGCCGCAGGCCCGTTTCGTAAACCTCTACGGCCCTACTGAGATCACCTGCAACTGCACCTACTACATCCTGCCGGACCGTGTCTTTGCCCCGGAGGAGGTGCTTCCCATCGGACACGCCTTCCCCAATGAAAAGGTGTTTCTACTGGACGAAAACGACCGCCTTGTCACCGAGCCCGGTCAGGCAGGGGAGTTGTGTGTCTCCGGCACGGCGCTGGCGCTTGGTTACTACGCCGACCCGGCCCGCACGGCGCAGGCGTTCACCCAAAACCCTCTCAACCCCAGCTGGTATGAGCGCATCTACCGCACCGGCGACCTTGCCCGCTATGACGAGGCGGGGGAGCTGTACTATATTGGCCGCAAGGATTTTCAGATCAAGCACATGGGGCATCGCGTAGAGCTGGGCGAGATCGAGGCCGCAGCCATGCGCTGCGATGCTGTGACGCGCGCCTGCTGCATCTTTGATGCAGAGAAGCAGCGGCTGCACCTGTTCTATACCGGAAGCTGCGAGAAAGCGGCCCTGCTGGCCGCGCTCAAAGCAGCCCTGCCGCCCTTTATGCAGCCGAACACGGCCCTGCAACTGGACGAGCTGCCGATGAACAAAAACGGCAAGATCGACCGCACGGCACTGGCCGCACTGACCAAAAAAGGAGCCCGAAAATGACAGATGCCATTTTGCAGCAGCTTGCGGCCGCCTACGGCACGCCGACCTTTGTCTTTGATGCAGATGCCCTGCAGGCGCGTGTGCGCGCTATACAGGAGGTATTCGGCCCGGACATTAAGCTCTGCTATTCCATCAAGGCCAATCCGTTTTTGCTGCCCGCCATGTCCGCCGTCACTGCGCGGCTGGAGGTATGCAGCCCCGGCGAGTTGTCCGTATGCGAGAGCCTGCAGGCAGCGGATGCGCGTGTCATCTATTCCGGCGTCAACAAAACACCTGCCGACATTGCCCGTGCCATCGCAGACGGTGCCGGAAGCTACACCGCAGAATCCCTTTTGCAGGTCCGCTATCTGCAGGAGGCTGCCCGCGCGGCGGGCCGCCGTCTGCCTGTGCTGCTGCGGCTGAACGCCGGCAGTCAGTTCGGCATGTCGAAGCAGGATCTTTTTTCCGCCTTAAAAAACCGCGCAGAAACACCGGATCTTGACTTTATCGGCATTCACTATTTTGTCGGCACCCAGCGCAAAAAGCTGACCTCCCAGCAAAAAGAGCTGACCATGCTGCAGGCGCTTTATGATGAGATCGAGCAGACCTTTGGCCTGCGCCTGCCGGAGCTGGAATACGGCCCCGGCCTGCCTGTGCCGTACTTTGACGGCGATGACTTCACCGACACCCTTGCCCCTGCCAGAGCCCTCGCCCCTGCACTGCAGGAGGCTGCAGGGTGGGCACACCTGACTGTTGAGATGGGCCGCTTTTACACCGCCGAATGCGGCTTTTACCTGACAACCGCCATGGACTGCAAGGATCATGACGGCCAGCACTACTGCATTGTGGACGGCGGCATGAACCACCTGAACTATCTGGGACAGATCATGGGAATGAAGCGCCCGCACCTGCGCCATTTTGCCGCGCAGCAGGGGACGCAGCAGGACTGGACACTCTGCGGCAGCCTGTGTACGACCAATGATGTTCTGGTACGCAGCATCTCCCTGACCGGGCTGCAGCCCGGCGACCTGCTCGTCTTTGAAAACGCCGGCGCTTACTCTGTCACAGAGGGACTGGGGCTTTTCCTCAGCCGCGACCTGCCGCAGATCGTTCTGTGGCAAAACGGCGCGCCGCAGCTTGTCCGCAACCTCACGCCAACTCACCCCCTCAACACCCCGTTGGGGGATATGTAAACCAAAAAGGAGCATTATTATGGAACAATTACTGGAAATCCTGAGCGAGATCAAGGAGGATGTAGATTTCACGACCTGCACCACGCTGATCGATGACGGCATTCTCGATTCCTTCGACATCCTGCAGATCATCGCCGCACTGAATGAAGCGTATGACATCTCTATCCCCGCCTCTGAGATCATGCCGCAGAACTTCAACAGTGCTGAGTCCCTTTACAAGATGGTGGAGCGCCTGCAGGAAGATTGACGGAAAACGCTTGCATTTATCCGGGACTTATTGTATAATACTAAAAGCGGACAGGGCTGAATTGCGCTGTTTCGCGTACAGATGCAGGTCCCGCGCGTGGGCAGCCTGTGAACCATGTCAGGCGGGGAACCGAGCAGCATTAAGCGGTGCTTGCACAGTGCCGCGGTCAAGCCTGCATCTGTACGCAAAGCAGCGCAGCCGCGTGCTCTGCCCGCTTTATTTGTATCTTAACGGGAGGTGGGCAGATGTACCGCGCCTTATACCGCAAATGGCGTCCCCAGCGCTTTGCAGATGTTGTCGGCCAGACAGCCATCGTCACAGCCCTGCAAAACCAGATCGCAGCGGGCCGCATCGGCCATGCGTATCTGTTCACCGGCACCCGCGGCACCGGCAAAACGACCTGCGCCAAGATCTTCGCCAAGGCGGTCAACTGTCTGGATACCTCCAGCCCTGACCCCTGCGGCGAATGTGAGATCTGCAAGGGTATCGACTCCGGCGCTGTCATGGACATCATCGAGATGGACGCTGCCTCCAACAACGGCGTTGACGACATCCGCGACCTGCGGGACGAGGTGGCGTATCTGCCCTCGGTCTGCAAGTACAAGGTCTATATCATTGACGAGGTCCACATGCTCTCCACGGCAGCCTTCAATGCACTGCTGAAAACGATGGAGGAGCCGCCCGAGCATGTCATCTTCATTCTGGCAACGACCGAGGTTCAGAAGGTCCCTGTCACGATCCTGAGCCGCTGTCAGCGGTACGATTTCACCCGCATCACGGCAGATGACATTGCTAAACGCCTGCTTTATGTAGCCGGGCAGGAAAAAATCGATCTGGACGAAAACGCTGCACAGCTGATTGGCCGTCTGGCCGATGGTGCCATGCGTGATGCACTGTCTATACTCGACACCTGCGCCGGTGTGGATAATAAGGTAGATGAAGCGCTGGTACGCCGTATGGCAGGCGTCACAGACAGGGGATACCTGTTCGAGATCAGTGATGCGATCGCAGCCGGGGATTCGGTTGCCGCGCTTGAAAAGATTGCCGCCCTGCGCCAGCAGAGTGTTGACATGCGGCGCCTCTGCATAGAGCTTGCCGGTCATTACCGAAACCTGATGCTCAGTGCCCTGCCGGGCGGCACGGCACTGCTGGCCGGTATCTCTCCCGAGGAGGAGGCTGCTTACAATCAGCGCCAGGATTTCCCGCAGGGCGATGCCATCCGCGCCATCAACGCCTTCGGCTCCGCACTTGAGAAGATGAGCCGCGGCACCGACCAGCGCATCGAACTGGAGCTGGCTGTCTTTTCGCTGACGCAGCCGGAGATCACTGCCGCCGCCCCTGTTGTGGTACAGCAGGTCGCGGCCCCCGCAGCACCGCAGGCCTTTGCATCCGCACCGCCTGTGCAGCCGGCTGCTGCCATCGTGCCCCCGGTTGCGCAGTCAAGCGCTGTGCCTGCTGCTTCGGCTGAGCCGGATGATCTGCCGCCGCCCATTGATGACGACCCGCCGTTCCTGCAGCCCGAGTTAAGACCCGCGCCCCAACAGACCGTGCCGGCCGCACAGCCCGCCGTCCCTAAGCCTACACTGCGCAAAGCGGAGCCGGCGCGTTCTGCCGGCCCGCTGGAGCCGTTCGGCTTCTGGCCGGCTGTGCTGTCCGACCTTGAAGAGAATGATGCCATGCTGATTTCTTTTCTGCGGGGCACAAAAGCCTACTGTGACGGAAAGCGTGTGCTGTTTGAATGCAGCGATGCTTTCCGGGATTATATCCGCAGCAACCGCGAGGTCAGCAAGCGGCTGAAGGAAGCGATTTACCGCGTTTCCAAAACCAAGTACAGCATCGGCCCTTATGAAGAGCCGAAAGCCGCCGAAAACGGCAGCCCCGCTGTCAGTCTGGATGAAACCCTGCACACCATGCAGGCGCTGGGCGTTGACCTGAAAATCATTGACAAGTAAATTTATTTGGAGGAAAAACCTATGAAAGCAAGACTGCCCAAAGGCTACGGCCGTCCCGATCCCAACGCCATGATGCGTCAGGTCCAGAAGATGCAGGATGATATCCGCGCCAAACAGGAGGAGCTGGAGGCCAAGGAATATACCGGCACCGCCAGCGGTGAGATGGTCACTGTCACGATGAACGGCAAGCACGAGATCACCGCCGTCAAGATCAAGCCTGAGGCTGTTGATCCGGACGATATCGAAATGCTGGAAGACCTCATCGCAGCTGCCGTCAACAGCGCTTCTTCCGCGGTTGACAAGGACTCCGAGGAGGAAATGTCCAAGATGACCGGCGGTTTGAACATCCCCGGCCTGGGCTGAGAGGCACACCATGTTTCAAAAAACGGAGCCGCTGGAAAATCTGGTTGACCAGTTCGCCCGGTTTCCCGGTATCGGCCGCAAAAGCGCCGTGCGGATGGCTTATCAGGTCATGTCCATGCCTGCGGAACAGGCGATGGAGCTGGCTCAGGCTATCGAGCACGCCAAAAAGGATCTGCACCGCTGCCGTATCTGTCAGGACTTCACCACAGGTGATGTCTGCAAGATCTGTGCGTCCCAAAAGCGGGACCGCAGCGTGATCTGCGTGGTAGAATCCCCCCGCGACATCAAGGCCATCGAGCGTACCCATGAGTATAATGGTCTGTACCATGTACTGCACGGCGCAATCTCGCCCATGGACGGTATCGGTGCCGATCAGCTCTGCATCAAGGAGCTGCTGGCCCGCCTGAATGACACCGTCAAGGAGGTCATTATGGCCACCAGTCCCACGGTCGAGGGGGAAGCCACCGCCATGTATATCGCCAAGCTTATCAAGCCGCTTGGCGTCAAAACGACCCGCCTTGCCTACGGCCTGCCTGTCGGCTCCAGTCTGGAATATGCCGATGAAACCACCCTTTACCGCGCCATGGCAGGCCGCGGCGAGCTGTGACACAATTTTTCTTGACTTTTAAGCGCAGGTGCGCTACAATAAGTATCCTGCCAGTGCAAAGGAGGTGTACCCATGGCTGAGGACAAAAGCGGAAAGAAAACGATTGCCGTCAACCGCGAGGTACGCCATGAGTACTTTGTGATCGAGGCGTTGGAGACCGGCATCGAGCTGGTCGGCACCGAGGTCAAAAGTCTGCGCGCCGGCGGGGTAAACCTGAAGGATTCCTGGGCCGATATTGACGATGGAGAGCTGATTGCAAAAGGCATTCACATCAGCCCTTACGAGCAGGGAAACATCTTCAATAAAGACCCGCGCCGCCCGCGGCGTTTGCTGGCTCACAAGGCAGAGATCCGCCGTCTGGGCCAGCAAATCAAGCTGCAGGGTTACACGCTGGTTCCGCTGTCGCTCTATTTCAAAAAAGGCCGCGTCAAGCTGGAACTGGGCCTGTGTAAGGGCAAAAAGCTGTATGACAAGCGTGCGTCTGCTGCGGCGCGCGATGCCAAGCGCGATATTGACCGCGCTATGAAAACGCAGCGATAAGGTTGTTTTCACTTCACTTTCCCGGTGGGGGGCACCCCACCGAATATGCGGGGCTGTAATGGTTTCGACGGGGAGAGAGAGGCGTGAGCAGCGGGCCGTGGCGGTGACCCACGATAAAAGCGCCAACTTAAATTAACTGACAACAATTATCCTGTTGCCGTAGCTGCCTAATTAGGCGCTACCGTCCTGCCTGTGTTAGTACCGCATAGGGTCAGGGCGTCGATTAGGTACTGAACGTGAACGGGCTTAAGCTTTGCGGCCCGGCATGAATTTATGAAGCTACCAAGGTGTAGTGCGTGTGTGCTCGCCCGCACCAAGGGAAATCCAATAAACACACTGCGCCCGGAGATACTCTAACCGATTTCTTTTCGGACACGGGTTCGACTCCCGTCAGCTCCACCATGAAAAACAGCGTAGATTCGTTGGAATATACGCTGTTTTTATTTTTAGATATTTCTTCAAAATAGGTGTTGACATTTCACTCTCGATTCGCTATAATAATTAAGCTGACTTGAGGCAGCCCGGTTCGACCGGGTGTAGCGCAGTTTGGTAGCGCGCTTGAATGGGGTTCAAGAGGCCGTGAGTTCGACTCTCGCCACTCGGACCAAGCATTGGGCTGTAGCAAGCAGCAGAACACCCGCCGGAGCGTCTCCGGCGGGTGTTTTTTATTACATCTGTAAGCCGTAGTCCCTCAGGCACTGCATCAACCCTGTCTGTAAATCAGAGAAGCCGCTTCCTGCCGCTGCGCGAAGCTTACCGCCATCCATTCGCAGACTGCGTTTCCAGTCCTGCTTTTCTATGTCAGGGCGGATATTCAGCTGTTCGCAGGCGCGCATCGCCGTTTCATACATATCGGAATCATTTTCGCTGCCGAAATTATAAATACCTCCCGGCAGCTCCATAACCTGCGTCAGCTTTTCAACGGCTTCGCGCACATAGGTGATGCCACGATAGTCATGGCAGGAGAATCGCACCGTCTGCTGCCTCATAGCCGCAGTGAGTAGGTTCAGTACAAAATTTCCGCGTATCGGCAGGCCGTACCCCGGCAGATCATACATCCAGGTCGCACGCAGCATCACGGCATCAGGCAGGGCAGACAGCACCCGCTGCTCAGCCTCCCACTTGTGGCGTCCGTAGACATTTGCAGGGCAGAGCGGCTGTTCCTCTGCAAACGGACCGTTTTCGTTAAGGCCCGTGTACACCTGATCGGAGCTGAAGCATACCAGCTTCGACCCTGCGCGTTTTGCCACCTGTGCCATCCAAAGCGGGAGCAAAACATTCGCGCGGTAGGATTCCTCAGGATGATTTTCACTGTAGCCTGTGTCAGAAATCGCCGCTGTATGCAGGATCACATCGGGCTGTGTTCGGCAGATATGCTCCTGTACTGCTGTTTCGTTTGCTGCGGCCAGCATTCCTTTCGGAAAGCTGCACAGCTCATACCGATCGGCCAGTTGGGTCATGATACGCGCCCCCACAAAGCCGCCCGCACCGGAAACCAGAACCTTTTTCATAAGACGCCCTCCGAATCGTACATAGATTGCCTTTATTGTACCGTTTTTGCCCACCCCATGCAAGCTGCCTTGACAAATTTTGCGGCATTGTGTATACTATTTTCTACTAAAACACAGTGTGGATTTTTACAGTTCCGATACTACTTTTCGCCACACAATGACCCGTGCAAGCCGGTCATTGTGTGGCTTTTTCTATGCGATTTTTGTGCAAAAAAAGGAGCGCACGCGTATGAACGATACCTTTATGAAAGAAAAACCTGTATTTCCGCTGCTGACCTCCATGGCATTGCCCATGGTCGCTTCCATGCTGGTCAGTGCGCTGTACAACATTGTGGACAGCCTGTATGTGGCCCGCATCAGCGAGGAGGCTATGACAGCCCTCTCGCTGGTCTATCCTGTGCAGAACTTCATCAACGCCGTTGCCATCGGCTTCAGCATCGGCATCAGCGCGTTGATCTCACTGCATCTGGGGGCCGGCAATCAGGAGAAGGCTGACACCGCCGCGACGCACGGCATGGTGCTGTCCCTACTGCACGGCATCATTGCCTCCGTTGCCGGTATTGCTGTCATACCGCGCTTTCTGCGCAGCTTCACCACGGATGAAACCGTTATTGCGCTGGGGCTGACCTATGCGCGCATCGCGTTTCTCTTTTCTGTTATCATCATGACTGCTATGGCTTTTGAAAAGATATTTCAAGCTGTAGGCTGCATGAAGATCACGATGGCAGGGCTGTCGCTCGGCTCTGTCTGCAACATTATTCTGGACCCATTGCTCATCTTCGGCATCGGCCCTTTCCCGGAGATGGGGATTGCCGGTGCCGCACTGGCTACCGGCATCGGTCAGATGATGCAGGTGGTGTTCTATCTCATCATCTATTTTGTCCGTCCGATTCCCGTACATCTGCGCCGCAGCTGCCTGCATTTCAACCCCAAAATGGGACTGCAGCTTTACTCGATCGGCGTGCCCGCCGTTTTAAATCTCGCGCTGCCGTCGGTGCTCATCACCTTTCTTAATTCTCTGTTGGCAGTCTATTCGCAGAGCTATATCGTTGTGCTGGGCATCTATTATAAATTACAGACCTTCCTGTATCTGCCGGCAAACGGCATCGTGCAGGGGCTTCGCCCCATCATCGGCTATAACTACGGTGCCGGGGAGTATGGCCGTGTCAAAAAGGTCTACCGCACTGCCATGGCCATGTGCGCCGCCATTATGGCCGCCGGCACGCTGCTATGCCTCGTTTTGTCGAAGCAGCTGATGGGGTTGTTCAGCACTAATGTTGAAACCATTGCCATCGGTACCGCAGCGCTGCGCATCATCTGCACGGGCTTTCTGGTATCCACGATTTCGGTTGTTGTCTCCGGCGCTCTGGAGGGGCTTGGCAAGGGGATAGAGTCTCTGGTGATTTCCCTGTGCCGCTACATTGTCGTCATCATGCCGCTGGCCTGGCTGTTTTGTCACTTTGCAGGCGCAGACGGTATCTGGCATGCCTTCTGGCTGACAGAGTTTTTGACGGCTGCCATCTCGCTGGTGGTTTACCACAAAAGCGTAAAGCTCAACAGAATATAATCGCCTAAGCGCCACACACACCTCGTGTGGTAAAGCAAAAAAAGCCGGTGCCCTCCCATTTGGGAAAGCACCGGCTTTTAGTGTTTATGCCTGCTCCTGCACATAGCGGATGAACGCATCACGCTCCGCTGTGGAGCGGACGACCGCTGTATACATCTGGTCGCCCATATCCAGGCGCAATGCCTGCGGGATGCGCCCGCACATCTTGATCCGGCTGCCGTATCGCGCCAGGATCTGGGCGTGGGTGTGCTTGTACTGGTGGCAGTCGCGGCGGCCAGCGTAGACACAGAAATACTTGTGGCCATTCAGGTCCAGACTGCGCACCTCATCATAGCATACCATGTCCGCCCAGATCTGGTAGCAGTCCACAGAGTTGGCATAGTTGATCATATCGGGGGTGTAACCGCCTGCCGGACGCATATTGACCTCAAGTGCCACATAATCGCCCTTTTTGCCAAGGCCCGGCTTATCCTCGTTCAGCTGGAAAAACTCACAGTGGAAAAACCGGCTTTTAGCGCCAAAGGCCTTGATCGTGCGGAAGCCCACATCCTTGAGCGCCGCAGGGACCGTTTTCTGCGTCCAGTAGCTCAAATCGCCGTTCTTACTGACGATGTCCAGCATCGGGGTGGGGAACACATTGGAGGTGTAGAACAGCGGCACACAATGGCTGTCGGCCACGCCGTCAAAGCTGACGATCGTACCGTTGATATACTCCTCCATAATGTACTGCACCGCATGGGGCTCGGCATAGAATTTTTTCAGCTCTGAGAAGTTCTTCAGCTTATAGGTAGCCTCGGCACCGCAGCCGTTATCCGGCTTGACGATAACAGGGTAGCCTACCTCCTTGATAAACGCCCGGGCCGCCGCGAGAGTGCTGACCATGTGGTGGCGTGCCACCGGCACACCGGCTGCACGGTAGCTTTCCTTCATACGGCTCTTATACTTGATGCGCTCGATAAAATCATTCTTGGCACCGGTATTGATATTGAAATCGGTGCGCAGCTGGGCATCCATCTCAAGCCAGTATTCGTTGTTCGACTCAATCCAGTCAATTTTGCCGTAGTGGAAGGTGAAGTAAGCGACAGCGCGCAGCATCTCCTCATAGCTGCCCAGATTATCCACGCGATAATACTCCGTCAGGCAGTGCTTTAGCTCACCGGGAATCTCATCAAACGGTGCATCACCGATGCCAAGCACGTTGACACCGTTGCGGTGCAGCCGGTCGCAAAAATTCCAGTAAGTGTTGGGAAAATGCGGGCTGACAAAGATAAAGTTCATCGGGTTCTTCAACTTCCTCTCTCAAAAGATGCGCATATGCCGTTTATACAAAGCGGTTCTGTTCACGGCTGTACTCATAGCCGATCTCTGCAAGCGCCGCACAAAGCGCCTGCCGGTCCGCCTGCTCACGGTCGCAGAAAGCATCCAGTGAGGCATCACGGTCGCGCAGCTGGGTATTCACATAGCTCAGCAGCATAATCGGGTCATGGGGGAGCATGGGTCTACCTCCTAAAAATTCCATAAAAAAGAGAAAAAGCCGGTCACACGATGTGACCGGCATTTTTTCCTTCCAATCAGACCGCGCGGGTAACTTTACCAGAGCGCAGGCAGCGGGTGCAGGCGTAGATATACTTCGGGGAACCGTCCACGATCGCCTTCACGCGCTTGACATTGGGGTTCCAGGTACGGTTGCTCCGACGATGAGAGTGAGAAACCTTGATACCGAACGTGACACCCTTGCCACAGCAAGAACATTTGGCCATAATGCTTGCACCTCCTTTTCAATAGCTTTAACAGTATAGCGTATATGTGCAGAAAATGCAAGAGTTTTTGAAGAAAAAAATTCAGTTTTTTTCATAATTTTGCGTTTTTGTCTGAATCCGGCGCTAAATATTGTGTTTTGCGGCCCTGCGGGGCTTGTCTTGCCGCGGTTTCTACGATATAATAGAAAAGAATTTTAATGGGGTGGTGTTGGCTTTTGAACGGACTGTTGTCTCCGGCGCGGATCGCGCAGTATCTGCTGCGTGCCGTGGTAGTGCTGATTGCGATCCCATTTCATGAATCCGCCCATGCACTGGCCAGCCATCTTCTGGGGGATGATACCGCCGTGCGGGCCGGGCGTCTGTCGATGAACCCGATGCGCCACTTTGACCCGCTTGGTGCGCTCTGCATGCTGGTGGGCGGTGTCGGCTGGGCCAAGCCTGTATCGATCAACCCGTACAATTATAAAAATCCAAAGCTCGGCATGGCGCTTTCCGCCGCTGCCGGGCCGGCCAGCAATTTTCTGCTTGCGTGGGTGTCGATGATCCTGTACAAGCTCTGCTGGTACAGCGGGCTGGGGCAGACGCTGCCTGCTCTGTTGATGTTCTTTTATTATATGGTTGCCATGAATCTGAGTCTCGGCGTTTTCAACCTGCTGCCGGTGCCGCCCTTTGACGGCAGCCGCATCGCGCTGCTGTTCCTGCCGCAGAGGCTCTACTTCAAGGCCATGAAATATGAACGGTACATTATGCTGACCGTTCTTGTGCTTGTATTTTTGGGCCTGTTGGATATACCGCTGTCGTGGCTTGTAAACGGCATGTGGCGGCTGATGCTGCAGCTGACGGGCTTTGTGGAATTGTTGTGGGGGTATTGATTTTTTGCCGGAAATTCTGACATTCAAGATAGAAGATTTTGAGGGCCCGCTTGATTTGCTGCTCTATCTGGTGGGCAAAAATAAGATGAACCTCTATGACATCAACATCATGGCGTTGATCGAGCAGTACACAGCCGCCATCCGGGAGATGCAGCAGGACAGGATGGAGGTATCCAGCGAGTTTATCGATATGGCCGCCCATCTGGTACAGATGAAAAGCGCCCTGCTGCTGCCCCGCAGCCCAGAGGCCGAGCGGATGAAGGCCGAGCTTACCGGCCGCCTGATCGAGTACAGCGCCTGCAAGGAGGTTGCCGCCCAACTGGGCAGCCGTGCCCGGGATCTATACACCGCAGCGCGCGAGCCGATGCCGCTTGTCGGCGCTGCCGAGTATACCCGCCGCCATGACCCGAACTGGCTGGTGCAGGCCTGGTTCAACCTGATGGGCCGCAGCACCCGCAAGCGGAAGCCCACACAGGAAAAGTTTGAGCCGCTGGTCACAGCGCCCTTCGTCTCCGTTGCAAGCCGTGTTTCCCACATGCTGCGCGGGCTGCTCAAGGGTCGTTTGCAGAAGATGGGCGAGCTGTTCAGCCGCGAGGAGAGCCGCAGCACGAATGTTGCCACCTTCTTGGCCCTGCTGGAGCTGATCCGCGCCGGCCGCGTTCAGGTGGACGACAGCGGTGCCCTGCAGCTTGACCGCACACACCGCAGAAGAAAGGACAAAACGCAATGACAGAACGACAGGAGCTTGGCTCTCTGGAAGCCATGCTGTTTGCCCATGCGGAGCCGGTGGAAACCGCCCGTCTGGCGGATGCTCTGCGGCTGGACACAGACGAAACCACCGAGCTGCTGCAAAAGCTGCAAAAACGGCTTGACGAGCAGGAAAGCGGCATGGTTCTCCTGCTTTTTGAGCCTGACCGTTGGCAGATGACGACCCGCCCGTATTACGGCGAGATGGTCAAGCGGATTCTCGACACCCGCCGCAATGCGCCGCTTTCACCCGCGGCGCTTGAGGTGCTGGCCGTCATCGCCTACAACCAGCCTGTGTCCCGCAGCTTTATTGAGCAGGTCCGCGGCGTGGACTCCTCATCCACCGTCACAAAGCTGCTTGATAAGGGCTTGATTGAGGAGGCCGGCCGTCTGGATCTGCCGGGCAAGCCGGTCGCCTTTCAGGTCACCGACACCTTTTTGCGCGTGTTTGGGCTGGGCAGCCTCAATGATCTGCCTCCGCTGCACGGTGAGGTGCAGGAGGAGCCTGCCCCCGAAGCCGACGGCGATGCCGAGCAGCTGGAATGGAAGTGATTGCCGATGGCTGTTTTCTTGTTTATCCTGCGGCTGATTGGCTGGATACTGCTGGCGCTGCTGGTTATCCTGCTCGCCGCGCTCGTTCTGCCGCTGGGAATACGGGTTTCCTACCATCCCGGCAGCCTGCAGGTCAGGGCGTATTACGGGCCGCTGCAGTTTACGCTTTGGCCGCGGGGCGGCGCGGGCAATGCCCCTGCAGCGCCGCAGCCTGCGTCAGCTGTCCTCTCAACGAGAAGATCTCCGCGTGC